>ERZ791709.103-NODE-103-length-46613-cov-65.3874_pt1 | contig 46613 bp, 36 predicted proteins | sample MGYA00509955_ERZ791709 | MGnify/ENA primary metagenome ERZ791709 (study PRJEB30046, sample SAMN00715153) | human gut metagenome | study: EMG produced TPA metagenomics assembly of the A metagenome-wide association study of gut microbiota in type 2... | reverse complement strand
GAAGAGTACCTGTCAAAACTTTTGGAGGGCAGCGCAATTTAATGCGTCTGCCCTGTTGGAACTTCAAGCTTATATCATTAGTACTTAGCACCTTATAACATACTTGTGATAACAGCTAATAATACTAAACTATGGCAATAAAGTATGAAATCCATTCCATCCATAACTCGAAGGGCGAAGGTGGAGAACAGAAATTTGTCCGGTTGCGTGACCACGAACCGATGACCAGTAAGCAGATGGAGCAGTATATAGAGCAGGCATGCTCGCTTACCAGGGGTGATGTGCAGGCGGTGATGACATCACTTCACGATCTTATCGTGACCGAGCTCTCTCAAGGTGCCCGTTTCTATCTTCCGCAAATAGGCTATCTCTCGCTGTCTGTTACAACGGAGTTGCCGGAAGGTAAATCCATGGATAAGGTGACGGGTAATAATATCCGCTTGCGTAACATCAACTTCAAACCTACTGCCGAATTGTTGAACGAGGTGGCTAGACAGGTAAGGTTCGAACGCTCTAAATATACCACGAAGTCTCGCAGATACACCGAAGAACAGTTGTGGGATAAGATTGTGGCTTTCATAAAAGAGCATGACTATATTTGTCGGCGCGACATGGAATACCATTTCTCCCTGCGCCAGCAGACTGCCTTGAAATGGTTGAAGCATTTTACGGAGAAAGGACTTCTGGTAAAGAAGGGTGCAAGAAATGCTCCTATCTATTTCCTGGCAAAAGACAATAAAGGCAATGAATACAATAAAGGCAATGAAGACAATGGAATCTCCCTTCACACTAAACGTCTTGAGCCATAGAAGTTTAGCGTAGCTGTGAAAGGAGAAATGAAAATGGAAATTAAAATTAATACCTGATAAAAATGAATAATTTGATCACTAAAACTTGGAAACCGCTGCTGTCGTTGCTCTTCGGCGTGGCTGTAGTGATATTTTGGGCAGTGCCATTCGTAGGCGGGCTCTGCTTTCAGGAACAGTATCAGATGTTTCTCTTTGATGCCAACTATTTCCTGGAGCGCATTGTGCTGCCGGGAGGATTAGCCGACTATATCAGCGAATTCCTGGTACAGTTCTACTATATGCCAGTATTGGGTGGTGCCTTCATCGGACTGCTCCTGATAGGCATTCAGACTGTCGTATGGGAACTGATGAAGCAATATGGAGCCAAGCATGATTTCCCGGGCTATCTCCTGAGTTTCCTTCCAGGCATCGCCCTGTGGTGCGCCATGGGCGACCAGAACATCCTGCTTTCTTTTGTGGTTGCACTTTTCGGAGCTCTGCTGATGGGATGGATTCACAACCGATTCCACAACCGGTTGGTAAAGGTGGTGTTCGAACTGGTAAGCACGGCATTGGTTTATTGGTTCCTGGGTCCGGTGGTATTCCTTTATGCCGCCCTGATGATAGGTGATACGCTGAAGAATGCGCAACAGAAGGACAGTATCCTTTCCGGAATAGGCTATTCAGTCTGCATCCTTGTGCTTACCATAGCTTGGATCCTGCTGAGCACGCAGACGCTGCAGTATCCAATGCACCGCATCTTTGCCGGACTCAATTATTATCGTTATCCGGGTGTCGTATCTCCGTTGCCTTTTGTTGTGATGGTATGGGCTGTTGTGATTCCTTTTCTGGGGATGATTCCATGCCACCGGAAATCCTTGCAGAAGTTGCAGCAATCCAAAGTGGTCATAGTGTTGAGCTATGTATTGGTGATTGTGGCTTCATGGTTCGGCATCAAGGCTTCTTTTGATGCAATGACCTACGACCTGATAGATTATGATTTCCTGGTTCGCACCGAACAGTGGGATAAGATTATAGAGAAGGCAGAGAAGAAGCCGGCTACCACACCGCTCAGTGTATCGTGTGTGAATCTTGCCTTGAGCCAGAAAGGTGTTCTTGCCGATCGTCTTTTCGAGTTCTATCAGAATGGAGGCGAGGGCTTGTTTCCTACCTTTACCCGCGATATGATTTCGCCAGTATCTACTGCCGAAATCTTCTTCCGTCTGGGTATGGTGAATGATGCCGAAAGATATATGTTCGAGGCGCAGGAGGCGATACCTAATTATCGCAAGAGTGCCCGTCTGACCCGCAGGATTATAGAGTGCGAAATCATCAACGGTAATTACAAGGTAGCAGCCAAGCTGCTCCGCCGACTGCAGAAGACGCTCTTCTATAGCAACTGGGCGAACCAGACCATGGCGCTGCTGGGTAATGAGAAGGCTATCAACCGGCATCCTATCTATGGCAAGCTGCGCAAGTATCGCGAAAAGAAGCAGGACTTCCTCTTCAGCGACCGGGAGATGGACCAGATGCTGGGCTTGCTCTTCCTGAATGATAACCATAACAGGATGGCATACGAATATCTGATGTGCTACGAACTCCTGCAGCGCAATATGGAGAAGTTCGTGCAGTACTATCCGCTGGGCAGATTCGTGGGCTACAATCATATTCCACGTTCCTTCCAGGAAATTCTCATCGGCAACTGGATGAAGACGCATAGCGATCCACGTACCATCCCATATAGTGTGGATGCACAGAACGTGAACAATACGCTCAACTTCATTCAGCTCTATATGCAGAATCCGAAGAATCCTCAGCTTGATCAGCAGCCGTATGTATCCAATGCCTGGCACTATGTGATGGTGCAGGGGGTTGATGAGGCTTCTAAGAAGAAGGAGGCAATGAAAGAGGTTTATTAGAATGTAGAATGATAATACTGGAATGATATGAAAACAATCAAATATCTGTTGTGTGTTCTGTTGGTTGTGATGGGGATGGCTACTCTCGATTCCTGTTGCTATCCTTCACCATGGAGTGAGGCAAAAGAAATCAAACAATTGCCTGAAATCTTCCCTGATTACATCGGGGTTACAGTTCCTGTCAACATCGCTCCGCTTAATTTCAATATGGCGGATGACGATGTAGATGAAATGTTAGTGAGTGTGGCAGGATCGAAGACCATCGAGGAAATCTCTTCTTTCGGAAAAGAGTATGCGGACTTTGATGTAGAGGAGTGGCACGACTTCTTGAGAAAAAATAAGGGCGGAAAACTCACCGTCTCTGTGTTTGTATTGAAAAATGGTGAAAGGTTCAAGTATCAGGACTTCGATATATATGTCAGCCCCTACGAGTTAAAGGACTGGGGCTTGACTTATCGTCGCATCGCTCCTGGTTATGAGGTATATGGCAAGTTGGGCATCTATCAGCGTAACTTGAGTAATTTCGAGGAAACGGCAATCCTTGAGAATACGGCAGCGCCGGGTGCCTGTCTCAACTGTCATACGGCAAACAGAACCAATCCAGACCAGTTTACCTTCCATGTGCGTGGTGACCATGGTGCTACCTTGGTTTCGCAGAACGGCAAGCGGGAGTGGCTGAAGGCTAAGAATGATTCCCTGAAGGGTTCTATGGTTTATCCTTATTGGCATCCTTCGGGCAAGTATTGTGCTTATAGCACCAATACCACCCATCAGAGTTTCCATGCCGTGAAGGATGAGCGAATTGAAGTCTTCGACCAGGCATCGGATGTCTTCGTTTATCAGCCTGCAACCCATGAACTGATATTGGATTCGCTCCTGATGACGAAAGACCATTATGAGACTTATCCGGTATTCTCACCAGATGGCAAGACGCTCTATTTCTGCTCTTCTACGGCAGAACCTATCCCAAGCGGTTACAAGGATATCAAGTATAATATCTGCAAGATAGGTTTTGATGCCGCTACCGGTAAGTTTGGCAGCCAGGTGGATACCATCTTCAATGCCCGTGAATTGGGCAAGAGTGCCACCCATCCACGTCCTTCGTATGATGGCAGGTACATCATGTTTACTATGAGTGATTATGGCTGTTTCCCTATCTGGCATAAGGAAGCGGATAACTGGTTGCTGGATTTGAAGACGGGACAGGCGCGACCAATGACGGCTGCCAATAGCAGGAATACAGATAGCTGGCACAACTGGAGTAGGGATTCCCATTGGTTTGTCTTTACATCCCGCCGTGGTGATGGTCTCTATACCCGTCTTTATCTTGCCTGCATCGATGACAAGGGCAATGTAAGCAAGCCGTTCCTTTTGCCTCAGCGCAATCCGAAGAAGTACTACGACGAGTTGCTGGATTCCTATAATACCCCAGATTTCACTTCGAAGCCAATAGAGCTGGATGCCCGTGCGGCAGGAAATGAAATCATGAGTGATAAGAGGATTCCGACAAAGGTTAGATAACGGAATCTTTATAATTCCTTATTCTGTAGAACATGATTCCTTCTCAGCAATGCATTCCATTTCTATCAACCAGCCTGGTCGGCATACTTTAGCCTCCACGATGATGCGGGGAATCTGGGGATAAAACTGCTGCATCAGTCTATCTACTGTGTGGTAGTCGGAGATGTCGCGCAGATAGATGATGAAATATTGGATATCATTCATCGTAGCATCGCCATCTTTCAGCAGGGCGCCGATGTTCTCAAGCAGTCTGCCGGTCTGGCGCACGATGTCTCCTTCATAGACCACATCTCCATGCTTGTCGATACTGGCTGTGCCGGAGATGAAGTATTGTTGCTTGAATTGCTGGCTTCCTTCAGGATGGAGAGTATGGATAGGTAGCGTAAGCCGGGTTCCTCTTTCGAAGGCTACACCATATTCATGGGTAGGATTCAGATGATCGAGTGCCTGAAGATACTTCTTGTCCTCTTCCTTGATATGGGGGATGGTGAGGAAGTCGATGGCTACAGCTGCGTGGCGTACCGGAGTGGCTCCACCGATACCCGTGCTGGCAATGTAGTGGGTGTCGGCAGTCAATCCTTCTTGGTCGAAGATGTCATTGCGGGCTTCTACTACGCCTTGATAGTTTACATCGATGTTGGTGACGTATATCCAGGTGCGAACCAGGTTGCGTTCCATGGTCATATCCGTACCTTCAATAGTCTTCAGATATTTATTGAAGAGGAGATGGGTCTGCTCGTACGAATCCTTTCCCTTTGCTTCCTCTTCTGTAAGACGAAGACTGTGGAATAAGATAGGTGTAGCTTCATCCGTAGTCTTGATCAACAGGCTCACTTTGCTGCCATTCAGTGGAGTCTGTTCCACGATAGTGAGGCTTGCGCCTTTCAGGAATTCCTGATAAAGGAGAGATTCTTCTAACTCTTTTATCTGGTTCTGGGAGTCGCTAAGGAATACCTTACAATATTGCAAGGTGCGATTTTCCAGTTTCTCTGCATCGAGAAAGTTACCTAGTTTTAGATACAGAAAGTTAAGGCGATCATTGAATGAACCCTTAGCTTCTGGTGATAGTATTATGTATTTGTCCATCTTGTTTTTCTTTTTTCGCCAGCAAAGGTACGGATAATATCTGAGATATTAGAATATAGACAGGATGAAAAGATAAAAATACCGAGATATGGGGATAGGAACAGGCTGGATAGAACGAAAAAGAGGGAAGTAAAGGCTTGTTTTCCTTTACTTCCCCCTATCTTTTTCTTATTTCCTGCTTTAGAGTGATTCGAGCATACGCTTGATGACAACCTCGGCTGAAATCTCACGGTTGGCTGCCTCTGGAATCACCAGGCTGTTCTTGCTCTCGATGACATCATCGGTAACAATCAGACCGCGGCGTACTGGCAGACAGTGCATGAAGCAACCATCGTTGGTCCAGCTCATGTGCTCCTCGTCGATGGTCCAGCTCATATCCTTGCTCAGAATCTCACCATACTGTGCTGGGTCTTTCACGCCCGGACAGCTCCAGTTCTTGGCATAAACGAAGTCTGCACCTTCCAAAGCCTTCTTCTGGTCGTACTCCACTTTGGCATTACCTACGAACTTAGGATCAAGCTCATAGCCCTCTGGGTGAGTAACCACGAAATCAACATCAGCTGCGTTCATCCACTGAGCAAATGAGTTTGGCACAGCCTGAGGCAAGGCACGGCAATGAGGAGCCCAGGTCAGGACTACCTTAGGACGAGCCACCTTCTTGTGCTCCTCGATGGTGATGAGGTCGGCGAATGCCTGAAGTGGGTGGACGGTGGCTGTCTCCATAGCGAAGACTGGGCGACCGCTGTACTTCACGAACTGGTTCACGATGGTCTCGGCATAATCGTAGTCGCGGTCTTTCAGACCGGCAAAGCTGCGCACACCGATAAGGTCGCAGAAGCTTCCCATCACTGGGATTGCCTCCAGCAGGTGTTCGCTCTTGTCGCCATCCATGATGACGCCACGCTCAGTCTCCAGCTTCCATGCACCTGCGTTTACATCGAGCACGATAACATTCATGCCCAGGTTCATCGCAGCCTTCTGTGTACTCAGTCGGGTACGGAGACTGTTATTGAAGAATATCATCAGCAAGGTTTTGTTCTTGCCTAACTCCTGATAACCGAAACGGTTTGCTTTCACTTCCTGTGCCTCGGCGAGTGCTGCTTTCAAGTCGCCAAGGTCTTCAACATTAAAGAATGTCTTCATTGTTATTATTGTTATTTCGTTTTTTATTTGTTATTTCTGATATATATTGCTCTTGGATCTTTCTTCTTGAATCTTGATGTTTGCAAAGTTTGCATGCAAATCTTGCAAACATGGCAGAAACTAAGACTTGGTACGGAGCAGATACGGAGCGGGTCCTGTTAGGCTCTTGTCTGTCCCTGACCAGTAATCAACCACTTGTAGGTGGTAATCTCTTCGAGTGCCATTGGTCCGCGGGCTCCAAGTTTCTGGGTACTGATGCCAATCTCTGCGCCCAATCCGAACTGTGCACCATCGGTAAAGCTGGTAGGGGCGTTTACATAAACGCAGGCTGCATCTACCAATGCCTGGAACTTCTTCTGGGCTGCTTCGTTGTTGGAAACGATGCTCTCGCTGTGTCCGCTTCCGTAGGTAGCAATATGGTCGAGTGCCTCATCTTCTGAAGCGACGGTCTTGATACCCATCTGCATGCTGAGCCATTCTGTGTTCCAGATGCTCTTCATATTAGTATCTGCTTCTGTTGAGTCTGCGGATTTGCAATCCGCAGTCAGCAAACCTGCCTTCTTCATCTTCGCTTCGCTTTCCTCAGCCTTATATAATAAGGTATCAGGATAGTGTCCCTTTAAGGCTTCGTAAGCCTTGGCATCTGCATGAATCTTGGTCTGTTTCTCGGCGAGACCCTCGCAGAGAGCAGGGAGGTCGCTTAATCTGCTTTCATGAATCAGCAGACAGTCGAGTGCATTGCATACGCTCACTCTTCGGCACTTGGCATTGGTGATGATGCGCTTGCCCATCTCCAGGTCGCCATCCTTATCGAAGTAGCAGTGTACCACGCCGGCTCCGGTCTCTATAACCGGTACTTTGGCAGTATCACGCACGAAGTTGATAAGCTTCTTTCCGCCACGAGGAATACAGAGGTCGATATAGCCCACGGCATTCAGCATTTCGCCGGTAGCCTCATGGGTAGCAGGGAGCAGTGTAACAACATTCGGATCAATACCAAAAGTTATCAACACCTTGTGGATAAGTTCGACACCCGCTGAGTTAGAGGCGTTTGCGTCCTTTCCTCCTTTAAGTACGCACGCATTTCCACTCTTGAAACAGAGAGAAAAAACATCGTAAGTCACATTAGGACGAGCCTCGTAAATCATGCCGATAACTCCGAATGGAACGGCTACTCGCTGCAGATGCAAACCATTTTCGAGTGTTTTGTCTTTGAGAACTCTTCCGAGCGGTGAGGGCAGGGTACTTACGTGTCTCATATCTGAAGCAATATCCTGGAGTCGCTGCTCTGTGAGTTGCAATCGGTCGTAGAGCGGGTTCGCCTTGTCCATCTTCGCCAAGTCCTCCGCATTTGCTTTCAAGAGCGCTGGAGTCTCTGCGATGATGGCATCAGCCACCGCCTGCAGGATTTCATTACGTTGTTCATCAGTTAGCAAACCAAGTGTTTTGCTAGCTGCCTTCACTTTTTGGAAAGTCTCTTTCAGTTCCATTCGCTATTTCCTTTCTTATTTTTATGATAAGATATTTTGTAATGTGTTACGAGTTTCCTCTTAACAACGGCAAAGGTAAGCATAAATATCGGAAATTGCAAACTTTATGCAATAAAAAGTGATGATTTTATAGAAAAATGTATAGTTATACGGAAAATGATATTAAAAAAGGTCAGGCAGTGCCTGACCTTTTTGTAATGGTTCCTTCTAATTATTTTGATACTGCCAGAAGAATTACTCTTTTTCGTTTTCTTCAGGGTGAGTCATTAGATACAGTTCCTTCTGTCGTTCGATTTCTCTTCTCAAGTCTTCCTTGTCTGGCAGGTAGAGCTTGTATTTGGCAGCAAACATCTGGTCGTTCTTGGCAAGAGTGGAGTATCGGGCTACATCCGAATCGGTTTCGGCACAGAGGATGATTCCGATTGTAGGATTGTCGTCTGGTCCTTTCTTCATCTTGTCATACATCTGCAAGTACATGTCCATTTGGCCGACATCCTGATAGGTGATGCGGTTGACCTTTAAATCTACAAGGATAAAACTCTTGATAAGATAATTATAGAATACCAAGTCGATATAGTAGTCATTCTCCTCGGTTCGGATATGTTGCTGGCGAGCCACAAGCGCATATCCCTTTCCCATTTCCATCAAGAACTTCTCTAAGTTATCTATGATGGCAGATTCCAATTTCGATTCTTTGAGAGAAGAGTCGGAAGGTAATCCCAAAAACTCCATGACTACAGGAGATTTGATGTATTCCAGTTTATCTTGCTGGAATTCATTTGTTTTCTCTTTCATCTCTTTCTCTACAGGTGCTTTGTCTTTTGACATAAGGAGGCGCTCATAGTACAAGGTGTTGATGTTACGGTTCAACGTACGGTAACTCCAACCTTGCTCGAAAGCCTCCTTTGCATACCATTCACGAGCTTGTTTATCTTCTACACGGATGAGACGCTCGTAGTGGGTCCAAGGAAGGATATTCAAATTTGTAAAGTGAGTTTGATACTCCTCTTTTACAAGTGCGGTAAATATAGCAGGCACTGCCTGCTGTTTTTGTTTTTCCAATTGGGCAGGCACTGCCTGCCCAATTCCTAAATCCGGAAAAAAGTTATAGAAACGTCTGTAACTCTTTATGTTAGTCTTGGAGAATCCCTTCCCGAATTCCTCCGTAAGAGCAGCCGAAGCGACCTCTATCACATGCTTTCCGTATTCAGCACGTGATGCTCCGTTCTGTTCCTGTTCCACAATACGTTGTCCTATTCTCCAGTTTCTTTCCACCAGAGAATAATTGACGGCAGCAAATGCTTTGCTGCGAGCCTTGCTGACGATGGAGCGCAAGTCGTTGACGAGCATATTGTCTTCATCGTTATATTTCTTACCGGGTTCTTTCATAATGCTACTGATTTTAGCTGTTCAAAGTGCAAAGATACGATTTTATATCGAAAAAGCAATCTTTCTCTTCACTTTTTTCGATAAAAGTTTGGTGATTTCGAGAATATTTCATAAATTTGCGGTGTCATATCCATGCTGTAAGCCCTAAGGGGGGAGGCTAAGGGATTGATACATATACATAAAGGCGTACTGAACGCTTTGTGTTTGACGTGTTGGAACTTCGCAACTTCAAACTATTAGTCAAAAACAAAGCAACGAGGACGCCCCAGGGGTGTATTATATATATCCTAATTGTCGCTGTGTGCTAAAGTGCATAGCGCAAGATGGTGTACTATATATTCACTTTTGCGTGGGGCTTTCAGCGTTGCTCGTTTCGACTAATAGGGCAATGCGAAGGCCTCAACACGTGGAACGGGCGGCAGACTGGCTCCACGTTTTTGTGTTTATGTCATAATTTTAATTTAAAATGTCATTTGGAGCTATGACTATAGGAGTGAATCAGATGAATACAAAGCTGGTTTTTGATAGTAAAAAAATATCTGTAGAGCAAATGGCTGAGCTCGTTGAGCGACTTTGTGCATTAGGTGTTTACAAAGATGGAAAAATCATCTGTGATAAAAGTATGGACGAAATAGTACAAAAAGTACTTGATGAATTTTTGGGTTTATAAATAATCTTGAAGAATGGCAATGAAGAATTATGTAGCGTTTTTGTTATATTTGTGCTTTTGTTTTGGTTTTCCGATAAAAGGTTATGCGCAAGATTATGGTATGAAATATTCTTGTTATTATGACGGATATTGGGGGGCATGGCGTGATTGTGTCTATTATTATAGCATATATGGCAATTATGGTGGATTCAATTTTTATTATTCTAGTAGTCATCCTTCTGATTATTTGTTTCGATTTCAGATAAACTCATATATGCCTCCTTCAAAAGACGAAATAAAGAAGCATTGGAAAAGTCAACAGCCTTTTGTGTATCAAGGTGTTGTTGAATATTATGTTGACCAATATTGTCCAACAGCAAAAGATGCCTTAAAAAATTATCCGATTTTTGTAAGTAATTCAGAATCTGCAATAAAGAAGATAAGTGCTGCTGAAATCCGCATATTGCCGTATAAAAAGCATCCTGTATGCTATAATATATTTTTTGATGATGTGGGTTTCGCTATTAGCTTAGGAACAGCTTCGTTCCCCGAATAATATAGTGTTAAATTTATAAATAGAAAGGGTTAACTTATGAAAAAAGTGTTATTGGCGACTTTGCTCGCAGCGTTTTCGTTAGGCATGAGTGCTCAGGCTTTTGAGTATGTACCTTTGGATGCTAATACAGGACGTCCATTGGTTCCTAATGTGCCTTCTGTTCCATCGGTACCTTCAATTCAATCTTATGGCTTTGGTGCTCCAACTCCACCAATATCTCAAACGAGTGTGGTTGGTGGGTATGTGAAAGCCCAGGATGGAAGATTTGTGAGAGTCAAGATACGTGTTTGTGCTAGAATAGGTCAGTATGAAGGTCCTTATGTAGTAGGTGTATATCATTCTGATGCTAGAAGTTGGATGAACAATGGTACGGTTAGAGCGCAAAGAATTTCATCTGGAGATGGACAATTTATAGTAGATAATTTTGAATGGTTTGCTTTCACAACTCTTTATGGGAAAGTATATTTCAACTATTAATTTTAAATTCTTGGAGAAAGTTTCGAGGGTGTGTCATAGACTAATCTCACACCCTATCATTTATGATACACCCTTTTGCTTACCAAAGAACAAACAAGTCGTCTATTGTTACTACCGACTGAACATCCCAAGCATAAGGATTGTCGGATAATCCCATGGTCGTAATCATTGTAAGATGTACGGTTTTCTAGGAGAGAAATGTGCTTTAAACGTGCGGAATGTGTCTTTTTTAAGCACATTCCGCACGTTTAAAGCACATTTTTTTTGTTTATATTCTCTTTAACCACTGATCCATGAATCTGTCGTAGATGATGTAGCCTTCATTGGTCCTATATACTAATCCATATTCACAATTTTCTGCCATTTCATTTGCCCGTTTCATTTTCTTTTTGTATTTTTGCCCCTCTAAACATTATATATACAATTAACTTGATAATAATTATAAGACTTATGAGTAATATAAAGACGATATTGGCAGGCTTGTCCTTGACAATGGCTGTGGGGATGCCGGCAGCGGCGAGTGATGAACTTACAATGGTAGTAGGTACCTATATCGACCAGAGTACTTCGGATGGAATGTATGTTTATCGTTTCAACCAACGAACGGGGAAATCGCAATTGGTGGGCGATGTGCAAGCTGGCAATCCTTCGTTTCTCATGATGAATCATGATGCAAATCGGGTTTATGCCGTGAGTGAATACGATGATGGGCGACAAGGACTCGGGGCTTTCGTTCTTAATAAGAAAGAGGGAACGATGACTCCGCTTGGGTATCAGAAGTGCGGAACGAAGGCTACTCGACCGGAAAACAAGATGCCGGGTGCGGCACCATGCAATGTGATGCTGTATGATGGATATGTGGTGACATCCAATTATAATGGGGGTGATATTTCCGTATTCCCAATCAAGGAAGATGGAAGTGTGGCTCCAGAATCGCAATATTTCGATATGCATCGAGAGGGGAGTGGCGTGGTATCGCATATCCATTGCTGCCAGATGACTCCTGATCATCAATATATGCTTGCCAATGATTTGGGGAACGACTGTATCTGGCGCTTCCAGGTAAATGATGGCAAGGAATTCTTATCCAATCCTGTTCTTGCCTATCAGGCACCTAAAGGAACGGGACCACGCCATCTTGTATTCAACTCAAAAGGCAATGTGGCTTACCTGATAGGCGAACTGGATGGCACGGTAACCGTATTGGGATATAACAAGGGTACATTGCAGGAGTTGCAGCGCATACAGGCTTCGAAGACCCGTACGTTTGGAAGTGCCGATATTCATCTGTCTCCTGACGGTCGCTTTCTCTATGCATCCCATCGGTTAACCGATGAGGGCATCTCGGTATTTGCTGTAGATAAGAAATCGGGGCTGCTCACAAAGATTGGCTTCCAACCCACAGCTGCCCATCCTCGCAATTTTGCCATCACGCCTAACGGACAGTTCATGCTTGTGGCGTGCCGTGACAGTCATGTGATTCAGGTTTTCAAACTCAATAAGAAAACTGGAATGATGGTTGATACGAAGCAGGATATAAAGGTTGGAAAACCTGTCTGCGTGCAGTTTGCCAATTAATACGCTTTGGGGCTTACCAGGCACTTGTTCTGGTTAGCCTATCACATTGCATAGTCGGTTGATGGCTGCATCAAAAGTGGTGAGGTCTTTGGCTCGCTTTCTGATGGCTGTCTTGTAATTATAGATGGTTTGCGTAGAATAGAACAGGAGGGTGGCCAGTTCCTGACCATCCGTAATTCCTAGTCGCATCAGTGCATAGATACGCAGTTCCTTGGTGAGACTGTTAGGGGCAGGGAGAACAATCTGCTTTTCTGGCAACAGCAGTTGGTTGAACTCTTCCACGAAATTCGGATACAAGTCAATGAATGCCTTGTCGAAGCGAATATAGAAGTTGGCAGCCTCTTCTTCTGCCAGCTTGTAGCTGCTGATGGCAGTCAGAAGATCGGCAGTTTGTTTTGCCTTGATTTTGCGGCTTACCAATTTGCGATAATCATCCAGTTTCTTGATATATACGGCACTGATGTCCAGGAATAAATGCATATAGGTCTCTCTTCGCTTATTGGTGTTGATCAGCTTCTGGTTCAGTTCGTCCAAGAGTATATTTTGGCTTTTTATCTCCCGACGGCTCTTGGCTAGACGCTTGTTCATCTTGAATGCAAAGAAAGCCATGGCAAGGAATCCTAGCGACAGGATACTTACGATGACGAGGGATGCTGTTACGATGCGGTTCTTGCGTACTTCTGCCTGATGGTTCGTTTCTGTGATAAGGGGAAGTATGCGTGAAATCTCAACCATGCGGAGACGGTTGTTGTAGAATTGGGCATCCTCCATGGAGCAATAGATGTATTTGGAAGCCCTCTTTGCATAGGAGGCATCCTTATTATATAGATAGGTGGAAAGTTCCTGAAGGGCAAGATTCTCCTTCAGGGGACATATCTGGTCTGAGATGGCTGCTTCTACAATATACTTTTCATATAAATCCTTTTGGTCGATATCATAATAATAGCGGGCAATGCAATATGCCGAAGAGGCATGTACACGGCTGTTCAGGGGACTGGCTGAAAGCGCCTTCATGTAGAACTGAAGCGTCTTTTTGCTAGTACGCTGCTTTAGAAATTCAAACTCTCCCGAAAGATAGTAATAAAGAGCGGATTCCTTGTTGCCGATATGCTCAAGAGTCTTGCCTAAATAAAAACGTTTTTTGGCTTCTAATCCTTCTTGAAATTCCGACTTGTTGCAAAAAGTTTCCCAATAGTTATATACCCAAGTCAAGGTATAATAATAGTATTGCAATAACTTAGGTGACATTTTCTCCACATCCATTGCGAGCATTAAGTCTTCTGCCTGGCTGTAGAAACCGCCTGTTGACAGCACTGCCGCGCGATTGATTTTATTCAGGTTGACGAAATAATCATCCTGAAGTTGTGCTGCCAGCTGGTAGCCCTTCTTGGCGTATGTCATGGCAGAGTCGTAACGGTAGGTATAATACTCCCTGTAGATTTGGTTATAGAGACTAAGCTGGCTGCGCTTGTCGGAAGTCATGTGTAGTTGCTTTTTGAGTCTTAGCAGTTTCGCTTCTTTTCTTTGGATAAACTTGCTTCGCTGAGCGATGTAACTGTCTAAACGATGGAACAGCTGTTCCTCGTTTACGGAAGAAGCACTTGCCAGCAATGGCATAAGCATCATAAAGAACCACAATACTACTTTCATAACTATTCTTTTAATTGTTATTGTTACTATCAGATAGGCTATTAGAGTGCCTTATAATTGTATTTTTCTGCAAAGATACTACTTTTATTCCTCTTTTTATTATCTACTCTATTAAAAAGTATTAATATCTTTGGTAGCTTGATTATTAATAGGTTATGAACTTAATAAACCTGGCATTTATCTACTCGTAACCTACACATGATGCCAATGTCTGAAAAATCTCCTTAACTTTGCAACCGCAATCGAATCGCATTCGGTGGCAAGCGAAATCATGTCAAAATAGAATAAACAACTGTAAGATTATGAACTTAAGAATCCGTACATTTTCTATGGCTTTGGTAGCGATGTCAGCTGCAAGCCAAGTGTATGCACTTCCTTCTGACGATTCTGAAAACAAGGAGAAAAAGGAAGAGCGTAATGTGATGCTCAACGCATCTGATGCCAACAAGCCTCGTGAAATCCAGATAGGATTGCCAAGCGAGGATGTAACCGTATATGAGAACGGTCTTCCTGCCGTATACTCTTCTTCCGTACACAAACTGTCTGCCCATTGGCGAAGCGATGCCTCACTGAAAGGTACCGACTTGATGACTCCATCTGAGTCTGCCATTGCTACGGGTAATATTGCGTACGCAGTTTCTTCTTTCAGCGAGTTGGGCCAGAAAGAGTTCAAGGGCAAGCTTAACTATAAGGCAAACCATTTTGGTATGCAGAATGTAGATCTCAACCTGTCTGGTGGAATCGGTGACAATTGGCTTTATACAGCCAGTATGTATCAGAATTTCGATCCAGGTAGTTTCAAGCTTCGCTTTACTGATTATGCCGACCGTACCCAACTTTATCATTTCGGTGTCACTCGCATCTTGAATGATGGAAAGGGATGTGTCTCCTTATTATATAAGTATTCCAACAGCAAAAACCCTGGCAATTTTGCCAATGCAGCCCCATTTATCTATTCTGGCGATGGCAGCATCAAGAAGATTGATGGCTTTGACCCAGGTATGGACTCATACGTGCAGCGTCAAGGTTCTTTCCAATACTTGAATACTAAGTCAGGAAAGATGGAGACATGGAATATGAGCGATGGCAGTGAGAATCATGCCAACGAGATTGCCCTCATCAGTCAGTATCAGTTTGATAATGGATGGTTGTGGAAATTCAACGCCAAGTATATGAATGCTCCACGTGCCAATTATGTGGATTACGGAGGAAGTACCATCTCTAAGGTGAGCGAGGCTGATGGCTATCAGCTTTCTGATGGCTCTGCCTACAGTGGTTACATAGAAGGCCGTCGCACCTGGCTGCATGTTGGTAAGGTGAGCAATGCGCTTTTAACTACCGAAATCACCAAGCAGTTGAACAATCATAAGTTAATGATTGGTTTGAATGAGTGGTATTACCATCTCAATTACTATTCGTCTTCGTTTCAGTGGGCAGGCACCGTAGAAGCTTATCCACGCACATTGAGCCAGATGTATGTCAATCCGCTTGATCCTACACAGACAGCCCGTCGTTCTGAGACTTTCGGTTATAATGAGTTGAGTCCTGAATACACCAAGGGATCAGAGAACAAGTTGGCACTCTACTTTACCGACGAATGGAAGGTAAGTCCTAAGTTCAAGGTGTTCTATGGTGGTAGATTGGAGTACTACCGCATGTCTGCCGATCAGATTTCTACTCCACGTTTCTCAGGATTCCATATGGGTAACTATCATACATACGCCACTGCTGCTGATGGTTCTGTTGTTGCTACCGAGCATAGCATCGAAGCAAAGAACGTAACCAAGGATAAATTGAATTATGCAGCCACCTTGCAGTTGACGTATAACCTTACCCGCCAGTTTGGTTTGACAGCCGATGCTACCATCGCCACCCGTTTCCCACGCATCAGCGAGTATTCAGGAACAGGTCCTACCGAGGAGCAGTATAAGCGAGTAACCATCCCACTGATTCGTGGCGGTATTTTCTACAAGAATGATTGGATTGACCTTTCTTCAATGGTGACCTACATATCAAAGTCGAACAATATCGACCAGCAGAATCTTACCAAGCCTGGCACTACAGAGGGCAAGACGGTGCTGCTCATCTATAATATCCAGACTTTGGGTTGGACAACCTCGGCAGAAATCAATCCGTTCAAGAACTTCCACATGCATGCACTCTTCACCTATCAGAAGCCGGTGTATAAGAACTATAATGCGAGCGTAACGTTCAGTGATGGTCAGTCTATGGGTGTGAATGCCAACAACATGATAGTTAAGGAGATTCCTCAGGTTCTTATTGAGTTGGACCCTAGATACGACATCACCAAGAATCTGAATGCCTGGTTGAGCTTCCGTTACTTCGGCAAGACTTATGCCAACCTTCAGGAAGCACTCTATTTCAATGGTCACTGGGAGACTTTCGGCGGAATCAACTGGAATGTGAACAAGAAGCTGAGCCTTGGTGTGAGTGTCATCAATATCTTTAACGAGAAGGGTGCCAAGGGTACCATTAGTGGCTCTGAACTGATTACCAAGCAGGAAGCCGGAAAATATAATGGCAAGTACATGAGTGGTAGCTATCTCCGTCCGTTCACGGTGGAATTCTCCGCAGGAATCAAATTCTAAGATAATAAGACAATGAGATAATAACAAAAGTTTTATAGCGTTTAATTATAACATAGCAATCACATAAGAACCAAAGAACAATGAAAAAGGTATTTATGATTATCGCAGCGATGTGCATGACAACTATCATGGCATCTGCTCAAAAGACCATCAGGGTGTCAACCGATAAGACCGACCTCGTGATGCAAGTTTCTCCTAAGGGTCGCCTCTATCAGGTGTATCTGGGTGACAAGTTGAAGAATCCTTCTGATTACAACCAGCTGAAGTGGGATGTATATGCGGCCTCTGATGGTTCCGTCTGCCAGCGAGGTCATGAGGTTTATGCAACCTCTGGTGCTGAGGATTTCTTCGAGCCAGCAGTGGCAGTGACCCATGCCGATGGTAATATGACCACCTATTTGTATTATCAGTCTTCTGAAGAAAAGGCTATCAGTGGAGGTGTTGAGACCATCATTACTCTTAAGGACAAGGTGTATCCGCTTACCGTGAAGCTCCACTATGCCGCTTATCCTAAGGAGAACGTTATCAAGGCGTGGAGCGAAATCTCTCATAAGGAGAAAGCTCCGGTTACGCTTTGGAGATATAGCTCTACAATGCTTTATTTCAAGGCAAACAAGTATTTCGTGACCAATTATCATAGCGACTGGGCTAAGGAAGGACAGCCTGAGACTTGCCAGTTGACTGCTGGTAAGAAGATAGTTGATACCAAGTTGGGTACCCGTGCAGCCATGCAGGAGGAGCCTTTCTTTGAACTGGGATTCGATGAGCCTGCCAAGGAAAATGAGGGCAAGGTGATGCTTGGAACCATCGGATGGCCTGGCAACTTCCGCTTTACCTTCGAGGTAGATAACGTGGGAGCTCTTCGTGTTATTCCTGCCATCAATCCATACGCCTCTAACTATAAGCTGAAGGCTGGTGAGACGTTCACTACCCCTGAGTTTATCTTTGCCATGAGCGATAATGGTATCGGTGAGGCTTCCCGTAATTTGCACAATTGGGCTCGCCAGTATCAGGTAAACATGGGTATGGAAGATCGCCTTACGCTCTTGAACAACTGGGAGAATACCGGATTCGACTTCAACCAGCAGAGTCTTGCTGAGTTGATGAAGGATGCCAAGGACCTGGGTGTAGATATGTTCTTGCTTGATGATGGTTGGTTTGCCAACAAGTATCCTCGCAAGGACGACCATGCAGGTCTCGGCGACTGGGAGGCTACCAAGAGCAAGCTGCCTGATGGAATACCTGGATTGGTTAGAGATGCCAAAAAGGCTGGTGTAAAGTTTGGTATTTGGATTGAGCCTGAGATGGTGAATCCTAAGAGTGAACTCTTTGAGAAGCATCCCGACTGGGTGATTATGCAGCCAAAGCGTGATACCTATTATTACCGCAATCAGCTGGTACTTGATATCAGTAATCCTAAGGTACAGGATTATGTGTTCGGCATCGTGGATCGTATCATGACGGAGAATCCGGATGTGGCTTACTTCAAGTGGGACTGCAACAGTGTGATTACCAATATCTATTCTCCATATCATAAGGAGAATCAGGGTAATTTCTATATCGATCATGTCCGTGGTATCTACAAGGTGCTTACCCGTATTCATAACAAGTATCCTAAGTTGCCGATGATGCTTTGCTCTGGTGGTGGTGGCAGAATGGATTACGAGATGCTTAAGTATTTCACTGAATTCTGGTGTTCAGACGATACGGATCCATACGAGCGTCTCTACATCCAGTGGAGCCTGTCAAAGTTCTTCCCAGCCAAGACCATGGGTTCGCATGTAACTAACTGGAACAAGAATACCAGTGTGAAGTTTCGCACCGATGTTTGCAGTTCATGTAAGTTGGGCTTTGATATCGACCTCAAGTCGCTTTCTGGTGATGACTATAAGTTTGTGCAGAATGCAGTCAAGAACTACGATAACATGAAGCCGATGATTCTTGATGGCGACCAGTATCGTCTGGTTTCTCCATACGAAGGCAACCACTGTGCCATTAACTATGTAAGTAAGGACAAGCAGCGTGCCGTTCTCTTTGCTTACGACTTGCATCCACGCTACAAGGAGCCTGTGATGAATGTGAAGATGCAGGGATTGGATGCCGATAAGGTTTATACCGTAAAGGAGACCAATCTGATGCCTGGCAAGGAATCTGATTTGGAGTGCAATGGCAAGCAGTACAGCGGTGACTATCTGATGAAAGTCGGCTTGAATGTATTCAGCCAGACAGATGGAACGAGCCATGTGTTGGTATTAGAATAACGTATCAACTATTCATAATGAAAACGAAAAGCAGCAAAGTCTATAAATAGGCTTGCTGCTTTTTTAGGTTTCTGTATTTCTTATCCCTGATGATTTTACTTGTTTAGCGGTCTTGCCACAAACTCAGTATGAAGAGTCTCCATCGGATGTTCCTTCAGATTGATGAGAATGTTTGGCGTGTTGCCGTTGGCGATGATTACCTTGATGCCGGCATTGGCTACGTCGTGGGCGGTCTTTACCTTTGATGTCATACCGCCTCTGCCGTGACTACTCTTGCTGGCAAGGATATACTCGCTGATGTCGCGGTCGTAATAAACCGATGGGATGATGCGGGTGGTTGGCTCGCTTGGGTCGCCATTGTAGATGCCATCCACATTGCTTAACAGAATCAAAGTGTCGGCATTCATCATCTTGGCAATCAAGCCAGACAACTCATCGTTATCCGTAAACATCAGCTCGGTAATGCATACGGTATCGTTCTCGTTGACGATAGGGAGTACGTTGTTTTCCAGCATCACCTGCATGCAGGCTTCCTGGTTCTTATACTGCTCCTCGGCACCGAAATTCTCCTTCATGGTCAATACCTGACCTATCTTGATCTTGTATTCGCGGAAAAGGTTGTAATAGAGACCTACGAGTTTTACCTGTCCGATAGCAGAGAACAACTGGCGTTGCTCCACGCTGTCCAGATGGTGGTCAACGTGCAGTTCGGCTCTTCCGGCAGCCACGGCACCAGAAGATACCAGAATCACCTCATAATCGTGCTTTCTGAGCCAGACAATCTGGTCCACAATTGCCGACATCCTCGTTACATCCAGTTTTCCGTCTTCTCGTGTCAGCACGTTGCTGCCCACCTTTACTACGATTCTTTTTCCCATTTTATGCTGATATTTAGTTGGAGCAAGGATTCTGTTTTTTCAAATCCTTTGCTCCAACAATCATTATTTCTTTTTATTGTCTTTTTCTCGAATCTCTACTCTTCGAATCTTACCGGAGATGGTCTTTGGCAATTCATCTACGAATTCGATGATGCGAGGATATTTGTAAGGAGCAGTCTCATGCTTCACATGATTCTGCAGCTTCTTGATGAGGTCTGGACCTGCCATACTCTTGTATTCATCCTTCAATACGACGGTTGCCTTGACAACCATGCCGCGGATTGGGTCTGGCACACCGGTGATGGCGCACTCTACTACGGCAGGGTGAGTCATCAGGGCATTCTCTACCTCGAAAGGACCGATGCGGTAGCCAGAACTCTTGATCACGTCATCGATTCTTCCCTCAAACCAGAAGTAGCCTTCCTCATCACGCCAAGCCATATCGCCTGTGTGATAGTAACCATCGTGCCAAACCGATTTGGTCTGCTTTTCATCACGATAGTAATATTTGAAGAGACCGATAGGCTTGTTGTCGCCGATGCGGATGCAAATTTCGCCCTTTTCACCATCCTCGCATTCCATCATGTCTGGGCGGAGGATGTGAACATCATATTGTGGGTTTGGCTTGCCCATGCTTCCTGGCTTTGGCTTGATCCAAGGGAAGGTTCCGAGTGTCATCGTAGTCTCAGTCTGTCCAAAGCCCTCGTAAATCTGAACACCTGTCAGCTTCTGGAAGGTTTCTGCCACGGATGGGTTCATAGCCTCACCCGCAGTGGTGCAGTATTCAAGACTGCTGAGGTCATATTTAGAGAAATCCTCCTGAATCATGAAGCGGTAGATAGTAGGAGGGGCACAGAAAGAGGTGATGTGATATTTCTCAATCTGGCGCATGATCTTATCTGCCGTAAACTTCTCGTGATCGAAGACGAAAACGGTGGCTCCGGCAAACCATTGTCCATAGAGCTTGCCCCATACAGCCTTGCCCCAACCGGTATCGGCTACGGTAAGATGGATGGAGTTCTCGTGTAGATTGTGCCAATATACACCCGTGGTCAGGTGACCGAGGGCATAGAGGTGATCGTGTGCTACCATCTTTGGCTCGCCAGTGGTTCCAGATGTGAAGTACATCAGCAGGGTATCCTCATTAGAGTTTACATGTTCTGGGCGAACGAAAGGAGCACATTCGTTCCATTCCTTCATCCAGTCGTGGAAACCTTCCGGGATATCTGGACCGATACTGATCAAAGTCTTGACTGTAGGACTCTCTGGTATTGCCTCGTTAATCTGCTCTACCACGTAATCATCGCCGCAGCAGATAATCGCCTTTACGCTTGCTGCATTGTTGCGGTAAATGATGTCGTGCTTGGTAAGCATGTGGGTGGCAGGGATGGCTACGGCGCCCAACTTGTGGAGGCCTAGCATGGCGAGCCACCACTGATAGTGACGCTTCAGAATCAGCATCACCTTATCATCGTGACCGATACCGAGACTCTGGAAGTAAGCGGCAGCCTTGTCGCTCTGCTCCTTCAGGTCCTTGTATGTGAAACGGATTTCCTCACCTCGTTCGCTTGCCCAAAGCAGCGCCACGTGGTCTGGTTTGATCTTTGCCCATTCGTCCATCACGTCGTAGGCGAAGTTGAAATCTTCTGGTATGATAAACTCCAGATGCTCCTTGAAGTCTTGCTCTGAAGTGAATTTTGTCTGTTTAAGAAATCTCTCAATCATAGTTACTCTTCTAAATAATGATATAAGGAAACTTAAATGATGATGCAAAGGAACTTGGCAGACTCACCGTTGAGTGAGCGGAAGCAGTGTGACTTCTTGCTGTCAAAGTAGATGCTGTCGCCCGGGTTCAGCACCATCACCTTCTCTTCGATGGTAACTTCCAGCTGTCCCTCAATCACATAATCATATTCCTGTCCGTCGTGTCCGTTCTTATTTGGCTTCTTGTCGCCTGGCAACGGATCCACCTGTACCATAAATGGATTCACCTTTCTATCCTTGAATCCTACGGCAAGGCTCTGGTATTTATACTGGTTGTTGCGGTCTATCTCCGGTCCCTGTCCCTTGCGGGTAACGTAGTATCCCTTCATGCGAGGTTCCTCGCCGAAGAGCAATACGTCAAGGTCGATGCCGTATCGCTTGGAAATTTTTGAAAGTCGATACACAGAAGGGTCGGCTTCTCCCGACTCAATCTTGAGATAGTGATCAAGACTGATTTCGCAAAGTTCAGCCACCTCCTCAGCCGGGATGTTGAGAACCTCACGGAGACCTTTCAGTCTTTCACCGATTTGCTTAATTGCTTCGTCCATAATCGAATATTTTATTGGTTGTTTTATCTTTTTCCTGCCAGCAAACCATTGATGACTGCGCTAGTAAAGCCGCCCTGTTCCATGGTGTTGAGGCCCTTGATGGTGCAGCCACCAGGAGTAGTAACCTTATCAATGGCAGCCTCTGGGTGTTCGCCAGTTTCCTGAAGCAGCTCTACGGCACCCTTGATGGTCTGCAAGACAATCTTCTGGGCATCCTTAGCCTTGAAGCCCATCTCTACGCCGCCTTCCACATTGGCTCTTACATAGCGCATGGCGTAAGCGATGGCACACGACATAGCGGTGGCAGCAGGGAAGAGGCGTTCTTCCATGATGAGGCTTTCGCCCAATTCATCGAAGATTTCTGTAATTTGCTGGGTTTCTGTGGCAGATGCATCTACAGGAGTGATGAAGGTCATCGACTGCTTGTAGGCGATGGCGATGTTTGGCATCACGAGGAAGAAGGTTGGGGTGATACCATCCTTATCCAGCCACTCCTTGATGTTGGCTGATGGCACACCGGCTGCTACCACTACGAGTTTCTGATTCTTGTAGTTGAGTGCATCCTTGATACCCTTCAATGTCTTCTCCACGCACCATGGTTTTACTACCACGCATACGATGTCTGCGCCGTGGCAAGCCAACTGGTTGTCGAGAGTTACGCTGGCTCCTTCGCTTGCGAAGTGATCCAATACTGGTTGGTTATGGTCTGATACCGTAATATCTGATGGAGTGAACTTCTCGCTCTGCAAGAGTCCTTCAGCCATAGCACCGCCCATAGCACCTGCTCCGATAATTGTTATTTTCATTGTCGTCTTATAGTTAAAATGCAATTACGGTGCAAAGATACTACTTTTATCTGAAAATAGCGTGTCTATAGACGATTTTTTAAGAAAGTACGCTTGTTTACTGACGATATTCTAAGAATTTCGCTAGTTTACTCCCATTCTGGAAGTATCCACGTCCTTGGTCGTCTTCTCCTTGCCTATTGCCTTTAACCACAATGCTCCATTTGTCATTATCGGAAGCCACTCTGGGCAAGAAGTTGGCATTTGATATGATGAGATATTCTTCCATACTGATAAGTTTGGTGCAAAGGTAAGCAAAATATTTAAAAAGTATGGCTGGAGGTAGCGTGTTTTTTGTGAACCTGCGGATTCGTTTTGTGGAGAATGCTGCTAACAACTCAGTACCCCTATGAGCAAGAGTAGTTACAATTATTATTTCATTTTTATCCTATCCCCTTTTTATTCTCCTAGCTATGTAAATAATATTCAAGAAAGAGTAAAACAAGAAGAAACACCCATAAAATGGGGAAAGAAGGGATTGAAAATTTTCCCTTAAGGATATTTGTATTTTTCCTTAAGGGAAAATATTTTTTTCCTTAAGGGAAATAAAATCTTCCCTTAAGAGATATTTTCGCTATATCTTAATCTGTAAAGTTATTTGGCCTGTACGTTTGGAAATACTCAATACGACCTGAGCCAACGGTCACCGACCGAAGGGAAAGGTAAAGGGCAGAAGCAAGGTTTGGGCTTTCAGCCCGTTTCAACCGTACAGTTAGAATTTATTTATGACTACTAAAGCTGTGATTTCTCCCTTCTCATATCACCAGCCTTCCCATTTTTTTTGCGAAGGCAGAGGAAGCAATTTTCTGTCGTTTCTCTGTCATGTTCGTAAGTGAAGAACGAAGAGTGAGGAATTCATTAGTTACTCTTGCGTTGTCTCTTCCTGTTGGCAAAGGTAATAACTTTTAAAAAAAACGCCAAGAGCGACAGCCAAAAATGTATCGGCTGCCGCTCTGTTATTTGCTTTTGACATTTGCTTGCTCAATTAATCTTTTTTTCTTTTTCCTCACTAAATGCCTTTATCTCATCAGTAAGGACTTTCTGTAATTTCTCTTTCGGTACTATCAGCTGATAGTCTGCCACTCCGATAGGTTTTCCCATATCTTCAAGTGCAAGTTCCACCTCTACACGGTCTTTTTCCGCACAAAGTATGATTCCTATGGAACGGTTCTCGTTTGCACCACGTTCAAGACGGTCAAGCAGAGACAGATAATAGTTCATCTTGCCTGCATACTCTGGTTTGAAAGCCCCTATTTTTAAGTCAACAGCAACAAGGCAGCGCAGTCCACGATGGAAAAACAGCATATCTACCTTGCTTTCTTTACCATTGTATTCCAATACATGCTGGTTGCCAATGAAAGTGAAGCCATTACCAAGTTCCATAAGGAAACGGGTGATAGCTTTTACAAGGCGGTCTTCAAGTTCAAGCTCCAAAATAGGACTTGTTACTCCCAAGAAACCAAGATTATAGCTGCTGTTAAACACTTCGTTGGCATACTGCGCTTGTTCGGCAGGAAGAGTACGGTCGAAATTGTTGTCTACTCGTGCCAATGCTTGTGTCTCATACATATTGAGTTTGATGGCATTGAGCAACAAGTCGCGATTCCAACCTTTGGAACGTGTCTCTTGTGCATAGAAAAGCATTGCTGCATCGTCATTGCCAACTTTCTGAAGAAGACGCAATATATGTCCCCAAGGCAAAAGTGCGACAGCTTGTCGCACTTTTATATCTGAGTGACAAAAGCGTTCGTAGAATTTCTTCATATCCCACAGATTTCGTGGTGAAACACCCATCTTTGGATAGCGTTCTTTCAGGTCTGCTGACAACCGTCTTACAACTCTGTCACCATACCCACTTTCAATCTTGCGCTCATGAAGTATTTGACCAATCTCCCAATAAGCGGTAGAGACATAGCCATTAACATGTCGGGCTATTTCTGTCCGAGCATGCTCAATTACTGCGACAGCGTGTCGCAGTATCTCGGCATAATCGCTGTTCTCTATTGAGAACCTGTTGTCTTTATTGTCTGTTGTCATTTTATATGTTTATAAGCCTGTTTAATATTATTTGCCATATTAAGATGCGAATAAGTGCAGCTGTTTTATACACCATTCCAAGGATTACGGCTGCAAATATACACTTTTCCTACGAAATAACCAAGATAAAACTACACTTTTCCTATAAGGGAAACAAAAAAGCAGCAAACCGCAAAGGGCTTGCTGCTCACGATAGGAGTGATTCCTATTTCTTTTATGGGTTGAGTTTTCTTTATATTCTTATCTCAATGGGTTTATACTTCCTTCAATACAGTTTCCAATCTTCCGATGAAGTCATCCACATTTTCCTTGGTCAATACCAATGGAGGGAGGATACGGAGAATGTTGGTGCCAGCGCAACCGGTGAAGCAGTGCTGCTCGTGGATGAGCTTACTGCGAACTTCCTTGTGAGGTATATCGAGTACGGCTCCTACCATTAAGCCACGGCCACGAACCTCTGTGATATGGCTGTTGCGCTTCTGCAACTCCTTCAACTGGGCGATGAGATATTCACCAACCTCATGCGCATTCTGTACCAGGTTCTCCTTCTCAAATACATCGAGAACGGCGAGAGCGGCAGTACATGCCAAATGGTTGCCACCAAAGGTAGTACCCAACTGACCATATACAGGAGTAAACTCTGGAGAAATCAATACGCCACCCATAGGGAAGCCATTGCCGATACCCTTGGCTACGGTGATGAGGTCTGGCTTGATGCCCAACCACTGGTGAGCGAAGAACTTACCGCTTCTGCCGTAACCGCACTGGATTTCATCGCAAATCAGGAAGGTGCCGTATTTCTTGCAGGCAGCCTGCAATCCCTGAGCAAACTCAGAAGTTACCATGTTGCAACCACCTACGCCCTGGATAGCTTCGATGATACAAGCACATACATCGCCCTTGGCAAGTTCCTTCTCCCAAGCCTCCAAATCGTTGATAGGAAGATAGGTTACGTGACCATTATCATTGATAGGAGCGATGATCTTAGGATTATTGGTTACCTCTACAGCAAGGGATGTTCTGCCGTGGAATGCTTTTTCTAAAGAGAGCACACGGGTTCTGCCGTTGGTGAAAGAAGCCAACTTCAGGGCATTCTCGTTTGCCTCGGCACCCGAGTTGATGAGGAAGAACTGGTAATCCTCATAACCGCTAGCCTTGCCCAGACGCTCAGCGAGTTTCACCTGCAACTTGTTGATGACAGAGTTGGAATAGAAACCCAGGTTGTTCAACTGATTGGTGAGCATCTCCACATAGTGAGGATGGCAATGACCGATGCTGATAACGGCATGACCGCCATAGAGGTCGAGATATTCCTGACCTTTGTCGTCCCATACCTTGCAGCCCTGTCCTTTTACAATGTTAATATCGAAAAGAGGATATACGTCGTATAAATTCATGTTGTTTTCTTATTTTATATGTGATTGAAGAATTTATATATGATAGAAGAACGAATGATTTTTCATCCGTTCTTCCGAATTCTTTTATCTAAAATGCTGATGGCTTGAGTTTTAAACCTGCAGTCTGGTCGAGACCAAACATGATGTTCATGTTCTGTACAGCCTGACCTACGGCACCCTTCAGAAGGTTATCGATGCAGGAAGTGATGAGGAGTTTATCGCCATACTTATCCACATGAACCAGGCACTTGTTGGTATTCACCACCTGCTTCAGGTCGATAGCCTTATCCACATAGTGGGTGAACTTGGCATTCTTGTAGAACTCCTTGTAACCTGCCACGATTTCTTCGATAGGCTTATCGGTCTTCACCACTTCAGTAGCGAAGATGCCGCGGGCGAAATCGCCACGGTAAGGGATGAAGTCGATGGCTGCATCGAGATAACCCTGTGTCTGCTTCAGACTCTCACGAATCTCTGGCACGTGCTGATGGTTGAAAGCCTTGTAGATGCTCATGTTGTTGTTGCGCCATGAGAAATGGGTAGTGGTACCTGGCTTCTGACCAGCACCTGTACTACCGGTAATGGCATTGACAGATACATCGCTGTTGATGAGGCCCATCTTAGCAGCAGGCAACAAACCAAGTTGAATGCAAGTTGCAAAACAACCTGGGTTTGCCACGTGCTGAGCTACGGCTATTTTTGATTCATTTATTTCTGGAAGACCATATACAAAATCGTGAGCGGCTGGGGTTGGCTGCTGGGTAGCAACCACAGTCTCAGGGGCAAGACGGAAGTCTTGTGCCAAATCGATAATCTTCACGTTCTCCGGAACATTGTGCTCCTTCAGGAACGCCTCGCTCTTGCCGTGACCGAAGCAGAAGAAGATGACATCCACCTGGTCGAAAGGCATCTCGGCGGTAAACTTCAAATCAGTCTCGCCATACAATCCCTCGTGAACCTCAGCCACCAGGTTGCCGGCGTTACTCTCGCTATTGGCGAATACAATCTCTGCCTCTGGATGGTTGATGAGGAGGCGAATCAACTCGCCTCCTGTATAACCAGCTGCTCCTAAAATACCAACTTTTACCATCATTATCTTTCCTCGTTAGGGTGCATACCATAATAAACACGGAGTGGGGTAGAGCTTACCTTGATGAAGCCCTTCGCATCCTCGGCTGTCCAACCGTGCTGCATCTCACCATACTCACCGAGCTTAGACTTGGTCAAATCGTCTGGTGAATCGATTCCTACAGTCTGGAAACTGTATGGACGAAGCTTCAGGATAGCAGTACCGTTGACGTTGCGCTGAGAAGAAGTCAGCATTGCCTCGATATCCGGCATCACTGGCTCCAGGTACTGGCTCTCGTGGAGGAACATTCCGTACCAGTTGCCTACCTGATCCTTCCAGTACTGCTGCCACTTGCTCAATGTGCTCTTTTCCAACAGGCGGTGAGCCTCGATGATGAGCTTAGGAGCTGCAGCCTCGAAAGCTACACGACCCTTGATACCGATGATGGTATCACCCACGTTGCAGTCGCGACCGATGGCGTAAGAAGCACCAATCTCCTCAATCTTCTGGATGGCAGCCACCTTATCATCAAACTTCTCGCCGTTGACAGCTACAATCTCACCTTTCTCGAAGGTAATCTTCAGCTCAGCCTCTTCTTCCTTGGCTGTAACGTGCTTCAGGTAAGCCTCCTCTGGGAGACCCTGGGTTGGGTCGAGAATCTCACCACCGCAGATACTGGTTCCCCAGATACCTACGTTATAAGAATACTTCAACTTGGTGAAGTCTGCATAGAAACCATGCTCGTTCAGGTAATCAACCTCCTCCTTACGAGAAAGTGCCTTGTCACGTGTCAAGGTGATGATCTCTACACCAGGAGCCATCACCAGGAAGGTCATGTCGAAACGAATCTGGTCGTTGCCGGCACCTGTACTTCCGTGAGCGATGGCGTCAGCACCAATCTCCTTGGCGTAGCGTGCGATGGCGATAGCCTGGAAGATACGCTCTGAAGATACAGAGATAGGGTAGCAGTTGTTGCGGAGCACATTACCGAAAATCATGTATTTCAATGATTTCTCGTAATACTCGTGGGTAACGTCGAGAGTGACGTATGCCTTTGCACCCAACTTATATGCGTTCTCCTCGTTGGTCTTCAACTGCTCGGCAGAGAAACCACCAGTGTTAGCGCATGCTGCATAAACATCCCAGCCATCCTGGGTCAACTTCATTACTGTGTATGATGTATCGAGACCGCCGCTGAAAGCGACTACAACTTTCTTGTTTGCCATTTTATTTTATGTTTAATATGTGGTGAATAATGTTTAGATGGCATTCTTGCCAACACCTTATTATATATAAGGATTTAAATTTCTGCAGATGGACCGTCAATCTTGCGGATTCTCTCAATCACTTCCTGAGGAAGCTTGATAGGCAGATGTTCTTCTGGGTCGAAGAGCATGGCGGTGCAGATGCAGTATTTGCGGTTGGTGCGATGGAGCACATCTACGTTGATGCAACCCTCGCAACCACGCCAGAATGACTCATCATCGGTCAGGTCGGCGAAAGTAACTGGAAGATAACCCAACTGGGTGTTCATCTTCATGACAGCCGAACCGGATGTCAAAGAGAAAATCTTGGCATGAGGCCATCGCTGTCGGGCGAGCGTGAAGGTCAGGTTCTTGATGCGTTTAGCCAGTCCCAAACCACGGAAGTCTGGGTGGACGATCAAACCTGATGTGGTGACATAGTGCTTGTTGCCCCATGTTTCGATGTAGCTGAAACCTGCGAACTTCTCGCCCTGGAGAGCGATGACCGCCTTGGCTTCGCGCATCTTGGTGGCAACATACTCTGGTGAACGCTTGGCGATACCAGAACCACGCTTCTTTGCAGCTTCTGCAATTGTAGTCAGAATGGTGTCGATGTACTTGATGTGACTTTCGTCAGCCACCATTACTTTAACTTCTTCCATTTTCTCTTTATATTTTGAATGTTCTTATTTGTAATCTGTTGTTATAATACCTGTCAACCATCAATTAATATCTATGATTGAGCTCCGGAATCACTTCCGACAAGATGTCAATGATTTCCTCTTCTGTAGTACCCTTCTTCTTGACCAGGAAGATGGTGTCATCTCCTGCGATGGTTCCAAGGATTTGAGGAATATCGCTGTTGTCGATGTTGTAGGCGATACTGCTCGCATATCCCGGACGTGTCTTGATAACTACCATATTGCCTGAGAAATTGATGGATTGAAATCCTGTACTCAGGCCCATCTTGCTGATGGACATAGGGTGAGTGACACGTTTGTAGAGTGCATCATTGGGTAAGACGTATGCGTATTTTCCGCTGGATGAAGCAGCCTTGGCTACCTTGAGCAGCTTGAGGTCGCGGCTCAATGTGGCTTGCGTTATCTCAAATCCTTCTCTGTGCAAAGCTTGCAAGAGTTGTTCCTGCGAACTTAGCTCTTGGCTAGAGATAAGCATCTTTAATGCTTCTAATCTGTTGTTCTTTACTTTCATACGCTGTATTTTTATTCGTTTGTGGTTGCAAAATTACAATAAATATATGAAAACGCCAAGAAAATACGTATAAAAATTGCATATTTACGATAAATTGTTGTAGAATGACAGAAATATGCAGGAAATATGCGGCATAAATATGCATACGGCTTGTCTGGAATACTGTGTCGAATAGGTTTGGTTTGTTTCCTGGTGTTTCCTTTGGCATTATATATACGTTTGAAATCATAGTAAAAGTGGGTTAGCAGGAATAAAAAAGGGATTTTTTATTGTTGAAACTTATATTTTTTACTAAAAAGCTTGCATTTATTGTTTTTTTTGTTTATTTTTGCCGAAACAAATCTTTAAGCCGATGAATAAATTAACGCTAAACTTATTGATTTTACTAGCCATACCCTGTATTGTCTATGGGCGTAATTTCAATGTGATGGATTTCGGTGCTCGAGGTAACGGAATCAGTGATGACGCAATCGCCATTCAGAAAGCTGTGGATGCTTGTACGAATGCCGGAGGGGGAGATGTGGTCTTTTCCGCCAATCATACTTTCCTGTCAGGACCTGTACAGTTGAAATCGAATGTGAACATCGTTCTGGAAACCAATTCCGTCTGGAAAGCCAATCCCGATGAAAGTATCTACCATCTCAGTGCCTTCGGTAAGAATGAGGGTGAGGGTATGATGTGGATATGGGCGAAGGATGTGGAGAATCTTTCGTTCTCGGGTCATGGTACGATTCATGGCAATGGTATCAAGTTTATGGGTGCTGAACTTTTTGATAGTTACGAGCTCAAGCCGGTCACTACTTTCGATCCCCGCCCGCACGTGCTTACCCTGATGGGAGTCAGGAATCTCAATATCCGTGATATTACCATTCGGGAAGGTGCTTACTGGACGGTACATCTCATTGGATGTGATGGGGCTGTGATTGATGGCATCAATCTGCTCAACAATCTCAAGATCCGTAATGGTGATGGCATTGATATCGATCATAGCAAGAATGTGCGCATTGCCAATTGTCATATCACCAGTGGCGATGACGCCATCTGCCTGAAAAACCGCCGTGAGTTTGAAGAATATGGTTCTTGTCACGACATCGTGGTAACGAATTGTGTGATGGAAAGTCGCAGCTGTACCGTGAAGATTGGCAGCGAGAATATGGATTCCATCTATAATGTGGTTATCGACAATTGCGTGATCAAAGGTAGCAACCGTGGTCTTGGTATTCAAAATCGTGATGAGGGAACCGTGAGCAATGTGGTTTTCTCTAATATCATTCTGGATTGCCAGCTGTGGAGCGATGTATGGTGGGGCAAGGCAGAACCTATTTATGTAACTTCTTACCCTCGTGCCAATGGAAATCACAAGGATGCCAACTGGCGTTTTCCTAAGGGGCGGACTGTAGGAAGATGTGGCGAGGTGAGCCATATCTACTTTAATCATATTTATGCCACTTCAGAAAACGGATGCTTTATCGGCGGAGATACCCGGGATAAAGTAAACAATATCTATTTCAACAATGTACATCTCAACTTGAAGAAACTGACAGGCTATGATGGCGGCATGTATGACAAGCGCCCATGTCGTGGCGAGGGCTTTATATATAATAAGGTATATGGAGTCTATGTAGAAAATGCCAGGAACGTAGAGATTGATGATCTGAGAGTACAAGTTGGACCGAAAGTAAATTATGGAGGAAAGACTTTCGGAATAGACGACTAAGAAAACAGTCTTTTCATAAAATTGAAACTAAAATCTTAAACAGGTGTAATAAGGTAGTACTACCTTTGCATCCGATTATTTATAACAAAATCTAATAAGTTATGCAAATAGTACAAAAGACAAATGGAAGAAGCATGAAAAGAGTATTGCTTTCTTCCGCCCTTCTGCTGGTGAGTACACTCACATTTGCACAAAGTAAGGTCAGCGGCACCGTGAAGGATGCCAATGGAGAACCTCTTATAGGCGTAAGCGTCATGGAGGTAGGTACTAACAATGGTGCGGTTACCGATATAAATGGTAACTATACCTTGAATGTGAAGCCGGGAGCGAAGCTGAAGCTCTCTTACATAGGATTTACACCGCAGACGGTAAAGGCTGGCTCTAACAGCCAGATTGTTATGCAGGAAGATAATACGGCTTTGAATGAGGTCGTAGTTGTAGGTTATGGTACGATGCGCCGTAAGGATGTTACTTCTTCCATCACAACCGTAAAGGCTGAGGATTTGAACCGTGGCGTGTTCACCGATCCTGGTCAGATGCTTCAGGGTAAGGTTCCGGGTTTGGTGGTTTCTTCTACTGCCGATCCTAACGGTTCTCCTACTATTACCCTTCGTGGTGCTTCTACTCTCCGTACGGGTGCCATGTCACCTTACTATGTAGTGGATGGAATCCCTGGAGTTGATATTTCTATTGTGTCTCCAGAAGATATCGAGTCTATTGACGTGCTTCGTGATGCTACGGCAACAGCCATCTATGGTTCTAAGGCTGCCAATGGTGTAATCATCATTACCACCAAGAAGGGTTCTAAGGAAAGAACCAATGTAACCTATAATGGCTATGTAGCTATTGACAATATACTGAAGAAATATGATGTGTGTACAGCTGATGACTTGCGTCAGTATGCAAAGGACAACAATATAACTCTCAAGGATGGTGGTGCCAATACGGATTGGCAAGACGAGGTGCTTCGTACTGGTATCAGTCATAATCATAATGTAAACATTAGTGGTGGCAATGGTTCTACTAGTTATATGATAAGTGGCGATCTCAGAAAGCGTGAGGGTGTCATCAAGATGACAGGCTTTGACCGTTTCAATGTCCGTTCTCTTGTATCAACCAAGACATTGAAAGACCACCTTACGATTTCTATAGGTGCGAATATGATGTATGGCAAACACTTTGGCGTACCATCTGGCAATGAGGGCGCATCTGTGCTTGATGCCATGAACTATTATTCTCCTACTAATGCAGTGAAGAATACGGATGGAACATGGACTGTAGGCTCTGGCTCCAAGAACTATAACCCTCTTGCATTGATGGAGGAAAATAAGTCTGAGACAGTATGGAAACGTAACCAGTTTGTTGGAAAGACAGCACTTGAACTCTGGAAAGGATTGGTCTGGAATGTCAACTATTCTTGGAGTAATTATCAAAGTACTTATAGTGCCTATAATACCCGTAACTCTCAGTTAGAGGGTATTGGTAACAAGAATGGTCAGGCAACCCGTAACACCTATTTTGGTCGTGAACAGACTTTTGAGACTTATCTGAACTACAACTTTACGGCCGGTAAGAACAAGTTTGACCTGATGGCTGGTTATTCTTGGGAAGAAAAGAAGAATAACGATGGATTCGGTCTCAGTGTTGAAGGTTACTATAATGATGATCTTGGATGGTATAATATGTCATACGCACAAACCATCTTGGGTGTTCAGAACTCCGTTCAGAGCGGCTATTTGGAGAAAGTACGTAACATCTCTTTCTACGGTCGTGTGAACTACTCTTTTGACAGTCGTTATATGCTTCAGGCAACCATTCGTCGTGACGGTTCTTCGGTATTCGGCAAGAACAATCGTTGGGGAACTTTCCCATCTGTATCTGCTGCCTGGAATATCACTGAGGAGAAATTTATGCAAAACCAGCATATCTTCGATAACTTGAAACTTCGTGCGGGTTATGGTATTTCTGGTAATGCCATGGGCTTCGATGTGTATTCTTCTTATAATACGTATGGTGCTTCTGGTACATTCGTATATGATGGTAAGACTTATCGCACATACGGTGCAACCAAGAATGCAAACCCTGATTTGAAGTGGGAGTCAACAGGTATGTTGAACATTGGTCTCGACTTCGCATTCTTGAAGGGACGTCTAAATGGTACTGTAGAAGTTTATCATAAGAAGACCAAGGACTTGATTTGGAGCTATCCTGTTTCTACGACTCAGTACATATATGGTTGGATGGATGCCAATGTGGGTGAGATGACCAATAAGGGTATTGAGTTCACATTGAATGCGGTGCCTGTTCGTACCAAGAATTTCATGTGGAGTACTACCCTTAATCTCTCTCATAACAAGAATACTGTCGATAAGATGCAGAATGAGACATTCCATACTACTAATCTCACCCAAGGTGACCCAATGGTAGCTGGTGTTTCTGCTGATGGTTGGACACAGAGAATTATGGAGGGCGAACCTATTGGTACATTCTATACATATCAGTATGCTGGAACTGTAAATGGTCGCTCAGAGTACTACGTTCTTGACGAAAATGGTAATCGTACAGGCGAAACCACCAACAATCCAAGTTTGAAAGACCGTTCTATAACTGGTTGTGCGCAACCTAAGCTCAATGCAGGTTGGAACAATACGCTTACTTATAAGAACTGGAGTCTGAACGCATTTATCACAGGTGTGTTCGGTAATGACGTTTATAATAGTCCTCGCGCTCACTATACGGCTGCTCAAATGTTCTCAGATGGTAAGAACGTATTGAAAGAATTCCTTTCTAATCCTGTTGGTGATGCTTCAAGCTCACTTCCTTCGGACCGTTATATAGAGAAAGGATCTTACGTTCGTCTTCAGACGCTCTCTTTGAGTTACACATTCCGTAATTGCTTTAATGACTGGATTCAGGACTTGACTCTTTACGGAACTGCCAACAATCTCTTTACGATTACTAGTTACAAGGGACTTGACCCAGAGGTAAACATGGGTGGCATTGATCCTGGTATCGATTACCGTTGGAGCCGTTATCCACATACACGTACCTTCATGGTAGGTGTGAAGATTAATTTCGGTGGAAGCAAGAAGAAATAGGCTGCGCCACAGTATATCGACCTAAAGTAATAACATTTAATCAGATTACAGAATATGAAACTAAATAGATTGTTTATTTCAGCTGGATTGTTTGCCATGGCACTTACCGGCTGTACGGACTTGGACATGAGTCCAAACTCGCAATATACTGAGGATCCTAGTCAAAACTCAGGAGTTGATCCGATGATTGTTGTGGAGGCAAAAATGGCGGATGTATATTACCATCTTGCAGGAACATTGGGTCGCCGTTATATGGAGGCGCAATGCTTGGCTTCCGATGAGTTTACTTCACTCGCTTTTGCTGGCGGTTATTATGACAGTGGTACCTATGCTCACCAAGCACTTCATTGTAGTTCTCCTAATGATGCATCTATCGGTTGGTATGATGATGTGACGGCTGGTATTACAAAGGCGAATACCATCTTGGAGGAATTGGGTAGCGGAGCTTCTGCCCAGATGAAAGCGCCAGCTCGTGCCATACGTGCTTATTATACCTGGATTTTGATGGATAATTATGGTGATACGCCTATTTTGGATAAAGTTCAGGCTGAAGGTTCTGTGGTACCTCGTTCTTCACGTAAGGAAGTTGCGGAGTGGATTGAGAGTGAGCTTAATGACATTATTCCTGTATTGACGGATGATGTTACTGAAAATTCATACGGCAAGCCTACTAAATGGATGGCAGAGGCTCTTCTTGCCAAGCTATATATCAACTGGCCTGTTTATACGGCGGAGTCGGTTGACCAATATGATGCAGCAACTGCTGCAAATCCAAAGTTGGATGCTTGTATTGCTGCTTGCGATGATATTATCAATAGTGGTAAGTTCAATTTGGGTTCTGTTGACTATCTTCATAAGTTCTCATACGACAATGGCTGGAAGGTGGAAGACTTCATATATGCAATACCATATGATGCCATCAACCGTCAGGGTATGCAGTATGCTCGTCCTCGTACATTCAAGGATATGAAAAATTTGTTGCCAAATGTCTATGGTTCAACAGATAAGTTTACTCAGTCGTTTGGTGGTAACATGGTAGTCACTCCTGAGTTTGCCAAATTGTTCTCTCTGGATGGGGATATTCGTAATCTCTGCATTCTTCGTGGTGATGTCTATGTTCGTGACCCAAAGACTTTACGTCCTACAACTGAACCTTTTATGTATAAAGGCAACCAGGTACATTTTACGGAAGACATCACTCTTGCTAAGAAAGATAACACCATCGAAGTTGGCAATGACGCTAATGCTTATCAGCAGGGTTGTCACTCCATCAAGTGGTTTACGACTCCCGCTGACTATAATAATGGTCGTAACCAGTCTAATGACCTGCCAATCTTCCGTTATGCCGACATTCTTCTTATGAAGGCTGAGGCTCTTACTCGTCAGGGTAGTAGTGGTGCAAAAGCTCTCTTCAATCAGATTCGTTCATATGCAGGTGCTCCAACGATAGCTAACGAACCTACCTTGCAGGAAATCTATGATGAGCGTGGTCGTGAATTCTTTGATGAGAACTGGCGTCGTAACGATATGATTCGTTTCGGTCATTATGAGGATGAGTTCTTCCCTCATTATAAGGACTTCCCAGATGCAAACTTCGACAAGCGTCATCGCATCTTCCCAGTGCCACAAAACACAATCAATTTGAATGGTTGGGAGCAGAATCCTGGATATTAATCGATTGAATGATGATAAATGGGGAGTGGTGGATTCTGCCACTCCCTTTTTTCTAATTGTTAGATGAAGTTTGTTTCATTTTGATAAAACTGTTTGATTATGAGAAGGAATTTATTGTTGTTATTACTGTGCTTGGTAGGCTTGCTAGCTGTAGATGCTCAAACATTGAGCCGTAAAGAGGTCGAGACCTACGTGATTAATCAATATGGAAAAAGATGGAAAGACATTGCGCTTTATCTTGGCGAAAAAGATACGTTGGATAAGGACAATGCTTTGACGTTTGAGAAAAACATCTCGGTGCGAGGCAAGAGTAAAAATGAACTCTTTGTCGATTTGAATTATTGGTTTCTGAAAACCTTTAGCAATGCTAGTTCATCGATAGAGATGGCAGACAAGGAATTGGGGGTTATCATGGCAAAGGGTTATTTGCCTGGCATTGCTTATCACTCGGGTGGTTATTCCTCTTATTGTGTCAATATTCGCCCTCTTGTGCGTTGCGACATCAAAGATGAACAGGTCAAACTGACGATAGTCGTTCCAAATTATGAGGTGACGAAAGTTGATGATGGTATTTGGAGTGCCATGCTGGATGAGGATTTCGACAAGCATCCCCCATATACTGTGAACGAAACATGGTCGCTGAATGATTGTTTCCCTTTTGCGAAGAAAGATGGAACCAAGAAAACTTCCAGCAAGGCATTGGTGATGAGTCATGGATATGTGGAGGTCTTGATGAATCGCATTCAAATGGCATTATAGCTGCGCCAAAATGTGGTAAATTTGAAGATTTTGGCGCGCTTATTAATTAAAACGTATGAAGAGAAGCGTATTCTTAGCTATATTTTTTGCCATTGGCTTCTTGATGACAATGGCGCAGGATTTTTCCCGATACGTAGATCCACGTATCGGAAGTGAGGGATTGGGTAGAACTTTCCCCGGACCTTGTATGCCATACGGTATGGCGAAGCCTGGACCGGATGCCGTGTCTATGCCGAATGCAGGATGGGCTCCGATGCCTGAGCCTCTCAAGGGATTCTCGCAGATGCATGTCAGCGGAACCGGGGGTGGACAGAAGTATGGCAATATCCTGATTCAGCCTTTCCTGCATGCTGGGGAAATCATCCAGAAACGTGTGGATGAGAAGATTGCCTTGGGATATTATGCCTGTACTTTTGAGAATGGAATCCGGACGGAGATTACCGCCTCGGAACGTTGTGCCTTCTATCGCCTGGATTATGGTAGGAAACAGAAGGGAAAACTCCTGATAGATGTGGCTACCTTTCTGGGTATAGATACGATTCCAGATAAGCGCGAAACTCAGCAGTATGTGGATTCGTATGTTACTTGTGATGGAAAATATGTCGTCTCTGGGTGGAGTACGGTTCGAGGGGGTTGGAACAATGGCGGTCCTTATACCGTATATTTCTATTTGCAGAGTGATGTGTCTTTATCTAATTGCGATACGCCTTTATCTAATAGCGATGTCCCTTTAGCTAATGGCGAAGCGCCTCTATATAATAAGGTGAAGGAATCAAAGACAAGATTGGCTGTTGCCTTCTCGAAAAGTACCGTCAATCTGAAGGTCGGTATTTCGCATATCAGTATCGCCCATGCCAGGCGGAATATTCCGTCATGTGGCTTTGATACCCAGTTGAAGAATGTGCGGAAAACCTGGAACGGAAAGTTGGGAAAGATAGAAATCGCAGGAACCGAAAAGCAGAAGCGGATGTTTTATACTGCCATTTATCATACGATGCTGATGCCTGTGGATAAGTCGGGTGAAAATCCTCATTTCTCCGCTACGCCTTATTATGACGATTACTATGCCATCTGGGATACTTACCGTACTTCCATGCCTTTGCTTACCTTGATAGAGGAACCCCAGCAGCGTGATATGGTCAATTCCCTGCTTAATATCTATAAGCATGACGGTTATATGCCTGATGCTAGAAGCGGCAACTGGAACGGCAGAACGCAGGGTGGCAGCAATGCGGATATAGTCATAGCCGATGCCTTTGCCAAAGGAATGAAGGGTATCGATTATGAACTGGCGCTGAAAGCAATGATTAAGGATGCCGAAGTGCCGCCAACGGATGATGATGGCTTTGTGGGCAGTGTGCCTGAGGAAAAGCATGGCAGAGGGGGATTGATGGAATATAATACTCTGGGCTATATTCCGTATGGAATAGACCGTGCCGGCAATCGTACCGTGGAGTATAGCTATGATGACTGGTGTATTGCCCAGGTGGCAAAAGGACTGGGCTTTCCGGAACTCTACGATAAGTATATGAAGCGTTCGCATAACTGGCGCAACCTCTGGCGTTCTGATTATGAATGGCAGGGGATGAAGGGATTTATCATGCCGAGAGATGCGGATGGCAGATGGCTCGATTCTGTGCCTTGGGGCAAGTCGAAGGTCTATCATCCTGTGATTCCTTATCATCCGGATACCAAGGTGGCACCCTGGTATCTTCCATGGTGGTCAACCTTCTTCTATGAGGCTTTGTCGGCAGAATATAGTCTCAGTATTCCGCACGATGTTCCGGGACTGATTGAGGTTTGTGGAGGAAAGGATGCTTTCATCCGACGGTTGGACACCTTCTTCGCCAATGGTCATTTCAATGTGGCGAATGAACCGAGCTTCATGACTCCTTACCTGTATCATTGGGTAGAACGCCCGGACTTGAGCATTCAGCGAATCCAGCAGATCGTGAACGATAACTATGATGATTCTCCTGGCGGTTTGCCGGGTAATGATGATGGGGGCGCAATGTCGTCCTGGCTCGTTTTCAATATGCTGGGATTCTATCCGGTAGCCGGTCAGAATCTCTATATCGTAGGTTCGCCGATGATTCCTGAATACACCATCCATCTATCCAATGGTAAGGACTTGAAGGTGGTGAGAGAAGGAGGGCAATGGAGGCAGATGTTCATAACTCATGATGTGTTGATAAATGGTGGAAAACTTGTTCTTCCTGATTTTAAAACTGAGGAAAAGGGTGTTGATAAAGCGCAGAAACAGCTGATAATGAAAGGAAAAGAGAAATCCACAGTTTTTGCACAGCCTGTGGATAAGTATTTGATAACTATTCCTGCACAGTATGTGGCTCGCTTCATTCTCAACCGACAGTACCGTAACTGGGAGGTAGGAATAGATTCTACGAGTATGGCTGATACGCTTATACTGAAATGTAATCAATCTCTCTATCTGATTCCTGGCAAGGTGGTGGATGAGGCTGATGGCTTCTGTTGGGATAGTCCGCAGAAAGGAAGGAATCTCTATGTGTGCGATATGAGTTCCAACAAGGGTATGCGCGACGGTACCTTCCTGTTTATCTCCCGAAAGGCACTGCATCAGCTTCAGGCAAACGGATCCTTTGTCTATAATGGGATTTTATGGCGGAAAATATCAGCAGATGAAAAGAGCATCACCGTCAAGGCTGAACAGGATGGAACTATGATGCAGATTGCAGTGAACCTCGGTCTCCCTTGGGTGCTGCGTATGGATGGAAATCCTTTAGGTATTGATTGGAGGTTGGAAAAACAATAATTTGGAGTATTCTCCGTTTCATTATTATATGAACAGAAAGATAACATTATTATATATCTCTTTGGCTTGCGTGCTATCTATGCAAGCTCAGACCCGCCAGCAGATGGGTGGCGTCTATTATGCTTATCCGGAAGGTCCTTCTGCCAAGACTGGAACTTTTGGTGCGGCTACTTATGTTATGTCTGATTCTCTGAATGTTCCTCAGGGATATGCACCCTTTTATATCAGCCATTACGGTCGCCATGGTTCCCGTTGGATGCCGAAGGATGACCGGTATGTCTGGATCTGCAAGCATTTTGAAGATGAGAGTAATCTCACTCCACTGGGTTTGCAGGTGAAGGGAATGTTGCTGCGTGTATGGGAAAATGCCAGAGGTAACGGTGGAAAACTGAGCAAGCTTGGTGCTCTTCAGCATCAGGGCATCGCTCATCGTATGTTTGAGCGTTATCCGCATATCTTTGCTGCGGGCAATGCGGTAAAGGCTCGTTCCAGTGTGGTGGATCGATGCGCCAAGAGTATGCAGGCTTTTACTTCGGAATTGCATACCCTTCAGCCAGGCTTGAATCTGGATGTCAAGACCGATTCTGCCGATATGGCTTGGATAGCGTATGTCTCTCCCGAAGTGAAGGCTTTGGAGAATCGTACCCATGTGCAGGCTCAGGTTTCACCTCGCCGTTTCCTTCTTCAGTTGTTTAAGGATGTCTCTAAGGTGGATGACCCCCTGAAGCTGATGACCGAGATGCATACGGTGGCTTCTTCCATTCAGGATGTAGGCTTGAATTTCTCTTCTTATCCGCAGGATATAGAAGATGGATTGAATGCACTTTTCACCGATGATGAGTTCCGTGCTATCTATGATGCCAATAATCTTCGCATGGCCATCAACAATGGTACCGTGGCGACGAATGAGGATATTCCTGCCCGTAGTGCTATCTCCTTATGGCAGAATATCGAGGCGGAGGCAGATCGGGCTTTGCGTTCTGTCAAGTCATCGGCTACGCTTCGCTTTGGTCATGATACTGCCCTTTATCGTCTCTTGTCTCTTCTCTTCGATGTAAATGTTCCTCCGGCAGGAGCACGTGAAGAGGCAAGTCTGGTGGTTTTGGGAGATGAAATGGAAAAGATGGATCGTGTGGTTCCGATGGCTGCCAATCTCCAGATGATATTCTATAAGAATGCGAAGGATAGCGTGCTGGTGAAGTTTATGCTCAATGAGCGGGATGTTATGCTTTCTCCCGTAGGTCAGGTGATCTATGGTACGCATTACTATTCCTGGAATGCCTGGAAGCAGGAAATGCATGAGCGGATCCATCGGTTGGAACATATCCGCCAGCTCAATGCCATCAATACGATGGTGGGTACGGCACAGGCAAATACCCAGACTGCCGGCATGTTCGGAAAGGGGAGTGAGGAACATGGGCAGACCATCCCTGCTGTTCTCGTTCCGAATGGTCAGAACTTCTGGACTCCTCAGACACAGGATACAGAACAGAAATGTATCGCACCTTATTATTATAAGGATACACATCTGCAGGGCTTCCGCTGCAGCCACTGGCTGGTGGGCGGATGTACGCAGGATTATGGCTCTTTCACGGTGGCAGCGCTTGGTGGAAAGCTCCGCCTTCAGCCAGAACAGAGAGCTACGGCATTCAGTCATGAAGATGAAGTCTCTCATCCTCACTACTATGCTGTCCGCCTGAAGGATGAACATCTGAAGGCAGAGATGACAGCCTTGAGTCATACCTCCTTTCTCCGTGTTACTCCGGAGCAGGATGAGCTGGTTCATCTTGTCATCAATCCGAACAGCGATGAAGGACAGGGATACATCGAGATTGATACCATCAACCATATAGTCTATGGTTATAATCCGGTGCATCGCATCTATCAGGGATGGGGAAAACCGGCTGGTTTCTCCGGACATTTCGTCTTGGCTTACGATGAGAAGGACCTGGTGGATTACGGTGTTTTCGAGGGCGACAGGAAGATGGTAAGGGGGTTGAAGGTGCAGGGCAAACCTCGCATTGGCGCCTGGCTCACCTTCCGTGGCAGATTGGGTAAGGCGATGGAGTGGATGTCGGGTACATCCTTTACATCCCGCGACAATGCGGTGGAGAATCTCAATGCTGAAAACTATATGTATGGCGGATTGGATTTCAACAGCATGATGGAGTATGCTGCCGGAATCTGGTGCGACCGACTTCATACCATTGATGTGGAAAGCAAGGATGCTGGCAAGGTCAACCAGTTTTATGGTGCTCTCTACCGGGCATCCTTCCTCCCTCATGAGATGAGTGATGTGAATGGCGATTATCCGGAGTTTTCTACAGGTACCGTGAAGATGGGCAATGCTACCCTGAGTTCCAAGGGCTATGCCGTTCCTGCCTATTCTTATCTCCGCAAATATGGCGATTTCTCCATGTGGGACATCTATCGTGCAGAGTTGCCGCTCTATAGTCTCATCACTCCGAAGATGTCGGGCGAGATGATGCAGTCTCTGGTTCAGATGTACAAGGAGGGTGGCTGGATGCCTATCTTCCCATGCTGGAACAGTTATACGGCAGCGATGATTGGCGATCATTCGGGTGCGGCTCTTGCCGATGCGTATGTCAAGGGCATTCGCAATTTTGATGCAGCCAAGGCTTACGAGGGAATGCGTCTCAACGCTTTCTCTACTCCTTATCTGGCGAAGGATTATCGGGATGGAAAGAGCCGCCGTGCCATCCGGTCGTATATGGATAATGGCTATATTCCGTTGGAGGATATGGTGGAGGAAGCCTTTCATACCAACGAGCAGACTTCCCGTACCCTGGAATACGCCTACGATGATTATGCCGTGGCACAGATGGCGAAGGCTCTGCATGATTCCTGTCAGGATGCCGCTCTGCGCCAGAAGTATCTGGAGGATTACAACGATCTGATGCGCCGTTCCGAGAACTGGCGCAATGTCATTAATCCTGCTACAGGATGGGCGGATGGCAGATACGAGAATGGCAAGTGGGAGAATAATGAAGACCTGGTGCATCGCAAGAGTTACATCACCGAGGGTGCTACCTGTCATTATACCTGGTATGTTCCGCAGAACCCGGAAGGTTTGTTCGAGGTAATCAGAAACAGCAAACCGATGGATAAGCTGGAAAAGCAGATTGAAAAGACGGAAAGAAAGATGGAGAAGAAGGGCGAAACTCCTGTTCGCAACGAGAAGGTGATAGCCCGACTGGACAAGATGTTTGATAACGGATGGTACTGGCATGGTAATGAGCCTTGTCATCAGATAGCCTATCTTTACGACGCTGCCGGGGCTCCAGAAAAAACGCAGGAGCGGGTGCATCATATTCTCCAGACTGAATATAATGACACCCCGGGCGGATTGTCGGGAAATGATGATGCAGGACAGATGTCGGCGTGGTATGTGTTCTCGTCTATCGGATTCTATCCTGTATGTCCGGGTACACCTTATTATTATATAGGTACGCCAAGCTTTGACAAGGTTACGCTGAATCTGGAAAACGGCAGGAAGTTCATTCTTTCTGCTGATCGCCAGCATATGGATGATTATCTCATCCAGTCGGTAACCCTCAATGGGAAGCCTTTGGGTGATTATCGCCTCTCTCATCAGCAGATATTGAGTGGTGGAGAATTGCATTTCCAGATGAAATAACCCATTCTGCCGGACCTATTATACTGAAATGATAAATGATAAATGATAAGTAACTTATGGATGCAATAACTGGATTCGTTTATGGCATGAGCATGATGTTTTTTTCCATGATGGCATGGATGTTCTGGCGTAAGGGCAGTGACAGGCTCTTTCGCCTCATCATGATCTTGATGCTGATAGTAGATGCACAGTGCCTGAAGGATATTCTATCCTTCTATTTCACTGGCTTCGGCAATGAGGAAAACTGGTTCCTCATATCAGCTGCCGATATGTTTATCATACCATTCTACAGCTTTGTGCTGATGGAATTGGTGAAGCCGGGATGGACTACCTGGCGTAAGGCGGTGATGCTGGAATTGCCGTTTGTGTTGCTTCCTGTCATCTATTGCGTGACGGGCAACAATATCTATTTCTACATCCTTGCGGTGTGGGGAGCTGTTTATGGTCTCACCACTTTCATCGTGATGTTCTTCCTCATCAGGCGCTACCATCGCCAGCTGAAGGAGCGGTTTTCTTATCAGGAGAACATCAATCTCAAATGGCTTCTGGCTATCCTGAGCAGTTGCTTCCTGATATTGATTATCTGGACGATGAGCTGCTTTGTCATCAATGTAGATTTTGATGATTTCTATATGGTGCTGTCTCTGACTATATGGATGTTTATATGCTATTTTGTCTATAAGCATGAGTCGGTTATTGATGAATTGACTGATTCTGATACCGGACCTATTGATGATGGCTTGGACGATGGAGGCGTGGCGCAAGGACTGGCGGCGACAGTACGGCAGCTTTTCGAAGAGGAGAAGATCTATCTCAATCCTAAGCTCAAGCTGTCGGATGTGGCGCGTATGGTAGGTACGAATCGTACGTATCTGAGCCGCTTCTTTAATGAAGAGAATGGGCAGACTTTCTATGATTTCGTGAATAATTATCGGGTGGAGCATGCTACCCAGCTGCTTCGCACATCCTCCTATACGGTATTGGAAGTGGCTGAGAAGTCTGGATTCAATTCTGTTTCTACTTTTCGCAGGGCTTTTGTCGCTGCACACGAATGTTCGCCTAATGAATATCGTGCGCAAATGTAAGTATCAGCTAATCAGGAGAATTGATGCTATAACTCTCCGGATTTTACGCAAAGACTCTTTGAAGGGCCGGGGTGTGAGGGAAGATTTTGTTCTTTTGAACTTATGTTTTTACCTAATGACACCCGAGATTTCGGGAAAAGTTGTATCTTTGTAGCAGAATTTTCTAGATTAGGTTTACTTATCATTTGCTTTTGATGACACAAATTAAAAAAAAGTTGGCTAACCCGAAGAGGGCAAGCCAACCTTTCTTTTGTTTATGATGATCTTAAAACTCGCTTTTTGTGTTTTAAGTGATAGTTCTCTTATTCCTTGTTGCTTCCGAAGATGCGCAGCAGGTAGAGGAAGAGGTTGATGAAGTCGAGATACAAAGTCAAGGCTCCGATGAGAGCCAGCTTCTGAGCACCCTCGCTCATATCGTACTGTGTCTGGAGCATCATCTTGATCTTCTGGCTGTCCCAGGCTGTCAGACCCACGAAGATGGCTACACCCGCATAGCTCAAGATGTATTCAAATCCTGAACTCTTCAGGAACATATTAACTACGGTGGCAATAATCAGACCAATCAGCGCCATAAAGAGAATCTTGCCGAGAGAGGTGAGATCCTTCTTGGTGGTGTATCCGTAGAAGGCCATCGCTCCGAATGTGCCGGCGGTAATGAAGAAGACTTTGGCAATGCTGGTCATTGTATATACTGCAAATACCGAAGATAGCATCGCTCCATTCAGTACCGAATAGATGATGAAGAGCAGTGTGGCTGTACTCAGCGACAGACGGTTCAAGGCTCCGGTGATGATGAACACCAAGGCGAGTTCTGCAATGATGAGACCGAAGAGTAAACCGCGGCTTGTCATCAGAGTCATCAACAGGGTAGGACTGCTGGCAACGCCGTAAGCAGTAACACCGGTAATGACGAGTGCCAGTGTCATCCAAGTATAAACCTTGCGCATCAGTGCGGAGAATACACCACTTAATCCACGCTCTTTCTCGTTGACAGCGAAGCCGTTGCTTGACTGTCCGTTCTGACTATTTATCAGATTGTACATTTCTTTTTCTGTCATAATTCTAATTTCTAATTTAGTTGATCTTTTATTGTTTCTTGATGGCAAAGCTGATTATGCCACAATATAACGGATGCAAAGATAATGCCATTTATTGAATCTGCCATTATATCTGCTCATTATTAACATTTATTCCGTAATTTTACGGAGCCTTATTCCTCTTATTGCCTGGTTATGGCAAGATATTGCCCCTTGCCAGGGCAATTTTGTGCCATTGCCAGGCAAGAAACGATACGTCGGGAGAAAGGATTCCTCAGGACTTTCACTTCTATTCGGCCACCCCTCTCGATCTATAATCAGGGCCGATTTGCTCGTAAAAATACTACTCTTGCTTTTACTCTTCACTCTTCACAAAACAGGCTGAAACCCCGATAAACACTGGGGTTGTGGGAGGTGAAGAGTGCACTGCCACTCTTCACCACTCTTCACTTATCGTAAGGCTCCGCTATTTTTTCTTCCTAGGTCTGGTCATCATTTATGTCAGGGTCTGGTCATCAATTATGCTAAGACTTGGTCATCATTTATGCCAGGGCTTGGTCATCATAGATGACGGAACCTTTGCCTACCTGACATTCTTTTTCTCTAAAATGGTTTGGATGAAGAGTGGTGAAGAGTGGTGAAGAGTGGCGGTGCACTCTTCACCTCCCCCAACCCCACTGTTAC
>ERZ791709.101-NODE-101-length-47268-cov-53.6671_pt1 | contig 47268 bp, 37 predicted proteins | sample MGYA00509955_ERZ791709 | MGnify/ENA primary metagenome ERZ791709 (study PRJEB30046, sample SAMN00715153) | human gut metagenome | study: EMG produced TPA metagenomics assembly of the A metagenome-wide association study of gut microbiota in type 2... | reverse complement strand
AGGTAAGTGAAAATTCTGACATGGCAAAATCCTGGGCAACTTTTTGTTGCTCAGGCACTTATAAATAATGTTAAACTATAGTGTTGCGGAATTAAGGGTAAATATGCTGCAAAGTTCTTGCGAATGTTACTGTGCAGGAATCTTGCGGATGATGTTGCAAAATTACGGATAAGGAAAGAGAAGGATTTTAATATAACGGAATTTTTTCGGATAAGATTTGTTTTTTTATGAGATAAGTTTTGCCGTTTCATCAGAATTCGTTATCTTTGTCCCCTAAAACATAGAATCATTTTAATCAGAAATAATCAGAAGATATGATGAACATAGAATCAGTTAGAGAGTATTGCCTCTCACTCCCCCTCGTTACTGAGGATTTTCCTTTTGATGAAACCACTTTGGCGTTTCGGATTATGGGAAAGATTTTCGCCTGTCTCGACCTGGAGCGCCCGGAATGGGTTACGATGAAATGTAATGCCGATTATGCCCTCGAACTTCGGGAAGTGCATCCCGAAATAGAAGGCGCATGGCATTGGAATAAGAAATACTGGAATCAGGTAAACCTTTATGGCACGCTGGAAGATGATTTCGTCCAGTCCCTGATTCGCCACAGCTATTCCGAAGTGGTGAAGAAGCTCAAGAAACAGGAAAAGCTTGAGCATCCTGAAATCATGGAGGTGGTGGAGTAGTTTCTACCACTCCACCTTATCATTCAGAATCACGCCGTCGGTTGCATCTTCGGCTGTAAAGGTTTCGCCCTTATACTGCACGCAGAGCATCACGAGTGGTTCTGTATCATTATCCAAAAGTTGTGATAATGTATGAGAGAGGTTCAAAAGTAGCATGATAATGTTCATCCATACATTTTCATCGTCAGTTTGAAAGTCAACTCGTTCTGGACGCTTTGTCAGAAAAATATACGCATATTGTGGATTCATAGCTATACGTTCAATTATTTCTTCTTTTCAGGCTATTTCCCAATCAGAGAAGTCGCTCATAATATTATTGTTTCTCCATCTTCAGGAATAATCAGGCGACTCATTTCTATTTCGTGATGCATGGCCTCGTTACGCAGAATTGCGCGTGTAGTCTGCCCATGATCAGTAGCTTCCATGTGGACTGCTATTAGTTTGATGTGAGCAGGAAGTTCATCAAGCATGGTCATAACTTCCTGTTCGTCGGGAATAATGGAACCTTCTGTTCGAGAAAATTCAGGGAATATTGCACCTCCACTGTTCACTATGATGTAATCGGGAGAAAATTGTTCTATGGCCTGATGGATACTCTCCTCCCACTTGCAGTCACTCATGATATAAACGGTAGGGAAACCAGACGCGGTAAGCACATAGCCGGATACCGGCCCCATCATTTCTCCAATCTGTCCGAAGCCATGGTGCCCTTGGATGCGATGAATGGTTAAATCTCCAATGGTTTTGTCTTTTTCAATGCTTTCTACATTGGTAAAACCATCCTGCATAATCTCCTCTTTATCCTGCGGTTGTGTCAGGAACAGGATGTTCGTCGCTAAATGCAGTTTCACTGTCGGGTCGTAATGGTCAATATGGTTGTGTGTCAGCAATACCATATCCAGACCGTTCGTAATTTCATTCATCGGCATCGTAAGGTGTACTCTTGGGGTCTTATATACACCGAGGGCCGACTGCAAAGTGCCTTTTTCGGCAAGCATGGGGTCAACAAGTATCTCTTTTCCAGCATAATGGATTCGCAATGTTGCATTGCGGATCAGTCGAATTGTAACTTTTTTCTTCATAATTTGTTGTATGAGTCCACTTGAAAAAGTGGATTCTATTTAAATTAAACAATAGCCTTGGGCAGTTATATTCTGCCCTTGGCGTTAACTAACTCTGGCGAATAGTTAGTGTTCGTTAGTTGGTCAAACAACTTTAGCACGAAACTACAGCCTTAAAAATGCCTCAAAATGGGGCTATTTGCTCTTTGAACTACTTATTTTGCAATTTGGAGACTTAATTGGCAGTCAAACCAGAAAAGACGGCGTATGTTCATCCAAGCGCATCTTGGGTGGAGTAGTTCCTACCACTCCACCTTATCATTCAGAATCACGCCGTCGGTTGCATCTTCGGCTGTAAAGGTTTCGACCTTATATTGCACGCAGAGCATCACGAGTGGTTCGGTACCGTTGTTGCGAACAGAGCGCTTGCCGTCTGGTGCTACTCTCACCACGCTTCCCTCCTGAACTGGGAATACCTTGCCATCCACCTGGAACTCGCCCTTGCCGCTGAGGAAGAAATACAGTTCCTCGTGGTTCTTGTGGGTGTGGAGGAAAACAGACTCTGTGCCAGGAGCAAAGTTCTGGAATGAGAATTCGCTGCCAGTTGCGTTTACGCTCTGACCTCCGAATACCTTTCCGGGAATCTTAATCTCAGGACCCATCTCTAAGGTGTAATCCTTGATTTCACTCATCTTACCAAAATCTGTGGCTGTGAAGTTTTCAGCCTTTGCAATAATCTTTGTTTCTTTCATCTTGTCTGTTGTTTTTAAATGTTTATGTTTCTCTTTTTCTTTCTTTATTTCACTTTATGTTATTTCTTATTGTGAATTTGTGAATACTTCTGCTTTCAGTTTTCATTTCTGAATAGCGTTTATTTTCAGCTTTCATTTCTGAATTGCGCTGCAAAGATACTGCAAAAAACTGGTTTCTGCAAGAGGGCACTTGGGGGTAAGATGGTTACTGGGAGGTAACTATTGCGTGGGAATGGGAGAAAGAAAAATGAAGCGTTAACTTAGATTAACTTGGTATGTTTGGTTTCTTTTCGGATATTAGTTACTTTTGTAGCCTATTGCAGAATATTATAGAGTTTTGCAGAACATTATTGCAGAATATTATAGATTATAGTAGAATATAAAGAAGATAGATTATGGCAAGAATGATAAAAGAAATGGTAGTGCAGGACTGTCCCATCCGTAACGTTCTGGCGCGCGTTTGCGACAAGTGGTCGCTACTGGTAATCTACACCCTGAAATATCATCAGGATGGTCCCCTCCGGTTTAATGCCCTGCGTAAGCTGATTCCGGATATTTCGCAGAAAATGCTTACCAGCACGTTAAAATCGCTGGAGGCTGATGGCTATGTTATCCGCAAGGCTTATGCCGAAGTGCCGCCAAGAGTGGAGTATTCTCTCGCACCCCGTGCTGAAACCCTTATTCCTATTATGGATCATCTGATAGAATGGGCGTTGGATAACATGGCTGTGATTCTGAAGGATAGGGAGAAGGCTGTAGGCTGATAATAAACTGAGTCCACTTTAAAAAGTCATTTTAGATAATTTCTTCAAATGTAATCATCTGATAATCAAATGGCGTTTTGTTGGATAAAGAACCAAAAACTTCTTTTTAAAGTGAGCTCAATTAGTTATTAATGATTAGTTATTAATTAGTCGGCATAGTTTGTTTTACATAGCAAGAAATCCAAGCCGGAGAATCATCTCTAGCTTGGATTTCTTCTGTTTTATCATCGAATGTTTGTCTTAATCTCAGTCTTAATCTTAGTCTCTGTCTTAATCTTAGTCTCAGTCTCAATCTTAGTCATCATCCCAATCATCATCCCAATCTCTATAGTGCTTCCATTTCTTCTTGTCATGCTTCCACTTCTTGTCGTGCTTGTGATGTTTGTGATGCTTGCCCGGCTTTCCTGGTCCATAAGTTACATGGGTTCCGCCTGGCCATTCTGGTCTTCCGTAGCTGCACTCAGGGCGAGGGCGGCGCTTGTCGTGTCCCCAGTTATGCTTTGGATACTTGGTGTAAATATGGTGAACATACACATGATTCTGCCAGCCGATAGGGCGATAGAAATAGTATGAGTTCTTGAATTTCTTCCATTGTCTGTCGGTCATCATGCGCTTAAGCTGCTTGTTGCGGTAATGCCAGCCGTAGGCATCGATGTCGCGATAGCTGCGGATGCCGTCCAGGTAGGTGAAGTTGATGTTCAGGAGATTGTTGCGCTGGGCGTTGCTCAATCCCAGTTCCACCACCATCTTATCTGTGATAAAACGAGCCTCTGCTTGAATATTTGTCAGTCTCTGAGCATTCATAGATGTTATCATCATCCATACTGCTACGATTGTCATCAGAATTCGTTTCATAACTATCTTCTCTTTAAAGGGTTATTACTGCATTTATTTTAATTGAAGAGGCTACTTGGAGCCGCTATCAACTTTTTGATGGTGCAAAGAAAGTGCAAACGAGCACAATGAAAGCTTGCTTTCAAATTGTCGAGTGCAGCTTTTCTTCTAACGCAGTGCAAAGATAGAGAGAATAGCTGAAAAAAGCAAAGGGAAAACCATAAACTAGCGTATGATTTTCCCTAAAAGCATTGGGGGAGATTCCCAGATTTTCAATTACCACTCTACCTTTTCGTTCAGGATATTGGAATCAGTTAATTTATAATTCCTGGCTTTTATCCAGAACCCTGTATTCCCAATCCTCAATAGTCCTTGTTTCTGTGCTGAAGCTGATGCCAATCTTTACGAGCTTTCTTTCATCAGCCTCGAAAGGAACCATGTAGCCTTTTTCGTCTATCTGGGCGAGGGCTTCCTTGGCAGGCTTGTTGATCTTTATCTCGAAGACGAAGATGGTGTGGGGCGAGAACATCACGGCATCGGCCCTGCCCCTGCAACTCTTCACCTGCGTGAGAACGGCTATGTTCATCATCGAAAGCATGATGTAGAAAACGGTTTCGTAATAATACTCGTTTTTCTGCATGTCTGCCAATACGTCTTTTCCGCCTTCTGGATAAGGAATAGAGGCGAAGTAGGATTTCATCAGCGTCATCGCCTTGTCGATGTTTCCATACACCAATGCCTGATAGAATCTTGCCGCAAAGCCCAGCGAAGTTCCGTCGCTCAAATTCGTGTAGAGCGGCAGCAGGTTTTCCATCAAGCCGGCCCTTACTTCCTTGTTTGGAATGCCGAGAAAGTAGCCTTTGGTGAGAGGGTCGTAGTCCTTGATGGTAAGGTAGCCGCTCTGATAGAGCAATGGCAGGGCATCCGTCATCTTCTCCGTAGGACGGTCGAATGAAGACGAGAAGGCGAAGACATTGTCCAGCTCCGTCACGTTAGTCTTGAATCTCTGCATCTGATTGATGAGATAGGTAGAAGTGCCCGATGCAAACCAGTAGTCCTCTATCTCGCCCGACGCCAAGGCTCGCATCAGACTGAACGGATTGAAGATGTCTGGGCTGTTTCTTGTGAAATGATAGCCGTCGTAATTCTCCTGAAGCATCCGTGCCATCTCTTCCTTGCTCACCCCATTGTGCTCCGCCATCAGTTCGATGTCCTGGCTCAGGGTGGTGGTGAGCTCCTCCTTGGTAATGCCGCAGATGGCAGCAAACTCTGGGTCCATGGAGATATTGGTCAGGTTGTTGATGGCGCTGAAGATGCTGAGCTGCGAGAACTTGGTGATACCCGTGATGAAGGCGAATCTCCAATACTTGTCACATTCCTTGATAGGAGTGTAGAATTCCTGCATGATGGTTCTTACTTGCTCTAATTTCTCTTTGTCGTGAAGAACATCGAGCAGAGGAGCGTCGTATTCATCTATGATGATAACGAGGTCTTTACCAGTCTTCTCTTTGATGGTCTTGATCAGCGTCGTCAATCTGTTTCCAGGGGTTTTTTTGCTGCGCTCTATTCCGTACTTCTTCTCGTAATCTTCAAGTTGTATGTCAAATTTCTCATCAAAATATTTGATGTCACAATACTTGAATGTAGACATGTCGAAGTGCAGGACAGGGTATTCTGTCCAATCCTTTTCCAAACCTTCGATGGCAAGCCCCTTGAACAGGTCTTTCTCGCCAGCGAAATAGGAATGGAGGGTTGTGCTCAGCAAGGATTTTCCGAAGCGGCGGGGACGACTGAGAAATACATACTTGTACTTCTTGGTCAACTTGTATATCAAGTCAGTTTTATCCACATACACGCATCCTCTCTTGATGATGTCGCTGAATGTCTGTATTCCCACAGGATAAATTCTTTCTACCATAGTCTTTGCATTTTTATTCTTTGTGGCAAAGTTACGAAAAGTTTTTGAAAAGGAAGTGATTTGGAAAAGAAAAAATGTGGTTCAGAGAAGAAAAAGTGGAGGCTTTTGCTGGAAAAGGGAAAATAATTCATTTTTTCTGTAGTTTGGGTAATGCGTGTTTTCGGGAATCTTCGTATCTTTGCACTCGGAAATCATGGTCATAATAGAATCATGATCATCATATAATCATAATAGAATTATAACTATAAGTATAAAAAACAAGTACAAAAAATGTATATTGAGAAAATAAAGTCGCCAGCCGACTTGAAGAAGCTGGATTTGAAGGAGCTGCAGGTGGTGGCTGATGAAACCAGACAGGCTGTGCTGAACCGTGTAAGCAAGCATGGCGGTCATGTGGGGCCGAACCTCGGATTCGTGGAGGCTACCGTGGCGCTTCACTACGTTTTTAATGCGCCAAAGGATAAGCTCGTGTTTGACGTAAGCCACCAATGCTATCCGCACAAGGTGCTCACCGGACGAGCTGCGGGATTCCTTGGCGATGTGGATGACATGAATGCCATTTCGGGCTATTCTTCTCCTGCCGAATGTCCGGAATATGATAACTTCGAGGTGGGGCATACTTCTACTTCCGTGAGTCTTGCCACCGGTTTGCAGAAGGCGCGCGACGTCAAGGGAACCGATGAGAACATCATCGCCATTATCGGCGACGGCTCCCTTTCGGGCGGCGAGGCTTTCGAGGGACTGGATGAGGCTTCGGAACTCGGCACGGGCATCATCATCGTGGTGAACGACAACGAAATGTCTATCGCCGAAAATCATGGCGGAATCTATAAGAACCTGCGTGCCCTTCGCCAGAGCAACGGCACCTGCGAGCACAACTGGTTCAAGGCATGGGGCTTTGAATACAAGTACCTGGAAGAGGGTAACGACATAGAAAAACTCATCCAGGTTTTCGAGAGCGTGAAGGATACAGATAAGCCTACCGTGGTTCACATCCACACAGAAAAAGGTCATGGATTTGCGCCAGCCGTAGCCAACAAGGAGGCTTGGCATTGGGGAATGCCTTTCAATCTGGAAGACGGTTCGCGACCAAGAAGGAATGCCGATGGAACCATTCCGGAGGTGACTCCGACTGAAGATTACGGTACATTATTTGCCGACTGGATGCTGGGCGAGATGAAGCAGGATAAGACCCTCATCGCCGTAACCGCTGGTACTCCTACCGCAGGTGGTTTTACTGCCGATAAGCGAAAGTTGGCTGGCAAGCAGCACATCGATATGGGAATCGCCGAAGAGCAGGCGGTGGCCATGATTTCGGGAATGGCGAAGGGTGGATTGCATCCGGTATGGACGGTTTACAGCACCTTCATCCAACGTACCTACGACCAGATAGCGCAAGATCTCTGCATCAATTCCAACCCTGCCGTAATCAACGTGGTAGGAGGCGGAGTGAACTCGATGAACGACATCACTCACATCTGCCTTTTCGATATTCCGATGCTCTGCAGCATTCCGGGGCTCATCTATCTGGCTCCAACCACCTGCGAGGAGTATTTCGCCATGCTCCGCTGGAGCATTTTGCAGGATAAGAAACCTATCGCCATCCGTGTGCCAAGCAATGGCGTGGTTCATACGTCAGAAGCCGTTGATGCTGAGTATGGCTACGAGGCAAGGTACAAGGTGATGCACCAGGGCGAGAAGGTGGCAATCATCGCTGCTGGTTCGTTCTATCAGAAGGGCGAGAATGTAGTCCGCCTGTTGGCTGATAAGGGCATCGATGCAACGCTCATCAATCCCCGTTATCTGAATGAGGTGGATGCCGAGACGTTGGATAGCCTGAAGGCAAACCATCAGTTGGTGGTAACCTTGGAGGATGGTTCGAAGGATGGCGGCTTCGGCGAGCGCATCGCCTCTTACTATGGCACTTCAGAAATGAAGGTGATGGTGGGCGGCATCAGGAAGGGACTCTACGATAGATATGATGTGCAGCAGTTGCTTTCGGATAATCGCCTACTCGATGAGCAGATTGTGGAAGACGTTTTGTTAATTATTAATGATTAGTAATTAATGATTAGTTATTAGTTAGACGGCATAGTTAGTTTTTATTTAACGAGAAATCCAAGCCGGAGAATCATCTCCAGCTTGGATTTCTTCTGTTTTATCATCGAATGTTTGTCTTAATCTTAGTCATCATCCCAGTCATTATCTCAATCATCGTCATCATCATCATCATCGTCATCCCAATCTCTATCGTGCTTCCACTTCTTCTTGTCGTGCTTCCACTTCTTGTCGTGCTTCCACTTCTTGTCGTGCTTGTGATGCTTGTGATGCTTGTCCGGCTTTCCTGGTCCATAAGTTACATGGGTTCCGCCTGGCCATCCCGGTCTTCCGTAGCTGCACTCAGGGCGAGGGCGGCGCTTGTCGTGTCCCCAGTTATGCTTTGGATACTTGGTGTAAATATGGTGAACATACACATGATTCTGCCAGCCGATAGGGCGATAGAAATAGTAAGAGTCCTTGAATCTCTTCCATTGTCTGGCGGTCATCATGCGCTTGAGCTGCTTGTTGCGGTAATGCCAGCCGTAGGCATCGATGTCGCGATAGCTTTGGATGCCATTGAGATAATTGAGATTGATGTTCAGGATGCTGTTGCGCTGAACGCTGCTCAATCCCAGTTCCACCACCATCTTATCTGTGATAAAACGGGCTTCTGCCTGAATATTTGTCAGTCTCTGAGCATTCATAGATGTAATCATCATCCATACTGCTACCAATGTCATAATCATTCTTTTCATAACTATCTTCTCTTTAAAGGGTTATTACTGCATTTATTTTACTTGAAGAGGCTACTTGGTGCCACTATCAACTTTTTGATGGTGCAAAGAAAGTGCAAACGAGCACAATGAAAGCTTGCTTTCAAATTGTCGAGTGCAGCCTTTCTTCTAACGTAGTGCAAAGATAGGGAGAATAGCTGAAAACAACAAGGGGAAATCCATAATCTGATGTATGATTTTCCCTAAAAGCATCGGGGGAAACTCCCGTAATAAGATTGTAGTATCTTTTATCTGCTAATTCAAATTCTTGTAACCTCATTGACACATAATACCCTTACCTTTGCACCCGAAATTTAACAGGTATTACCCCGAAAGGGGAAATCTTTAATAAAAGTATTATAGTCAGATAAAGAAAAATGGAAAAGAAAGTATCGGGTAAGCATAGCAGCATGAATGGCTTTGCTATGATGAAAGGTAGAGTAGCTACTGTAGTTTTGGCTTCGGCTTTATTGTTGGGCGGGGGCTTGACTGCACAGGCTCAAAACGCAGCATTAACCACCTGCTCTCAGAGTGCAGCAACCGCCATTCCGCAGAATCCAAACTGGAAGGCGAATGCTGCCGAATGGCAGAAACTGAAGGGTGAAATCACCCTCTACATGACCAATGATATGGGACGCAACGGCTACTACGACCAGAAGCCTATCGCCGAACTGATGGGCGAAATGGCGGGTACGGTAGATCCGGAATGCGTACTTGCCGTGGGCGACATCCACCATTTCAATGGCGTGGCTTCTACCCAGGACCCTCTGTGGCTTACCAATTATGAATATGTTTATTCTCATCCCGACCTGATGCTCAACTGGTTCCCGGTTTGCGGAAACCATGAGTATCGTGGTAATACTCAGGCTTTTATGGACTACGGCAAGGTGAGCCGCCGCTGGATGATGCCAGCCAAATATTACACCAAGGTGTTCGACCACAAGGGAACCACCGTGCGCGTCATCTTCCTTGACACCACACCCCTCATCGATTCCTATCGCAAGAATGCGGAAATCTATCCTGACGCCTGCAAGCAGGATGCTGAGGCTCAGCTCTCCTGGCTCGACGAAACTCTGAAGAATGCCAAGGAAGATTGGGTCATCGTGGTAGGCCATCATCCTATCTACGCCTACACCACAAAGAAGGAGAGTGAGCGACTCGACATGCAGAAGCGCCTTCTGCCTATCCTCCATAAATATAATAATGTGGCGATTTATGCCTGCGGTCACATCCACAACTTCCAGCACATCCAGAAGAAGGGCGACAACATCGACTACGTAGTCAATTCCTCTTCATCTCTGGCCCGTCCTGTGAAGCCTATCGATGGCACCGTGTTCTGCAGTCCTGCCGATGGTTTCTCTGTATTTACAGCAGATAAGAAACAGCTCAGAATGTCGATGATTGACAAGGATGGAAAAATCATCCACACGATTACAAAAAGTAAGTAAAAAGCAAAAAGTAAGTGAAGAGTGAAGAACGAAAAGTGAAGAATTCAATTGCGATATAGATGAAAAGATTTTTGCTGAGTGCGGCGCTTCTTGCCGCTGCAACTACCGCCATCCAGGCCCACACGCTGGATGGTGTAGTCAAGGATAACAAAACGGGCGAACCCCTCATCGGAACCGTAATCCGAGTAAAGGAGCTGCCCAACGTGAGTACCACCACCGGACTTGATGGTACTTTCACCCTGCATGAATTGCCTGATAAGGGCAAGGTGACCATCATCGTTTCCTACATGTCGTACAAGACCAGGGAGATGGTAGTGGATGTGGCTAAAGACTTCTCCAAGGATGGAAAAGAGGGAAAGGATGGACTGTTGACCATCGCGATGGATGAAGACCTGAAGCAGTTGGGCGAAGTGGTGGTTACCGGTCATCGTGAATACCGCAGCGACCGAAGCGCCATAGAAACCGTGAAGAATGCCGGCAACGTGCTCAACGTGATGAGCCAGCAGAGCATCCAGCTTTCGCCTGATGTCAACGTGGCGAGCGTTCTGCAGCGTGTATCAGGTGTAACCATGGAGCGTGATGCATCGGGCGAAGCTTCCTATGCCATCCTCCGAGGTATGGACAAGCGCTACAACTACACCCTGGTGAACGGCGTGAAGATTCCTAGTCCGGATGATAAAAACCGTTACATCCCATTGAATATCTTCCCTTCAGATCTGATGGACCGCCTCGTGGTTTCCAAGTCTCTGACTGCTGATATGGAAGGCGATGCAGCCGGTGGCGTGGTGGATATGGTGATGAAGGATGCCCCATCCCGCTTCCAGATTCAGGCGAATGCTGCCATCGGAGCAAGTGATTATTTCTGGAAGAATGGCAGAGATTATCTTACCAGCAACCGCTCTGATTATACAAAGAAATCTCCTTACGAGGCTTTCGGAAAAGACTACAAGGCGCAGATGAGCGATTTCAAGAACGGTCCTGTTCAGTTGAAGAGCCATTCTCTTCCTGCTCCTAACTTCATAGGAGGTCTGAGCATCGGCAACCGCTTCTGGAACGACCGCCTGGGCGTGATGCTTGCCGGAAGCGTGCAGAATGTTTTCCGTGGTACCGAGCGCACCTACAATTCCGTAAAGATGGCTTCGGGCGAGCAGGCCATGTACATTTCCAATCTACAGCATCGCTACTATAGCATCCACGACCTTACTGCGGGTGCTCATGCCAAGTTCGACTTAACCCTGCCTGGTCACAAGCTGGAATGGTACAACATGTATGTGCGCACCAATTCCAAGGGCACCAGATACAACAATAGCGTCAACACCGAATACATCGGAGCCGACAGCTACACCCAGGATGATGAGGTGCGCTCTCTTTCAACCACCCAGAGCATTTTTGCCACCAATCTGAAGGGTACGCATCATCTTACCAAGGATTTTACCGTAGATTGGTCGGGCGTGTTCTCGCAGGCTAAGGAGGAAGATCCGGATAGAACTTACGTTACCCTGACGAATACCGTGAGCAGAAAAGCCGAGAATGGTGGCGATGCCGTTTCGGGTTCCATCTGGGAAGGCGACAAGAACATCACCAAGACCCTGCCTAAAAGTGCCGAGCGCCGATTCCAGCACAACAAGGATACCGACTGGGCGGGTTACATCAACCTCTCTTACGATACTCATTTCGCCAACGATGTAGAGGCTCTCTGGAAGGCGGGAGCGCAGTATCGCAGAAAGGAACGCAGCAACAGATATTATTCTTACATCTTCAATCCTGCCGACATCTCGCAGCGATTGGATGGCAACGGAATAGACCAGTATGCCAACATCGATTGGGTTTGCAAGACCCCTTATTCTCAGGCTTCGCAGCTCAACTACGATTCCAAGGAGCACATCGGCGGAGCCTACGCCATGGTAACCCTGAAGAGCGAGGTGGGCGAACTGAATGCCGGTTTCCGAGCCGAGCACACCAACCAGATTTACACCATGCTCCAGCACTTCCGCAACATGGGACAGGTGGGCGAGCAGAGCTACTGGGATTATCTGCCATCGGCATCCATCAAGTGGACACCAACCAGGAAGATGAACGTGCGTCTCTCTTACTATCGCTCCATCAACCGTCCGGGCTTCTACGAGATAGTGCCTTATCAGATTCAGGGCGAGGAGTATCAGGAAAAAGGTAATCCAAACCTGAAGCGTGCCCGCATCGACAATATCGACCTGCGCTGGGAGTGGTTCCCAAGCAAGACCGAGCAGATTCTTGCCGGCGTATTCTATAAGTATCTGAAAGACCCGATAGAGCAGGTGTTCGTAACATCGGATGGCAAGATTGGCGCCGGAACCGATGCCTACTACATGCCGGATAACCTGGGTAATGCCAAGAACATGGGATTCGAAATCGACCTCATCAAGTACATCCGCCACTTCGGAGTGAAGGCGAATTATACTTACACCCATTCTGAAATCACCACCTCGAAGCGTGAGTACCAGGAGGGTAGTGCCGAGTATAAGACGGGCGTAACCCAGACCCGTCCGCTGGTTAACCAGGCTCCTCATACCGCTAACATCTCCTTATTATATAAGGATACGGAGAATGGCTGGAATGCGCAGTTGGCCTCTTCCTTCACGGGCACCAAGCTTGCCCTGGTTTCTCCCTTTAAGGATGCCGACCAGTGGGATAAGGCGATGTTCGGTCTCGACCTGAGTGCCGAGAAGCAATTCAAGAACGGCATCTCCATCTTCTTCAAGGCAAACAATCTGCTCGATGCCAAGCGCGAGAGATACTTGAAGACCGTGAACAAGAGCAACCTGGAGTATGAGGGTCAGAAGAGCGATAAGACCATCGTGGGAACTTATCAGTATGGCAGAACCTTCCTGCTGGGAGTAAGATACAAATTATAAAACAAGAAACTGTAAAAATGAAAAAGATAAATACTTTTGCTGCTTTGCTGTTGATGGCAGCAGCTGCAATGTTCTCCACATCTTGCGAGAACGATAATATCAATCCATACGATTACGTGAATAATGGCGGTAATGGAAGTGATGGCAACCAGAACCAGGGTTCTAAGGATGTCATTACAACGAAGGTGGCAGAATATCCAGCAGGTTCTGTGGTTTGGACCAAGGATACTACCCTGAGCCAGAGCGTTGAGATTCCTGTAGGAGCATCGCTCTATATTGAGCCGGGCGTAACCGTTACCTGCAAGTCAGAGGTTCAGGTGCCGGTAGAAATTGTGGTGTTGGGCAATCTCTATTGTATGGGAACTGCCGAGAAGCCAGTAGTCTTTACTTCTGATACCAGGAAGCCTGCCGATTGGGGCGGCATCATCTGCGGATATAATTCAGAGGAGGTGGTGCTCAACCACGTGGATGTAGCCTATGCTGGTGCTACTCCTACCGAGAGTTCAGCTTCTTTCCAGAACAAGCTTTTCAAGACTACCATCGATGGCGGTGTGCCAGCCTTCCACTTCTGTAATGTGAACGGCAAGTTTGTGATGGCAAACAGCTTCTTCCATGACAACTACAACGACCAGACTTACTTTACAGGTGGTAACGGCGTGATTATCAACAATATCTTTGCCGATAGCGGAAATGCAGCCGATGGCGGCGAGGCCATCAACGTAAAGGCAGGTTGCAAGCTCGATGTAGCCAACAACATCATCTACAACGCCTGCACCAACGCCTTCAAGCTTTCGAATGCCGGCAATAGCGAGGTGATTCCTCTCTCTGAGATGACCGCCTACAACAACACCATCATCAACTGCGGCTGGCGCCGTTCCAAGAACAAGAAGGGTGGTTCTGTCTGGGTAGAGAAGGCTGCGAAGCCAGTCTTCGTGAACAACCTCATCTACGATTCCCGTTTCGGATTGAAGCAGCCAAAGAAGGATGGTGCAGATATGGATCACAGTCGTCTTACACCAAATTACTACTTTGCATCTACAGAGACTGGCGTAGCGCAGATGGCGAAGGGTGCAGAGCTCGGCATCTGGTTTGATACCGATATCAAGAGCAGCGTGGCAGGTCAGCTCAATCCTCTATTCAAGAACTTCACTCAGAGCGAGAAGATGAACATCAATTGCGAGATAGATGATGTAGCCCAGGGTGCTCCATTGGCATTCGACAAGAGTTGGAATTTCGATTATCAGGCAGGCAGTCCTGCCCTCTCAGGAGGTGTAACCGATTTTGCCCGCCTCTTCCCACAAGGTCTGCCATTCTTCGGCATGAAGCAGGTGAATTTCCTGGATAAGAATAACGACCAGAACTATTACTTCGCCGCCCCATTGCCAAGCGCAAGATTCGGAGCGTGGCTGTAGGATAAATGAAGAATAAGATAAAAGGAAAAAAGATAAATGAAAAAGCGTGCAGACGATGGTGTTGCTTGCACGCTTTTTCTTTTTATCATCTAAACTTGTTATGATTTCCAATCGAACACGATGGTGTTGTCTTCTTTGATATTGACGCCGTCTTTGAGGTCAGATAATGAGGCAACAAACTTCTGTACAATCCAACTCTTATTTCCTTGTTAGGAATGGCTAGGGTATAGAGTTCCGTTTCTTCATCGTAATCCTTGATGGTGATGTAACCACTCTGATAGAGCAGCGGCATGATGGTGGTCATGGTTTCCGTGGCAGCATCAAAGTCATCCTTTCCGGCTTCCATACTCTCGCCCAGGTTCGCTGGCAGAAAGTTGAAATTGCGCATCATATTAATCAGATAAGTAGGAGTGCCGGAACCAAACCAGTAGGAATCAATCTTCTGCTTGGCAAAGCAGGTTAATAAGCTGAACGGATTATAAACGTCAGGAGAAGGCCATGTGAAATGATAGCCGTCATAATTATCCTTTAACTTAGCTAACGTCTGCTCATACGACAGGTTTAATTTTTCTGCAAGTGCCTCTATGTCATCCCGCATTCCGTTCACCAGTTCATCTTCCGTAATTCCGCAAATGCCGGCATATGGCTCGTCCATACTGATATTGGTGATGTTGTTCAATTCGCTGAAGATGCTGAGCTGAGAGAATTTGGTGATGCCTGTGAGGAATACGAAGCGGAGCAATTTCTCGCATCCTTTTAGCGGACTGTAGAAATTGCGCATGGCGTTGCGAAGTTCTTCCAACTCTTCATCCTCGTGCACCACATCAAGCAAAGGGGCATCATATTCGTCGATCAGTATTACCACTTGCTTGCCCGTTTCCCTATAGGCAGTCTGGATAAGTGAGATGAGGCGGACGTTGGCATCAACAGCCGGATTCGTAATGCCCCATTTCTGCTCTTGTTCTGCAAGTTGCTGGTCGAAATATCTTTCCAGCTGGGCTATCTCCATGTGTTTGCCCATGCTCATATCGAAATGCAGCACCGGATAGCTTATCCAATCCTTTTCTAGCTTTTCGATGGCGAGTCCTTTGAAAAGATCCTTCTTTCCTTCAAAATAGCTCTGCATGGTAGTTAGCAACAGCGACTTTCCGAAACGGCGTGGACGGCTCAGGAAGAAATAAGTACCATCAGTATGTGCCATACGATATACATATTCCGTCTTGTCAATGTAGAACTTATCCTCTACTCGGATTCGTTCGAAAGTTTGTAATCCTATCGGATATAGTTTTCTTGCCATAATTGCTCGCCTTTCTTTTAAGTGATATTCTCTTTGTTGGCAAAGATACGAATAAATGGTGAAACCACCAAATTAAAAACATCTTTTCTTCATTTATGCCCCTTATCTCATTTCCTTATACCTTTTATTTCTTTTCTCTCCTTATTTCTTTTCTCTCCTCCTTTTATCTTCTTTCTTCCTTCTCTTATCTCCTTTCTCCCTCCTTCCAGTATTAATTTTGTGTTAATCTTAGGAAAAGTCTTGTTTAATATAGGATAAAGTTGTATCTTTGCCTAATAGAAAGTTTCATTCAGCGACGTTGAATGTGCGTTCAGCGTCGCTGAATGTGTATTCAACGTCGCTGAATGTCGGTTCAACGTCGCTGAACGGAGCTTTTGCCTAGGGATAAATACTTTTATCTTTAGGTATGAGAACTATTATGATGAGGAGCAATCATCATTACTCTTGACTGTAATAGCTGTCTCAATATGGAGTGATAACAAACTTAATAAGAAAGGAATCGGTATGGCTAAGTACAAGTTGCAAGAGTTAACTGACATGCGTAATGAAGGCAAGCGCAGAGTTTATCCCAAGATGGTGACCAACCGGACACTATCCAGAAAAGAATTCATCAAGAGAATGCAGGGCTACCATCGTGGTATTTCGGAAAGTACCACGGAGGCAGTATTGCTAGATGTGGCTGATATGTTGGTAGAAATGCTCTCCATGGGCTACAATGTGAATCTGGAAGGTATCGGTACCTTCTCCATCTCCCTCGGTTTCGAGGACGATAAGCCTACGGAAATGCAGAGTGAAGAGGATAAGATGACGTATCGTAAGGTGGGCGTGAAGGACATCAACTTCAAGGCATCTCCTGAATTTCTCAAGAGTGTGAAGCAGGAAACCGATCGCGGTCTGGAACGAGATATGGGTGGCGTAAAGGTGATTCGCAAGCAGCTGTATTCCAGAGAAGAACGCATCGCCCGTGCCCTGGAGGTGATAGAAGCCAATGGTCTCATCACCCTCTCTGATTATGCCTATATCAACAACCTGAGCCGCACCGCCGCCTCCCTGGAGCTGAAGGAAATCACCGCCGACCGAACTTCGCCGATAGGTTCGATGGGCAGCGGCAGCCACAAGGTTTGGGTGAAGAGAAAAGAATAAATGCAACGATAGTATTAAAATAGATGTTTAATTTAAAGTCCAAATAATTATGAAGCAGATTACTATAGATTTTAAGAACGCTTTTGATTGTTCCAAGAAGGAAAAGTCGAAGGCTTGTCGCTCTGGCTATGTACGTTTGGTTCGTTTTATGGATGATAAGAAGCATACTAGACCACAAGTGTATGAGGGTGATTTGTTGGAGGCTATTATGGATGTAAAGAGGAAGAATGTCAAGAACTTTGATACATTGGAGGATATGATGAACTATCTGGAGGCTTAGACATGAGTATAAAATGCCTGGTTAAGAAGTAAATCATTGAACTTTTGCATGTGGTTCAAGCACGGGCTGAAGGCCCAAATGCTCCTAGCCCAGGGCAACACCCTGGGTATTAAGGTGTTGTTCCCCTGCGCCCTGTAAGGGCAAAAGCCTTGAATATATGCTGCTTTATAACCATTTTTATTTGGGATTTGCAAGAAACTTTCCGATTTTCTTGCAAATCCCAATTCTTTTTCGTACTTTTGCAGTTGTCTTGCCGTGGATGGCTGGCGATGAGTCGCTGGCTAAGTAAAAGTCCATGGCTTGGCCTATTTTAATAAGAAAGACGTGTACTGACGTTTTCTTCTGAATTATAGGAATCTGGAAAATTCAAATAGACACTCAGAGGAAGATTGTGGTAGGCGTCTACGCATCGTGTATATACGCGAGGCATAGGTGTGCCCTTTTCTTAAATAAGAAGAGGGTGCTCCCTATGCTATCTATATATACAAGTTTGGCGTAGGGTCTATTGCTTCTCCTTGGTGTCTAAGGCATTTTCCAGAGCCTCTATAATCAAGGGTTATATAGAAGTAATATGATTCCTATGCCTTTCTTTTTATAATAGCCATTACAAACACAAACAATCTTCTCTGCTTAGGGAATCGGTGGAGCATATTTATAGGGCTAGGAGACACCGATATGGCAAAGAAAATAGATTTGCAAGCTTTGCGCCAGCAGATAAATGAGCTTCAGATTGATAAAGATTTGAAGCACGACTTGTTGGCTGCTATCAACGATAAGCAACGTTATGGACTTGTGTGGGAGGAGAGTTCTGAGGAAGCATGGGATGAAATGCAAGACAAACTTCCTGTTTTTGTTGAGGATGCCACCAAGCGTTTGGATTCTGCGCCAGAAGGTTCGCCTAACCATGTGTTGATAGAAGGTGATAACCTCAATGCTCTTGCTGCTCTTACTTATGCTTATGCAGGGGAGATTGATGTAATTTATATCGATCCTCCTTATAATACTGGTAATAAAGACTTTATCTACAACGACTCTTTTGTTGATAAAGAGGATGGCTATCGCCATTCCAAATGGTTGTCGTTTATGGATAGACGATTGAGAATCGCCAAAAAGTTGCTCTCGGAAAAAGGAGTAATATTCATTTCTATTGATGATAATGAACAGGCTGATTTGAAATTGCTTTGTGATGAAATATTTGGAGAAAGAAATTTTGTAGCAAAGTGTGTTTGGCAATCAACAGCAGGTTCTAATACTGGTACTGATATAGTAACAGTAACAGAGTATGTATTTGTTTATTGTGCGCATAAAGAGTATTGTCAATTTGATGGGGTCTTGTCCTCAGAAGATGCGTTTAAATTTACTGATGAGTATGAAATGGAGAGAGGAAAGTATTCTTTGGATAAATTAGATAGGCGGCGAGTTGCTGGACATTACTCGGATGCCTTAAATTTTCCGATAGAAATGCCTGATGGTACATTGCGCTATCCTGGTGGAGGTTGTGAAAAATCAATGGAGGGATGGAATTATCTTTGGAGTAAGACAAAGGTTCGATGGGGCATAGAACATGATTTTATTGTTTTCAAAAAGACGAAGGGAATATGGAATGTCTATAATAAGAGATATTCAAGGGTTGACAATTCTGGTAATCCAATAGACCGCAGTTTTCCTTTTCGGAATTTGATTACTTCAGATGCGTTTAATACAGCACAAGGTACCGCAGAAATAACTTCCATATTTGGTGTACGTACTTTTGATTTTCCAAAACCTTCAAAGTTCGTTAAGCAATTACTTGAAATATCTGTAAGGACAAATAAAAATGCAACCATCCTCGACTTCTTCGCTGGCTCAGGCACCACTCTCCACGCAACGATGCAATTGAACTCAGAAGACGGCGGTCATCGCAAATGTATCTTAGTGACCAACAACGAGAATAACATCTGCGAAAAAGTAACCTACGAGCGAAACAAACGAGTCATTAATGGTTATACGAACCAGAAGGGTGAAGAAGTCCCTGGCTTGACTCACAATAATCTTCGTTATTATAAAACGGAGTTTGTGCCTCGTGACCAAAGCAACTTCAAAAGTCGTCGAGCATTGATGGCTTCTCTCGTTGACCTCCTTTGCATCAAGAACAATATCTATCAAGAGCAAGAAACATTTGGAGGCAAGAAATTTAAGAAGAACGTATTGCGTTATTTTAAGGATGAGGCTGGACAGATGCTTGTTGTCCTCGACGAGCGTGTAGTCAGTATCGTCATTCCGATGATAGCTGAGGTTGCGACCAAGCTGAATCCTTTGAAGGTTTATGTTTATAGTGATGGCGCATACGCATATGAGGACGAATTCCATAAAGTCATGCCTGTTATAGAACTGTGTGCCATGCCAGATGCTTTCTTGCAAGCTTTAGAAGGTAGAACGGATATTCTGCCAAAGCAAAAGTATAGTGAGGCTATGATGAAAGAGTTTCAGCAAAACGAGGAACTCGCCATGCAAAACGAGGAGGTTGTGAAAGAAGCTCTCAGCGATGACTATGATTATGTGTTGAAGGAGAAAGAAGATAATGTTACTAATGACATAATAGACTAAGGAGGTAACGAAAATGATAGAACTACGAGATTACCAGAAAAAGGCGGTGCGTGAACTGAAACAGAAGATGATTGACATGCTCAATGATTTTGAAGACCGCCAAAAGTTGATATTCAAGGCTCCTACAGGAGCAGGAAAAACGGTGATGGTGAGTACCTTGCTGGATGAGCTGACTCGTGACCTACCTATGAATGGGCAGTGCCGATATTCTCGTGTAGCATGGGTTTGGATTGCTCCTAACAAGTTGCATCAGCAGAGTTATCGCTCCATGCGCAATTTCTTTAGTGAACGAAGATCGTTGCGTCCTGTTATGTTTGATGAGTGTGATCATGTAGATGGTCTGCATCCTGGCGATGTGCTCTTTTTAAATTGGGAGAGCATCAATAAGGATAATGCCGTGATGATACGTGATAATGAGCAGAACCGCACGCTCTACGAACTGATACGGAAGACCAAGATAGAGCAGCATCTTCCAGTGGTGGTTATCATAGACGAGGAACACATGTTTGCAGGACGTAATGCCAAGAAAAGCGAGATGGTATTGCAAGCTATCCAGCCACACATAGAACTTCGTGTATCAGCAACGCCAGTCACCCAAAGCTATCATGCAGTTCTTGTGAAACGCCAAGATGTAATCAATGAAGAGATGATTAAGAAGGGCATAGAACTGAATCCGAATGTAAAGAGCAGTAAGGAACAGTCGGAACTGACGGTTAACCAGCGACTCTTGAAGAAAGCACTTGATAAGCGCAAAGAGTTGGCTGAGGCTTACAAGGAATATGGCATCAATCCGCTGTTGCTCATTCAGTTGCCTAACGATAGCAGCGAATCTATGTCGTCGAAGGACAAGACCATCGCCGAGGAGATGCAAGCCTACTTAGAACAGGTTTGCGACATAAGCGTGGCAAATGGCAGGTTGGCTGTATGGCTATCAAAAGATAAATCGCCCAATCTTCAGAATATCACTCATTCTGATGATATTACCGAGGTGTTGCTGTTCAAGCAGGCCATAGCCTTGGGCTGGGATTGTCCTCGTGCATCCGTCCTCCTGATATTCCGAGAATTGCAGAGCATGACCTTTACCACGCAGACCGTGGGACGAATACTCCGAATGCCAGAGCAGCATTTTTATAAGAATGACATTCTGAACTACGGTTATGTTTATACCGACCTTTCGGCTGACATGATTAGCATTGTGGGAGATGACATGAACTATATCAGCACCCTCTACGCCAATCGCAAGAAAGACTTGCCGAACATCACGCTCCGTTCCTATTATACGGATAAGCATGGGGCAACAAGAAACCGCTTGGGCTCCCAGTTCCGCAGCATCTTCTATAAGACGATGGAACGGGAATGGGAACAAAACCCGTTGTTGCTCTTCTCTGCAGAAGATTTCTTTGAGGATGATGGTGAGACAGAGGGTGCTGACGAGGCGAAAAAAAAGGAGGCAGACATGGATGCCAAAATCAAGTTGAATCGCTACAATGCCAAGCGACATGGCGTGCAGACCGATGTATCAAGAATCTTGGTGGCTATCCCGAAGGACACCCCATTGACGGGTGATTCGGGCATCGTGGAGATAACAGACAAGGCAAGGCTGGCTCTGAACGCATCTGAATTACAGAATCTCTTTACGCTTTTCTGCCGTAAGAATGTGGGTGGGTTCTCCAAATTTGACAGTACGCCAGTCTTGCAAGGAGCCATCGAGAGTGCCTTGGAGGAATACCTGCAAGTCTTTTCGATGGATGTGCCTAAGGTGGTGCTCTATCATCAGAACCGTCCGCGCTTCGAGGAATTGATACGCAAGGCATTGGTTACCTACGAGGCTACGCTGAAGAGAAATGCCAAAGAGGTGACGATGGAATATCAGCAGTCTGTATGGCAAGTACCGGAAACTCGTCTCTATAATGCGGCAATGGTGAGAACCACGGAAGGCGAAATCTTCAACCATGCCTTGTATCCTTATTTTGAGCAGATTACGGCATCGAGACCCGAGCAAGAGTTTGCACGTTGGTTGGATGACAAGATGGAATATGTGGAGTGGTGGTACAAGAATGGAGACGAGGGAAAGCAGCATTTCGCCGTGCCTTATACGGATTCGGGTAGTAGAAAACGTTGTTTCTATGTGGATTTCATCGTCAGATTGAAGTCGGGTACCATCTGCCTCTTCGACACCAAAACCAAGGGCAGCGATGCGGATGCGCCAGAAAAGAACAATGCCCTCTTGGATTACATCTCCAGTTATCAATCTACAGGCAAGAAGATTGTGGGTGGCGTGCTCATCAAAGACGAGGGCACGAGCAACTGGTATTATCCTGGAGGCGTTATCGAGAACACTGACAATATAGATGGGTGGTCGGCATTACATCTGGAAACCCTATAATATAATAAGGTAATCATATATAATAAGGTATGAAGAAAAGCTTGGACAGAACATTCCTGAACTATGGAATCAGGCAGGAAGACATGCAACTCATAGAGAGTGCATGCCAATCGGAGGGTATAGATGCGGAATGGCTCAAGGATTATATCCTCAAGCCTTTCCATGAAGAGCGTAATAACCAAAATGAGTCAAGTCTTGAGGAAAAGAAGGTGACGAAAATACTCAAGAAGGCTCTCAAAGAAATTAAGAAGTAATGAAACTGAAGCGTATCTACATAGAGAATTATAAGACCTACAGAAAGTTGGACTTAAACTTAGAGGTAACGAGCGACCGTCCCATCATCTTGATAGGTGGTGCCAACGGTTGTGGTAAAACTACGCTCTTCGATGCCATCTATTCTGCACTCTATGGATTGAAGATATCCAACAAACGACAGTTTGAGGAACTCTTCAATTCTGGTGTGAAGAACGAGAGCGGTATAGAAGGCAAGGCTATTATGTTAGAGATTACTTTCTCTGGGGTGGTTCTTGGACAAGAAACGCCTTATCGCCTGTGTCGTGCCTATCGGTTTGTGGATGGCAAGATACAGGAGAGCAATGTGCTCAATATGAATGGTAACAGTTATACTTATGGTTCTGGTTCCACGGCTATCCTACGCAGCACCAATGAAGCGATAGTCAACAAGATTATCTCTGCCAATCTGCCTGCTGAATTGAGCAACTACTTCCTCTTTGATGCCATGAAGACTTCCGATCTCGTGAAGGAAGAACAAATCAACAAGCTCATCATGAAGAACATCAATTCGGTGATGGGTTTCAATAAATACACTCAGTTGCAAAAAGCAGCCTCGGCTTATCTCGATGAGAAGAAGGCGGAACGCTTGGAGAACGAAAACCTGCGTGCCGAATACTTGAAACTGACCAAACAGAAGGTGGAGATGGAAAGGGATGTGGCAAGTCTTAATGATGCCTACAACGAAGCTTTGAACTATGCCAATGATCATAAGCTGCAGTATGAGCAACTGAAGGAGGGACGTAACTCGGATGATGTGATTCGTGACAAAATGCATCAGATAGAGGAGAGCATCAACAGCTTCTATCAGAAGGAAAAGGACTATAGACAGGATGCTGAGGCTATCTCCAAAGATTTAGAGTGGAAAGTAATTATGCCAAAGGTAGCCAACAGCATCAGTACCGAGGTGGAACTTATTCTGAGCGAGAAGGAGGTGGTGGCTTCTGCAAGGGGTAATATCCTCAATGACCAACAGATAGAAAAGGTTACCCAGGATGTAATACGATTGCTTAAGGAGAAATACCCGCAGGTAGGCGAGGTTTCTATTGCCGAGATTATTGAAGAAATCAAACGTGAGCAAGATAACAGCGATGATTATAATGATAAATATGGTTTTCTGAGTGATGCTGATGTCAATGTGTTGAGAAACCTGGTTCAGCAATCATATTCCAATCCTTATCTTTCGTTGGATGAGAGACGTGAAAGCTTAAACTTAGAGTTGGCGGATATTCCAAAGAAACAGGAACAATTGGAAGAATATAAACGCGCCTTGACTGGTCACGATTACAGCATCATCGAACTCTATGAAAAAAATGACAGGAAGATAGAGGAATTGAAGGCAAAAATCGTGGAACAGAAGAATGCTATCAAGGAAATGGAGAGGAAGATTTCTACTTACGATTATGATATGCCACAAGTTCCAGATCCTCAGTATGATATGTTATGCAAACTGCCTGGTTTCTTCAAGTCGCTTTCCTGTAAGTTACTCAAGTCGAAGAAGGCAAGTATCGAGCGTATGATGAAGGAGCAGTTGAACATCAACTTGGTGATTTATGCAGGTTACATCGGTAGGGTAGAGCTATCGGCAGATGATTCGGAGGAAATCTCGTTCAAGATATTCCACAAGAATGGTAATGAAATTTATCTGAGTCAGCTGAATGCTGGTGCCAAGCAAACTGTGATGCAGGTGTTACTGAAAGTCCTGTATGAACTGGGTGATTACGACCCTCCTGTAATGATAGATACTGTAATGGGTGTTCTTGACAAGGAGAGTCGTGAAGTTATCATCAACCGTTATTTCCCGGATTTGGCTCATCAAACCATCCTGTTAAGTACTGATACGGAAATAACAACAGAGACTGATTTCAAGAAGATAGTGGCTTATGTGGCAAGAACTTATACTTTGCATAGAGACCAGGAAAGGCAGTGTACTACTGTCAGTGATGATTACTTTGGATTACAAACTTACGAATTCTAGTAGAAATGAAAGTACAAGATATAAAACTTGAGGGAATGAGAATTCTGGAAGGAACTCATGATTTGCTTGAAGAAGTGAAATATGCTATCGAGCAGAAACTGAACCTTTCGGATTACTCAGATATGGTTCGCCCTGTAGTATTGAACTTTACTACGGTTATGCGAATCTGTCTTCTTGTTGGATTGAGCGATAAGACACCAAGAAGTAAGTCAAAGGTAGAGAAATTGCAAACCTCTGCAGGTATGCAGCCATTGGGTGGGTCTTTCTTTACCAAGTCGAATATAAAGGAGGTCTTCGTGGCTCTTATCAAGATGCGTTATAGTGATATTGATGCCGACTGGCAGAATTCTACTTTTCTGAGCAAGGTGCTTTTTAGCGAAATGATGAGGGGTAAGAGTATCTTGATGGAAGAAGGAGGTATTGATGAATGGCTGCACTTCTCTCCGTTGAGAGGTGGAAAGTCGTTGATGGATATTCCTGAGTTGAATCTTTATATCGGTCAGTATGAGGATGGAATGGATGCGGCTTTAGATATCAACAGTACTGCTATTTCAAATACACAGATATTGATAGCAGGAACTACTGGTTCGGGTAAGTCAAATTTATTAGCTGTCCTCATCAATCAAATCAGAATGGCATCGGCTGATACCTACTATCCTGTCAACTTCCTCTTGTTCGATTATAAGGGGGAGTTCTCTGATCCAGCCCATGCCGATTGGCTGTCGAAGTTTGAGACCGATTCCTCTGCCATCTTGAATCCGATGGAGAAACCTTTGCCGTTTACTCCGTTCAAGGACTTTACTGGCAGACCTGTCAATGAAATCCACCTGTATTCCACGACCTTGGCAAATGCCATCTGTGCTATATCTTCCGCTAAGATTGGTGCTTTGATGGATAACAGACTGAGCGAAGCTATTATCAATGCCTACAAGGCGAAGAACCAGAAACCAATCACCTTTCAGGAAGTTTTTGATCATTATACGATGTTGATGCCCGAGAAGAAACAGGGTGATATGGATAGTGTAAAATCAGTCTTAAACCAGTTGATTCTGAATAATATTTTTGCAGAGGAAGACAAGGTAGATTTGGTGAAAGGTTGTTATATTATCAACTTAGGAAAGTTTGACAAGGAAGGTATCATGGCAAAGGCTATCGTATATTTCGTGACATCTAAGTTGAACAATATCTATGAGCAACTGCCTCCACAGGCAAAGAATGAGGACAGGGTGGAACTACGCCATTTCACCATCATTGATGAGGCTCACTATATGCTTGGTTTCGAAAACAAGCCTTTACAGAACTTGATAGCTGTGGGTAGAAACAAGGGTATGAGCATCATCCTTGCTACACAGAATATGGATTCGTTTAAGAAAGCCTCTTTTGATTTCTATGCCAACGCCCAATATCCACTCATTATGAAGCAACAGCAACAGAATGATGGAGTGTTGAAGGATTTGTTTGGTGTGAGTGGCATGGCTCTGCAGGAACTGAAGCAAGCTATTGCTGGCTTGCAGAAGGGTGAACTGATAACCAAGGATGCCCAGGCTATGACCCTCGGCATAGGCAAACATTGGAAGAAAATTAAGGTTACTCATCTTATTTAATAATGAATAAAGATATAGACTATTATCTGGGTGCTTTTGAAAAGATGAAAAGGGCGCTTATGCGGGGTGTGAAAGCTCCGCATAAGCCCCTTTTGCTCTTGGCTATTTTAAATCTCTGCCAGCGAGGTATCATAAAAGATAATCATATTGTTCTTTCAAGTGAGTTGGTTGGGGAGTTTAAAAGGTTATGGAGATTGTATATTGGTGAACAGAATACAGGGGGTAGTATTTTGGTTGCAGAGGGATTGGCCATGGATATTCCTCATTGTTATCCTTTTAAATGTAGCATAGAGAACCCTTATTATCATTTGCAGCATGAACCCTTTTGGCGATTGGTAAAAAATGAGAAAGGCAAAGAAAGGAAGTTTTATTCTAGCTTAAAGTCTTTACGTGATGTTTTTGCTTATGCAGAAATAGACCAGGATTTATTTGATTTGATGGTTTATAGAGAGTCTGCTGTAATACTGGAGTGTAAGCTTCGGGAACTCATATAAACTAATCCCGAAGTATTTATGAATGCTTGCCATGAGTAAAAATATGATATAAAGCTTTTGCCCTTGCAGGGCGCATTGCAGATTGCTAGTGTACCCAGGGTGTTGCCCTGGGCTAAGAGCCTTTGGGCCTTCAGCCCGTTCTTGAACCACCTGCGGAAGACATAGTATCCTTTAAATTCTGTTTTCTTTGAATAAATTGCTGATTTTTGAAAGAAATTGCGTAATTTTGCAACCGAAAAGAAATAATATTCAGTTTTTAATAGACAAATGGTAGATACATTACAAAACTTTTTAGTTCAGGTTAGCGATTTTCTCTGGTCGTATATCATCATCACCGTGTTGATATGCTGTGCCCTGTTTTTCACTTGGCGTACTAGGTTTGTACAGTTTCGACTCATCAAGGAGATGGTCAGGCTGCTGTTGAATCCCGACAAGATTCAACCGGAGGAGATAGGCCATGATGAGCTGTCGATGGAGGTAAAGGTGGATGGCGAGATGAAACATATCTCTTCCTTCCAGGCTTTCGTGGTGGCATTGGCCAGCCGTATCGGTACGGGTAATCTTGCAGGCGTAGCTACTGCAATCAGCATCGGTGGACCGGGAGCCGTGTTCTGGATGTGGGTGCTGGCTTTACTGGGTTCAGCATCGGCTTTCATCGAATCAACTCTTGCCCAACTTTATAAGCGTAAGGGCAAGACATCCTTCTTTGGTGGACCTGCCTATTATATGAAGTATGGATTGGGAAAGGGATGGATGGGTATTCTCTTTGCCGTCCTGATGATCATCACCTTTGGCTTTGCCTATAATTCTGTTCAGAGCAATACCATCTGTCTGGCTTGGCAGAAAGCGTTCGGTATCGAACCAGCTACCATGGGAATTGTGCTTACTGCGCTTACCCTTCTCATCATCTTCGGTGGTATCCAGCGAGTGGCTAAGTTCTCTTCTACCGTGGTTCCTGTGATGGCTGTCGTCTATCTTCTGATAGCTGTAGGAGTAGTGGTTTGGAATATTGCCAGTCTGCCTAAAGTGTTGCTTGCCATTGTTGAGAATGCCTTCGGATTCAATCAGGCTGCCGGCGGAGTGCTGGGTGTTACGGTGATACAGGGTATCAAGCGAGGTTTGTTCAGTAACGAGGCTGGTGAGGGTAGTGCACCTAATGCAGCAGCTGTGGCTACGGTAAGCCATCCGGTGAAGCAAGGTTTGATTCAGGCTTTGGGTGTTTTTACAGATACCTTGGTGGTATGTTCCTGCACCGCCTTCATCATCCTTGTGAGTGGGGTAGATGTTACCGCATCCAATGGTATCCAGCTGACGCAGGATGCCTTGACCCACGAAATCGGAAGTATCGGCAATCCATTTGTGGCTGTGATGATCTGGCTCTTTGCCTTTAGTAGCATCATCGGCAACTATTATTATGGCGAGACCAATGTGAGATATATCAGGGATTCCAAGTTGGGCGTATTTATCTATCGCCTTGCTGTGGCAGCGATGGTGATGGTAGGAGCTGTGGTATCGCTGGATTTCGCATGGAGCTTTGCCGATATCACGATGGCTCTTCTCACGCTCTGTAATCTGGTGGCTATTGTTCTGCTTTCCCGCCAAGCCGTCTTCCTGCTGCAAGATTATCGTCAGCAGAAAAAGGAAGGAAAGAATCCTGTATTCAGCAAGGATAAGATGCCTGAGATTGCTGATAAGCTGGAGGCATGGTAATATACGGCTTTTATCTGAATGATGCAAGAAAAAAGGAAAAAGCTTTGAAAATAAGATTGTTTTCAAAGCTTTTTCCTTTTTCTGTACGTATTGCTTAAAGTATAGTTATAACATTGTCAAATGGTGGTATAACATATAGCTGTCATTGAAATCAGATCTGCTACCACCTGCGGACAACATAGTATCTTGTAGGGAATGCCAGGCTTACAATCAGGGCAAAAATCAGTACAGCAACAATTCCCACAATAATATAGGCTATTACAACACAAATCAGATATATTGCCACTATACTGAGGAAAGAATAGAGCATCATCCAGCTTGCTGCCTTCTTGCCATATTGTTCCTTGTCTTTCTTATATCTGTACCAAAGACACAGAACGGGGGTTGCTATGGTAAGTGCTACACCTATGGAAGAAAGTGTATCACTTGTGGAAGAAGCAAGGAAGATGAAGTTATGAAAATGAGAGAGTATATGCACATGCCTCTTTTTCACATTATCCAAACATAGCTCTCAAGTCACCCAATATTTGTGACGCCATCTCCCATGTACATTCGTCTTTGCTTGCAGCCATACGTAAGAGACCCTGATAGGCCTGATTGAGAATCGTGTTGTCATTAGGACTATTGAGAATCTGTTTAATGGTTGTAGGGCTTTCTGCCATTAAAATATCACCATACAAGGATGCTGCTTGACAAGTATCACCATCCTGTTCGCACAGGATAGCAATGTCAAGCAGTCTTTTCTTTTTTATATTTGTGCTCATGTTAAACAGTTTTCTTTAGTAGAATGTGCTGCCGTCGCAATCGCGTCTCATGCCGTTTCCCGACTTGCTGTAGGTGTTGCCGTTATCATCCATCATTTCTCCGGTAGAAGTACGATGGATATTCACACTATTGCCGTAGACATCGTAAGCCTGTTGGAAGTCTGGCTCGTTATCACTGCTGGATGACGATGTTCCACCATTACTGCTAGAAGTTATGAAACCAAGCGCTATGCGGAACATTAGGTAGTACATGAACAAGGTCAATGTCAGCACCACGAGGTACGCTATCATGACATACGACAGAAGAATCCAACATAACTGTACCCTTGCTGCATGCTTGCCGTAGAGAATCTTTGTTGTGGAATAGTTTGAGATAAGCTTCAGAGGGTTTTGCATAGCCGACAGTCTATCTTCCGGCATGATCGGTGCATCAGCTCTTTTGTCCCATTGTCTGCGCATCTTTTTCCATTGGAAGAGATATTTGAATATCTGCACGAAAAACCATATTGATAATGCCACATACAGAAATGTCGCAATATATAATGCAACCGTTAATATCTGACCTATTGCATTTATCGGTTCGTTGTCCTGTGCCTTGTCTGTGGCAGCGTTCTCCTCTGCGTCAACTTGTTTTTGAGTTGAGACTTTTTCTGTTTGTGGTTGCTTGGCAGAAGAAGCAGATTCCCTTTCTTGGACTTCTCCTTGGCTTGTCTCTACCGTGGTTTTGTCGAATGTTTCATTGGTGCTTCCGTCTATCTGCTCCTGAGCACCGGTTTTGCCTGTGGATATAATTCTTTCGCAGCAATAAGTAGCGACATAAGCCGTCTGCCCCTTGTACTCGAATTTTATCATGTCACCATCAATTCCGAGTTCCTCAATCTCATAGCCTCGATGAATCATTCCGATTTTTTGAAGATAGTTGGGTGAATCCCACACGGTGAGATCTTGGTCGCTCACTCTCCATTTGTCGCCTTTGTCGGCCATTACAGAGAGCGAGGCAAGTATGCCAACCATGATAAAAAACACTCGCATCCAGCTACTATTGAGGATGCCTGATGGTGAAAATGTTTTTCTCATAAACCTAATTTCTGCAACGCTATAATTTGATATTTTTTATAAGTGCCCGAGCAACAAAAAGTTACTGAGGGGTTGCCATGTCTGAGATTTCACTTATCTTTGTGTTGCAATTAAAAATATAATAAAACTCAGAATGACATGGCAAAAGTACAAATAAAATCTGAGAAACTCACTTCTTTTGGAGGATTTTTTTCGATTATGGAGCAATTTAATGCTCTTTTGCTCAAACTATTGATTCCTCCTTGGGATTGAGATGCATATTGTTTGGTTATATCTAACGTTATTCAATCTGTGAAATCTATAGGTATTCATTCATAAAGGAAGCAGGCATAATCTCTTGGCTCCTTTTTCAGATTGGAGTAAGTGTAGCCAACATCAAGTACAAGACCTTGGAGAAAGAAATGCTGATAGAAAAGATGAACCACGAACAGAGCTTGCTCTATATCCGTATCTTATGGCTCATCCTGGCACTCATCATATTGTTGATAGCCATTCTTGTCATCCTATACCGCAGGAAACTCGACAGGCAGAGATCCGAATTGTTGGAAAAGACATCCTATATCAATGGTGTGGAGAATGAGCGCAAGCGTCTGGCCAAGGAATTGCATGATGGAATATGCAACGATATTCTGGCGGTGAATATCATGATGCAGACCAATAAGGAGGAAGCAGAAAGATTGCTTAAGAACGTGGGACATGATGTACGCCGTCTTTCACATGAGCTGATACCACCTAGGTTTGACAACACTTCGCTTGCGGAGCTGATAGAAAGCTTCTGTCAATCGGTAACAGCCGAAAACGGAACCATCGTTAAGCCGTTCATCAGTACCTCTTTCAATGCGCAGAATCTCCCCGACGGCAAGGCGATAGAAATCTACCGCATCATCCAGGAATGCGTATCTAATGCCATCAAATATGGATACAGCAAGATGATAAGCGTCACGCTGGATATCTGTGGAAAGCAGGGGAGCATATCCATCATCAACGATCTGTCACCACTTCACCCTATCAGCCAGGACAAGCCAGGAATCGGCAAAGATACCCTGAAGATGAGAGCTGATGCTCTGCAGGCAGAACTCGATATAAGAAATGATGGAGAAGAGTATCTGGTAGAACTCAAGTTTCAACTATAATCTGCGAGCAAAGGCTTGCGAAAAATTACGCTTAAAAATGTATCATCATGGAAAAGAGCAAAAGCATCCTTATTGTAGATGACCATCCTGTCGTCTTGGTTGGTTTGAGGGCACTCATCCTGCAAGATGGTGTCTATAAAAATGTACAGACCGCCTCTAGCCTCCTATCTGCCAGGGATATCATCAACAGGGAGAATATCGATACCGCTATCATCGACTTGGAACTGAGTAATGAGAATGGTCTGCTGCTTGTCAAGCTGCTTCACCATAAGCATCCCAAGACCAAGATCATTGTCTATACGATGCACGAAGAAATCTGGACGATACGCCAGCTGATGGACGAGGATGTAGATGCCATAGTTTTGAAAGGTGATGACCCGCAGGAACTTCTTACTGCTCTGCACAGGATAGAAGAAGGAAAGGGGTATTATAGTCAACAGTTTTTCAGACTGATCAATCAGCAGAATGTCGAGCAAGTCAACCTCTCTAATAGAGAACTCGAAGTCTTGGAGCACATAGCCGAGGGACATTCGACCAATACCATTGCCCGGGAGTTGAACATCAGCAACAATACCGTAGAATTTCACCGCCACAACTTGATGAGCAAGCTGCAAGCCAGCAATGTGGCAAATATGGTGAAAAAGGCGATGCAGATGGGGTTGGCGTTCATCAAGCATTGAAAACTATCTTATTTTTTTCTTCTTCTTCATCACCGGCTGATGTTCTCATTATTATTATATAGTTCTATTTTACTTCTGTAAGCTTACCCGTTTGGGAATCGATGATATAACCATGCAGATTGACATCCTTTGGTACAAGAGGGTGGGTACGGATGGTATTTTGTGCAAATGAAATGTGAAACGAAATTTTCCTATTTCTCTGGGGTAGGCTTGAGATAGGCCATGAACTTCTCCGGCTGATAGTTGAGAACCAGCTCGTCAGGGAACTCTGCTTTCTCTACCAGAGGCATGATGTTGCTGTAGTCGGCAATCATGGTAGAGAAGTGGGCATCACTTCCAAAGATGACTGGGGTCTCGTACTTCTTGGCAAGTTCCAGCAGTTCCAGATTATTGGGAGCTGCTACCGACTTGTGGCGGATGGGAGCCATGGAGTGATTGTTGATTTCGAGCAAGGTATGCGTCTCCTTGGAAACCTTCATCAGAGCCTCGAAATCCAGTTCTGCCGTTCCATCTCCAGGATGGGAGATGATTTGCACAAATGGATTGCGCATGGCATTGATGACACCCTGCGTGTTCTCTTCCTTGGTTCCTCCCTGCCAGCAAAGGCTATGAATGCCAGCGATTCGGATATCAAGCATGCGCCAGTAATCCTCATCGAGGTCAATATCGCCTTGGGTATTGAGGATGTTGAGTTCCGCTCCCAGCATCAGCTTGATTCCGTAGAGCTGACGGGGAACGCAATGCAGGTTTCTGAAATAGATGGGATCACAGGTGCCCGGGATATGTGGTCCGTGCTCTGTGATTCCCAATATTTCCAACCCCTTTTCTTTTGCTGCCAAGGTCATTTCCTGCAAACTGCTGTAGGCATGACCCGATGCTATAGTATGTGTATGAACGTCTAATAATGTTTTCATACTGCAAAGGTACGGATAAAGTTTGGAAAAGCAAAGATTCTTCGGGCTTTTTCTTTTATTCTGGTTGTTTTGGGTAGCTGAATAGCAAAAACGGCTGCCAGTTTATAAGAAACTGACAGCCGTAATGATTATAGGTTTTATTTCGCAAATCCTTTCTTTTTCTTCATCCTCTTACCCACGAAGTTCCAGGAAGGCATCTTCTTCAGGGTACTTCTCACGGGCTGTACATCCCAGAGCAGGAAGATGATCAGCACGGCTATGCCGATGAGACAGGTGATGCCATAGAGATTCCGGATGCTGAGCATCAGAAGATTGGTGGCATCGTAGGGCAAGCCGCGCGACATGTTGTCTGTCATCTGATAACGGAGCCCGAAACTGTAAAGGCCTGAGCACATCGCCGACATCGGACCATTACGGATGATGCCTGCCATCGTCAATCCCATGAAGAAATGTTGGAATGGCATCAGCTCTTCCAGATACACGGTGAGCATGCAGAAGAAGATGGCGTTGCCGAAGCTCCGCAGAAAACAGGGCAGATAGAGCGCCTCGATGTTAAGACCCGGATCGATGAGGAAATACATCATCACGGGATAACATACCATCGTTGCCACGCCTATCGTGAGCAGACGGGTGTATTTCTGATGAAGCACCTTGCACCAGAAGAGGCAGAAGAGGCAGCCGGCGATGGCACCCGTCCATTCCACGAAGTTGAGCACATTGGTGGTGATGTTGCCGAAATGCAGCACGCCACCCGTAAAGGCGGTTTGCAACACTTTAGGCGTACTGCCCATGAACTCTACGAAGGCGAAGAGAATGAGCTGCGGGATGAGTCGCTTATACTTCCACGCCGCCGGCTCGATGTAAGGGTGACGGATGTGGAGCATTCGCTGGATGCAAAAATATCCGGTAAATATAAAGAGCAATACATCCATCTGCATGATCTTCGAATCGAGCCAGTTGTAGTGCTCGCCATAGGTGAAGAAGAAGATGAACTCCAGCATCCATGCCGACCACAGGAAGCAGCCTAGATAGTCGAGGCTGATGAAGGGCAGAGGTTTCATGAAGCGGAAGTCGTGGGTGGTGACGTACACGATGAGTGCCACCAGGAGCAGGGCTCCCGTCATCGTCCAGTTGATGATGCGCCAATCCTGATAGATGTAAATCAGGTGTTCGGTGACCCAGGGCGAGAGGAACATATTTCCCAGCACGATGCAGTAGAGCAGGGGGAAGAAGATGGTGAAATCGCGCTTGGAGGTCATCCACAACTGGATGGTGCTCATACATTCGAAGGTTCCGCAGAGTTTGAAGAAGCCTGCGATGTAAGCGAGAATGCACATCAAGGGCACCGAGTCGGTCCACATGATGAGGAAATTACAAGCTGCCACTACCAGTGCCGCATTCAGCAGGAGCTGGCGGTTGGTAAAGTGGAACTTCATTTTGAAGAGGAAGGGGAATGGCATCGCCACGCCCACCACGTTGAACATGATGATCATGAGCACGTCTTCTCTCATCAAACTGTACTCGCCCATCACCTGGCTCATGGCTCCTCCATAGATTCCGCCCGACATCAGGAAGGTGAAGGCGAAGAGGAGATAAATCCAAGGCTGTAATCGGCGAGGAATGTATCCATTGAACGATGGAACCCGGAAGGGTCCCTGAAGCATTGGAGGTCCTGGCATTTTCTATCGTTTATAATTTATCATTTATAGTTTATAATTTATAGAACATTCTATTTAATGTGAACCTTGGTTTCTACGTTTAGTCCGGCACGGAGCAGGGCAACATTCTTAGGATCATTGTCCTTGGTAAGGGCGATGCGAACAGGCACGCGCTGCTCTACTTTTACGAAGTTGCCGGTGGCATTATCCACAGGAATCATGGAATAGGCATTGCCGGCTGCGGCAGAGAGAGCCTCTACCTTGCCATGGAATACTATATCTGGGATGGCATCGGCGGTGAAATCTACGCTCTTTCCCACGGTGATGCCGTCCATCTGAGTCTCACGATAATTGGCTACCACCCAAACATCATTGTCATCCACGATGCGGGCGAGCATCTGACCAGGCTGCACCAACTGTCCCTCGTGAATATCCTTTCTTCCCATCACGCCATCGCAGGTTGCCACGATTACGGTATAGGAAAGATTCAGGCGAGCCAGGTTGAGCTGTGCTTCTGCCACGCTCTCTCCGGCACGTGAACCGCCGAGCTGCTGGGTCTGTACATTGCGAACTGATGCGGCACTAGCCTTGCGGCTGCTAGCCTGCTCATAACGTGCCTTGGCTCCCTGATAGCGGGCATAAGCATTGTCGTATTGCTGACGGGTTACCGCATCCTTCTTCATCAGGGCTGCAAAGCGGTCGAAGTCCTGCTTGGCATTCATCATATCCACACGAGCCTCCTCGATGCCGGCAGCCGCTGTCTGCACATTGGTATTGGTGGTGCCCATGCTGGCAGTAACTACCGAAGAACTTGACTTGGATCCACGCAAGCCTGCCTCTGCCTGAGCTACATGCAGGCGGAACTCAGCATCCTCGATGATGACGAGGGTATCGCCCTTCTTTACGTGCTGATAATCGTTGAAACGAATCTCCTTGATGAATCCCGGTACACGGGTATTGATAGGGGTGATATGGCGGTTTACCTGTGCATCATCTGTGTAAGCCACATCGCTGCCATGATAGAAATGGCTGAAGCACCAGCCGATTGCTCCCAGAAAAAGGAGGATAATCACTACATTATATATTCTCTTGATAATCTTCTTGCTCATTGCTTTATTTATTTTATTGTTTCTAAATTTCTCCTGCCACGTACTTCATGCGATAGTAGGCATAGACGATGTTGATGCGGGCATCCACCTCGCTGAGCTCGGCATTGAGCTTGAGGTTGGAGGCATCCACCATGTCTGTAACCAGAGCGAGCTGGCTGAGATAGCGGGCATTCATCACGTCGTAGTTCTGCTGTGCCAGCTCCACGCTCTTTCGCTGCGTTTCCAGTTCCACGTAGGTTTGCTGATACTGCACGTAGGCAGCCTGCACATTGTTGTTGAGCTGCTCTGCCTGTACGGCATGTGCCTCTTTAGCCTGTCGGGTCTCTACGGCAGCCTGCTTGATGCGCTTGTTGCTCTTGAAGAGAGAGCTGAGGCTGTATTTCACACCCACTCCCACATACCAGACGTTGAGGTTCTTGTCAACAGGTGGCAATTCGAAGAGGATAGGTCCATCGAAGTTGTCTGCGGCAACGAATGCCACTTTTGGCAGAAGGTCGCTCTTGGCTATCTTCTCTTTCTGTTCGGCGATGCGGATGGCGTTGCTGCTCTGCTCCAGGAGTGGAGAGTTCAGGGTGCCTGCCGTCTGCCAGTAAGCCTCGCCCTCCTTGCCGTAGGTCTTGTCGGCGATAGTGGCATCGGGGATAATCTGAATCTCCTGGCTTGTCTGGTTCATCTGGCTTCCTTCATTCTTTTGGCTTTCCTGGTTCATTCCGAGGGTATTGCAAAGCTGATGGTTCAGGATGCTCCGGTTGTTTCGGAGCGCCGTAAGACCGAGTTTGAGGCTTTCCATCTGGAGCTCGTATCGGGTGATATCGTTCTTCAGTGCCATGCCTTGTGTCTGTTTCTCCTTGATGTCATCGATGAGCTGACGGGTCAACTCGATGTTCTTTTCATACACCTTGATACGGTTGTCTATCTTATAGAGGTCGAGATATTGACCGAGGGCGATGAAGCGAATCTGCTGGCGGGTGAGTTTCACGCCTACTTCTGCCTGCTGCTTTCCGAGTTCGGCGAGTTTGATGCCAGCGTTGATGGCTCCACCGGCGTAAACCACCTGCTGTGCCTGGAAGGCGAAGTTGTTGCCGAAATGTGGGGATTTCAAACCATGAACGTTGCTGAAGTTACGGTCGGTAATCAGGGCATTGCCGATGTAGCTGAATGAGAGGGAAGCATCGAGGTCGGGCAGTTTTTTGCTTTTAGCCGCTTCGATGCCGAGATGGGCTGCTTCTACTCCTGATAATGAAGTGCGAAGACTTTTGCTGTTATCCTCTACCTTCTGGAAGAGTTGGCTGATGGTCATGTTTTCTTTCTTGCTGACGGGCAAGGAAGAAGCCGCTCCTACGGTGGTTTGTGATTGAGCCGAAGCCCAATGGGTTCCTCCTGCAAGCAGAAGGCTTACAAATAAGATGTTCTTAATCATTGATCATTACTTTTTGAATTTCGGGTGCAAAGGTACGGAGTTTTGAGCGAACAATCGCTTTAAATATTTCGCAGCGGATGGACGATTTGGGAATAATAGTTCTTTTATCTCACATATTTTGTGTAATTTTGCAACCGAAATAGGAATAAAGAGATATAATAACTCTATATATAATAAGGTGTAGATGGAATTATCTGAATTAAGTAGTCAGCAGGAAGCAAGCCTTTCCTGCTCTGGTTTGGAGGAATGGCAGGAGGGTCCGCAAGTTTTGACTTACGGAGCGATATTGATTTGCCGGAAGGGAAAGGCTATGCTGAATGTGAATTATAAGGATTGGGAACTTTATGAGGGGGCGGTGATTACGCTCTTCCCGAATGATGTAGTGGAATTGAAGGTTGACGGGGATTGCAAATCCCCTCAAACTGAAAATGGGGATTGCAAATCCCCTGAAACTGAAAACGGGGATTGCAAATCCCCTGAAACTGAAAACGGGGATTGCAAATCCCCTCAAACAGCGAACAGTTTCCAGGCCGAAATCCTGAAATATAATCCTTCCTTGCTTCGCGAAGCAAGCTTGCAGCTGGAGCAGACGGTGTATTCTTCCTTGCGGGAAGACCGCTGCCGGCAGGATACCCCTGTGGTGACAAACATCATCAATGGGATGTTTGGTTTATTGAAGGTATATTTCGACCAGTCGGAATGTACCTGCATCTCGCAGTTGGTATTGTGTCAGTTGAAGGCGTTCTTCATCGGTTTCCATGAGTATCTTCAGCGCAATCCGCAATACCGGCCAGATGAAGTGAAATCGTATCGTGTAAGAGAACTGTTCAATCGGTTTATGATGTTGCTGGAGAAGGATTACAAGATTTCAAGGGATGTGAACTATTATGCCGAACAGATGAATATCTCCTCGAAATATCTGACCAACATCGTGAATCAGGTGACGGGGCATACCCCCAAGACCATCATCGACCAATACGTGATTCTGCAACTCAAGATGCATCTTAAGCGGACCACGCAAAGCATCAAGGAGATGGCTTGGGAGTTTCATTTTGCCGACGTCAGTTTCTTCTGCCGCTATTTCAAGAAGCATACAGATCTGACACCGCAGCAGATAAGGTCGTAATCACAACCTTCAGTTTTTCTCTGATCTCGGCTTCTTCTATCTCGCCGATGTATTCAGGTGACAGCGCCTTGAGTTCTTCAAGGCATCCCATCTGCATCATGGTGGCGATAGGGAGGAGCTTATGTGCCGCCTTTCCTATGCGGTCGGTAGATAAGGATTCCTCTTCTATGGCTTCTTTCAGGTTCTCGAGGTGTGCTGCAAGTTCCTGCTTCACGGTATCGAGAATCTCCTTCGCCGCCTCTTCGTCGCCTTCGGCAAAAGCGAGGAGAGAATCAAGCTGAGGCTTGGATTGGGACTCTATTCCCAGGATATCAGACAGTTTCTCCATGCTGAATGGCTTGAACAGGCAATCATCAAAGCCTGCTTTCAAGAGCTGTCCCAAGATGCTTGTATCGTGAGCCGTCATCGCTACCACCGTCATTTGGGTATGGTTGATGTGGGCAATCATATCCATGCCGTTCATCTCCGGCATTTCGATATCCATCAGCATCAGGGCTGGCTGCTCGTTATGCAGCGTAGTGAGGGCGTCCATTACATGGTTGCAGGCGAATACCTGCCAGGTGTCGCCTACGATGCGACGCAGCATCTCCTGGAGAAGCTGGAGCTGCAGCTTGTCATCATCCAGAATCAGAATCTTGTGGTTGGCAAATTCCGGCTTCTTCTTTATATCAGTAACCTGATGGCTGCCAGAATTCTGTCCTTCCTTATCTTGAGCAGAATCGGGAGAAGGATCATGCTTAACTTCTGATGGAGCCATTTCCTGAGACTCCTCCATTGGTGCTGGCTCGATAGGGATGGTGACGATGAAGGTAGAACCTTTGCCCAGGGTAGAGTGGAGGATGATTTCTCCGCCAAGCAGCGATACCAGTTCCTGGGTGATGGACAATCCCAAGCCGGTACCCTCGATGCCCTGGGCACTCTTCAATCTCGTAAACGCCTGGAACACTTTCTGTTTCTCCTCATCGGTCATTCCTTTTCCCGTATCCTTTACGCTCAGGGTAAGCGTAGGCTTGCCCAGAATTTCTGAAACCTGTGCCTGGATGGTAACGCTGCCCCGGTCGGTATATTTGATGGCATTGCTTACCAGATTATCCAATATCTGACGAATGCGGAAGGCATCAGCACGGAAGAATTTCTTCTTCATTGGAGAATCCGAAGTTTCCGAAGAATCCGAAGTTCCCATCCCCTTCATCTTGCATTCGAATGAAATCTCCAATCCTTTCTCTTCTGCCCGCAATTTCATTCCCTCTACCGATTCTGCTACCAGTTGCGCTGGCGAGAAAGTGGTTGGTTGTACCTTCATCAAGCCATTTTCCAACTGATGATAATCGAGCAGGGAGGCAACGAGATGGGATAGATGTGCGGCAGAATTCTTGATGTTCTGGAGGCATTCGATGCCCTGGGGATTGCTGACGTAGGCTTTCATCAGATCGATGAAGCCCGAGATAGAGGCAGCTGGCGCCTTGATATCGTGGGTGATGGTGAGGAGCAGGCGCTCGCGCTGGTTCATGATACGCTGGATTTCCTCATTGGCAGCCTCCAGGTTTTCCCTGTAGATACGCTCCTTTCTGGCATCGCGCCAGATAAACCAGATCATGATGACGATGGCAAAGAAGGCTACGATGGCGAGCAGTTCCATTTGCCACAACAGATGCTTTCTTGCTTCCATCGCCTTCTCGATGGCTTCCTGCATATTGTCTTTCTCACGCTGGTGTACATCGCTCAGATGTTTGGCGGAGCGCAGGGCGAGTTTGGCACTCACCATCTTCAGCTCTTCCATCTCCCTATTGATGTTCTGCTTGTGGTCTTGTGTAGCCACTTTCTCCTTCTTGTCTATCTGTTCTAGGATGTTTGCCACGTTTTCCGCCACGTTGACTGGGGTGGTAACAGAATCGATGACAGCCCGGTTGCTGTCCTGTTTTACGCTCAGGGTCTCGGCGTGCTCCTTCTTGAAGGCATCGGCGAGTCGGCGGAAGAACCCCCTTCGGGTCTTCAATACCTCTACCGTGGTCTTCTTCGCCTCGTGGGTTTGAGGTGCCTTGGAGTGAACCAGTATGGAATCCTTTCCCGTATTCAGATTCTTCACCTTATTCTGCAGATAGTTTTGGGTAGGTCTTCCTGCCATGGCATCAGACAGTTGCTTCAGGTTTCTCTGCTCCTCTTTGAGCAGGGAAGAGATGGTACTATCGGCGGCACCCCTTTTTTGGATATACTCGCGCGAAGCTTCATTGATGGCATTGATGCTCTTGGTGTTGCTATACACCAGACTGATTGCCAGAATCATGATAATGGCAATGGCGCTATATCCGAGGGCTACCTTGAGAGGAATATTGTTCTTGTGCATGAGAAATCGTTTAAAATGATGAGCAGACTGATATCTTGCTCAATAGATATTTGTTTGCAAAGTTAATGCAAAAAAATGATATTAGAAAACAAAAGGGCTAAAAACAAGTCAGGAGACCAATGAATTCTATCATTAGTCTCCTGCCTGATTGAAAGCGACGCGTAATTACTAGTGTTATTCTATCTTTTCCTCTGTTAATTACTTTTTTTTAAAGGTGATATTACTCTGCTACAGTAGAATCTGTTGCTGTAGAGTCTGCTGGAGTCTCTGCTGGAGTTTCAGCTGGTGTCTCTGCTGGAGTCTCTTTCTCTACTGTTGTGTCTGCTGGAGCAGCTGGTTCTGCTGGGGCTACTGTGTCAACTGGAGCTACTGATGATACACTTGCCATCTTGTTGCTGGCGAATACATTGCTCACTGAAACCATAACCATGGCAGCAATAGCTGCGAAAACTAACTTTTTCATAATCTTTTGTTTTTTTATTGTGAATATTATATTTATTACTTTCTTTGTGAACAGCCTTGCTTGCGTTACCGCTCATTGGCGTGTTCACTTTCTAATATCACAATCTGCGTGCCAAAAAACAAAAGAATTATCTAATTGATTGATTATCAGTTGTAATTGCTCTTTGTGCCAGAATTCTACATTGTGGAAAGTGTGGAACTAGTGTGGAATTATTCCCCAAAAAGTTGGGGAATGGTCATCAGATACCGTATTTCTTCATCTTATTGTAGAGTGTCTTTCTATCCACGGCGAGCAATTGTGCAGCCTTACTCTTGTTGCCGCCTGCTGCTTTCAGCGCAGCTTCTATTCTCTGCAGTTCTGTTTCCTCATCGTGCAGGGCGGTAGGGGCTTGTGGCTGGATATGTGCCATACTCTGTTCCAGTTCGGTTACTCCGATGTATCTTCCTGTGGCGAGCAGGGTAGCTCGTTTCATCACATTGTTCAATTCTCGCAGGTTGCCCGGCCAGTTGTAGGCGGCAATTCGCTCCTTGGCTTTGCCGTCGAGTCCTTCCACATTTCTGTTCAGCTCCTTGTTGGCGTGCTTGATAAAGAGGTCGGCAAAGAGGAAGAGGTCGGCACCACGGTCTTTCAGCTCCGGCATGTAGATGGTAAACTCATTGATGCGGTGGTAGAGGTCTTCACGGAAGTTGCCTTCAGCCACACGCTGAGCCAGGTTCTCATTGGTAGCACAAACCAGTCGGATATCGATATCTATTTCCTTGTTGCTTCCCACCGGACGGATTTTTCTTTCCTGGAGGGCACGGAGCAACTGTACCTGCACTTCATAGTTCAGGTTTCCCATCTCATCGAGGAAGAGAGTTCCTCCGTTGGCAATCTCGAAAGCGCCCTTCTTGTCCTGGTCAGCTCCCGTAAACGATCCCTTCACATGACCGAAGAATTCTGATGCCGCCACCTCTTTAGGAATGGCACCGCAGTCGAGTGCGAAGAAAGGCTTATTGGCTCTAGTGCTGAGTTCGTGTATTCTTCTTGCCACATATTCCTTACCCGTACCGCTGGCACCCAGAATGAGTACCGACATAGGGGTAGGAGCCACCAGCGAAACGAAACTGTAGAGCTTGCGTGAAGCCTCGCTTTCACCTTCCAGGTATTTGGGTACATCCCCAACGGCAGAGGAAGCCTGATTTCCTGCCTGCTTGCCAGGTGCTGCGTCTGTAGAAGTAGAATTTGTGTCTGTGGAACGCTGACTATCTGCTGAGGCTGCATACGGATCCTGTTTTTTCGGAGTCTTGATAGCTTCCTTGATCTTATCCAGGAGGATTTCCGGATGAAAAGGTTTTGCCACATAATCGGTAGCGCCCGATTTCATGGCGAGCACCACATTCTGAATTTCTGCATAGCTGGTCATCACGATGAAAGGCACCTGCACGCCATGCTTTCTCATCCATTGCAGCAGGAAGATGCCGTCGTGGTCGGGAAGGCGGAGGTCTGATAATACCAGATCGAATCCTCTTTCTGCTTCCTCGCAAACCTGTATGGCAGCCTTGACCGAAGTGGTTTTCTCCACTTCAAATCCCTTCTTCCTGAGCCATGTCTGAATCATGGTTCCAAATGCGATATCGTCTTCAACTATTAGAATCTTTTCCATATTATTGCGATCTTACTGTCTTGTTGTATCTTTCTTATTGTATCTTTGTCTTCTAAAAAGATAGAGTCGTTTCTGAGTGCAAAGTTAGCACTAATATTTGGAATCAGCAAGGAAAAAGTGCTTTATTGTTTGAATGATTCGAAAAAATTAGGAAGTAATCACATAAAAATGAAAACAATCTGAGTTTTTTAACACTTCATCAGTCTCTGTATTCAGGAAAAATATGTATTTTTGCATTTAAAAAACGAATCTATACAATATTAACGTAATAACAATAGCAGTTATGAAGAAACAAATACTTACATTGGCCATGCTGTCCGCTCTGGCGCTCTCAGCTCATGCCCAACAGCCAGCCAGTCAGCTGTTGCCTTATCAGAACCCTAACCTTTCTGCCGAGGCAAGAGCCAATGACTTACTTTCACGCCTGACCCTGGAGGAAAAGACGAAGCTGATGATGGATGCTTCGCCTGCCATCTCCCGACTGGGTATCCCTCAGTTTCAATGGTGGAACGAGGCGCTGCATGGCGTGGCACGCAACGGATATGCCACGGTTTTCCCTATCACCATGCACATGGCTTCTTCCTGGGATGATGCCTTGCTCTATCAGGTGTTTACTGCCGTAAGCGATGAGGCGAGAGCCAAGGCGCAGGTGGCGAAGAAGTCGGGTAATGTAAAGAGATATCAGAGTCTGAGCTTCTGGACTCCGAATGTCAATATCTTCCGTGATCCTAGATGGGGACGCGGACAGGAGACTTATGGCGAAGATCCTTATCTCACTACACGTATGGGACTCGCCGTAGTGAATGGCTTGCAGGGACAGTCGTTCGACGGCAAGCCGCTGGCGGCTCCTGGTGTTCTGGCTTCTGATCAGTCTAAGACTCCCCAGTATGTCAAGACACTGGCTTGTGCCAAGCATTTTGCCGTGCATAGCGGTCCGGAGTGGAATCGCCACGTCTTCAATCTGGAGAATCTGCCAGCCCGGGATTTGTGGGAGACTTATCTTCCTGCCTTCAAGTCGCTGGTACAGGATGGACATGTGGCTGAGGTGATGTGTGCCTATCAGCGTATAGATGGTGCTCCTTGCTGTTCCAACGCCAAGTTTGAGCGCCAGATCCTCAGAGACGAATGGGGATTCAAGGGATTGATTACTTCCGATTGCGGAGCTGTTAACGATTTCTATATGCCGGGCTATCACGGTACGGCAAAGACTGCTACCGAGGCAACTGCCCAGGCTGTGAATGCCGGTACCGACCTGGAGTGCGGCAGCGCCTATCGCACCATTCCGCAGGCTGTGAAGGCGGGAATGATCAATGAAGATAAGGTAAACCAGAGCCTGAAGCGCCTGCTGGTGGCTCGTTTCAAGCTCGGCGATTTCGATAAGGATGAAACCGTGTCGTGGACTCAGATTCCTGAGAACGTCATCGCCTGCAAGGCTCATAAGGATCTGGCTGAGAAAATAGCTGAAGAAGGCATCGTACTTCTTCAGAACAGAAACCAGCTGCTGCCTTTGAACCGCAATCAGAAGATTGTGGTGATGGGACCTAATGCCAATGATTCCATCATGCTGCGAGGCAACTATTCGGGTTATCCTACCAGTTCTACCACTATCCTCCAGGGCATCCGCAACTATATGAAGGGGGCTGAGGTGAAGTATGTTCCGGCTTGTACCTTGACAAGAAACGAGGTGCAGGAGAGCCGTTTCAACCTCTTCCGTGAGGGAATGAAGGCTACCTATTGGAACAATCAGAATCAGAAGGGCGAGCCGGTGGCTACGGATGTGATGAAGACTGCCATCAATCTGAGCAATGGTGGTAATACCGTGTTTGCACCGGGTGTGAATCTTACTCATTTCTCTGCCCGCTATGAGGGAGTGTTGACTCCTGACAGGGATGAGGATCTTACCATCAATATGGGTATTGATGACGGTTGCCGCCTGATAGTGGATGGCGATACCATCGTGAATATGAGGGAGTGTTGGGGCCGTGTGGCGCCTATCATCAAACCGCTCTCTCTGAAAGCAGGCAAGCCGGTCAAGATTCAGATAGATTATACCCAGAGGGAAGATGTGGCTGTGATGCAGTTTGATATCCTGAAGACTTCGAAGCCTACCTGCGAGCAGATCCTGGCAGAGGTGGGCGATGCGGATGCCGTGGTATTCGTAGGCGGTATCTCTCCAAACCTGGAGGGTGAACAGCTTGAGATTGAGGAGCCTGGATTCAAGGGCGGCGACAGAACCGACCTGGAGTTGCCGAAGGCTCAGCGCCAGGTCATCGCCATGCTGCATCAGGCAGGCAAGCGTGTTGTCTTTGTCAACTGTTCGGGATGTGCCATCGCCATGGTTCCTGAGACTGAGAATGCCGAGGCAATCCTTCAGGCATGGTATCCTGGTGAACGGGGTGGTGAGGCTGTAGCCAAGGTTCTCTTTGGCGAGGTGAATCCATCGGGCAAGCTTCCGGTTACCTTCTATAAGAGTGTGAACGATCTTCCTGATTTCCTCGATTATACGATGAAGAATCGTACCTATCGTTATTTCAAGGGTGAGCCTTTGTTCCCATTCGGTTACGGTTTGAGTTATACCTCTTTCGAGTATGGCAAACCTACTCTGATGCAGGTGAAGAGCAGGAAGCGTGACGGCAAGGCTGCTGATTACAAGCTGATGTTCTCCTTGCAGAATACGGGCAAGCGAGAGGGTACCGAAGTAGCGCAGGTTTATATCAAGCGCATGGATGACGTGGATGGACCTATCAAGAGTCTCAAGGCATTCAAGCGTGTGTCTTTGAAGGCTGGCGAGCGCCAGATGGTGAGCATCGATCTTCCTCGCAAGAGTTTCGAGGGTTGGGATGCCCAGACCAACACCATCCGCGTGGTTCCTGGCACTTACCAGGTATTTGTTGGCGGCTCCAGCGCAGATGCTGCCAAGGCTAAAATAGAAGTGAAGATCAAGTAAGCCTCTTTTCATAGAGCTTATCTTGGAATACTCAAAAAAGGCGATAGGTGCACTAACTCTTGAATCAATAAGATTTAGTACACCTATCGCCTTTTTTCTCGAATCAACCAAGAAAAAATCAATTTTTCTTTTGTATATTAAATGACTTTTTGCATTGATTTGTTAACAAAACTAACTCGCACTAAATTGGACTTTGGTTGAATATCAAGAAGTTAGGCGTTTGCCTTTATAATATAGGTAACAATATGGAAACGAGCGGACTTCTGCTCGTTTCTGTATTTTGCAATATGCAAAGAACGCCTTAATTCGGGGACAAAGATACGATATTTTTCTAAATCTCGCATAGCTTACAAGGAGAAAACCTTGGAAATTAGAACTTTTTACGTTAAAATCCATATTTGACAAGCAGATTTTTAAGAAAATATTTGGAGTTTCCAATAAAAAAGAGTATTTTTGCAGCAACAAATCCCACCACGCCTCTCAACGATGCGTACCACGGTGGGACTTCGCTTTTTATAAAGGGTATATGGATTACGACAAACAACCGATAAACGTAGATGAATAGGTTGCCTTGCTCCAGAACAGAGGGCTGGTGATAGAAGATATTGCAACTGCCAAATTGCAGCTTCGCAATATCAGTTATTTTCGTATTGCCAGTTACCTACGATAGTCTTAAAAAGCAAGTGGCAAGAGAGTTTGGACTACCTCAATACACTTACTTGGAAAGTTGGATAAGGTGCATAACCGTGCTTCGCAATTGTTGTGCACACCATGCTCATATATGAAATAGGCGTTTTGCATTGAAGCCACAATTGCCAAATCGGCTTCCACTTTCTTGGATTGCTCCAACCCAAAAGCCTATCAAACTTTACCATCAGTTATGCACCTTATTATATATGGAGCAAACTATAACTCCTTGTATGGATTTGAAAAGTTCGCTGCTCAGGTTGCTTGCAGATTATCCCAATATTGATTTACATGCCATGGGCTTTCCACAAGGATGGGAAAACGAACCTTTATGGAGATAGCAACAAGTGTTCGGATATAAGTCTATCCAAGCACTTGTTCACGTAGCTACCGATACGCTCCTTGACACGCAAAGCATTGATAATCATCTGAATAAAATCCGTTGATGCACAAAGATACCTTTCCGCATTGTTACCTGCTTTGCATAGGTAACTGTGGCTCACGATTTAGTAACTGAACTACTTCAATATTCCTCACTCGCTTGCTTTATGCCGATTTGGCAACTTTGTGCAAATCTACTCATTCCCAACTGTTTACGTTCCAACCTCTCTTATTCTCCTTTGGCTGCTTTAGAGCTTTATGTTAACGAATCTAAGTCATAGTTTTCTTTCCTGCAACTCATAGATTTCTTCCCTGTAGCTCATAGATTTCGGCATCATAGCCCATTGTTTTTAAGCAAAAATGGGCTAAAAAAATAACACGGACAAATTGAATTTGTCCGGCTCTTTTGTCCGGACGCTTATAAGTTGTTAGAAATGAATGATTTATAAAGCGCCGAACAATTTGTCCGGACAAATTCAATTTGTCCGTGTTTTAAAAATGAAGCTTAATTCAGCCCTGACTTATACTGATATAGATAGACACATTTATGGTTAATTAATAAAATGTGTTTA
>ERZ791709.94-NODE-94-length-49085-cov-52.1147_pt1 | contig 49085 bp, 53 predicted proteins | sample MGYA00509955_ERZ791709 | MGnify/ENA primary metagenome ERZ791709 (study PRJEB30046, sample SAMN00715153) | human gut metagenome | study: EMG produced TPA metagenomics assembly of the A metagenome-wide association study of gut microbiota in type 2... | reverse complement strand
ATTTTCGACTCCTTCGGAGTTTTTCCATTGAGACCAAATGAGAATACCCGTTGCTGCAACGAAAAAATAAATCCGTGAGATCCGTGAGATCCGTGTGCGACTTAAATACCATCCGTAACTATGATACTTAGCCATCGTAACCAAGATACTTAGCTATCGTAACCAAGATACTTAATCCTCCACGGTATCGTTAGGATCGATCACGGCATCGCTGTTGATTTCGCAACCCTCCTTCTCGATCACGGCCCAGCCGTTGCCGTGCTCCTTGTGAATCTTCTTGAATCCCAGACGAGACATCACGGCACCGATGTTGTGAGAGTTCAGGTTCTGGCGCAGGGCAGGGTTGACACCAATCTTCTCCAGAATCTCCGAGGTGTAGCGGAACTTGATGTACTCCAGTGGCGTCTCGGGCAATGGCACCTTGTAATACTTCAGTATCTGCTCCTCGGCATAGTTGGCAACCATGAAGAGGCGGTTGTGGAGGCGCATCAGCTCGATGTCATCGCGAGTCAGCCAGAAAGTCCAGTTCAGAGGCGAGTTCTTCTTGCGCTTCATCACCTCCTGACCCAGAGCCAATGCCTCGGCATAGACGTGGTCGTAGTCTATCGGGTAGTCTATCGGACTCTCGATGCTGTCCACTATCCAGGGAGAGTAACGGCGGTTCTCCTCGTCGGTGATAAACTGCTGACTGTTGGTGGTTCCGCAGAGCGAGGCACGATGGGGCAGTTCGGTGCGATACTTGTCGTAGGGACGGCGGATGGAGAAAGTGAGCTTCGTGAGATTGCTCTTGAAGGCACTCAGGTTCTTGCCGAAAACTGTCTCAAACTCGTCGAGGCATATCGTCGCCTTGCTGCTGAAAGCCTCCATGAAGTCCTTGTCGGTATAGTTGCCCGTGGAATCGTTGAAGAAATACTGGCGCAGTGCCGGCGGAAGGAGATAGGCTAAGAACGTGGTCTTCAAGATGCCACCCTTTCCCACGAGGATGAGGATGAACTGGTTCACCACCTTCAGTATCACCCATGCCACCACCATCGCCACCAGCCACTTCTTGAAGAAATAGCGGAAGAGCTTCTGGTTGTGCTCATAGCCCGGCTTCTCCACCACATGGATGCGGTCGGCGAGCTGGTCGATATAGTCGGGGTCCTTGTTGCGGTCCCATAACGGCAGACTCCGGAGATATTCCTCCAAGGGATCGTAGGGGGGACAGAAATCACTGTTGATGACGCAGTGCAGCACCTTCTCGGAAAGATGCAGTCCAGCCTCGTCCATCTCCGCCCAGAGCGAGTTCTCGATGTTGTCGTCGATGCGGGTGAAGTGAGGATACTTGCCGCCGAGGACCATGCGGCTTCTCAACTCGAAGAAGCCCGTCACGATGTTGTGCTGAAACTCGTAGTGGGTATCCAGCCATTGCTTGATGGTCTTCACCCTCGGCTTGCCGCTGTATGCCTCGCCTGGACGGTAGAAGTGCCAGGTACCCAAGAGGTCGGTATGCTTGTAGCACGCTTTCATCACGCTGGCGGTGTCGGCATAGTTGGTACCAAACTCCTTGTCGGCATACTTCATCGCCTCGTCCTTGTCGATGCCATATCTCACGCAGACCTTGCCGAAGTGGCAGACATACTCGTTGTGCCTGCCAGGTTCAAAGTCGTAGCCCCATTGCTTCAGGAGCTCCTTGATGTGCGGTGCAGCCTCTTCGATGGTGATGGCAGCCATCTGCTTCCCGCCCTGCTGCTCTCTCTTCGTCTTTCGGTTGGCAGCACGTTTGATCGATTTCGCCTCCATCGCCTTCTGGGTATAAAACTTCTTCAGGTCGCCATTATCCAGCGAGAAAGGCACAGACTGCCAGTTGAAGAAAGCCTCAAGGTCGTAGGCAAGTCCGGCGCATCGGGTGATGTCAGCGCAAGCCTTGTCACACTCCAGTCCCAGCAGATGCTCGTAGTAGCTCTGCGCCTTCTCCAGCATCAGGTGGAAGAGGTCGAGGATGGCGATGTCCTCGTTGTCAGAAGGCGAATACTTGCAGAATATATGGAAACCCCTGCCGCTGATGCTGCGATGCACCACCATGGTATGCTCATCCTTCACGATGAGTTGCTTGATGTGCTCCATCTGGTCGCCTGGCACGGTGTCGAACTCCACCATCAGCTTGAGGGTAGGTTTCAAGAAATTAGTCAACTTTCTGCCATATCCGTCCATCTGGGCAGAGATGGTGATGGCAGGGCATTTCGGCTTCAGCTCGTCGGCGAAGCTCTTGCTGACCTGCAGACGCTGTCGATAGAGCAGCGTGAGGTTTTTGACGATAGGGTCTTCGGTGATGAATTGTTTCACCGATTCCCATGAAGCGACGGGATGGTTTTCCGACGACTGGATGCTCTGGACATAAGAAGGCAAAGTCTCCTGATCCTCTGGTTTTATAAATGATGTTACCATACTGTGATGATTTTTAAGTTTGATTGTACTTGTTTACTCTATGTCTCATGAGGCTGAACATCAGGCTGAATACTGAACTCTGAACACTGAAAATGGAGTAAAAACAGCGTTTTAGGGATGTTTTAAATCCGCTATAACCCATTGATACATATTTCTTTATATTCTTTAGCATACGCTGCTTATAAAAAGAGTGAAACGCTAAAGTTCAGCTTCAGCCCTCGTTCTTGAAAGCTGCTGCAAAGATATGAAAAAAGGTTGAAACAGCCGGGAATCCTGTACCTACATATATAGGTACAAAAATGCGGTAATTTATGATAGCTTAACAGAAGATATTGAAATTTTTAAATATATTAAGAAATGAAACGATTTACAAAAACACCAAAGGCACTGAACGCTTTGACGGATACCATCCTAGGCGACAGTACCAATGTGGTACGCACCCTCAAGGTAGCTGGCCACATGAATGAGAATTCAGTCAAGCATGTCTAAGAGGGTTATGCCCGTAACACCCAGTCCTACTGTCTGCTTCGTTCTTCGCTGAAGAAGTGTCACAGCACCAGAGACAAGATGATGCTGATAATGGACTATCTGGACAACATGGAAGAGGAGTATCACGAGGTCTATCCCGCCGATCCCTGCCCAATGGAAGGCGGCTACAAGGCGAGCTTCCAAAGACTCGTGATGGAATCCATAGGAGCAAAGTGGGATTTACCACCTGAGAACGAATAGGTCTAAGAAATCAGTGTTAATCTGGGGGAGATTAGAGCAAGAAGCAAAAACTCCCCCCAAAATTTGGTAGTTTCATAGAAAAACCTTATATTTGCAGGCAATAATTAGAATATTACGATTATGGCAACATTGGTACTCGATAATACATTATATCAAGGCTATGCAACAATTGCAGAGCAGAATAACATCAGTGTGACTGATGCTATGGCAGAAGCTTTGCGATTATTGAAGCAACAGCTGAAAAAGAAGCCAAGCCTTTCGTTAAGGCAACGACTTGAGAAGCGAATTCTTGAACTTCGAGATTTGCCAGCGAATTGGGATTACGCAGGTTCCCCTTCCATATCATCAGAAGCATGTGATTATTCTCAGAAGGTTGTTTCATCCTGTAGCGAATCATTGCTTCAGGGATTAGCAATATTCCCAAATACCAATGGCTATATATTAATGCAATGGAAGACCTCCAAAGGAGATGCCTGTTTATCTATTCTTAGTGATAGGATAGTGTATGATGTCAATTATGGAGAGATAGAGAAAGAGGGCATTCTCCCACTTTCGGAACTCCCTAAATTTTTGGAAGTCTTAAAGAACATAGCCTAATGGAATGTGATATAACATTTGAGAAACCAGTTTTGAAAGATATGGAGGAGATTGCTCGATTGTTGTCTTCTCCAGCCTTTTATGATGAAAATACCCATCAGTTGAATTTTGCGGCATTTAATCTTCGACGTTTTACGAATGGTGAAGTAGAGTCATATGTCTCATTGTCCAGAATGTCTTTTATAGACCAAAAGCATTTGAATAAAAAAGGTAAGTATGTTTTTAAAAAGACAGAAAGCCATTATGTGGGTTATGCTCTTTTTACTCCAAGGTATTTAGTAAACTTACATGATAGATTAAGAATATATCCTGTTAAAGCAGGTCTTAATGATCATTGTGGTATGTTTTTCTTGGGTAAGGATAAGAAGATAGTTTGTGATGACTTGACGATTCGTCCTTATACATTAAAGACATTACGTTCTCTTTGTGACTTATTACAAGACCGGGTGGTTTTAAAATAGGGGTAGTATCCAGCACCTTTAGCAAGATAATAGCAAACTATACCCAGGCGGTCCCATCCCGCACAATCTGGCGAGACCTTTGATTGGTCCGCCAACCTTATAGCGTAGCGGTTCCGAGCACCGGAGGGCGGTTACATCCCTAATCCCTATGGTAGGGATTTAGGGCTTGGGTATAGGGTAAGGACCCTCCCGCTGGGGAGGGACAGGTGGGGCAGATATAGCACTAAGGGCGGTTACATCCTTCCTGAACCAATTTGAACCATTTTTCTGAATCTCTACTTAAGAGATACAGAAAAACGGAGAACTTCCTTTCAATCAGAGACTTATCCGATTTCATTCAAAAATCAACTCCATAAAAAGTTGCTTTTTGCTGAACGAAATCAAAAATTTAACAGGCATAATTCGCTTATTTACAATAAAATTTGTATTTTTGCAGCGCGATTCAGTATCTCTTAAGTAGAGATTCAGAAGAACGAGACGATTTAAGAACTTAAAAGGTGGCTTTCAGCTAAGCAGAATGGTATATGATATATAATTTGCTTCAAGCAGCTCGGTTTGCATTTCGTATGCAGCAGGCAGAAAGACATAATAGTATTGAAGATTAGTGGAAGTGAGTCTATTGGTTTTTCAATGCTGTGATACATATCACAACCCTCATAACTCGGGAAGAGTCATCTTCTCAGGGGAAGCGGAGCTATATCCGGCAGTTGAAACCATTTAATATATTTTATAAAAAAACTCCCCATCTGTTTTCAGATGAGGAGCATTTTCTAGAGATGGAAGTCGATTTCCTTCAGCCATTCCTGCAATGAGGAGCTATTCTGGCTGTCCCATCCCGCAAACCTGGCGAGACCTTTGATTGGTCCGCCAACCTTATAGCGTAGTGGCTCTGAGCACCGGAGGGCGGTTTTCCTCTTCTTCCCTGAGGGGAAATGCTTACGTAATGAAGTTTTTTATTTAATTCCTTGGTGTTTACGTCAGAAAGTAGTATCTTTGCAGCAGTCTTTAAATATAGGAGGTTATACAATGATTGAAATTAAAGAAACATTAGTTATTAAAAGCGATTCCCCAAAGGTAGCAGAGTGGGTGAAGCGTATGAAGGCATATAAGGCAGCTCAGCTCCAAGATATGGCTAAACGAGGTTGCGAGGTTTGTGAAATTGCTATGTAATGGATGCATTTGAATATAGATTTACAAGCAAAACAGGTGATGTATATATCGTGCGAATTCTGAATGATGGAGCGAGATTTTTGTCATCCGAAATGATTTCCGTCTTAGAAAAGTCTGATGTTGAGGTATGGGGAATATATCTCAACAGAGTAGGTAGTTATAAACATGTGACAGGGATTCGGGATTTATCACTTATCTCTAATCAAATTTATAGCTTCTTCAGGTCTCATGACAATGCGATATTGTATTATGTATGCGATGATATAGCCGATGTTCCGATGAATGCTCGCAAAAAGGCAGAAGGCTTTTCGGTACAGTATTATCGTAACAGACTTTTTACTAGTTTGTTTTATAAGCTTCAAGGGGTATTAGATATGAATGTTGTTGATTTACCAATTTGCATTGATGCTTGTGGTAACGATATGTATATTCATATAATGGTTCGCGAAGAACAATTGGATGTTGCTAAGAGAATCAAGCAAGACGTGCTTGATGGTTTTAGCAAATAGGGCAGACTTTCTTACCCGCATGAAAGATGGGGATAAGGACTATAAGTCTATGTTTCCATGTTACTATGTTGAAAAAACAGATGAGGTGAAGGAGTGCGCTTAGGCAATCCTTCACCCTAAAAGATAATGCAAACGAGCGCAATGAAAGCTGCTTTCAAATTGCCGAGTGCTGCTTATCTTCTGTAAAACGATAGAAAATAACTTTTTTCAAAAACAGATACGTGTAACTACTTGTAAAATAGTGGGGACGCTGTAATGGTGATATACGTTACAATGATTGCCTCTATCATTGTAGTAATTTAATAGTCGTGATATAATTATGAGAATTTATCATTATACCTCAGTTGATACATTGGAGAAAATCTTGCAAACGAAGACCATTAGGTTTAATCGTTTGGATTGTGTTGATGATGTGATGGAATATACAGTAAGTGAATTTGCTAAGTATATGTTCATATCTTGTTGGACGGAAAGCAAAGAAGAAAATATTCCTCTTTGGAAGATGTATACTACTGATATAACTAATGGAATTAGAATTTCACTTCCACAGGAAATGTTTAAAACATATTCTCCTATACCAAATGGTCGTTATGTAAAAAATCAAATAAGTGAAAGCTTAGTTCCTGTTGATGAAATCCTCAACTCTGACTATATGGTTATGCCCATAGATTTAAGCAGGGATAAAGAGAATGAAATATTCTTTCGACACGTTGAATATGTTTTAAATCCCAAAATAGCAGTAGGTAAGATTAAAAATTTGGCATGTAGCAATGGGAAACTGTATAATGTATTGGATATCGATAGACTTGGCAGGTTTAAAAATAAATGTTGGGAATTTCAACAAGAAGTTCGTTTTGCATTAACGATATTCCCTTTTAATCCTTATAATTATGCAGGAAAAACTGATGGTCTTGAAAAATTTGCAAACGAATGCGCTCAAATGAAGGATTTATCATTTTCAAGTTATTTTCTTCACTTAAAGGACGATATATTTGATCAGCTTGAAATAACACTGAGTCCAAATATATCTGAAGAGAGTAGAAAACTTGTTGATAACTTGGTTCAACAATATGCTCCTAAAGCTATTATCAAAGAAAGCACCTTTCATAATAAAGTTATATTTAAGTGAAGTTGATATCGAATTGTATAATTGTGTAAGCTTATACAAGGCGGTCCCATCCCGCACAACCTGGCGTAGACCTTTGATGGTCCGCCAAACCTTAGAGCGTAGCGGTTCCGAGCACCGGAGGGCGGTTACATCCTCTCGTCCCTGAGGGAAGAGAGGCTTGGTGAGAAAGGTGGAGCTCCCTTTGGCTAAAGGGAGACGGAGGGATTCGAAAAGATGACTTTTTTAATGGTAAAGAAGGACGGGATGATTTTAGAAAAAAAAGAATATAAAAACACAATATCATTATGAATGATTTTAAGAATATAAAAGTAGCAGTAGCCGGCACCGGCTACGTAGGTCTGAGTATAGCAACCCTGTTATCTCAGCACCATCATGTAACAGCAGTAGATGTAATCCCAGAAAAGGTGGAGAAACTCAACAATAAGATTTCTCCTATCCAGGACGATTATATTGAGAAGTATTTGGCAGAGAAGCCATTGAACTTAACTGCAACTCTCGATGGCAAGTCAGCTTATGCAGATGCAGACTTCGTAGTGATTGCTGCACCAACCAACTACGACCCAGTGAAGAACTACTTCGATACTACCCACGTAGAAGAAGTAATCGACTTGGTATTGGAGGTAAACCCAGATGCAGTGATGGTCATCAAGAGTACCATCCCAGTAGGTTACACCCGCAACCTCTACTTAAAGTATGCCAAGAAGGGCGTGAAGAAGTTCAACCTCCTCTTCTCTCCAGAGTTCCTTCGTGAGAGCAAGGCACTTTATGATAACCTCTACCCAAGCCGTATTATCGTAGGCTATCCAAAGATTATCGAACGCCCAGAATTTGCAGAGGAGAACGAGGCAATCAAGTCAGTAACCAATGTCGAGATGTTGAAGGAAGCAGCCAAGACCTTCGCCGCTCTGCTCCAGGAAGGCGCTATCAAGGAGAACATCGATACCCTCTTCATGGGCATGAAGGAAGCTGAAGCTGTGAAGCTCTTTGCCAATACCTATCTGGCTTTGCGTGTAAGTTATTTCAACGAGCTTGATACTTACGCCGAGGTCAAAGGTCTTGATACCAAGGCAATCATTGAAGGTGTAGGCCTTGACCCACGTATTGGTACCCATTACAACAACCCAAGCTTCGGCTATGGTGGTTATTGCTTGCCAAAGGATACCAAGCAGCTCCTGGCAAATTATGCCGATGTTCCAGAGAACCTGATTGAGGCAATCGTAGAGAGTAACCGTACCCGCAAAGACTATATTGCAGATGCTGTTCTTCAGAAGGCAGGCTATTACAGCTATGCCGATGCTAACAGCTATGATGCCAGCAAGGAGCATAACTGCGTGATTGGTGTTTATCGTCTGACGATGAAGTCAAACAGTGACAACTTCCGCCAGTCTGCCATCCAGGGAATCATGAAGCGTATCAAGGCAAAGGGTGCAGAGGTTATTATCTATGAGCCAACCTTGGAAGAGGGCAGCACTTTCTTCGGAAGTAGAGTAGAGAACAACCTCGAATCCTTCAAGTCACAGAGCCATGCCATCATCGCCAACCGCTACGATGCTTGTCTGGATGATGTAAAGGATAAGGTTTATACACGAGACATTTTCAGAAGAGATTAATTGAAACAGAATATTCTATTGCTCATCATCGTAATGCAAAAGAAAGTAGGCAATAATTTTGTGAAAAGGAAGGCGATTTCTAAGGAATCTATAAGTTTTAGCCAATATGCAAAATTACGAACTTTGTTTGAACAGAAAAATTGGGAAATTGATGAGGAGTTAGAAATATCAACATTTGAGAGGTACGTAAAAACTCTATCAAAACTATCCGTTGACCAACAAAATTTCATTTTGAAATTGTCTTCTCGATTCTTACATATAGAACAGGATAAATACCTCAAAGAACTTCTTGGACCATTAAAGAAATTGAGAAGTAGTTTTCCTGATAGTAGTCTTATTTTCTTGCCCTGTTTGCCCAAAGAAGATCAAGGTAAAACAAAGAGCAGTACAGCTGTTCTTTATCAACTAAAAGGAACAACAATAAAGAAGCATATTCAACTTGGAAAACATTATGTTTGTGAAAGCATACAACCAAATGTTTTTAAAAAGTTGGAGAATCAAGAATTTTTGATAGTTCTTGTAGATGATTTTGTAGGTACAGGTGAAACTGCTCTAGGTGCTGTTAATTATGTTCGGGAACTTTGTCCATTTATGGAGGATAATAAGCAAATCAAAGTTTTGTGTATTGTTGCCATGCAGGATGGAATTTCGAAAATGGCAGCAAATGGCGTTGATTTGTTTTGCGGGCATATAGAAACTAAGGGGATTAGTGATTATTACACTGGAGATGAATTAAAACAGGCTAAAGAACAAATGGAGTCCATAGAAAAAGCAATGAAAACAAAATCTGAATTCCATTTCGGATATGGTGAATCAGAGGCTTTAGTATGTATGGAACGCTGTCCTAATAATACATTTCCTATATATTGGGCAACGAAAAAACTAGCACCCTATGAAAGATGATAAAGAACAAACTTTGCTATTGCTCCAAATTGCCAAAACGAATGGTAATGTGATGGCTTTGGTGCGTAATGGGATGGAACTATCAAAATTATCGAGGCTTATTAGTTCTTTGTCTATGCAAGGTGTTTTAAGTGTAGGAAATGATTATGTTAGGTTAACTTCAAAAGGAGAAATCTATTTGAAGAGTCTAGCTAAAAGTTTAGGAAAAAAAGGTTTGTATGCCTATTTTAGCGTTGAAGACTATTGTCGCAATAGTATCAAGTTGTCGTCAGAGGATATTTATATTCCAACAAAGAAGAATAAGAAAATAAAAAATAAGAATGAGAGAAAGGAGCAATAGATATTAGTTTAATGCGAGATAAGCATGGAATTGTGAGTCACAATTCTTCTGAGTAATTACATCAAGATTGCCATTACAATAAATTTTGTATGGCAGGAGCCATACAAAATTTATTGTAATGGCTGGAGCCAAAGGCTCCTCAGATTTTCTGCACTGCACTGCGTGCAGCACAGAGAATCTGACAATATTTTGGTAATATCTTTGTTCCTTCTCTATTCTTATGATATAATATGGACTTTTCAAAATACATATCTGATTTCACATCGGCAGCAAAAGAAAGTGGATACAATGAAGGAGAAATCTTATCCTTCATTCAATATGCTAGTACTCTATATGATAAAGGCTTGCCTATTATATATGACCAAGAACACCTCTCTTTGCTTGTAGGCTTTGATTATTATTGTTGCTTGCTACCAATAAGTAATTGGCAAGTTGATTTTTACAAGAAATATGAAATTCCCAAGAAGAATGGTGGCACTCGTATAATAGAGGAGCCATATCCAGCATTGAAGGAGATACAAACATGGATCCTTAAACATATATTGGAGCCTGCTTCTTTACACTATGTTTCTCCTGTAGCAAAAGCATTCATGCCAGGAAAGAACTTACGTGAAAATGCACGTTTTCATAGGAAGCAAGAATTAGTTGTTGCTTTGGATTTGCATGATTTCTTTGGAAGTATTAAAGCTGTTTCGATATATCAGTTATTTCGAAAGTTTGGATATAATAAATCTGTTAGCATGATGCTTTCTAAGTTATGTACGTTAAGAAATTCTTTGCCGCAGGGAGCACCAACTAGTCCAATGTTATCCAACTTGATTTTTTTCGAATTGGATAAAAAAATATTTAGGTACTGTCAAGCTCGCAACATACGATATACGAGATATGCTGATGATATGACATTCTCGGGTGATTCGTTTTCCGTTTCTCACCTCATTGCTTATGTAAAAATGTTAGTGAGAACAAGACATTATACGTTAAATGAGGAGAAAACAAATGTTATGAGGAAAGGATGTTGCCAAAAGGTTACAGGAGTTGTTGTTAATGAAAAAATTCAAGTATCTAAATCTTATCGTGACAAAATACGACAAGAAGTATATTATTGCATAAAATTTGGTGTTGCTGACCATATGAGAAAAATTTCTCTTCCTGGTTGGATTACTACACCAACGATTTATTTACATCATTTACTTGGAAAGGTAAATTATGTGTTGCAAATAAATCCAAAAGATAAGGTCTTTTTGGAGTATAGAAAATATTTATGTGATTTACTTTTAAACTAAAAATAGGAGGTATTATTATGGATGTTAAGATTTCCAGAATTTTAGATCGAGGTACGGACAAAGAGAGATTGGTTTTGAAAGTACTTCGTAATTGTAACATGAATGAATATGTCGTGTTTGATACGACCTTTGATGAAAATGGCGTTGTATCCAACAAACATAGACATCTTTATGTTTTTCCACAGATAGATGTCAAGGTAAATGATACTGTTGTTTTATATACTAGGCGGGGCACTTATTCTACTATCTATAATGACAATGGTACAACTTCACATTTTTTCTATTGGAATTTAGATATTCATGTTTGGAACAATGAGGGAGATACTGCATATCTTCTTCATTATGATGGTGTTGATATGAAAAGAGTTGTAGCTCACCAATGAGATGTTTTGTTGTTTAAACTTTAAATGTTTAATTAACAACGTGAATATTTTTAAAGTAAGGTATACCCCATTGTATGTCTTGACCTTATGGTACTACAAATAAAGAGAACTGTCAATCCAAGTAAATGCCAGTGCTGTTGGATGATTCTGCGAGTAAATGGAAAACTGAACTATATGAAGAATCATTTAAATTTGTTCTTCCTTTACCGTAGCTAAGCATAATATTATTGGAGAGAATGATAGAAATAAGTTTTTAATGTCAATAGAAAAGAAATAGTTAATGTCAACTCAAACATCAGATAATAATAAACGAATAGCGAAGAATACCTTGCTTCTTTACTTCCGAATGCTCTTTATGATGGTAGTCTCGTTATATACGAGTCGTGTCATATTGAATGCATTGGGAGTAGAGGACTTCGGTATCTATAATGTGGTAGGTGGAGTAGTGGCGATGTTCACCGTCATATCAGGATCTCTGTCTGCGGCCATAAGCCGATTTATCACATACGAATTAGGAAAGGGAGATCAAAGTAACCTCAATAGAATATTCTCAGCTTCTGTAACCATACAGTTGTTACTCTCTCTGATAATCGTTGTATTGATAGAGTCGGTAGGTGTGTGGTTCTTGAATGCTAAGATGACGATACCAGAAGATAGAATGACTGCTGCCAACTGGGTGCTGCAGTTCTCTATCATAACCTTTGTCATCAATCTGATTAGTGTACCCTATAATGCGGCAATTATAGCACATGAGAAGATGTCGGCTTTTGCCTATATCAGCATTCTGGAGGCTGTATGTAAGTTGGCAATTGCTTTTCTTATAATAGTTTCTCCAATAGATAAGTTGATATTCTATGCGATATTGATGTGCGCAGTCTCTGTTATAGTCCGATTTACCTATGGACATTATTGTAAGAAACATTTTGCGGAATGCAACTATCATTTTCATTGGGATAAGGAAATTCTGAAAAAGATGTTTGGGTTTGCTGGATGGAATTTTATCGGGGCATCATCTGCTGTATTGCGAGATCAAGGTGGTAACATCGTGATAAACCTCTTTTATGGTCCTTCTGTGAATGCAGCTAGAGGAATTGCCAATCAGGTGAATGGAGCCATCATGGGATTTGTCTCTAATTTTATGACGGCATTAAACCCTCAGATAACCAAGTCGTATGCAGCAGGGGATAGACAATATATGATGACTTTGATATACCAAGGTGCTCGATTGTCTTTCTATATGCTCCTGTTGCTGTCGTTGCCAGTATTGGTCAATACACATTATATCTTGGTTGTTTGGTTGAAGTTAGTGCCAGAACATGCTGTGCTATTTGTTCAGTTAATATTGGTATTCGCCATGTCAGAATCAATATCGAACCCTCTGATTACTGCAATGCTTGCTACAGGTAAAATACGAAACTATCAAATTGTGGTTGGCGGTTTGCAAATGATGAATCTTCCCATCTCATATATTTGCTTGCGGTTGGGGTGTATGCCAGAGAGCGTATTATTAGTAGCTATAGTCATTTCTCAATGTTGTTTGGCTGCTCGACTTTATATGCTGCGTGGTATGATTGGTTTGTCTTCTATTCAATATATGAAGAAGGTCTATTTTAATGTCATTATAGTAACGTTGCTATCGCTTGCTGTCCCTGGCTTACTTTCAAAATATATGGAAGAGTCGCTCCTCTCGTTCGTAGTATTGTCATTAGTTGCTATGTTTTGTACGCTAATAGTAGAATTCTATATTGGCTGCAATGGTAAAGAACGTGATTTTGTTGTTGATAAGGTTAAAGAACTAAAGAATAAAATTTTAAAGAAATGATAGATATAAAAAATCCTGCAGATTGTTGCGGATGTACGGCCTGTGCCAGTATATGTGCTCATGATGCAATTACAATGAAGCCTGATGCGTTAGGCTTTCTATATCCAGAGGTAGATAAAAGTAAGTGCGTGGAATGTGGCTTGTGTGAGAAGGTGTGCGCCTTCAATGATCATTATGATACCAGTTTGAATCTCGACAAACCCTTGGCTTATGGTGCTCGCCATAAGGATATGAATGAAGTTGAAACCAGTCGTAGTGGTGCGGCCTTCATTGCCATTTCTGATTATATCTTGGAACAAGGTGGAGTTGTTTACGGCGCTGGTTATACAGATCATTTCCGTGTGGTTCATAAACGTGCTACTACCAAAGAAGAACGTGATGAATTCAAAGGAAGTAAGTATGTTCAAAGTGATATGACAGGAGTGTTTCGTCAGGTTAAGAAAGATTTACGTGACGGGTTGACCGTATTGTTTTCTGGTACTCCTTGTCAAACTTCTGGGTTGAACTCATATGTGGGAAAACGATTAAGAGAGAATCTTTTCTTAGTTGACATCGTGTGCCATGGTGTGCCAAGTCCTTATATGTGGCGAGATTATATAGCCTACTTAGAAAAGAAACAAGGTTCGCCTATTGTGTGGGTTAACTTTAGAGATAAGCAAAAGTATGGTTGGGCTGCCCACCATGAAACGTTTAAATTTAAAAATGGGGGGGCAAGATGAGCTTTACATATCTATTTTATAAACATGTTATGTTCCGCAAATCATGCGGAATTTGTCACTTCGCCAATACTAATCGTCCTAGTGATATAACTATTGCAGACTTTTGGGGATGGGAAAAGACTGACGCCAATTTTAATGCTGACAATAAAGGATGTTCCTTGGTGTTGTTAAATACCGAAAAAGGGCGTAACTTATTCGAAACCGTAAAAGATAGAATGAATACGATTCCTGCTAATCTTGAAGATTGCTTGCAGCCTAATATGATGCATCCTTCTGAAATACATCCGAAACGAGAGCAATTTGAAGTGGATTATAGTAAAAAAGGTTTTCAGTATGTGTCTCATAAATATGGTTTTAAGCAACATGGTATTTTTTATAGAATTCTGAAGCGAATGTTTAATTATGGAAGATAAAATTTATACAGATAATGCAATAGTAGTTTCTGCGTTAACTTTATTGTTTACAGATATATTTGGCTGTATATCAATTTCTCAACAGTTCCTGTTCGTTATGATGTTGCCTTTTATTATATCTCAATATGGAAAAGAATTGATATATAAACGTGCGTTTAGTTTATTATTGATTGGTATTTGTTTGAATTGTGCTTCTTCATATATTTTTCGCAGTCAGGATTTCTTTCATACTTTAGTTGCCGATATGCCATTTATGCATATCTTCTTCTTTTATGTATTATATGCTTTATCACCAAGTGTTAATTGTATAAGAAAAGCTTTAGTGATTCTGATTTTATTATATTGTGCTTTTTATATTGTGCAGGTAAATTTGGCTAAATATGGTATCATCTTATATTCGATGAGTGAACGTGCATTTGACAGTGTAATGAATAACACTGACGGCTTATTCCGATTAAGAATTCCAGGAAGTGCTTTGGCTTCCCTTGCTATTTTTTTAGGAATTGATAGCTATTTGCATACAAAAAAATATATTTATTTGGCTTTATCTATTGTAGGGCTATATGTTATTGTTTTAATGAATTTTCGTTCATTATTATTTGTATTGCCACTGTTTTTGTTTTTTTATTTGTATAAGGTAAATAAAATTAAAATAGAATCTGTTGTTTATATATTAATATCTATTGTAATATTATATGCACTATACCTATATTTCCAACCTGTTAAATTTGCAATAGATGCTATGTTTGAAAGGGCGGAGGATAATAATTTTAGTAATTCAGATTACATTCGAAATATTAATCTAAATTATTTTTTGAATGTGCATTTTAAAAGTCCTCTAGAGTATTTCTTTGGATCAGGAATGCCTTATAAAGCTTCAAATATTTATGCGAATCAAATGATAGAATTGGCCCAGTATCATAAAATATTTTGGGTCGATTGGGGGTTGTTGGGATTGTCATGGATGTTAGGGGTATTGCCCGTTATGGCTATGGTGTATTATTGTGTAATTGCATATAAGAAATCGAATGCAAATACGTATTTTCTTTCAATTTGGCTTCTCTTTTTAATTTCTTGTTCTATAACAAGTAAGGAATTTTACCGAGAAGGAAATTTAGTGATTCAAGCTTTAGTCTTATATTTAATTTTTAAAAGTAATTTAAATTATGAAGATCGGAATACTAACATTTAGTTCTGCATTTAATTATGGTGCAGTTTTGCAAGCGTTTGCATTGCGTAAGTATATTTCTTCTATAGATTTAGAAAATGAAGTATGTATAATTGATTATAATCCAATATATTTTCAAAAAAAATATAGGCAGCCTTCCTTATTGTCTATTATTAAGCATTCTAAAGTAAAATATTATTTGACTGCATGGAAATGTTATAACGATTTAAAAAAGAAGAATAATGCTTTTAGTCGTTTTAAGAGTCTGTATTTTAATTTTGGAAAAGTAGAACAATCATATGATTATATTGTATTGGGTAGTGATCAAATATGGAATAAAAAACTAACAGGTAATTCTTTAGATAAATACTTCTGGGGTAATACATATTATGAAAGTTCCATGGTGATTAGTTATGCAGCAAGTTTTGGTGATTCGTTAGATATAAAAGATATATCTCAAATAAAATATAATTTGAGTCATATTTCCAATATAAGTGTTAGGGAAAAGCAAAGTGCTGAAACATTGAATAGTATAATTCATAAAAATGTTAGTGTAGTTGTTGACCCGGTGTTCTTACTTTCAAAGAGTGAATGGACCGCTATATGCAAACCTATTAATAAGAGCAAATTTATATTCATTTATTTCTTTGGAAATGATGCTGCGTTGTTTGATGAAATAGAGAGATATGCTAAATGTAATGGATTTGAAGTAGTGTTTTGTACAACCGGATATTGTAATCAACCTCGATATGACAATACTACTTCTCCTATTGAATTTGTTTCTTACATAAAAGAAGCAAGTATGGTTATTACAAATTCTTTTCATGCAACAGCATTTTCTTTAATATTTGGTACAAAATTTATTTCTGTCAAAAGAAAAGATGGAAATAACTTACGAATTAGTAATTTACTGTTAATGTCTAACTCTGTAAATTTATTTATGGATTCAGAGTTGGTAACGCAAAATGTTATTCATAAAATTATAAATGAAAAAAATAATTCTAATGAAAATTTGAAACTTGAAATATGTCAAAGTAAAAAATATTTATCTAAAATTTTTGCAAAGAAATGAAAGAAAGAAACTTTATTCACAAAAGCTATACGCATTTAAGAGCTTATTGGTTGCCGTATTTTTATAAATATAAAAAATGCCATGTAGGAATAAATACAAAAGAAGTAAGAAAGGAAAAAATTATTATATCTTTAACTTCGTTTCCTGCTCGTTTCTCAAATTTATATATATGTATAAAAAGTTTGTTAAACCAGACTCTCAAACCTGATTATATTATATTATATTTAGGAAAAGATTCTACAGATGTAAAATTGCCAAGTAGCTTGTTAGATTTGCAAAAATACGGATTGCAGATCGTTAGAGATGTAGATGACATAAAACCTCATAAAAAATACTTTTATGCAATGAAAGCATTTCCGGATGATATAGTTATAACCGTTGATGATGATTGCGTGTATGACAAGAATTTGGTAAAAGATTTGTATTTTGCCCATCTGAAGTACCCAAAAACTGTTGTAGCAAGAAATGTCAGGGTAATACCGACAACGATAGAGACTTACGATAAGTGGAAGTATAAATCAAATTTAGTTATGTCAACTTCTTTGAGCTATTTAGCTGTTGGTCTAGGTGGAGTTTTGTATCCACCCAATGTCTTATGCTCAGAATGTTTTAATTTAGATAAAATTAAGGATTTATGCCTTACGGCAGATGATATATGGCTTAAGTATCATGAATTGCTTAATCATGTTGCTGTTACTTATTGCCCGAGTATTTATTATATGCCTGTAATTTTGAAAGAGAGCACGAAAGTAAGTCTTTTCCATCAAAATTTAGGAGATCATAAAAATGATATATTTATTAAAGAAGTAGGAAAGTTTTATAATATCAATATTTTTAATTATGGAGATTAAATTGAAAATATACAAATTTATAGTGAAATATTTTGCTCGTTTGGTATCTTCACCCTATTTTTATACGAAAATTTTACGAATGGAGGGGATTGACATTGGTGAGCATACCATTATTTATGACCCCAATTCACAGACTATTGATCGTGAGCGTACTTGGATGCTGAAGATAGGAGATTATTGTAAAATCGCAAAAGGTTGTACCATCTTGACTCATGACTATAGTCGTTCGGTAATGCGTATGGTTGATGGACAAATTATAGGTGAGGCCGGGATGACTATCATAGGCAATAATGTCTTTATAGGAATGCATTCTACCATATTGATGGGAACCCATATAGGTGACAATGTTATAGTTGGAGCTGGCAGTGTAGTTTCAGGAAATGTTCCTTCTAATGTAGTTATAGCTGGTAACCCTGCTAAAATAATTAGAACATTGGAAGAACATATTGCAATACGGAAAAAGAAATCCCGAAAAGAGGCCTTTTTATATTACAACACTTTTTGTAAGTCAAAAGGTAGAAAGCCAACTATTCAAGAAATGGGACCTTTTTTCTCTTTATTTTTGGAACGAACAAAAGAGGCTGTTATTCAAAATAAGGTAAATGTTTCTCCTAATGGCGATAATTCTGTTGATTTGTTGGAGCAGTTTTTAAAGGATACCCCACCATACAAATCTTATGAAGAATTTCAATTGGATGCAGAGAATAATATAACAATTGAAGATTAATATATGAAAAGATTATTATATATAGCACCTATTATATTTAATTATGTTAAGCCTGATGGGGTTGGAAAGAAAATTATAGGTCAAGTACATTCTTTCTCCAAGTCATATGAAACCAAGTTGGTATCTTATGCAGAATCAGGGCTATTTGAGTGTTCTAACGAGAAATCTTTATTTGTAAAAGCAAAGTTTGGTTTGCGTAGATTTTCTTTGTATTATCATATATTCAAGTTGATAAAGAAAGAACATTTTGATTTTGTATATATTAGGTATCATTTAGCTGATCCATTATATGCATTATTGCTTTTGATTTTGAAAATGAAAGGCTGTAAAATCGTAATAGAGATTCCTACTTATCCATATGCACCTTCTTTTGAAAAAAAACTTAGTAGTTTTTTAAAACTATTTGTTGATAGAATTAGCTATCCGCTTTTACACTTTTCTGTAGGAAGAATAGTTACTTATTCCAATGATGATAATATTTTTGGTATTAAGACAATTAAGACTTTAAATGGTATAGATTTTAATAAAGAGAAAATTGTTACCAAGACTTTTGATGAAAATAATCAAATAATAAGTCTAATCTCTGTATCGATGACATATGCTTGTCATGGTTATGATAGAGTCATTCGTGGACTGTCTAATTATTATAAGGAAAATCCTAAAGTAAAGGTTTATTTTCATATTGTAGGAAAAGGAGATGAAATTCCTAAACTACAATCTTTAACAAAGCAGTTGCATATGGATGAGTATGTTTTTTTCGAAGGTTTTCAGACTGGTGAAAATCTTGAAAAAATATATGCGAATTCAGATATAGCAATTAATTCTTTAGGTATTCATCGTATTGGATTGAAGTCTGAAAGTACATTGAAGGCTAAGGAATATTGTGCAAAAGGTTTACCGATAGTCTCTTCTTACCCATTAGACTCATTAACTGCAGAAGACAATAATAAGTATGTTTACTTTGTTCCTTCCAATGATTCTAGTGTTGATATAAAGCATATGATTGATTTTTATTTGAATCTGCAACAGCAAACTAATTATCATCAATGCATAAGAGAAAATTCTTCCAAAATTTGTGATATGGATGTTACTCTAAAAGCTGTTCGCAATTATTTTAAAATGTAAAAAAATGAAAAAAATACTATATATTATTCCGTATTTTGGAAAATTCCCAACTCTCTTCCCTTTATGGTTAGAGTCATGTAGATATAATCCTACCATAAATTGGATTATATTTACAGATGATAAAACAGTTTATGATTATCCAGATAATATAGAGGTCATATACACAACTTTTCGAGAAATCAGAAAAAAAATCCAAGAACTTTACGATTTTCCTATAAGTCTTGAAAAACCCTATAAACTATGCGATTATAGAGTTGCTTATGGTGATATATTTTCGAATTATATTGATGGATATGATTTTTGGGGATATTGTGATATTGACTTGTTATGGGGAGATATACGTAGTTTCTTAACTGATGATATTTTAAGTAATTATCAAAAAATAGGTTGGTTAGGACATTCCTCTTTATATAAGAACAATAATCTTATGAACAAGTTGTATAAGAGTACCTATGGGGGAGTAAGCCGATATATGGACATCTTCCAATCTGATTCAAATTGTTATTTTGATGAAAAATGGATTAATTTGATTTGTAAAGAGCATAATGTTTCTATATACGATAAGGTTATTTTTGCAGATTTAACACCTTTAACATGGAACTTTCAGATAAATTATGTTTCGGGTGATGAACTTTTGAAAAATCGACATAGGATATTTTTTAAGGATAAAGAAAAGTTATATAGTTTATCTGTTTTGCATGGAGAATTGTTTAAAGATTCATATATGTATGTACACTTCTTGCGTAGAAGAATAAAGATTGGTATCAAATCAAATGCTTTAAACTATTTGATAGTTCCAAACAAGATTATCCCTATGTTGGACTCATTTGATAAATCTTCAATAACTTCGTATAGTAGAAATAACATGCTCAAATATTGGATAGAATTGGCTATTGCAAAACGAAAAAAAATGACAATACGAAATATTATCCATTATTTTTTAGATCGATATAAAGCAACAAGAAAATAATGTTGAAAAAAATATTATTTATATCAAACTTACCAACTCCTTATCGAATTGATTTTTATAAGAAGTTGGGAGAATTGTGTGACTTGACGGACGTAATAGAAGCAGGGCGTTCAAAAATATAAAATAGAATATTGGATATTTTAGTTATTCCCTAATAATTATGTTATGGCATTCAAGTTAATGCAATTGTTTAATACAAGAAACTTAGATATAGGAAAAATAACTAACCGAGAAATGTGATTGATTTTTGAAATTTTGTTTAAACTAAAATATAAAGTGTATGGATTTATTTTCTGGTAAGAGGCTCCGCTCATCACAGACTGATGGACGACGAGCTAATCATGAAATGAAATATGATTATCGCTCTCCTATAGAGAGCGATTTAGGTCGTGTGATATTTAGCTCTGCGTGTCGACGTCTTCATGACAAGACACAGGTGTTTCCTTTGACATCGAATGATAATATTCATTCTCGTCTCACACATTCCATGGAAGTGATGAGTATTGGGCATTCTTTTGCTTTGAATTTGTTCGAGATTCCTGCCTTTAAGGATATGGTTGGAGTTGATGCTAATGATGCAAATCAATGTGTTAGAAAGTTGAGAGACTTTGATTCTTTGCTAACAACTGTTTGTTTAGCTCATGACATTGGTAATCCACCATTCGGACATTTCGGTGAAACAGCCTTGCAATGCTATTTTGAGAGATTATTTGATGATTTGAAAAATGATTTGAAGCAATCAAAAGATACTCATGTGTACCATCATCCGATAATCCTTGGAATGTTGAAAGTAGCTAAAGAAGAACAACAGGATAAAGTTATCGAAGAATTGACTTCATTCCTGGATGATGTAAACCTGGCTAAACTTGATTTTACGTGCTTTGATGGAAATGCCCAGGGGTTCCGTGTGCTTACAAAGTTACAATTTTTGAATGATTTGTATGGTTTGAACTTAACAAGCGCCTCTCTTGCTGCTTTCATTAAGTACCCTAATTTTGGCCCAAAAGATAAGAGTAGAAGTATATCCACCAAGAAGCATGGCGTGTTTACTACAGAGAGTATGGAGTTGAATCAAGTGATGAATAATTGTGGTATCATTCAATTAGGTGAACATGCTTTCAATCGCCATCCTTTCTCTTATTTGATGGAAGCTGCTGATACCATTTGCTATCTAATAATGGATTATGAGGATGCTATCTCTAAAGGTTGGGTTAAGTATGAAGACTTCAAGCAGATATTGAAGAATGATGCAGATGGAAAGAAAGTTTTGAATGAGGCTGAAAAGCACTTTAATGAGAATGCTCCGTCTAAGAAGAAAATGGTCCAGCTCCGTACGGAATTAATGAATCATTTTGTGAGTGTTGCCATTGATAATTTTATGACTCATTACGATGAGATTTTAAAAGGGGATTACAAGAAGGAACTAGTTTTTGATACTGATAATAATTCAGGTTTGGCAACTACCATTCAAGATATTTGCAGAAAAAAGATCTATTCTCATCCGGAAATTGAATCTTTGGAGTTGACGGGCAATGCAGTTTTGACAGGTATTATAGACTATTATGTAAAATATCTATTCCATCCAGAGATATCTTTCCGCATTCATGCCAAACACTTAATTTCAAAGTCAACCTTTCAAGCAGTGCTCCAAGAACACTTTCAGGCTATCGGTGAAAAGAAAGATGCATGGGATTATTATGAAGACTTCGATCCGAAGGATTTCACCTTTGAGGAAAGAATGCGTTTGATTCGCGATCTTGTCGCTGGCATGACTGATAAGTTTGCTGTAACTCATTACAGAAAGTTGAATGGTCAGCAAATATAGCAATGAAGAAAGATCGTTATTATCTACTTCGTAAAAACATTGATAGACAGTGCTTTTCCTTTGATCTCTATCTTAGTACTTTTTTCCCTTTGGGTATCATTAGATTAATGGATGAGTTGGCTAAACAATCACATGTTTACATATTCAGTGGGGTCATCAAAAATTTCTTGCTAGGATTTTTGGAGCATCGTGATTTAGACTTGGTTGTTAGTCATAAGCATAAATTATCATTCAATATTCGTAAACTGCTTGGCTTAGGTCTCTCAGAGATTAAACGAAACAAATTTAATGGGGTAAAATTGGTTTTGGATAATATGGAGGTTGATATTTGGCGTATAGAGGATACTATGGGTATTGTGGATATGCGTTTATTTCCAACTCCTGAAAATCTACTGAAAACTTGTTTCTTTAATTTCTCTTCCATTGTATATGATTATAACAATTCAAGGTTTATATATGGAGAAGATTTTTGTAAGTTTTTGTTAACGAGAGAATTAGATGTAATATATGAGAAGAATCCATTTGTGGAATCATGTATCGTGTCAACGTTTTATTATGCAGAGAAATATGAACTATCTGTTAGTAAGAAACTTTGTGATTGGATAAGGTTCCATTATGAGGAAGGGATGGATTTCCAAAAAGTTCAACAAAAACGATTTGGGACATGTTTCCTATCGAATTTAATCATTTCCAAAATTATCAAGCTTCTTGACGAGAATCCTAATACCCGTTTGCTGAAATTAGAAAGGATACGACGGAATTTAGTGCTTGATTTAGAAGGAAAAATGTACAATGTTATCTATAGTGTGAAATTATAGGGTAAAATTGTAAATAAATGAATAAACTATGTATGGAAGATAATCTTTATACTCATCTTCCTGAGTTTTGGGAAGATGAGAAACAATAAAAATGAAATTAAAATCTAGTGAAATTAATTTTAAATACTTCCTCATAATCATTTATGTATCAACTCTATACAATTGATAACGCCTGTATTGGTATTCCTTTTTCTTGTTGCCTGTATAAATATGATTTCAGAAAACAAGATATACAGAGTTCTGATTGGAGGAAGATAACTATATCGTATAAATAATTATGATTAGAATACTATATGTTAATGGCGGACTGATGAATCGTGGTGGCATTGAGTCATACATGATGAATTATTATCGTCATTTAGATCGCAGTAAAATACAAATAGATTTTATTGTTCATGATGCTGGTGGGTATGGGTATTATGATGAGGAAATTAAGCAAATGGGCGGGCGCATCTTTGTTCTTCCAAAGAAAAGTACTCATCCTTTTACATATATTCATCAGCTGAAGAAAATTTTAAACAATGGTGAATATAAGATAATACACACGCACATGGATGCTATGGGAGCATGGGTATTGAAAGCAGCGAAAGAATGTGGAATTCCGGTTCGCATAGCGCATAGTCATAATACACAACATCTGACTACGAATCCTATTAAATTATTCTTCTTGGAAAAAGCAAGAAAGAATATCAATAAGTATGCTACACATAGAATGGCATGCTCTAATGTGGCAGGTAAATGGTTGTTTGGGGATGAACCTTTTACTGTTGTGCACAATGCCATTGAAGTAGAGAAATTTGCTTTCAAGGAGGAGGAACGTAAGCGTATCAGAGAAATGTATGGTGTCAATGAAGATGAATTTCTTATAGGACATGTCGGTCGATTCGATAACCAGAAAAATCATTCTTTCTTAATTGATGTGTTTGCTGATATTGTAAAAGAAAAGCCTAATTGCAAACTTATGTTGGTTGGCGAAGGTCATCTTATGCAAAATATCAAAGAGAAAGTTTCAAGATTGAAACTTGATAAAAATGTGATATTTACAGGTGTTAGAGATGATGCCTATAAATACTATAATGCATTTGATTCTTTTGTCTTGCCTTCTTTGTTTGAAGGCTTAGGTATCGTGGCAATAGAGGCTGAGATGAATGGATGTCCAACAATACTTTCAGACCAAGTTCCTCAAGCTACAAAAATTGCACAAGATGTGGTTTATCTCGCATTGACGCATGATGTATGGGTTCATGAGATATTATTAGAGATACAAAATTCAAAAGGAAGAGAAGGTGTTTCGTTTGATATATTCAATTCTGATTACAATATCATAAATGAATCAAAAAAGTTACAGTCATTATATATAGATTTATGGAACAAAAACTAAAGAAAGTTCTGTTTATAACTAATATTCCAGCTCCATATAGAATTGATTTCTATGAAGTGTTAGGCAAGTTTTACGACTTGACTGTGCTGTTTGAAGCAAAACGTGCTCCTGGTATTACGTTTAACTGGAAGGAGGATGGAATTAAAAATTTCAAGGCTATTTTCTTGAAAGAGGGTGAAATTGAAGAGAAGAAAATAGATTGGAAGGTACTCAGATTTCTCCGCAAGGTAAATTATGATCATATCGTTGTTACCAACTATGCGTATTTTACAGAAATGATAGCTTTGTTATCATTAAAGTTGCGGCATATACCATATTATTACGAATTGGATGGAGCAATGATTGGATATGGAGAGAGTAAGATGAAACATCTCTTCAAGTCATTTTTTTTACAAGGTGCAAAAGGATATATAAGTCCTAGTAACGTGTCTGATGATTATGTAAAGTATTATGCAGGTAAAGATGTGAAAATCCATCGCTATCCGTTCTCTTCTCTTTCTGATGCAGATATTCTTCCTAATGCCTTGTCGATGCAAGAAAAGCAAAAGCTTCGCCAGAAGTTAGGAATAAAAGAGCCTAAGATGATTCTGGCTGTTGGACAGTTTATCCATCGTAAAGGATTTGACGTGCTGATGGAAGCTGCAAAGGATATGGATAAAAACATAGGTATCTATATTGTGGGTGGTAAGCCAACAGAAGAGTATTTGGAGTTGCAGAGAAAGTTTAACCTGACTCAAGTTCATTTTGAGGGCTTCAAAACGAAGGATGAACTGGCTGATTATTTCAAGGCTGCGGATTTGTTTGTGCATCCTACTCGTGAGGATATCTGGGGGCTTGTCATCAATGAAGCAATGGCGTATGGGTTGCCAGTTGTAACTACAAACAAATGTGTGGCGGGTATGGAATTGATAGCAGATAAAGATTGTTTGATAGATACAGATAGCCCAGAGCAATTAAAGGCTATTATGGATAAACTGATGGCTGATGATGAGCGAAGAGCAGATATTGCTACTCACAATCTGAGTAAGATTACCAACTATACTGTAGAGAAAATGGCTGAAGCTCATATTAAAGTATTTGAAAATCTATGAAATCAATTTGTTTCTTAGCACAGTTTCCGCCACCGATGCATGGATTGTCGAAGGCGGTTGATACATTATACAATTCTCGTTTGAAGGGAAAATATCACTTCTCTAAGATTGATATTACCAACAACAAAAGAATCGTTAAAACGCTCATTGATTTATGGAAATGTAAGAGCGATGTGGTTTATTTTACTCCTTCCCAGACTCGTGGTGGCAATCTTCGCGACTTGGTATTTCTGAAGGTTATAAATTGGCGGAACAAGAAGTGTATTGTTCATATTCATGGAGGATATTACCGTCAGTTGATAGATTCTGATGTGCCATCATGGCAACGAAAAATGAACTATCAGGCTGTTAGGCGATTGGCTGGAGGTATCGTGCTTGGTCATTCACTTCATAGCATATTCGAGGGTATGCTGCCAGATGACAGGATATTCGTTTGTCCCAACTGTGTAGATGATACCTTTATTGCTCCATCTGTTGATGAAAAAATAAATAAGATAAAAGAAGGAGGAGCGCTTCATATACTCTATCTGAGTAACTTCATTGAGAGTAAAGGATATCGTGAGGTATTGGAGTTGGCTAAGATAGCTGCAGACCGAGGTGATTCTGATAAATTCGTATTCCATTTTGCAGGTAAGTTCTTCGACCAAGCAGAGCAGAACTACTTCGAAGAGCATTCGAAAGCTTTGGCAAATGTGATATATCACGGCATTGTGGGTGGACAGGACAAGGTGGACTTGTTGAACCAATGTCATATCTTCTCTTTATTGTCTCGTTATCCTAATGAAGGACAGCCTATCAGCATCCTGGAAGCTATGGGTAACGGTATGGCTATTATCACCACGGATCATGCCGGAATACCAGAGATTGCATCACATGATAATGGTTTCTCTTGCAGCAAGCTTCATATTGATGTGAACGAAGTATATGACTATCTCGCTGAAAGTTATCAACATCGTGAGAAATTAGTTTCTGTTTGTAAACAGAACTATCAGGAGGTGAAGTCAAAATATACCGAGAAGCAGTATATTGATAATATGGATGAAATCTTCGCTCGTCTATGATCAAGTTCGTAAGCGATTGGAAGAAAATAATTATTGATTTTTATGGATACAAAACAAGTAAGTCTTGCGGCCTTTGACGGAAGTGACTTCAGCAAAGGTGCAGGATTTCTAAAGGCTACCTTATGGTATTTTGTGAATGCCCTGATAGTAAGAGCGTATCAAGAGCGTCGTGGAATCCGTTTATGGGAATCAAGGTGGCTCTACTCCGTGCCTTTGGTGCGAAGATAGGCAAGGGCTTGGTCTTCAAGAACAATGTCATCATCAAGTCACCTTGGAACTTGGTGATAGGTGATGATTGCTGGTTGGGTGAAAATTGCTGGATTGATAATCTTGATAAGGTTGTCATTGGCAGCAATGCATGTATCTCGCAAGGTGCCTTGCTCCTTACTGGTAATCATGACTATACCATCTCTTCTATGCCTTACCGCAATGCGCCAATAAAAATAGAGGATGGGGCTTGGATTGGAGCTAAGACCACAGTGTGCCCTGGCGTAACCGTTCATCGTAACGCCATACTGACAGTAGGCAGCGTGGCTACGAAGGATATGCAGCAGAATGGTATATACCAAGGCAATCCTGCGGTGAAGATTAGAGAAAGAAAAATTAAGGAGTAAATGAACAATATTGTAGATTTGGCTTGCCAGTTAGAAGAAACGTGTAGATTTTGTTATCCGCCAGAAAAGGAGCGAATCCTATATGCTACAGAAAACTTCTATGTAATGGCTTCTTTGGGTCCTATAGTTGAGGGCTATTTGTTGATTGTTTCTAAAAAGCATATTCCTGCTTGTGCTAATATTCCAAATGAAATATTTCAAGAATATCTTGACTTAAAAGAGAAAGTAAAAGGTGTCTTGAATAAAGTATATGGCGCTTGCATCTTCTATGAACATGGAAAAACTGGATCTTGCTTGATAGGCAAGGATCATAGGCATTGTTTTCATGCTCATCTTCATTGTATTCCTGTTGAAGTCTGTATTTCTGATATTGTAAAGTCTGAAATGGAAGGCTATACATTCGATAGTCTGACTGATGCTTATGAATTTGCCAAGAAGAGCGAAAGATATTTGTATGTTGAAGATTCACGTATAATGGTATTTACTCCAGAAATTACTTTGAGATCTCAATATCTAAGATACAAACTCTCTTGTGCTCTGGGTACACCTGAACGCTGGAATTGGGTTGAACTCCAAAACTGGGATGTTATTATGGATACGGTAAATAAATTAAAGCCTTATTTTTAAGATGAGATATATCAAATCTAATGACGTGAATACTCGCATTGCGGAATTGCAAGACAATTTGGATGCGAATATTCGCACTATTGATGGTGATGTTGGCTGGCACCAACATTTAGGGGCAAGAAAAATAGGTATCGTAGCTTCTGCAATAGGGATTCTTATGCATAAGAAACTTGAAACTGCATTTGCCAAAGAAGTGAATGTGGTTACTAGTTTGTCAAAGAAGCAAAAAGCAGATGGTGGTTGGCCTTATATTTCTAATTCCCATAACGAGTCTAATGTTGAAGCAACATGTTGGGCAATGTTAGCGTTGCACGCTTGCAATGAGAATGGTCAATATAATGAAAGAATTTCTCACGGTATAGAATGGCTCTTGAATCAAAATCCATCGAGAAAGGATGATCTGGGCTGGCCTTTTAGTGAAAATGGAGAACCTAGAGTCTATATTACCTGCTTTGTCTTGAGAACTTTATCTGCTCTTGATGTGCAAGATAATGAATACATAGAGGCTGCTATTCATTGGCTGATTAATATACAGAATAAAAATGGTGGTTGGGGTGAAGTTCTTGGAGATGAGCCAAGTATTTTCTTTACTTCTTATGCTCTATTGACATTATCGGAATTGGCTGAAAAAACTCAGCGAAGTTTCAATGAAAGTATTGATAATGGAAAGAAATGGTTGAGATCTTCTATGAAAGGCTTGTCTTTAGAGGCCTCCTTCCTTAATTGTCGTCTGGAGATGATAGAATCCGAAAATCAAGGTAATAAATATAGGGTGTCGTTCTTCCATTATGTACTTCCTTATGTAGTCTTATGTTACGAAAAATTAGGGATACATAATAATGTGCTTTTCGACTCTATAAAGTTATTGATGACTAGAAGTAAGGGTGGTGTTGTGGAACATCCGATGCTTGACAACTCAAAGAAACGTCCTATATGGGCTCTATATGGTGTATTTCTAGCTTTATCAAGTATTGTTTCCAAAACTGAATCTGATAAACTCATATTTGTCTTCTTGAATCGTATATATCGAATTTCAAGTAATTGGTTTACAAAATGCTTGCTTAAATTAGCTAGTGTTTGGATTCTGTATATCATAATTGTCGCATTTATTATATATTTTGGTGGAACAACTGCCGCAAAATATTGGAATGACATATATGGATGGCTGGATGATAAAGTTTCGTCAAATTGGGTTAATTCCTGTATGTCTGTTATAGGTTCTATATTAGCTACAATTATTATAGCTGTGTTTATGAAGGCGAAAAAATATATTTTGAATTTATTCTATAAATGAAGGTTTCGATTATAACTAGTTGTTACAACCGTGAGAAGACAATTCGCGGTGCTGTGGAGAGTGTGCTGGCGCAGGATTATCCTGACATCGAGTATATCATCGTGGATGGAGCTTCTAAGGATCAGTCTGCTAAGATCATCCGTGAGGCTATCGCCGGTCATGAGGATAAGGTGAAGTTTATCTCTGAGCCTGACCATGGTATGTATGAGGCTATCAACAAGGGTATTCGTATGGCGACGGGTGAAGTGATAGCTCTTTGCCATTCGGATGACTTTATGTTTGCTAAGGATACGGTGTCGCACGTTGTGAAGAAGATGGAGGAGACGGGTTGCGACTTCCTCTATGCCGATGGTATCTTCGTGAATGAGCAGAATACTAATAAGGTGGTGAGAAAATGGATTGGAGGCAAATATGCTCGCTGGAAGGTGAGATGTGGTTGGCTGCCATTGCATCCTACCTGCTATATCAAGCGTGAGGTGATGATGAAATGTGGTCTCTATGATGAGAGCTACAAGATTGCTGCTGATACCAATCTCCTGGTGAACTATCTGTATAACTGCCATCTGAAGGTGGCGTATCTCCCTGAGTTCGTAACGAGAATGAGAATGGGTGGCATGAGTACTGATTCTGCCAAGCGCAAGAAAATGTGGGATGAGGATATCAGGGTATATTCCGGATATGGCTTCAAGCCCGTGACATTGACGAAGCTGATGAAAATGGCATGGAAAGTGCCGCAGTTCATTCAAGCGAAGTTCATGAAGTAGATTCGGGAATCCCAATTTATTCGCCTCCGTATAAGCCTGAGTTCTCGGATGAGGACAACAAGGCTATCATTGATGCCATCAATGCTGCCAACCCTGATCTGCTCTGGATTGGCATGACGGCGCCTAAGCAGGAGAAGTGGACGTACTCTCATTGAAATGAGTTGAACATCCATTGTCACGTAGGTACCATCGGTGCCGTCTTTGACTTCTTCGCCGATACCGTGGAGCGTGCCCCTATCTGGTGGCAGGAGCACGGTCTGGAATGGCTCTATCGCTTGATCAAGGAGCCTAAGCGTATGTGGCGCAGATATATCATCGGTAATAGCTTATTCCTATGGAACATGGTGAAAGAGTAGTGTGGGTTCGAAAACCTACCCGTCCTTCCTTACCGTTAAAGAAGGGTGTTCTAAAATCATCCCGTCCTTCTTTACCATTAAAGAAGGCTCCACCTTTCTCACCAAGCCTCTCTTACCTCAGGGACGAGAGGATGTAACCGCCCTCCGGTGCTCAGAACCGCTACGCTCTAAGGTTGGCGGACCATCAAAGGTCTTCGCCAAATTATGCGGGATGGGACCGCCTGGGGTAGGTGGGGATTCAGAAAGGCAGGATGTACCTGGGCTGCCTTCGTTCCTTGGTTATGCGAGATGAGGATGGCAATGCCTAGGTAGGCAAGGGCATCCGCCTATATGAATGCAAGAACTTCATAGTTCATGCTGCCGATAAGAGCAAGGTGGTAGTTCAGGGCTTGGATGGCTATATCTTAGCCGAGAAGTATGGACAACTTCTTGTCTGCTCTTTGAAAGAGGAACAGAGGATTAAGGAATTTGGAAAATGATAATGTAATCTCTATCTATTTTAAGTTTGCAAGGGGCTTCATGCCTTTCTATGTAGATTGGTGCGTGCTCATGGTGCTGTCGTATGTGGTGGCCGTGGGGTATCACTGGGAGGTGAAGAGGATAAACACTAAAATATAGGTATATTAATATTTTTATTTATGAAAAGTATAGCTGTTTATTATAAGATTCATGAAGGAATAGATAACAAGGTATCATCCGAGAATTATGATGAAAATCAAAAATGGAGACTAACTTCAACAGAAGGATTAAAACAGTTCTCTGATGTAGGTGAACTTCATGTAAATATTTGGAAAGTAAGCGTGGGGAGACTTAAGTTGCATCCTGTGTTTTATGTTGATTTAGGAATTAAGGTTAGCTTTAAATGTGAGCAAATAAGATTGTTTGTTCCATTCGTTACTCTAAAAGAGAAATGGAAGGATCTTTGCAAAGATGTAATGGAGCATCGAGATTTGATGTGTGCTATATTTAATGATGATATGAAAGGGATACCTCAGAATAATACTTGTTTTTGTAAGGTAGAAAGCCAAACAAATAATCGGGCTTTTTATCTTTATCAGTTGGCCTTGGAGAACATGGAGTTTGAGGAATTCAATGATGAAAACAAACAGAAAGGAACATATATTACTATAAAAATAAAAGGGAATCCTGCTAATGAAGAGACTTTGGATAATTTCAAAGATGAGCAGGTTTATTTACGAATTAGACTCTATGTTGAGAATAATGATGAATTAGCCATAACAGAACATGTTTCTAATGATTTGTTGCAGGCGGCATTCTCTCAAACGGATTTGTTTGATTTTCGCTTTAACGAAAAGCGAGAGATTGATGGCAAAATACTAGAAAAGATGAAGTCTGATGGATTTCAGCCTTTGAGTTTTGATAAGGTTCATGTATTCTACATAGCAGATACACGAGAGGATGTTGAGAATGAAAGCTCTTTAAAAATTGATAGTCGTTTATTGGAAAAGTTGCATTGGGAGACTTATGAGCCTGAAAACAAATTACGTAATACTCATTATGTAGCTCACCATTGGAGAAAGCGGCGTAAAAATGAAGAACCGCCATTTGCCGAGGCTTCTGTTTTTTTTAGTACTAAGTATCCTAATATAGACTTGTGGAGATTGGCATCCTATTTTTCGGTTGTTATTCTTCTAGGTTGGGTTGGCTCGATGCTTTCGTTTCACTTTAGAGAACTTTCTAGTTGGCAGCCTCGTGTTAAATTGGCTTTGATTTTTTGCCTTGTAGTATTTGTTGTAGGTTTAATAATCAAGGTAAACATTGGATTTGTTCAAGCAAAAATATATCGTAAGCGATGAATGTACTTATAGGAACAGATGTTCTTCTTTACTATCTTCAAAAGCAAGAATTGGATGGCATCGTCATGCTCTTTAGTTGGATAGATAAAATTAAATCTAAAAAGTTTATAGACTTGTCCTCTATTGCGATTTTAACGAATTTCGTATCTTTGGATTCTTTTGAGGAGTTATCCTCTTTTAATATATTGAAAGGAATCAAGCCCAAAATTAGGAAGATAGAGGATATTGAACAAGCTGATTTTTTACTTAAAGGCTTTAACTATAGACCTCTTTTAGCGCAGTTAAATTGGTTGTTCTATGATGATGTTGATTATTTGATAACGGAAAATTCTTTGTCTCATAATATTGCAAGGATTCTGGAGATTGACGATAAGGTATTTTCTATTGAAGGTTTTATTGAGAAGTGTAGCATTGAGCATCTGGAATTAGATGAAACTTTGGGTGTTTCGATAAAAAAGACTTTGTTTGGAGAGCTTGACTATAATGACAGATTCTTTAATTCTTTTAAAGCAGAATACGAACCTTATTATCATACTTGGTTTAAGAACAAAGCTAATGATGAGGTGTATGTAGCCAAAGATTTGAAAGACAATATTCGTGGACTTTTAAAATTGAAAATTGAAGAACAGGCTATTGAAGCAGGAGATATAATGCCAGCGTTCAAACCTGCAAAAAGATTAAAAATTTCGTCATTGAAAGCTGACTATACTAGTCAAAAGTTAGGGCAACGTTTTATGCGTATTGTTTTTGATACGGCATTGCGCGAATCTGTAGATGAGATTTATGTTACTTTATTCCCAAACAGTCCACAACGAAGAAGATTAGTGGGTATGATAAGTCAATGGGGATTTGGCTATTATGGTACAAAAGATGGAAATGAACAGGTATTTGTGAGATCATTTAGAAAAGAAGTTTCTAAAGATTTAAAAACTTGTTTCCCATTTTGCTCTTTCCATAACAACAAGTTGATTGTGCCAATAAATCGTTTCTATGCGGCACAATTATTACCAGTTTCAAGTATAGAAAAAACTACAGAACTAGAGCCTGCTAAGCATGCCATCAAAAAAGTGTTGATCTTGCATCTAGATGCTAGAACATTAGAGAAAGGTTCTCTCTTGTTTTTTCTTCAGAACTCAGCAGATGAGAATTCTTTAGAAGTAATATCTTTAGGTGTGGTGGAAAATGTATATAGGAATTTTGAGAGTGAGTTAAGTTTTATTAGAAGATGTCGAAAACGTTCTACTTTTTCCAATAATGCATTACATGATTTTTGGTTAGGTTCTTTGGAAAAACCAATAGTAGTAGAATTCTTGTATATTTGCCATTTTGAAGAGAATATTCTGAAGAGTACCTTTACCGAAATAGGGGTGGACCTGAAAATGTTAAAAAGTCAGTGTCCTATTATGATAGATGACAAACAAGCAGTATCCTTTATAAAAAATACGCCCTATGAAAAAGTTGTTGTTGCCAATACGTCCCAAATATGTTAACCAAATATTGGCTGGGACTAAAAAGGTTGAGTATCGTACAAAGATTCGTAAAGATGCTTTAGTGAACCAAATTCTTATTTATCAAAGTTGTGATGTAAGAAAAGTTGTTGGTGAGTTTCGTATATCAGGCATAATTCAAGGAACTCCTGATCAAGTTTGGAATGCGACAAAAAATGTTGGTGGCATTAGTGAAGAATCATTCTTTAAGTATTTCAAAAATAAAGAGACGGCTTATGCTTACCAAATTTCAGATTTAATAGTTTATGATAAACCTATATCCTTGGAGGATTTAGGATTACATAAAGCTCCAATGTCTTATCAATATGTTGATGTTGATTAATCAAAGTGTAATCAAACAGAATATGAATACTAAGATTTTTGATTACCTCAATACGTACGCTACTATTCCAGACCCTCAATATGCTATTATGTTGAGGGGTAAATGGGGATGTGGTAAAACTCATTTCATCAAAGGTTGGCTCAATAAATTTGAGGAAAAAGCAAAACAACCAGCTGATGAAAATAGCATAGAACTGAAACCTATCTATGTTTCCCTCTTTGGAATGAGCGTGCTTAATGATGTGAAGGTGGCAATAGATAAGTGCGTGAATCCTTTCTTTTATTCAAAAACGGGTAAAATCCTAAAGACTGCATGGCGTGTGGCTAGTAATATAGCATTCAAAACAGAAATAGATTTAAACAATAATGGTAGTAAAGAAACATCTTTTTCTGGAACTCTAGATGCTTTGTCTGTTTTTGAGGAAAGGAATGGCAAGGAGGTTGAGGGCGTTAAGTTCATTATCTTTGATGATATCGAGAGATGCTTAATCCCGATGAAACAATTGCTTGGATTTATCAACTATTTTGTGGAGCAATGTAATTGTCATGTGGTGATTATTGGAGAAGAAAAATACTTGGATGAAGACTCTCAAAAGGAACTTCAAGAGTTTAAGGAAAAAGTTATTGGAAGAGATTTTGAAATACATCCAGATGTAGATGTGGCTATCCGTACATTTATTGGACATCCCATGATGGATACCGAATTCCTACAATCCGAGTTTAGTACAATTAAGGAATGTTTTGAATGTACTCAAATTGATAATTTGCGCCTACTACGTCAATCCTTGTTGGATTATAGTCTGTTGTTGGCAACGCTTCCTGATGATTTGAAAAAAGATAATCACGAATATTTGAAAGCGTTGCTTTCCAGCTATATAGCAGTGTATGCTGAATATAGAAATAGGGAAAATCACCATTTATTTGAAGATTGGAGTAATCTGTATAGTTCAGCTATGTTTGGATTGAGAGAAGAACCCGCAGATGAGGTTATGGCTCTTGTGAGAAAATACCAGAAAGTGGATGAAGGTAAATATTTTGAGGTGTTAAACCCAGAAATTGCTTCTCTGATAGTAAGTCATATAGATTCTGGAAAAGATTTATCAGAATGTATTGGCAAGGTCTTGAGTAAGGAAGGTCAGAAATTAAATGCTTTAGAAAGACTTGGTAATTATTGGGATAAAAGTAATGAAGAGTTTGAAGTATGCAGTAATCAGTTGATAGAAGAAGTTTTGAATGGAGAAATATCAGAGCCTGCAGAAGTAGGCAAATCTATTGCTTTGCTTGGTTACTTTGACTTGATGAAGTTCTGTAAATTCCCTGTGGAAAATATGGGGTGTTTTAAAGAACGTATATCTGCGTTGTTAAAGTCGTGTGGAAATTTACAGGAACTTTATAAATGCAAAAATCAATTCTTTCAAGGATATAACTTTGTTCGGAGTCATAGTGAGGAGCAGATGGCAACTACTGAAATCATAAAGCATTTCAATGAAGGCTTCAATCAGTTGCAAGATAGCTTGCCTGATGATATACAGTTGGTTTTAAGAAATTTATCCGATTCTAATGTGGATAAACTGAGGACAATAGATAATGAATCCTATCCAGATCATTCTTCTACCTATAGAATGCGTCCGATATTTGTAAAAGAAAATTCTGATAAATTGTACGAATTCTTATGTAAAATGAGTAATAGGGGGAGAAATGAATTCAGCCAATTTCTTGATTATCATTATGATTTCCATACCATTTGTGGTTTTGCAGATTGGTATAAACCAGATTTTGAAGTTGTATCAGCATTGAAGGCAAAATTGGAGGAAGTTGCTAAAACAAAGGTTAGTATCGAAAGATGGTCTTACGATAATCTTATAGATAATTTGAATAAGGCGGTAAGAAGATGCAGCGGAGAACAGAATGTATCAGTATAATATATAAACATAATGGAAACAGTAAAAGTATTAAATATAGATATTCAGAACATAACTCGTCTGTAGCTCTTGGAGAACCTGAAGGAGGGTGTTCTTGTGACTCCTAATCTTGACCATCTGATTAAGCTTCAGAAGGATAAGGAGTTTTATGATGTGTATCAGATATGTATCATAAGAATGATGCAGGCTGCAAGATCTTCTTGCTTGGTGCCAAGGAGGGTATTGCTGCCAAGGCAATGGAACGTATTAATAAGAAGGTAGGTCGCCAGATGGTGGTCGGTGCTCATTCTCCTTCCTTTGGCTTCGAGAAGCATGAGGATGAATGCGAGGAGTTGGTTCGCATCGTGAACGAGAGTGGTGCAAATGTTCTGCTCGTTGGTGTGGGTGCTCCAAAGCAAGAGAAGTGGATTATGAAGTATCGTGATAAGATGCCTGGAGTAAAGGTATTCATGGCTCTGGGTGCTACCATTGACTTCGAGGCTGGAACATTGAAACGTGCGCCTAAGATTTGGCAGAAAATTGGTATGGAGTGGTTGTATCGTTGCATGAAGGAACCAAAGCGTCTCTTCAAGCGTTACTTCATAGATGACATGCAGTTCTTCTATTACTTCGGTAAGCAGCTCTTGGGAATATACAAGGATCCTTTCCGAAAAAAGTAGGATTACTTTCTTCGGAAGAACTTATATAGCAAGGCTATCTATTGCAAAGCTACGTGTAGTACCGATACACCGCTATCGTCATTATCCAACGCCCAAGTATATAACCTCGACATCGTGAAGCCTGGCACTCCTAATCCGGTAGTAAAGGATTACAAGCCAGCTTTGTGTGATGGTCAGAAGTTGCAGTCTTCTTTCATCGAGTATGATATCCGCAAGCCTATCGAGAACTTGCCGTTTGCTCCTACAGAGGATGATGTCATCTTCAACTTTGCTGCCGAGGAGTTGAAGAAGGTTACAGGCTTGACTCAGTTTGTTCCTGATATTCCTAACTGGGTTATCATGCCTATGGCAAGGGCTGCCATGCTTCTTGGCTCGCCAATGGGTATCTGTCCTGCAAGAGTGAAGAAGCTCCAAATTTCTACTAATATCTGTGGTGAGAAGTTGAAGAACTGCGGTTATCAGTTTAAGTGGAGCTTTGAGGAAGCGCTTGCTGACTGGTTTGAGGATAATGACAGGAAGGGGCTGAAGTAAAGATGAAATGTGGTCTCTATGATGAGAGCTACAAGATTGCTGCTGATACCAATCTCCTGGTGAACTATCTGTATAACTGCCATCTGAAGGTGGCGTATCTCCCTGAGTTCGTAACGAGAATGAGAATGGGTGGCATGAGTACTGATTCTGCCAAGCGCAAGAAAATGTGGGATGAGGATATCAGGGTATATTCCGGATATGGCTTCAAGCCCGTGACATTGACGAAGCTGATGAAAATGGCATGGAAAGTGCCGCAGTTCATTCAAGCGAAGTTCATAAAGTAGATTCGAAAACCTACCCGTCCTTCCTTACCGTTAAGGAAGGCTCCACCTTTCTCACCAAGCCTCTCTTCAATAGTCTTTACGACCCCTTCGGTTCCCCTTCTAGGGGACAGAAACCTCAGGGACGAGAGGGTGTAGCTGGCTCTGCTATAGCGCCGCCAGGGTTTTGGTCAGCCAGCGGAGCCTGTGCCCTAAAGGGCTGGCTGGGAGGGCTTACGCAATAAAATTGCGATTGTTTGACGCAACAGAGTTGCGAGTGTTTGTCGGCTAGCACTTTGAGTAATTTGCTGATAGCTTGCAGTTTTTCGGCATTTTTCTTGGTGGTTTCAATAAAAAAGCTTATTTTTGCGGAAAAGTTTAACGTTTAAAATTATAGGTTATGGCAACATTAACTATACAGGTGGAAGATAATAGTGTTATGGCTGGAATAGAAGAAGCAATGGATGATATTCGTCATGGTAGAGTGACGGAGTATGAAAGTGCTGATGACATGTTTGAAAAGTTGGGAATGTAGTATTATGCCAGATTGGCTGTTGATATGGAAACAATATAATGATGAGCTGGTTTTAGTGATGACTAATACTGGTTCTCATAGTGATGTTTTCTAAAAACAAATGAAAATGGCATGGAAAGTGCCGCAATTCATTCAAGCGGAGTTCATAAAGTAGAATCGAAAACCTACCCGTCCTTCCTTACCCTTAAGGAAGGCTCCACCTTTCTCACCAAGCCTCTCTTCCCTCAGGGACGAGAGGATGTAACCGCCCTCCGGTGCTCAGAACCGCTACGCTCTAAGGTTGGCGGACCATCAAAGGTCTGCGCCAAGTTGTGCGGGATGGGGCCGCATGGGGATATGGCTGATGGTATCGTAATCAATGAACAGGACAAAGTCTTTCGAAAAAAGATAGAAAGATGATCTGCTTAATACTATTGCTTCCAAGAAATAATTAAAATAATGACTATGTATATTGAAATCTGGGTATTCGCATTATCACTATTGGCTGCCTTGCTGGTAGGTGGATTGATAGGTTATTTGTGTCGTTTAGGTATTGGTAACCTATGGACATGTTTGAAGTCTCTTGGTGTGAGCATTCGTAATCGCTTGGTGGATTACTGGTATATGCTGGTCTTCCTTGCAACAACGATTTATGTTTTGGCAAATTTCAAGGTTTGCATAGACTTGTCGTTTACTGAAGATTTTAATGGCAATAATCTTATATTCCTATTTTGGCTAGTATTGATTATATTTCCTATGTTTGATAGTTTCGAAGGATTTGGTATCAGTATCAAGAAGAGAAAACAAAATAAAGAAGAAGACTTCTTGACAACTGAATACCATAATAATTTGATTCATGCCCAAAAGGAAGGAGGTAATCATGAATAATGGAATTTATAGAGTTATCCAGGAGGGAACTTCTCTTATGGGGAACCAATATCTTAATGAGGCAATGGTTAGAACATGGCTTGAATACTCATTGAAAATGCTTGATTTAGTTTGTGGCAACACTTTTATAAAATACCAATATTCTTCGTTTGCATTTCAAGTTATGAATTCTCCAACTACGCCTTTTGAGAAATTGAGCAAGTGTATAGAATACTTGATTAAATTAGCTTCAATGATTTAAGTAAAGGGCAAAATATTAAGTGAATTAGTCTTTCTTCAGATGATAATTTATGGAAAAAAATGATATTATAGAAAATACAGGACATGATGCAAAAGGAGCAAAAGGTTTTGATTATCAGTTCCTTTATTTTATAAATCGGCTGTTGAAAATGGCCGATAAAAGAGACGTCGTTTCCTACGAAAAGTATGATGATGTTTCTATGTCCTCAGAAGAAGGCCTTGTATATTTCCAGTTGAAACATACTATTGGGGGGCGTAATCAAAAAACTGTTAATCTTAGCTTGCGAGATTATGACTTGTGGAAGACCTTAGCGGTTTGGATAGATATAACCAACAAACAGGATAAAGATAAGCGGATTGACTTTTTGGAAAGTAATAGTTTTGTCTTGGTAACAAATAAAAACCCCGCAAACAATCCTTTCTGGATGGAATTGCAGAAATATCAAAATGATGAAATTTCCTTTGATGATTTGAAGAAATTTTATACAAAAGTTTATGAGAAGACAAGAGAATCCAAACGAAAGGATGTAAATGCCCAAAAAGGAAAAACGACAAAGGGTTATATAAAATGTCTCATTGATTTTGATTATGCTGACCAATTATTGAAATCTATGAGTATTTGTTTTGAACCAGATTTGAAAAGCGAGATTCTGGAGTCATTGGAACTCAACAAGAATATTCCCCTCAATAATGTGGAAGAGGCTTATCAAGAGCTCCTTGGGATGATTCGAGATAAATACTATTCAGACCAAAAGGATTTCTATACAAGAGATGAGTTTTCTAAGGTGTTTGATAGAATCTGTCAAAAATACAGAGGACGAAAGTTTTCTTTTATGAGGAATACAATGACGGAACTTCCTTCTCGGTTGGAAGAACAAATATTCATAAAGCAGCTGATTGATGTGGATGACATTTCATATGATGATGTTGATGATATAGTTCTATACACAAAAGAAAAATTTGATTATATCAATAGTGTTAGAACTGCAATTAATAAAGATGAAGTTTCAGATGAAGAAGTTAAAAATATTAGAGCGGATGTTGTCAGCTTTTGGCATCAGAAGTATAAGTATTATATGAAACGTGTCAACCCGGCTGACACTGATAAAATTATAGAGAAGGCAAGTGACCTCTTGAATGATATAAGGAATAAGCAAATATTTTTTGTGGAGAGTAATTTAGAAATATATTTCTCTAATGGTTGCTTCTACTATCTCTCCGACAAAGACGAGGAGCATGAACCGCAAATTGGCTGGCGACCTGGATGGGAGGAAAAATACAAGAACAATGGATAGAATATATAATAATGAAGCAATAGTAGGATGTGTCATTTTGTTATTGCTTAATAGCTGTGATATGGAAATGGCACGATTGAGCATAGTAGTTCCCATGATTATCAATGATAAGCTAAGAAATCGTTTATCAAGGCATAAGAATAATACTATCGTTGAAAATGTAAAGCATTGTTATGCAGATTTGACATTAAACAGAATTTACCAAGAACTGCTGATTATAGAAATCAACAGTTTGGTTATGTTGAGTCAAGCTGATTTGCTTTTGGTGACAAAAGACAAGATTTCATTAACAGATAATGGTAAGGAGGTTATAAAAGAGATTAGAAAGAACAATAGTAAACGCTTGAAGCGTATACTTAAAGTATATAATTTGATTTTGAATCGTGTAAATCAAGTAAGCACAGAACAATTGTATAAATCATTAAACATAAAGCTATGAATTTTTATATAAGGCAAATAAAATTATGGTTCAAACAAAATGTGGAGCCAAAGGTCTATGAGTTTGTACCTAACAAAATAAATGTAATTACAGGAGATTCTTCAACGGGCAAGTCTTCGATTTTGCGAATCATAGACTACTGTCTGTTGTCGGAACGCTCTACCATTGTGGAGGATGTAATCAATCAGAACGTCAAGTGGTATGGGCTTGCTTTTACTCTGAATAGTGTTGATTATGTGGTAGCTCGAAAAAATCCTCAAAATGAAATAGTAGAGCAACAAATGTATTTTTCAGAAGGGAAAGATTTCCCAGTTGAGTTACAGGCAAATACCAATCGTGGAGAGTTGTTGTTGAAATTTAATGAGTTATTCCACACTCCTAAAGCTACATTTAGAATAGATAAAAAGAAACCTGAAGTAAATTTGAATTTCCGTCATTTTCTGATTTTCTCTTATCTGACAGAGGACATCATTGCTACGATGAATACTTACTTTGATTCTAATTTCTTTGGTTCAAAAATTGATTTTGATTATTTTCTTGATGATTTCATCAAAATAGCATTGGGTATAGAGGATGCAAAACAGGATGAACTCAAGAAAAAGTACGCAGAAGAGAAGAAAAAGATGGAGGCTGAATACAAGAAACGTGAGGACTATGCAAAGAAAAAGCAGACGTATGAGAAAACGCTTCTTCGGTTAAAAGACAAATTTGTTTCTTTGGAATTGGGTGAAGACTGTTTGTTCAACGATGTTGATTTTATGCTCAGAATTGTAAAACAGGGCCTTCAGAAATTTGAGCAGTATAGCGATAATGACAAAATAATGAAGGATTTGGATGCTCTGAAGGAAAAGCGAAAGACGTTGACTGCCCAAATCGCCAATTACAATAGTTTGAAGAGAGAATATGAGCGTTATCAAAATCTTTCCAAAGAGCAAGGTGATAGTTTGGTGCCATTGAATTTTCTGAATAAACATATTGAGGAAGTGTTGGATTATGAAGATACGAAATTGCTTGTGCAGAATCTGAGAGACTCCTTGCTGAAAATTAAAGAAACCTGTGAACAAAAAATTGAACTACCTGAAAACTTTGAGCAGCACTACAAGGATTTGATAGCGCAAAAACAGGCTGTTGATTCCAAAATTGCACGGATGGACAAGCTGTCAAAAAATACCGCTAGTGTGAGATGGATGCATGAGGCTGTGAAATTGAGAGTAGAATTTGAAAATTTGAAGGAGCCAAAGTTCAAGGGATTAACGGATTCAGAATATATCAATTTACAGGATGAGGTAAATGACTTAAGCGATAAGATATCCAGATTTATTTCAAATAAATCCGAAATTGAAGCAGGTTTGGATGATGCTATCAACAAATACTATGGTTCGCAAATAGGTATATCTGCATCCTATAATTCTTGTCGCCCGCATTTTAATATTGAAGAGCGAATGTTGATGTTGAAGAGCCCGGATTCAAAATTCTATAAGCGCAACGTGGGTAGTAAATCAAACTATATGTTTATGCACTTATGCTTCTTTTTAGGACTTCATGACTTCTTGTTGCAGCAGAACAATTCATTCGTTCCGAATTTTTTATTTATAGACCAGCCAAGTATTCCTTATTATGCAGATAAAACCAAACATAATGAAAATATCCAAAATGATGATGAGAAGAAGTTGCGTGATGCCTTCTGCTTAATGAATCGGTTTATGGATACTATTGTCGGCTTGAAGAAACAGAACTTTCAGATAATTATGATAGAACATGCAGACAGTAAATACTGGGATAATTTTAATTATTTTGAAACTCGATATGGGTTTACTGAAGACAAAGACTTTGGTTTAATTCCTGAAATTTTAGCACGAAAATCATGAAAATTAAATTAGGTAATATAGCGTATGCTGTTGTTCAGATGGTTGGCAACAAAACGAATGGTGAGGGTGTTGCATTCTCATCAGAAAAGATTGATTTGAGTGAGATTAAAGACATTCTCTTTGAATTATTTGATAAATCGCTGAAATATGATGACCTAAAGCGTTTGGACTTTGTTGGCGGAGTGCAACTAAATCCTGTTTACAATTTCGTGTCATCCATTTTTGAAGACGAGAATTCTTTTATACAAGAAGCTAATAATTTAGCTACTTATCTCTATCAGCAAAGCCTTCATCCTTCAATCAAGAATGGAGAGTTTTACGTGATGAAGATTAATGATTGTATAGTAGATGGGGACAAGGTTGATGCCGTAGGTTTGTTTAAATCGGAACTTCATGATACTGTTTTAAAAGTTGTCAATAACAGCAATGGAATACAGATAATCCCAGAAAACGGAATGAGTTTGAAGAAACTGGATAAAGGTTGTGTTGTGTTCAATAAGAACCGCAATGACGGCTACGTCGTTGCGGTACTGGATAGCAACACTTATGATGCCAATTATTGGACGGAAGCTTTCCTTCATGCCGTATCATGCAAGGATAGTTATCATGATACAATGAACTATATTGACTTTTGTAAAGGCTTTATGGCAAGTGAAACTATGGAGACCGTATGCAAAGCAGATAAGGCTATTATGATGAATAAGGCAATAGAAACATTGAAAAGTTCGGGAGAATTGGATTTCTCGTCTTTTGTCAATCAGGCTTTTGGTGAAAAAATGAAAGGCCAGATAGACGCATTTAAAGAAGACTATGAACTTTCTCAAACAAAATTGCCAGATACCATATTACCTTCAAAAGCAGCCGTAAAGAAACAGGCTACAACTAAAATTACTACAATAAAACTAGATAAGAACTTTGATATTAAAGTCAAAGGTGTCAAAGACTTGTTGGAGCAAGGCTATGATGAAAATCGAGGTATGAAATATTACAAACTTTATTACGAAGAGGAAAAGTAAGATTATGTTGATATTCATATTATGACGATAGCGCTGTTTCGGTACCATACGTATCTGTTCTATCTTTAAGTTGGGGAAAATCGGATTATCTGAAGTTGGTAAATGGTATCTCTTGAAAAGATAAAGATTGCTAAAAAATAGGGAGATAAGTTGTACTGTATTGGTTTTTATCGTATATTTGCAGAAATAATAAAAAACGTAAGCTATGACGGCAAAAGAAGATAGGGAAAAAGAAAAGACCCGTAGAGAAAACCTGAGCAAGTTTATATATCAACTTGCAAATACCTGCTTTACTGCAATGGTTGTTGTTGCTGCGGTAGGTTTGGTACTTGGTGTAGATGATGCTAAACCATATGCTTTTTTGCTTGGTGTGGGATTGTTTGCTACTGTCTTCTTAGCGTTGTTTGCTGATAACATATTAAAAAAGAAATGATTATGGAAGGAATGTACATTGTTTTAGGTGGGGTAGGTATCATTGCATGTTGCCTATACCTGTGGTCTGCTTTTACGAAAAGTGGGAGAAAATGGGTTGAAAATCTATAGTTTTTCTACCTCTCCATCTCTCCTGCAAGGAGAGCTCAACCTTTCTCACCAAGCCTCTTTTTGCTCAGGAACGAGAGAATGTAATCGCCCTCCTGTGCTCAGAACCGCTACGCTATAAGGTTGGCGGACCATCAGAGGTCTGCGCCTGGTTGTGTGGGATGGGACCGCCTGGACAATTTAAGTAGGCAATTTGTTATTTTTGATGTGCAAGTTTTGATTCAATAATTACAGATAATTTATTATGGTTATGGATATTTCTGACTTTTCATATAAGGATTTTGCTTCAACGTTGAGCAAGGTTCGTATTATGTCACTAAAGTACAAGTATATATGTTGTATTCCTGGTTGCAATGAGATAACTTTGAAACATTCTCATATTGTGCCACAATGTGTATTGAAAAAGTACATTTGCAATGATAAGCATGAATTGATTCAATGCCAGATAGATGAGGTGCATCCTATGAGTTTTATGGATTCTGGTGAACTTCCATTTGAAAAATTTCAAAAGATTGGTATAGAGAAAGCTATGTCTATGCCCATCTTTTGTAAGAAGCACGATAATGGATTATTTGATGAATATGAGAAAAATGCGGAAGGGATAATACCAACAGATATTAGATTTCAAGTGCTTCAATCTCTACGCGCAGTGGGTGCTTTACGATATCATAATTTGAAGTTATTAGTAGAAAATAATGCTAAGAGGGAGATAGATCCTTTTTATGGAGGTGAAATATACGGAGAAGAAAAGAAAGGGTATGAGTTTCTGCAAAGAAGATATGATTCAAGCATAGCCTTGCTTTATACTGCAATTGAGAAAAATGATTTCGATTCTTATGTATTTTGCTGTATAGAACTGGCTCCGTTAAAACTTGCAATTTGTGATGCAATAGTTGATGATAGTGATTTTGAAAAGTTATGCTTTGATGAAAATTGCTCGGCTCCCCTAAATATGTTATTTGTTCACTTGCTGCCAAAAGGAGAACATTCCTACTTAATGCTAGGATACGATAAACGACATACTTCTCGTAGGCTAATGATGTTGCTAAAAAAATGGAAGAAAGTTTTAGCACATGATACAGACTTGAGAACACTATATGACATCTTATGTCATTGTAGCAACAATTGGTGTATATCTCCAGATTGTGATGAAAGACTTTTATCTGCGCTCAAAAGTAGATATAGTGAGGATAGAACGACCGTTGTGTTTAATGAAAAATGACCTAAAGAAAGATTATATGAAGAAACCATTTAAAATGACAGCTAGGGTCTTGGCGCATTTAGGGGAAGATCTTATAAAAGATGAGAGCATTGCATTGTTGGAGTTAGTAAAAAACTCTTATGATGCAGGGGCAACAAAATGTGTTGTAGATTTCAATTTCGATATTTTTGGCTCATTAATAGAAATATCAATTTCAGATAATGGGTCTGGTATGAGTTTAGATACGATTGAGAATATTTGGCTTGTTATTGGTACAGATAACAAGAAAAACAAATTGATAAGTCATCGTCAGGGACGCTTACCTCTAGGTGAAAAAGGCATTGGACGCTTGGGTGTTCATAAGTTAGGAAATGATATTAAGTTGTATTCTAAGCATTCGGATGAGAATGAAGTTTATGTAAGTATCGATTGGTCCAAATTAGCAGAATCTAAAGATATTGATGACTTTAAGATAGATTATGGATATTCTTCTGATTTGCATTTCTTTGACAAACAAACAGGTACGAAAATTATTGTCCGTAATCTGAAAGGTGAATGGAATAGAAGAAAACTTCGTTCTGTATTTCGGGATTTGACGACGTTGAATAGTCCATTTTCAGAAAAAAGTGACTCTTTTGAGGTCTTAGTTTCATCTAATAATAATGTATTCTCTGGTTTGCCAAATCTTGAAGCTATCAAAAATGCAGGTTTATATTATGGACATTGTACTTTGGAAGGAAGTATAATTACTGAGTTTTCTTATGAATTCAAGCCATGGAATGTTTTGGATAAGATAAAGTCAAGGTCACTAACGGCTTTAGATGAATATGAAAAGGTCTTAATACATAATGTTGAAGTTGAGACTGAAACTGGCAAAGTGGTAAAACGGGAAAAGCGTTTAGATCTTAATGAATATAATATAGGTAGGGTGCAATTTGATGTCATCATGTACGAGAAGGACTCTTCTGTATTTAGTTTGTTAAATGTTGAGAAAAAAGGTCTAAATGATTATTTAAAGGAAAATTCTGGTATTCGAGTTTACCGTGATAATATGAGAGTGTTTGATTATGGTGAACCTGGCAATGATTGGCTTTCTATAGATAAAAGAAGGCTTAGTCGTAGTGGAGGATCTATAAGTAACAGCCTACTTCTTGGTTCTGTAATGTTAGACCGTATTTCCAGTTATGGTTTAAGAGAAAAAACAAATCGAGAAGGATTCATCGAAGATGAAGCTTATTTTGCTTTCGTGGATGCGATATCTTATGTGATGGATCTTTTTATTCAGCAGAGAAATCAAGACAGAATGAATCTGATGTCTATTTACAAAACTGGTAAGAATGTGACAGAACCGGTAATTGGTGAATTGTCTGAAGTTATTTCTATCGTTAAAGAAAAAGTTCCAGATGAGAAAGATCAACATCAGATTCTTACTTATTTGTATCGGATTGAATCACAATATAATGAGGTAAGGGACACATTAATTCATAGTGCAAGTATTGGCATCAATTTAGGAGGAGCAATCCATGAACTGGAGAAGCAAATGGCAGCACTTAAAAGTTGTGCAGAAGCTGGAAATATATTTAAGGTAAAAGAAATCATTCCTGTCTTGGAAACGATCATTGCTAATTATTCCTCAATGATGTTAAAGTCTGAAATTCAAAAAATCAATATTTCCCAAATAGTTGGTAAAGTTATTGAGTACAATAGATTTAGATTTCAAGATCATGCTATCAGATTGTTCTCAAATTATAGGAAGGTCGATATGATGGCAAAACTTAGTAAGACAGAAACGATTTCAGCATTAACTAATTTGGTGGATAATTCCATATATTGGGTTTGTAGATCAAGAATAGAGGATAGAATGATATATTTGTATGTTACAGATTCTTTTCGAGAAGGTTTTGTCACAGTAGCCGTGTGCGACAATGGACCAGGGTTTAAAATTGCACCAGAATTAGCGGTTAGAGCTTTTGTGTCAGGAAAGCCTCTTAATGCAGGTATGGGATTTGGACTTTATATTACTCGCGAAACGATGAAACAGTTGAATGGTCATATGGACATTCTGTCCAATTGTGATATAGAACTGCCGTCGAAAATTGTTGATAAAGGGATTGATAAGGCTATTGTTGCTTTGTCATTTCCTAAAGCATAATGTGTATTTTTATGTAATGTAGCTATGAAAATTGAAGAAGTTGTAAATCGGGCGGTTGTTGTTGACAACGTCGAAGATGAAGGTAAGGCTATTGTGGATGCTTTACAGAAAGTTGATGTTCCTGTAGATTTTATTCGCATAGGTAGTTCTGAAGGTGATATATCAGCATTTAAGCATCCTCGTGAATTGATTTTTGCAGACTTGATGCTGGACGAGAATATTTCGAAATTAGTTCCAAATATTTCTCGACTTATTGGAATAATTCAAAGAATCCAACCAGAGAGAACTAAGTATTATGGTATTGTATTATGGACAAAGCATAAGGAGTATTCTAATGAATTTCTCAAACGAATAGGAAATGCGACAGCAAGGAATGCGATGACAAATCAAGAATCTTCTGATGAGGAAGAAGAAATTGATACTTCTGTGATGTTAAATGCAGCTCCTTTGTTTGTCTTATGTATGGATAAAACGAACTATCAGATAGAAGGTACTTGGAATTTTGACAGATTGTTGGATGATATAAATACAGAACTTCAGAAGAGTAGAATAGCTTATTTTTCATTGGCTTGGAGAAAATTAGTGAATGATTCAATAGAAAATGTTTTAAGTGACATATATGGAATATCTTCCAATTTTGAGAATCACGAAGAGTGTTTGTCATATATCCTTAGAGAGTTATCTAGAAATGAAACTGGTGAAAAGGAAGATATAAATTTGACTTCAGGGGCTTATCAAGTATTTGACTCATTGTTGAATTCTGAATTGCTTTCGATTGTTAAGAAAGAGTCACTTCCTGATTTATCAGGAATTACAGAAAATCCATTTGGTGATGATGTTAAAACATTGCATAAATTGTCTGCCAAGCTGAATTCTTGCTTCTTTATAGAAAGCAACAACTTGAATACACAAGAAATTTTACCTGGTAATATTTATCGAATTCTTGATACGAATAGTCCACTTATTGTACCTGATGAACAGGTTGATGATGTTCCTGTTGATGTGGGGGATGGAAAATATAAGATTGGAAAGACGTATCCAAGAGTAAATATAGCAATAGAATTAACACCTCCTTGTGACCATGCTAATAAGAAAATCTATTCAAGATTAGTAGGTGGGTATGTTTTTGAAATTCCATTAGGTGAATATACAACAGGTAGCAAGTCTAAAGTATATAAATTTAAAAAATCCGATAAATGTTATCCTGTATATCCAATTTTGGTTCCTGAAGATGAAAATGTAAAATGCATTGTCTTCGATTTCCGATGTCTTTGGGCTTTAACTGATACGGAGATTAAAAATGAGGATAAGTACAAGTTGTGGTTTAAGGCTAAACCTGGTCTTTTTGCAGATATTCTTCAAAAATTCTCTTCTCATGCATCAAGACTTGGATTAAATGACATCCATTTAGAGTGTATTAAATCAATTGGAAAATGACATTTAGAACATAAATGGTTTTTCAGGTGGATTTCTAATATAAAAAAGTGATATGACGAAAGATGAACTCTATTCTAAAATGGCAGCAATGCTTCCTGTAGAAAATACAGACAGCAAGCCCTTTCGTATTCTTTTATCAGATAGACTGAAGACTTATCTATCTTATACCTCAGTTCGGGATAACAATACTGCGTTAAATTAACATTTAATCGTCTGTAAATCAATAACTTATATTAAG
>ERZ791709.80-NODE-80-length-55792-cov-11.5828_pt1 | contig 55792 bp, 59 predicted proteins | sample MGYA00509955_ERZ791709 | MGnify/ENA primary metagenome ERZ791709 (study PRJEB30046, sample SAMN00715153) | human gut metagenome | study: EMG produced TPA metagenomics assembly of the A metagenome-wide association study of gut microbiota in type 2... | reverse complement strand
ATACGTTCAGATATGGTAAGATGATGATAGCTCATTATGAATTTTCCTTTCGTGTAGGTTTTGTGTGGTAACTTTATTTTACACGAAAATTCATAATGAGTTTTTTATTTTTTTAGGTGTCGCACTTCATTATACAATCCATCATTTAATAAACTAAGTCTTTTTATTTTTTATTAATCATTTTTGAAAATTTGATTGAATTATTAGAATAAAACGAATATACTTTAAATAGTACATTAGTTTATACTTAGACAAAAACAAAATAAATATCCCTTTTTCTAACAAATCTCTTAAGACTATTAATAAATTTCAAAGGAGTGTATATCCACAAAGATTAATTAAATAAATATTTCACTAAAATGACAATTAAACATATTATTTTCAAGCTAACTAATGTACTAATCAAGAAGCTAATCATTTAGAGAAATTTTTAATTATTAATGTTGATAAATCATCAAATATAAATTATTTGCAATTAATCATTCTCTATTAAATTCTAGTGATATTCTATTTTATTAATTTAAATAATATTACGCTAAGCTTCCAATGAAATTTACTAAAAAGTTATGAAAAGAGATGAATATTATCATGGAGAACTCTAACAAACAAGCACCAAACTTTTTAACTAAAAAATTAATCAATTTCGGTGATACTCACAAAGAACAAACAGATTTATATCTTGCTAATATAAAACAAGATAAATTTTATAAAAAAGATTCATTTATCATCATTACATGGCTTTTATTTTATCCACTAGGTATCTTCTTAATGTATAAATATAGTCTCAAGCTAAGAAAATTTAGACATTTATTCAATATTTTACCTCTAATTGTAATTGCTCTAGCTAACAAAACCATAGCTATGGTTTTAGGTTTATGTATACCTTTTATCTTCATTCCTATTTTTACCATCAGCCTTTTTTATTGCTTAGTTAGAAAAAGATATTTCATGCCTTCTTGTGCAGGTATTATTGCAAGTTGTATCGGATTTTTAGTATTTACATTCTTTCATATTTAATAATTAACAAATAAAAAAGCCATTTGAGCATATATCCATTTTTGATGTGCACCCAAAATATAGGATAATCTCAAATAGCTTTTTTATTAATCTTTAATCATTTTATTTATCAGTCATCATTGCCAAACATAGCCATAATCATCTGTAAAAGTCTTAAAATCTCGATATAGAGCCATACAAGAGTTAAGAGTAAACCAAAAGCACAGAAGTATTCATAGTACTTCGGAGCCCCATAAGCTACAGCTTGTTCAATATTATCAAAGTCTAAGAGCAAATTAAATGCTGCTACACCTGCGATAATAAAGCCAATCGCTATACCAAAAATACCACTTGTTGGCATCATATGGAAACCGAATAAACTTGCAATGATATTCACGAAATAGAAAATCGCTACAGCACCTGTCATGGAAATAATCACAGAACGTACTGTTTCTATTTTTTTTAGTATTATAAACACAAGTATTGTAAAATAAAGTATTTCTTAATGAAAAAAATATTATTTTAAGTTTATTTTATATAAAAAAATATATTAATAAATAAAAATGGCAACAAAATGGCAACAAATTTAAATAAATGGCGAAAAGTTTTAGTCCAGTAAAAAGTATATTAATTTAGCCATATTCTATTTATTTTTATTACGAACAGCATCAAACTCATCATCAGTATAAACATCAAAGTTAATATCCATAATACCTAATATAGTTTTGTCTAATTCAAAAGATAATTTACTTACAGCATCAAATTTACTTTCAAATTTACTACAATAAGAATATCGATATTCCCAATCTTCAATAAAAAAATCAAGTGCCGATATAATTTGTCTTACTCTTTTTAAAATTCGTCTAAATTCTTCATTATTAACATTTACTCTAGGTTCTTCATTCCATTTAGGAAAATCTCTTACTTTAAATTTTCCATTTATTAGATTTGTTCTTATTGCTGAAGTAATTCCTAACTTTTTCTTTTTTGATAATTGTTTTTTCAATTGAGCTTCCATACTATTAAATGCATTAATATATTTAATTTTCCAACTTAAAGCTTCGCTACCTGTAAACCCCATTACTAAAAGTGAAAAACCATCTCGATTCATAAGATACATAGGATATTCTCTATTTTTATCATCTATATAATTAGTTTCATAAAACCAATTATCAATCTGCTCATTTTTGAGCTGATTAATATATTCTCTTATAGTTCGTAAAACATTTCTATGTTCTTTATGAAAATGTTCTGCTACTTGAAAACTTGACGTAACTACTAAATTATTACTAATTTGTACTAAATTTTCCATTATACATTCTCCTTTTAACTTCTCATAAAGAATGATATAATAGATTTATCGATCTCTATGAGATTGTCTTTCATTATAAAATACACTCGCTTGAGCTTTGGTCGGTTCAATTAGCGGGTGTATTTTTATTTGTTTTGTTCCAAAATTAGATAAATGCCTTGTCTAACGACTTCTGCTTTTGTCAAATTTTTCTTTTTAGCAAAAGCTTCAATTTTTTTGTTAGTTAGTTCATCAACTCTTACTTTTAAATCATAAGTCTTTGGATTATCTATTTTAGGACGTCCCATTTTAGTACTCATCATATCACCTCACTTTTCGAGTACCATTAAGTATATTATATATATGTGAACTCAAAAAATCAATATATATTTCTCTCTACATATATACATAAATAATAAAAAACTCGCTAAAAAATAACTTTTAGCGAGTTTTTCTATATTATTTATATTGCAAAGCTTTTCTAGCTATATCTAATCGTTTCTTATTTACATTATCTAAAGATGATTGTCTTGCATTTGCCGATTGAGTAGTATTATCTATTATTTTTTGTTGCATTTTTTTGATATCTCTCATTTTCTTTTGAGCTTCTTTTAAACGTTCATAATATCGTTCATTAAATTCCTTAGGTCTTATACCAGTATCTTTATATTCATTATATAAAGCTTGCTGATAATGAAAATCCTCATAAAATTGAGTTAAACTACGTGCATTTTTATATGGTGTATACATAAAACGACGTAAAAATACAACATCTTCCCATGGCCATGCTAAAAGATTTTCTTTAGATACTAAATTATCATAAGATGATTTTTTTTGAGCATATTCTTTAGGTATAACACTCACATCAAGCACTTTTGTTGCTAGTCTACCATAATTGCCTGTATAACCATAAAGTAAATAATCCATCTTCATTGGAGAAATATTAAACGCTTTACCTAACATCTTAGATACACCTGAAGTATGTTCATCATATTGCATATATGGCATATCGTTTTGTTTAGATAAAGGCACTATATTGCCTTCTCTAAATAATGAATAATTAGCTGCTGTCTCCATTAAAGGTTTCAAAAGTGTTGGAAATATATCTGGTAATTGGTCAAACAACAAAACATGTGCATTATTAAAAGCTTCTTTATCTTTATTGTAACTATAATTTAAAGCTCTTTCCATTAGACTGCTTATTATAAGAATAGAAGGCTCCATTGCCTTTGGAATACGTATAATCTTATCACCAAGAGGCAATATCCAATGTGTATCTCGTAACCATTGCGGAGTTTCTTTATATTTATCATCATCTTTATTTAATAAAAATAATATTAAAGCAGGTAAAATTGCATATTTAGTTATTTTATAAGCCAATAACGCTCCACCTTTAGCCAATCCATATTTTATACCATAGCTTTCTACATCTCTAAAGAATTTAGACCAACCTTGAATAGAAGCATTGGCAAATAAAACATATCTATTTAATTCTCTACCAGCTTTTCCGCCACGGGAAAAATCCATGATATCTCTTGTATCATATGCAATATCTTGGCGATTTATAGATTTATCTACACTTATTTTTCTTAGACCTGCACGATAATGAGCAATACGCAATCCCATTTCAGATGCTTCAGATATATACTGAAATATATTTAATATATCCTGTGGTAAATTTTTCCATTTAGCCATAGATTTCCAGCTATGTTTATAAATTTTATTTAAGCTTGCCTGTGTATAATTTCTATCCATTGATACAGCAGCTGTTTGGGCTGCACCTGAAGCTATATATTCCCAATAATATTTATCCTTATGAAAGAATGATGAAAAGCCATGCCATATATCCATTGGTCGCATAGAATATTTATTATAATAAGTTACTGAAGCTAAATCTCTAAAAAAGTTTGAAAAACCAAATTCAGGATTAGAAATCGTAAATACTGAACGCATAATACTAGAAATTTTATATATTATCTTCTTCAAAAAATTACCGCCTGTTTCAGTATCTAAATCTCTCATCATATCGATTATGTCTTTATCAGCTTTATACGTTTGCTTTTTGCCATTTATCATGACTGAAAATGTTGTTTTAGCATCTTCACCTTTGTTTGCAACTTGTTCTATTTTTATATATGGAGCAATCATTTTATCATTTGCCAATGTTGTTAAAGATAACTTAGCTTTATTTTTAGCTATTATACGCATTGTCTTATAAGTATTAACAACTACACCTTCTATAGGGTTAACAGTTAACCTATCATTATTTTCTTCTTTTGTTATTTCCTTTCTAAATAGTAAATTATCATTTTCATCAAAATACTTATACATAGGAACATAGTTTTTGTGAGTAATTCTCATCTCTCGTAATTGTTGTCTACTTATCAATCCTGCATCAGTCATTAATTCAAACAATTTAAATTGATAATCTATAAGTTCTTTATGTGCTTGTTTTATATTATCATCAGTAGTATTAATAACTTCATCTAAATCTTTATTTTTCATAAATGATGGTTTATTTTTAGGATTATCTTTATAATACATAGCCAATGAATAATCAGCCAATTCTTCTAGTTTTTCACTATCTTTATTTATACCATTATCTATCAAAATTGTTTGTAATGATTTAAAATTGCTAAAATCAATATTAGGGAAAATAGCTTGTAATGATTGATTTACAACACCTTTTTTCCCTTCGATAAAAGCTATTCCTGTACCTGCACTTCCAGCAACTAATCTAAATTGTTTATAAGGATTTGTTATTTCTAACTTTTGTCCTGTAGCTTTTTCAAATTTGTCTACCATTCTTTTTACTGGCCCATATCTATCAACCCATTGGTCATGATTTTTTAAATACATTTCATGTAATAATTTCTTTAATCCAGATTTAGGCATATTATCATCACTGACACGATTTTCTCTAAGTTTATCACGAGCAGACATTGATTTTAAATCACTAAATAAACTTTGTAAATGATTAAATTCACTCATCATATGATGATTATTAATTGCTGTTACTAATTTATGATAATTTGCTTCATCATTTCTAGCTGAAGCCACATCAAAAATATAATTAGCAATATATTGTTGCATAGCCATATCATTTTTAAAGCCTAATTTTTCCGCCAGAATAGGTGATACTGCTTCTAACATTGCAGGATAATCAAAGGCTTTCTTCGTCCTGATAATTTTGGCCACATGATTGGTAACTACATCGTCCTTTGTTTGTATTCTCCCCATTTCAAATGTATATCCGCTGATCAGTTCCAAAGCTTGTTTTATCTGTATCGGTTTTGCTGTCGATTTTCTACCATTCCAATACAATTTCATCTTATCTAAAAATCCATTACTTTTACTAGATGACAATTTTTCTTTTTGAGATGAATAGACTTCTATAGATGCTGGTTTTATCTTAAATTCTTTATTATCTAATACTGTTTCATTATTATTAGCAAAGACTAAACCATTTTTTGTACGTTTAAATAAAAGTTGGCCATCTTTATTTTTTATTGATGTAACAAGTTTTTCCATAGCAATATTCATATTCTTGCCTTGTTCTTTATCAAGACCTAAAGGTATAGAATAAAGGGCACGGAATTTATCTAATAAATTATGCCAAAAAGCTACAAACCTTTGCCATATTGTTGGATTATTTTTGACCATAAGTTTATTTAAAGATACTCTAGTAGATGTGTTATACATATGGTCAGCTATCATTTCTTCTATAATATCTTCATCTGTCAAAAGTGGTTTTCCATCAAAAGTATCATTACCGCCAACAATTTCATCTCGATATTCTAAAATTCTTTTAGCTGATACTTCACCTATTGCTTTTCTTATTTCCGCAAATACTTCTGGATTAGTACCTTTTAGCCAATGTATAAACTCATGATAAAATGTCCATCTAGGACTAATATTACTAGCACGATTTAAATACATAATACCGCCAGAAAACGCACCTCTAATATTTTTAGCTTTATCATTATTAAAATATAAAATAGGGCAACCAATTATCTTACCAAAATCACTTAATGCTTTTTCTTGACGATTAAGTTTATCTTCAGTTAAAAGATTGTCATAATCAATCAAGCTAGGTATCATTTGCCCTACACCAGAATATTTCTTATTAAATTTATCCTTGCGAATATTTTCTTTTATTTCATTTAATAAATATTTAGCTTCTTTTTCATTTTTAAATAATAAAGCACTATGGTATCTACTATTATTTGTTTTTTTTACAACATATTGATAATCTAATTTTTTTAGAGCTGGCTCAATATAATTTATATAATTTCTATTATTCAAAGGAACTTTTATACCAATAATAGTACCGCCACTTTCCTTATCTTTATGAGTACCTATATAAGATTTCAATAATTTATTACTAATATCTTGTTCTTCATTATTTACACTATTTACGGCATCAAGAAAACTTTTTCGTTGTTGCTCTGTAGCAAATAAAAAACCTGCACTTTGATAACGACTATAAAACCCACCTGCTTTTTTAGCTAAAGTTATTAATGTTTTAAAATCATCTACATATTTTATAGGATATGCTCTTTTATAAATTTCTCCAGTTTTAGTATGTTTAAAATCATCTAAAACAAAATAATTATTACTGTTATTAGTATTCCCATCATCTATATTAATATCCGTATATTCCCTACGTTTGGCTATATCATTCAATTCTTCTAAAAATGCTTCTGCTTTTTGTCGGCTCTCAAAATAATAAGGCGTATTTTTTAGAACCATTACACTTGAAGAACCTATACCCTTATAAGTTCCATTATATTTTTCAACAATGGCTTTTATTTTTCTGTTTTTATTAATATTAGTAATTAAATTTCTAAATCTAAAATTATTAGATATAGTAACTTTTGTTAATACTCCTTCTTGTTCTATAGAAAATGGTTTGCTATTTGCAATATTCTTTAGTTCTTTTACAAAATTACTAGCTTGTTCTTGTGTTTTAAAAGGATATGCATATGCTCTAATTCTTTCAAATGCATCTAAATTGCCATATTTTTTAGCAATTTTATCTATTTCTGTGATAGATAATTCTCTTGCACTAGATTTAGGAGTTATATAAACAAATATTTTATCTGGTAATACTTGTTTTATAACAAAATCTTTATTTAAAAAGTCATTATAAAATTCACTTATTTCCGTTGAAAAAGCTTCCATATCACTTAAACTCTTAAAAGAATATTGACAATAGTTTAATGCATCTCTTTTAAACCAGCTATAAAACTCTCCTTTATCGCTTCCATAATGAATATTTTCATCTCGTCCATTATTCTTTATTGCTAAGTCATGAAATATTTTATCTAAATCAGCTGATTCATATTGTGCTGTCAATTCTAAAATTAAAGGATTTCTTATAGTAAATATATATCTATCTGCTCTTTCACTTAACATTGCTCCCGTTCTAACACCATTGAAATTCTTAAGTATTTCTCTTTTTTTAGCAATAGCATCTTCTTTTTCCTTTAATTTATTAATTGTTTCTTTATTTTTAGGCACTTCATAATAAGGATTTATTTGCTTTATAACTTGGTCAAAATATTCCTCATTTTCCATGACAATTTCCATGACTGATTTTTCATCATCATGTTCTTTGACTGTATTTTCTTCAGATGATACTTCATCATTTATAGAAGAATCATCTTTTTTCACATAACTTTCACTATCAATATCATTATTTACATTGATTTCATTTTTCTCTTTATCATCAGTACTTCCATCTAATGAATACTCAATATTATATGGATTTACTCTATCCACTATCTCTAGGTTTTCTATAGTATCAAATAATTCATTGATATTTTTTATATGTGATAAATCAAGTGATGTAGACACATTTATTTTTGTAGCTTGTTGTCCTTCTTTTGTCGTTTGCTTGTCAATTATTACAACTTTAGTAGAAATAGATGTCCCTGCTTTATTAAATGCAATACCTGGTAAGATAATTTCTTTTATCAATATAGCTGATGTAGCTTCTTCACTTGCATACCATTTATCAAAATGTTTTTGACAAGCTGGGCCATTAGGTATTATAGCTACAATTCGACCGCCATCACGCAAATGTTTAAATGCTTTAGCTACATGTTCAATAGCTGTTTTACCACCTTGACCAAATGGTGGATTCATTATTACTGCATCAAATTTATTAATAGTATCAAGATTTTCAAATGGAATATCTCTAACCTTACCATTAAAGCTCATTCTAGTTAAATCTGCTAATTGTGAACTTGGTTCAATAGCTACATTTTTAGTTGTTGCAGGGAACCATCTCGCAATAGCTCCATGTCCAGCACTTGGTTCTAAAGCAGACTCTCCATCTTTCAATCTAGACCATTCAACCATTTTTAGACCGATTGGTTCTGGAGTAGCAAAATAATCTTTACCTTCACTAGATTTATTCTTACTTGTTTTCTTCTGATTGGCATAATAGAAAGTTCTTGCCTTATCATATGCTGTTTTTATATTTTGATTAGCATAATCTTTTTCTTTTCCGCCAGTCCCTTCTGATGAATTACCTGGTAAATTCTTTTTCCACTCATCACTATCAATTGTTTCTTGAAAAGCTTCAACAAACGACTGTTTTAAATTTCGTGCTTCTTCTCCTAAAGCTAAATTTTCTACTGTTTCACTTCTTTGAGCAATATTTGTAGCAAATGCTGTACGCTCCATAGATGTTCCTGTATTTAAGTAACGAAAGATAGCATTCGTTTTTTGGCCAACACGATAAATTCTGCCTTCTGTTTGAATAGCTTCTACAGGTTTAGTCGGCAATCCTAAATTAATCAATACTCTTTGATGTTTTCCTGTTTTATCATGAAGACTAATTCCTGCACTACCAGCGTCTGCTTGTACTAAGATTACATCAACCTCACTATTATCATCATTAAATTTTGATAAACTATCATTCTTTTCTTTTGCAGATAAGCTTCCATTATAAATAGCTATTTTATCACCAAAAGCTTCTGTCAATGTTTGTATAGGCGATGTCAATTCAGACAAATCAAGATTTACTAGATCAGATCTTTCTTTGCAAAATCTTTCATATTCATCTTTGATACGATTTTTAGTATAAGAAGTAAGTGATTTAAATTGTTCATCATCAAAAGATAATTTAAATGGATGTTTGCTTTCATTTTTTAAATATCTATGAAATACTACTATTTTTTTACCAGTTTTTTTGTATTCTTTTATTAATTTTATAGCTTCTCTAGCTTTCACAGCTTCTAATAAAAATAATTTATTATAATAGCCATAACTTTTATTGAGGAAATTGACTAAATTTGTATAGTTATTTTTACTATTAAATAGATATTCAAAACCTTCATCTACTTTTTTACCTATTCCGCCATCTACTAGAATAAAACCTCTATCATAATCCTTATCAATTACTAATCGTCTGCTAGATATAGCACCATCATTCTTTAATTTCTCATGAAATTCCATTTCCATTATGCTATTATCTACATCTGGATCAGGCTGTTCTAATCGGTTATATCTTATTTTGTAACCAAAATTTTTAACAAAAAATTTATCATGTGCTTCTTCAGTACTTAAATTTCCATTTTGCCTATCATAATTAAAAAGATATCCTTCCGCATAATCGATATTTTTAACATGACTAAATGGTGTTGCTGATAAAAATAATACTTTTGGCTTATCTTTTTCTTGTATTTGTTTCCATTGATTTTTTAATTCTATTCTTAATTCCGAATTAGAATTTTCCTCTGGATATAAATAATCAAAACGTGTATTAAATCCTCTTTCATTTAAAGTAATAGCTCTTAAATTCTTAATAGCACCTGTTTCTTTATTATTTTGATTACTGATTAATTTATGACATTCATCAATGACTACTAAATCCCAACTACGATTAACAAGTGTTTTATTAGATGTAAAATTATTTAATGTAGTTATAGATATATTATTATCACCATTGTCTTTCTTATTCTTTAATGGCACTATATTAAGTCCAAATTTTTTACCACTATCAATCCAACCATCATTGATACCTGTACTTGGCGATACAATTAAAATGTTCTTTTTTCCTTGTTCTACAAAACGTTTAACAATTCCCAATCCAGTAAATGTTTTTCCTGTACCTGTACCATTAGTAAATAACATTCCTGGTTTATTATTCACAAACATACGTGTTTCTGCTTTGAAGACATCATCTTGTTGTTCTGGCAATAATAAAGGTAGGTCATTCTTGATAGATTCAAGATTGCCTACCTTTATATCTTTTGTATTAATTTGTTTTTGTTTATCTATAGTGCTTTCATCGAATAATGATTCATTAACAAAGTCAGTAATTCCTTCTGTTGTTGTTTCGTCAACCAATGGTCTTTCGTAGCTATCTGTAACGCTTCTTGATAGCTTAGTATCTCTGGTGCTATTGTCCGTATTTGCGGATTTTTCTTGGCGTATTGTGCTATCGCTAGTCTTTCCGCCAATATTGGTGCTATCTCCACGAATGCTAGTGCTACTATCTTGTTGTGGCCCCTCTCCACCATTTGTTCGTATATCTCGTCCATCTTCTCTACTGGATCGGTGGCTTTCATCATCTTTCCCCACATTGTCTTTATTGTTCCCTTGCTTATCTCGTGTAACCACTGTGTTGGAGCTGTCATTAAGCTCATTTTCATTTACCTCACTTTTCTTTTGATTGTCGCTAATATTATCATTTGATATAATATTATTAGAAGAAACATTTGATTTTACGGATATCGGGAGCCGTTCCTCTGTAACTCCAGTTTTATTGTTACTTTGGGATAATCGAACCGCACTATCACTGGAAATAGTGGCAATATCTTGTCCCTGTTTGCTATAAATCAATGTTTCTTTTTTTATTTGATTTTTAAAACTCCCTATATTCTTAGGTATAGCAGTGATAATAATATAATAACCATTATCTTCGTTTTGTAATTCAAAATAAGTAGGTACTACATTTTGTTTAGCTTTTACATTATCATCATTTAATTTAACTAAAGAATATGTCGCTCTTTTTCCTTTTCCATTATCTTTTTTATAAATCACATCAAAATTTTCAGCAACATCTGCAATCATATCTTCAATCGAATTATACCCTATATGTTTAGCTTGTTTTTCATGTTTTTTAGCATGAATTAAGCCTTGTTTTTCGTTACCAACACGAAGTCGAATTTTCCCTGGTGTCAATTCTCCGCCAGTAGCATTTGATATAGATGATGTAATTTCTCCAAAATTCCTGCTTCCATTGGATTTTATAATAAATTCATTTTCATTAGCTTCAGCTAAAGATTTTCCACTTTCTGTTAAATATCCATATGCTAAATCAAATGATTTATTTTGTTTATTATTTGTATTCTTTTGTTCTACTTCATTTGTTTTTAAATCAAAAGAAGACCTATTTATATCTGACTGTTCACTATTATTCTCAATAGATTGTGTTTCAGATGTAGATAAGTCTTCTTTTTTTATATCTGCTTCAATTTTATTGTCATCTAAAGTTTTCTGTATTTGTTGTTTTTCTTTATCATTTAATATAGGTTCTAATTTTCTTTGCATAAAATCATTAGCTTTATTTACTCTATTAATATTATCACTACTAATAGCCTGCTCAAGATTATTTAAATCAACTTTTAATTGTTTTTCTTGTACTTTATCAAACAAAAGTTTACCTATATTTTTAGCAGCTTCTATATCTATTTCTTTTTGTTTTTGCTGAATATTTGTTTCATTACTTCTGCTGCTTGTTTGATTTTCTTTTGGTAATTGTCGTCCTTGTTCATATTGTTTTGCTTTGTCTGCAATTGTTTCAAGTCCATTTATAGCATCTTCCCTTCTTCTAAATTCATTTGCTACTTCTGGTGGTATCTGCATACCATATTGAGGATCTTCATATCCATATGACAAATGCTCTATAGCTGTATCTCTTAAATATCCTTCAATATCATTTTTTCCAAGAGGTCTATTATCTCTTGCTTTCATTATATCCCTGTACCATTGATAATTATTAGAAAATCCAGGACTATTAATATATTCATCTGTTTTCTCATTATAATATACACTACGGGCTACTACTCCTTTTTTCATTTGTGAACGAAGTATTTCCACATAGCTTTGTATATCTTGTTCTTGCTCATTTTTCAGTAAGGTTAATACATCAGCAAAAGATTTTCCAGTATCTTTAAAAGTGTAATCTAAATAGTCCATTGCTAATGCTTCTTCTTCAGATAAGCTATTTATAAATTCTTTATATTTTTTTGCTCTTTCTATAGATTTAGCTAATTGTTCTATAGAGTAATCATATTGATATTTTTGTTCTTGATTTTCCGCCAACGATTTATTTTTTATACTGTCGTACAATCTATTTATATCTTCTTGACTTAAGGTGTCTTGAGATGAATTTAAATTATCTACTAATTTTTTTATATAACTATTTATATTTTCTGTATTATCAATAGTAATTTCTTTTTTTGATATCTCATCTTTTTGTAATGTTTTTATATTATTTATATCTAAATTATCATTTATTTTATTATACCAATCATTAGCAATTCTATTATTAGGATTATTTAAACCTTCTAACAACATTGCTTTACTAGTTTTTTTATCATTATTAGATGCATTTAATAAATATTGTATTGCAGTAATAGCATCTCTTTGTCTATTTATATCACTACTATCTAATGAAGCTTTTATCTTATCATAATTTACTATAGGATTAGTATTTTGTAATTCATTATTACTTTTTTCTAATTGTTTTAATAAATTATTTCCTAAAATTTTTAGTTTGTTTGTATCAAATTTGGGTTTATTATCTTTATTTTTATTAGCTTTAAAAGCATTATCCGCCATAAAGCCTTTTTTCATATGCTCTATTTCTTCAGCTTTTTTTGCAGCTTCTAATGTTTTATTTTCACTATATAGCTTATTTTGTTCTTGGATAGCACTATCTATCTTCTTTTGTTGTTCTGAAGTAAAATTACTAGCTCTTTTTGCCTGCAATTTTGTTAGAAATTTTTTATCTGTTTTCTTTATATTATCAATTAAATTATCTAAAGCATATATATCATTATTACGCTTTATTTTAGTTAATTTATCTAAATATAAAATATTTCCATCTGTTTGAGCTTTAGCTATTTCCTCATCAACAATATCCCATTTTTCATCTTCAGATAAAGTATCTAAATCACTATTATTATCATTTTTTTCTGTTTTATACTCTGCTTGTGCAGGTTCATAAAGTGATATATCATCTGCTTTCATATTAGAATAATCATTATTTAATACATAACTATCATTATTGTAAAAGTCGTTAGCAGTTGAATTATCAATGCTTGGTGCACTATCTACTTGAGTTGATACACCAGGTATAGGCTCTCCATGGTCTGAAAAATGTATATGTCCACCAGTAGCATTTGCTGATGGATTAGTATATTCATCAAGTGATGTTAAGCCATATTTTTCACCTTGTTTTATAAGCCATGCTCTAGCTTCAGGATCACTTGCTAATAAGTCATTAGCCACATCAATCGCTTGCCCACTATCATGCCAAGAAGAACCATTTCCATTTCTTTTCATACTAGTTACATCTAAATTATAACCAAATTTATTATAGAAATCTCTTGCCAATAAATTTAATTTTTGTTCTGTTAATGTAGTAAGCCCTGTATCACTAACTTCTCCTAAGATATTGTAATATTTCTTATCAGGCAAAGAAATATTATTTAGTTCTTCAATTTTATTTAATACGTTATTGGCATAATTTATGGATTCAGAAAATCTTTCACCATTATCAAAGTTTCCTTCTCCTTCGTTATAAGCAATTAATGTATCTCGCCAATTGCCATATTTATCATATAAATATTTTAAATATTTAGCTCCACCCATTATATTTTGTTCTGGATCTTTTATATTTTTTACACCCATTGCTTTTGCTGTTTCAGGCATAAGTTGCATATAGCCTATAGCCCCTTGTTCTGATACTGCATTAGGATTATATGAAGATTCTATATTACTTACAGCTTGAATAATACTTGCAGGAATACCAGTTTCATTAGCAGCATTATTTATATATTTATCAAAATCTGGATTTCCTGTTGTAGCCCTAATTGTTGATGGTACAGCGGATAATCCACCACCAACTATCATACCTGTTTGCATAGCATCTATCTGATCTTGAGGTGCATTAAAAGGGTTAAATGAATATGGTTTATCTGTCCATTTGTTTTGAATACCTTGTTGTGTAAATTCTTCTGTGCCATTTTGTATAGCATTAATGCCAGTTGCTACAATTGCTTTTTTAAGTCGTTTAGGCAATGTTTTACCTAATGATGGATTTATTCCTTTTCCACCAAGTAACGTATATTCAATTGCATTAGAACCCATTAACATTGGCAAATTAGACATAGTAGTAGCCCAACCTCTTAGATATGGATTATCTAAGTTATTTTCTTTAGCATCTCTTACTACAGCTCCACCTTCAGACATAGATTCAGGAAAGGCTGTCATTGCCCCCTTCAACGCTAATTCAGCTGACTTTCTGATCATAGGATTTGTTGTACTTTGAATTAACTTCATTAAGTAAGTTGGTGCTAAATAAGCTGAGGGAGCTAAGGCAAGCATTGAACCTGCTGCATTAGGTAATGTGTAAGTTAATCCTTCTGGATCTGTGAAAAATTCTTTAGAAAAAATATTTCCGCTAAAATTTTTATTTGGACTAGTTTTTTTACTTATAAAATTTAGTTCATGTCCTGTATTTAATCCAAATAAGTCAACTATACCGCCATACGTATTACTTATTCCATTAATAAGACTTTTAGGTGCATTATAGTTATATTCTTGTGTTCTTTCTAAGGCATTTAAATTTCTTTTTTGGAAATTTTTCAACCAATTTGGTTCTAAAGTTGATTCATTTGCATATTTTTTACCAGCTTCTGTAATTTTATCAGTAGAATTTTTATCAAATTCTGTCGCTTGATAAGCTAATCCACTCAATAATCCAATAGGAGATACATCATAAAGAGTCTGAAAGCTTTCGGGAAGATTTATACTCTGTTTTATTCTTTTAGGAATATCTATTGATAGATGGTTAGATAGTTTATCATGATTTACGTCTCCATTACCAGGATAAGTATTTGCCGTTTTATTACTAGAATCATATTTGCCTGTTCCTTTTAAATAATCTTTGCCCGTTGTAGAATAATCAACATTGTTTTTATGGAATTTATTTGATACCCATTTAAGATTATTATCTATACCATTAGCAATATCATTTGTTATATCTGATACAGTATCTATAGCATTATCAAAAAAACCTTTTTCTTCAGGCTCATTCTTTATAACACCAGAATTATTACTATTTAACCATGTTCGCGAATTTATTTTTCTAAAATAATCTAATCTATTTGACATTATAACACCTCTTAATCACTATATTCTGGTAAGTATTCTTTTCTTATTTCATCAGGTATAGCATTCCAATATTTGCGAGCATTATCTTCATTTCCAGCTTTTTTCTCACGTAAAAAATTAAATACATATATTATAGAATTGGAGAAAAACTGATATTCATCTTCTGTTAAATATGGTCCATATTTTGCCAATTCTTGCTGATATTTATTCAATGTATCTTCACTTGATAAAGCATCATCGTTTTTAGCTGAAGACAATAAATTAAATACTAAACTATTTATTTCACCAAACATTTTTTGCTCTTCTTTGCTTAAGTTATTATTATTGGAATTATTTTGTTTTTCTATATTAGCTTGATAACTGATAAGATCTTTTTGATTATTTGTATCAATACCTGCTCGATAAGCATATGAAGCATCTTTTCTTTTATTTTTTTCTATATCATTTCTATCTTCTAAGTCATATATTTTTTGTTGAAGTTCTTCATTATACTTAGCTTGTTTATCCATTGCTGTTAATTGATTTTGTGCAGATACTGCATCACGTGCTAGTTGTAAACCAAAAGCATATTGGTCTTTTGGCATACCATATGCTGATAATAGCTGTGTAAATGCATCTGGATCCTCAAGACGTAATTGAGCAAGCATAGACATACCAAGATTATTAACACTACCATCAGGATTAGTACCATATGATATAAATTGGTCGGATAAATCACTCATTTTTCTTGACTGATATGCAGCTGATTTTTGTGTTGCTATTTCTCTTGCTGCTGTTTCACCTACACCGCTTTTTAATACTCGCTCATAAATATCTTGCCAATATTCTTGAGTTGTTAAATAATTTGGTGTAGATGTATTAGTATTATTAAATTGTGGTGTTTCATTTAAATATGCTAATTTAGCTCTATCTAAGGATATATCAGAATCAAATGACGATACATCTAATCCATATTGTCTTGCTAGATCTCTGGCATTTTTAGCTTGTACTTGTGCAAGGAAGCGTTCATCATCTGTACTTGCATTATCATACATATATTTAGCTTGAATTAACTGTCTTTCAATGCTATTAGCTAAATTCTGTTGATATGAAGATATTTTTTGTGGTATAGGTTCTTTATAATAATTTAAATCCGCCATAGATTTTTGAGATTGTTCCTGTGTTTTGTCTGCACCAAAATAACTACTATCTACACCTAATTTATTTAATTCTTCTCTAGCAGCATTTGCCTGTGCATTAGCAGACTGCATTCCTTCAGTATCATTATTAGTTTGAGCTTTCATATAATCTGCCTTTGCACTATTGATAACATTTACATAATAATCAATTCGTGGTTTTAAATATTCAGGTAAAGAATTAGCCGCCACTTCATTACTAGAAGCGACGGCATTATTAAAAGACATTGGTTGATTATAATATCCCAAAGCATATTTCATACTAAGATCATCTTTCACTTTTAGTTTATTTGAATCACCTAATAAATAACTTTCCTTTGGTACTGTTGTCGTATTTACTTTATTTTTATTTGTTGTAGATATTTGTTGTTCTACTGTTGGTAATTGCATATTTTGATAAGCTGATATAGTACGATTATCATTAGCCATTTGATTATACTGATTCAGTGTAGTTCCTTCTGGGATACTAGCATTTGTTTCCATTACTTGTCGAACATAATCACTATTATCTCCTAGAATATCGCTTTCTTTCGAACCTTTATTTTCAATACCACTTAATATACCATCTGAAGTAGCTTCATTTGATGATATTGGTTCACTTATAACTGCTTCAGCAGCTTCTAATCCTTTTTTCTTATTTCCTCTAGTAAAATAGTTATTTAAAAATGCTCCTAATCCATAACCAATTGCTTGCTCAATCGGCATACTAGCTACAGCTAATCCTCTTTTTAAGTTATACATTTTATCCCACTGGTCTTGATTTTGATATGCATTTATTCCTTGTTCCATAAAAATCATTCTCCTTTATCTTTTAAAATAATCCGCCAAACAATCCACCAAGTAATCCGCCACTGCTAGTGGTTTGAGTAGTTGTAGTCGTTCCTTTACCTGCTAATGCATTAAGCGTAGAATTACCTGAACTTGCAAGCCCTGTTGAAGCATTCCACAAATTAAGTGCTGGCTGTTGGGCCGCTTCTTGTGCTCCTGCTGCTGTTGTTATTCCTGCTGATGCATTATTGATATTTCCATTATTTATTCCATTTAATAAGTTCATATAGCTTTGTTGTTGTTGTGAAATAGTATTATTCACGCTATCAGATAAATCTTTCATTCCTGTAGTTGTTACAGAACTATTCAATACACCATTATTAGCAAGTCCATTTAATAAATTACCCATACTATTTTGCGCTATGGTTGATACATTATTAGTTATATTGTCTAGTGCTGCTTGCGGTAATTGTCCATTAGCCAAAGCTTGATTATTTTGGTTTGCTTGATTTATTTGACTTTGTGCTTGATTATTAGCTGTGTTAAAATCATATTGAACAGCACCTATTGAGTTTTGCAGAATATTTTTAGCAGTATCATTTAACCATGATGCATTAGGTGCATATTGATTAGCTAAATCAGCTTGAACTTTTTGTAATTGTAATTCATACTGAGTTGGTTGATACGATTGGTTGTTTACCGTTGTATTTCCTTTGAATAACTGCAAATCTATATAATAAATTTTAGGTTTGTATGCATGCATAATCTCACCTACTTTCTATATCTAAATATCCCATGTTACATAATAAGAAATCCTTGTTATATCATCGTGCAAATATACGGGTGATATACGAGCCTTCTTACCTTCTTTGTTTTCTGCATAATAGATAAAAGAGCCGTCATGAAGCGGCTCTTTTTTAGTTATCTTATATCCCCAAAAACGAATATAAGCTTTTATATTTTCTCGTATGCATATTGTACCTAGTTTTTTTATCCCTAGCATTTGAGCAAATACTGTGGCAAAATCTCGCCAAAATTTGCCATCACCAGCCATTTGATAAATCATTAGCATACTATTATCTTGAGTAGTGCCAATTTCACAAAAGCCACGAGAAGGCAAGTAAAAAAGCTTAAACCCTTCTTTTGGTTTAAACTTATCTTTTGTTTTTTGCTCATATTTTTTTATATATTCATCTAATGTATTATTCATATAAAAAATCCCATAAATAAACCATTTTTCCCACGTGGGAAAAATGGCATTAAAACTTGAATTTATAACCTAGAATAGCTGTCTTTTCATCAGCGATTATCCAGGTATTTTTTATATCCCCAGCTATGGCGATACCATTATTTCCAATACCTAGACCAATAGCATAATTCTTTTCTTTGTTAATCTGTTGATTGTTTTCGTACTGCGTCAATAATTGATTGGCATTCGCTAAGGATTGATTCAAAACTTGAACTTGCTTCTGTAGCTGTTCCGATTGCATTTTCAAGTTTTGCACTTGTATCTGCGATATCTGAAGCTGTGTCTGCAATGTCTTGTTTTGCTCCTTCAGCTCGGTCAAGTTCGTTTCTAATTGCGTCAGTTGGCTCTCCGTTATCGTATAAGTCTTTTCTGTCGCTCCACAGACTGCACACATACAAGACCACAATAATAATACCGCCAATAATAATATATTTATATTTTTTAATCTTACTAAACACATCATTCAAGTGTGTTCACTTCCATTTCTTCAATACAAGGATTTAATGCTCTAAGCCCTGTAAAATAAAGTACATCGCCTTGCATAAAGCAAAATTCAGGTACATTATCTAATAGCACTTGGTTAGGATTTTTAGATGTTTCAAAAATGTCTTTAATCTTTGCTTTTGTAATACCTTCAATTGGTTCTTTACTTACAAGTTTAATGGTTTTAATCATGATAAACACTCCTTCATTTTGTGATTTCTGCATTATTTAATAATTGAATTATCTCATTGATTTTATTTTTTAATACATCTAGCGTGAGCGTATCTCCGCTTTCTGTAATTTGATTTATTTGAGGTTGTTGTATTATACCTACATGGTTTGTAGTTAAGAGTAAATTTGTTACCTCTTTAGACAAATTACTCAATATAATAGTGTTTTTAGCTATCTTTTCCGAATTTATAGCACCATCAACAATTTTTTCTGTACTTACAGAATTATCGTTTGGAATATTTCCTTCAGCTACTTTTAGCTTAGTTATCTCCCACCATGCTTTTAAATACTGCTCTTTCCGCCAAAAAGGTTTAGAAAATGGCTGATAATCTTTACCAGCCATTGCCATTACTATTGAATATAAATATTGTTCTTCTAAATCTGTTGTCGGTTTTGGTAAATTATCTATTATATCATGATAATCATTCATAGTAGACATTACAGTCAAGCCTCATATCACTTATTTGTTCACAGTCTGTATATTGCCAAATACGACATATACGATTAGGATTTTCTATGGCAAAACTATTTTCTGGATAATATTGAGCTACCCAAATAGGTACATAATCAGGCAATGCTTTTAAGTCTATAATATTTGTTAGCCAATTATAAGAACTATATAAGCCTACATAGTTATACCCTTTATCCAATAATGTACTGATAAAATTAGCAATAGGATAAACTACGTTTAAGTATCCTTCTAACATATCTTTATCTTCAGCATCATACCAGATACCAAGTTCAGGATTTTTTCCATTAAGATATGTCTTAATCTGTTTATCAACCCAATTAGCTTCTGTTATAGCTTCATTAAACTTTTCATCAAGTTTATAATGTTCTCCTATTTTTAGAATAACTCCTTCAATTCCAGCGTCTTTTACTGCTTGCCAATCGATCCATTCTTGCCAAGCAGAAATATCAATTACTTTCATCATTAATCACCGCCAAATCAATACCTAGAATATTTGCTTCTTCTTTTAAAGTTCCTAAATATTCTTTAAGATGAATAAGTCTTTTATTTAATAGCTCATAGCTACAATTAGGCTTAAAATCTAAAGAACATTGCTTATATTTTTCTAAAACCTTATGCAGTTTATTAGCTCTAATATCCGCTTGAAAATATTCCGCTAATAATCTTTCTTTATAGTTTTTACTTGTCATTAAGTTTATTGTATCTTTTAATTCCATTATTAATCACACCCAGTAAAAAAACCAACAATAAATCCAAATAAGCCACCTAATATAATCATTAAAAAAAATTCCATAATTATTTATTACCTTTAAATCCACTTTTAGCACATTGAAGTAAAAATCCTAAATATCCCCAGATTTTATCTTTGATATGTTCCATACAACATTGTTTACCGATTTCCATATCAAAATTTTTTGCATCTACACATGCGGATCCATCAGTAATAGTAAATCCATTTTTACATGTAGCTTGTACTACAGTTGTTTTATCACCCATTTTTATTGCTTCTGTTTTAGTAATAAAATTATCAACATCTTTTTGAGTAATTTTATTATCTTCCTCTAATTGTAAATATTGTTTTTCAAATTCTTCTTTAGGACACCAAGATATATACTTGTCTTTATTTTGATAATAAATTTTATATCCATCTGCTCCTACGTCATGTTCGCCATATTTTTTCCATGCCTTACATGGTTCAGCTTTAACAAATTTTACACTAATATAATTTCTAATCATTATTAATCCTTCTTTCTTTTTATTTTCTAATTTTTTCTTTTTGCATAGCATATTGAGCTAAGTTATTCTTTAATTTAGTTGGAACTGGTACACCACAGTTTGTAGCATTTTCTAATATGCTCAAGCCTTCATTTGCGATATAAAATAAAATCGCAATATCTCGCGTGATAGTTCCTTGATTAAAAACAATATCTGCCGTATGTGCCACCATAATAATAATTACAATGACAGCTTTTTTTGCTAATCCTCGCCAACCTTTTCTGCTATCAAGTTTTTTGTTTGGATTTATCCAGGCTGATAAAAGACCTGTTATATAATCTAACACCATTAGTAGCAAAATAGCTTCCCACAAGTTTGACCAACTGCCGAATAAATGACTACATATCGTCCCCACAGTAGCGAAACACGCTCCCCATTCAATCTCTAATCGGACTGGTATAATCGTTTTACAAAACGAAACCATATCCGCCAAAAACTCCTGCATTTTAATCACCTTCTTAAAATTTAATTTGATAAAACAAACCGCCAGCCATTGTAGCATATGCGTCATTATTATCTACATGGTCATCTACGAATTTTTCTTTACTCCATGCAATAGCTGAAGTAATTAAAAAAGCTTCAAATGCACTGCAACCTACATTGCGCTGAAGCTGGTCTTGAATTACATATCCCGCCATGAAGTGCATGGCTTTATCTGTTGGTATACTATCTTGTATATCATGCAAGTTATTAGCAAAACATGTTGCAGATAAAGACACTATTAGCATTATCAATATAATTATTTTCTTAAACATTTATTGCTCCTTAAATATTTGGTACTGCATAATATGGACTATTAGCAGTATAAAATCCAAAGTTTTTTATATACACATTACTACTCATAGAAACTTCAAAGTTGAACTCAAACCTAATTTTTACCTCTTTATCACTATGACTTCGTAACCATGAAAAAATTGTATCTTTATTTAATGCTATAGGGAACACCCATGTTTTAGCTGTATTTCCTTGTATATAGTAAGTACTACCACTAGAAATCATAGTAGAGTTTGTGTTATCAGAATTTTTTAAATAAATGCTTAAAGACATATGAGAATTGCTCTCTGAGTAAAACGTTGAAAAGAAGTATATATAATTACTTAATATATCATCTAATACACTAACATCAAATTCAGTGTTAATGTGTATATATGTTGCTTCACTCCCTGATATAAGTTGCATAAGTTTCCTATAATAAGGAAATTTACTATTGGGAACTGAATTATTAAACATATTTTTAAATTTTACTCCAACAGCTTTAGATGCATTGATGTATTGACTATTTTCTGATATGTTACTTACTGTTAACGTTAATTCATTAATATTCGTAAAGTCTGTATTAAGCACTTTATATTTTGGTGATGTAACCCCTGTATTACAGCTATAAGGTATAGACATCTGTAGATTAACATTATCTACTTTTAGAGATAAACCACAAACAGTACCTTTAAATTTATCACCAATATTAGATAATTTTTGAGTATCTGTTGTTCCTGTAAAACAGTAATAAATCAAATTATATACATTCTGCTTGTCTGTATTATCTAGATTAGCACTTTCGTCATACTTAAATAAATATTGTGTTGTATATTCATCTGCATAAGATGGATATGTTGTAGGACTTATAGCATTATGAATATCTAGGTTACTACCAGTTACAGTAATATTGCTATCTGCTAAATAAAATAAAGAATTTATACCATCAGCAAGTACATGACTAGCTAAGATATTTGAATTTTTATAAGCTTTTATACAACAAGATTTTTTAAATATTTCAGGATTGCTAGGGATAGTAGCATAATAACAATGTAAATTTTGAATATCTATTCTACTACCTTGTGTTACTTCTTCTACCCCTACGGTTATATTATCTGTTCCGATATTCCTATATATACTATCTCCATGTACTAAAAATCCTTTTGTATATATATCAGGAGAATATCCACTTGCATAAGCATTTTGTAGTGTAACTCCACTACCACTAACATGTTTATACCCTGTATCTTTTACATTTATAATATTTAGAGTATCTATAGTGTAGTTAGTAGCTTTTGTTACTAATACACCTAAAGATGATAAATTATTACAATCTACTTTTAGGTTATTTATTCTCCCACCCCTAAACTGTTTATTAGTACCATCAAAGTTATCTGAATTAACTTCAAATACATACTCATTCTCTGTGTTTGCTCTTAATGTAGCAAAATTAAACTCAATGTTTGCTGGATTTCCGCTTGTAACTGTAGCATTATAAGTTACTTTACTTACACTATAAATAGCTTTAGGAAAAATCAATTTTGTACCATATTTACTTGCTAAATCAAAAGATTTTTGTATAGCTTCTGTATCGTCTGTTTCACCATCGCCCTTAGCACCAAACCATTTTATGTTTATATAATCTTTTATTAGTAACTTTGCATATAATTCATTTTGTAGTGAAATAATACTAGCTTTATCAGCTTCATCTTCACCTATATTATCTGTTATTAAATAATCAGCTCCGCCACCATCACCAACGGTATAAAAGCCTAGTGTTTTTGCTAATGCTCCTGCTTTTAATGTATTACTAGCTTTCATATCTTCAACACTATTAAATGTTCTAATATTAATAGATTGAGCACTTGTCATGGCTTCATTAGCTGCTTTAAGTGCTGTGGTAAGAGTTTCATTTGCTGTTGCTATCTGCCTATTTAATTCAGTTTTTAACTCTTGTACTTCGGTTAAAATTTCATTGATTTCGTCTAAGATAGCTTGTGTTGCTTCTGTAGCTCCTAAAAACTCTTTTGTTACATCACCAATTTGTGTCCATGTTAGATTATCTTTATCTCTCACATATAAGATATTTTCTTCAATCTTAAATTGCCCTGGATAAGATGTATCTTCACCGATGACTTGATGTGTAATAGCTTTATAGATAAGCTCATATAATTCTATTTCTTTTGGGAAATTAGGTTTCGTAATATCAAAAATAGTTATCCATTCACTATTTGTTTTATCTCGTATATAAAGCTTATCTTCTGTTATTTTTATGGCATAAGGCAAAGCTAGACTTGCATCTATTTCTTGATTAGTAAGTATTTTATACAGTAAATCATAGATGTTTTCTATCTCACCTATATACTTACCGCCAAACTGGAATACATCATCGCCTCTATGCTCTAAGTTAAGAGGAAATCTAGTAGCGAATTTCCCGTTTTGAACTACTGGTAGTGGTGCTGGCAAACCATATTTTCTTTGTATATTATCTAAATCCATTTAATTACACCTCCGCCACATCAGCTTGAATAAAGTTTAAAATAAAAGGTTCTCCCATACCTACACCGCTAATGCGAATATTGGGAGAACGATACACTACTCTTTTTGTTTTTCTTATTGTTTCTAAATTCTGTAATTGTTGTTTATTAAATTTACTGTTATATATAGGTTCAAAACTATCAGCTACTTTATCACTAGCCCGCGTGTAGATGTTTTTATTGTTTCTATAGGGCAATGGCTCACTATTTCTAAAAATATACTGCTTATTGTCATTTATATAACTACTAGGCACAAGATGTGGTAATGGTACCTTTATAGTGCCAATATCGAAATGGCTGTTAGATACATACATATATTGAAGTGGTGTAACGCAAATGGTTAATCTTTTTATCAAATATTGATAATCTGCCATACGTGTTTTCATGCGTACTTTAAAACGTAACGGCTCATCTGCATCGTAAAAAACATCACCTGCATTTAATTTGCATATAGCACTTTCTTTTATCACATATACGTCATTATTTATAGATAATACATCAACCGCCACATCATTAAACTGTCTTTGGAAAAAAGCGTTAGTATTGCAATCTAACACGAGCACATAGCCATTTTCACCAATACACCATACTTGATTTAATGGTGGTACATAACGAAGTTTTGTATTACTAGGTAGGTTTGCAATCTTACTAGCAACTTTAGAACCTATATTTGTAGGCTTCATATCGCCGTATTCTTGCGTTGTCTGAATACTTTGCAGGGCTATATCGCTCATAATCAGGACGTTATTAATTATGTTGCAATAACTAGCAGTACCTTTACAGAATATATTTCTTCCTAATTCACTAATTCGCCAATCAGGATATTCATTTTCTAAGCGGAAAACCATTCCATTTGATTTTATGAATAAAATATCTTTACTCATATTCACCATACCCATGATATGACCGCCAACTTTATATCCAATTTGAGCAAATAAACTCGATGATGGATCATTAGTGTCTTGAGTCCAGTTGGTTTCATCACCAACTCCAGAAAATAATACCTGGTCGGTATCATCAAAAACAAGAACACGACCAGAACGAATATACACGCCGTTACAATGTTCTGGACTTGTTTCTATTGTTTCTACATCTTCAATCCCCTTAGCATATTGAAGCTTACCGCCACTAGCAATTAAAAGACCATCTTCCCACATAGCAGTTATTACTTCACCTGTTCCCGTTAAAGTTCCAACTTCTTTTACTTCAGAAAAATCTTTTGTGGCCAGAATTTTATTATCTTCTGTAAATAAAATAAGTGCAGAATTTAAAATATCAAACGCTGCACTTTTAAATGTATATTCATTTGTAGTATATAAGGTATCTGTTCCTTGTACTGTGCGAAGTAATTTAGAATTACTGTCTATTTCCATATTTATTACTTCAGCAAGTTCATTGTCTGCTATTAGATTTTCTGTACAAGATACATTAAGACCGCCAGTAAAGTCTTGCAACATCACAGATTGTTGATTAGCATGTTTTGTAGATAATTTCATTACCATACCGCCCTTATTACATCACAATCATCAGGCAACGAATCATAATATCCAGAAATAACATATACTGTATCTCTTTCTCTTAATATATTTTCTAATTGTGCTACTATTTGACTCATAACCGACATTTCTTGAGACATATCAAACTCATTACCCATGGATAATCGAATTAATGCATATTCAATTAGCATATCATCAAATTCATTCGGAAAAGGACTTTTCCCATTATCATCATCAGACAAAGTCATTTCTTTTATATCTTCTACAGCTAAAATTTCATAATTAATAGGCTTATCAGGCATAGGATACAAATTTATAGTCTTTAAACCTGTTATGAAATAAGCATAAGGAAAGCCGTGCTTATCCATATTTAGTATATCTGCACGGCTTTTATAAATTATACGTTTGCCATTTATTCTAATATCTACTATTTTTACAGGTATAAAATCCAACTCAATTATATTTTCATTAGTATTTAAATTACCTTTAGTCACATTAGACAACAATTCTGGCTTTAACTGTAAAATCATACGTCTTAAAAATCTAGAACCAGCATTTAGACAATTTAGTATAGCTATATCGTCATAACCTGTTTCTTGCTCATCATGTACTAAAATTCTAACTCGCTTTATTAATTCTTCTACAGCTAACATCTTGATACCTCATCAATCTGGTACAGCTGAAGTTAAAATATTTACTGTAGCAAAATCTGTAGGTGTACTTCCATCAATTCTAAATACAGACTTGGCCACACCATAAGTACGAGAGATAGCCACACCATATTGGTTATCATAGTCAAATAATTTTTCTTTCCATGATAAATCAATACCATTTGCCATTACACCTGCTTGAGCACCCAACAATAATCCATGTCCTACCCATGTAGAACTATCACCAGTTTGACCAATTGGAACATTTTCATTTTCATGTACAACTACACCATTATATAAACCAGTAGCACCTGTAAAAATAGGATTTTTCATGCCACGAATATTAGCATATTGCTGTGCATTAATCCATTTATCATCTTCTTTTAAATCGCGAATTTGATAAGGATGCAATACCATTACATAATATTCTCCACCATTAACACGAACAGGTCTGATTTTTGGATTAGACATCTGTGCCAAACGTTTTGCTTTACCTAAAACAGTAGTATTCATTTTAGCAGTACTTGTAATATTAGCTTCAGCTGAAATACCAGTACCGCCATAAATAACTTTATCTGCTGTTGGATTATTTGTAAGTACTTTAAATAAATCATCATCAATTCTTTCTCTAAGCCAAATAGATAATCCATCTTTTGCATTTTTACGCATATTTTCTTTACTTTTCTTTTCTTCAAATTTACCTTTTAGGCGTACAGCATTTCTGAGCTGGTTAATAGTGAAGTCAAAGCTTCTGTATTCCATTTTTTCTTCATTGCCTTCTAAGATATCATCTCCTGTAACACCATCACCTTTTAATTTAAGTACAAGTGATTGTGTTATTCTATCTCCAGCTTCTTTCTCTAAATCATTCAGAACTTGAATAATATTATTAACACCTTCACCCATGAATTTGCCAAAGAATAAATCTTTCATAGCTGTAGTCCATGTTTGTTTTGCCCATGCTTTTTTTACAAGTTCTTCAGGAACAGTTGTTTCTGCAAATAGTCTTAAATCCATATTTGCTGGTAAAGATATCTGCATTCCTCGTCCTTCAAAACCCATATTTTTAAAGTATTTGGGAAATGCTCTTTTCAATTCGTCTTCATTAAATTTAAAATTACTTAAACACATATATAGTACCTTCTTTCTTTATTTATTCACCTAATAAAATTTTTTGATACTTCTCTGGTATTTTTTCCCATGGTCGGTTATTCATCATTTCAATAGCAATATCTACATCACTTTTGCCTGAAGTATCTCCGCCACCTGATAATTTATCTGCTCGTGGCATTTTTTTAGCTTGTTTATATTTATTTACTACTTTATCTTGTTTTTCTTTTTGTTTTGCATTTATATCTTTATAATATTCACGTTTAGCATTTTCAAAATAAGATTCAATAGTATATCGGTCTGATGGTGAAGCTACTCCTCGTTCTAATCTTGCATAAGCATCACGAATTATATTTTGATTAACCACAGATTGCTTTTCAAAATATCCATTTATAGCAAAATCTTGTATTTCTTTAAAATGTGTATCTTTCTTTTGTTCATTTTCAAATGCTTTAAATGCCGCCATATTTTCTCTATGTGCCTGCATAAATGCTTCTTTTCTTTGATTTCTCAATGCTAATTCACTATTAACATTGCTCATAATATTATCTTTAGCAATTTCAAAAGCTGCTTCATAATCCGCTTTCTTTTGAGCACCATTATCTTCAAACTCTAAATCATTTAATTGTTCTTCTGTTAAATTAACGGATTTTAAAGCTATTTTTTTCGCTTCACTTATCACTGTACGTGCAAATTCAATTGGAACTTGCTCTAATTTAATAGGCTTAAAAGGTGCAGGTCTAAATTCCTGTTGTTTAGGAATTTGCTCTTGTTGTTTTCTTAATTGCTCATTTTCTTTGCGTAATTTAGCAAGCTGCTCTTCAATGCCTTCGGTAGGTTTATCTTCTATTTTTTCTTCATCATCTTGTTTAGATTGCTGTTCTTCTTGCTCATCTTTTTTACTTTCAAGTTTTTCATCTTCAGCTTTTTGTTGTTCTCTAAATTTATTAGTAAATTCTCTAGCAATCCCTGGATCTAATCCTTCAAACTCTTCAGGAATACTTATTTCATCATTCTCATTATTATCTACATCATCTACTGTTTCATCAGCTACAACATCAGAATCAATTTGATTATCTTCAAAATCATCTTCAGCAAATAATTGCAAATTAAAAATTCTTAATACGTCCATAATATATCTCCTAACTCAAATTTTATTAAGTAATTTATCTGCAAAGTTCAGACCAGTCTTCTTATTTAATAGATTATCCATACGTTCGGCTACATTCATAAAAGTATTTATAGTTTCTCTTTCCTCTTCAGTTAATTGATAACCTGGATTATTCTTGAATTTATCCATACGTTCAATACTAAAATCTAAAATTTTACCGCATAAATCTTCTACTGATTTTTGCAGTTCTTTACTTACTGGTTCGTTTTTTTCATCTACTTGTTCTCTTACTTGACTGCTAGATTGTTGTTCTTGAGTATTTTTATCTTCCACTTCTTTACTAATTGCTTTTGTTATTTTTCTTACCGCCATTACAAATTACTCCTTATCTTCATCGTTTTGATAATCAATCTGATAAATAGGCTCAAAGACTTTTTCAAACACTTCATTTGGTACAGGATATACTTTTCCATCAATGCTTTTTACAAGATAATCTTTATTAAATCTAGCTGTAAATTTTCTATTTTTATGAATATCTTCGACCAAAAGCCTTGGATTTTCAACATCAGAAAAATCTACATTTAAAAATGGTTCGCCTAATACATCTTGAATATTTTTTAAATCTTCTACATTGTTAAAACTTAATTTTATGGCTTCTACTTCATTTACTCTTCTACGATATTTCATCAATATTTTCTCCTTTTACATATTACATAGCTGGAACATTTCCTGACCTTAACGAATTTAAAGCTGCTAAAGTCATATTGCTATTATTTTGTTGTGGTGCTTGATTTTGATTTATTGGTTGACTATTAATTTCTGCCTGATTTTTTACTTGCTGTAATAATATTTGAGCTGTCTGTGCTGGTATACCTAAATTAATTAATTGCGATAAAATCTGATTAGTCGGTATACCTTGATTTATAGCTTGCATTATTTGATTTGTAATTTGCTGATTATTCACTTGTTGTTTATTTGCTTGCTGTTGTAATAATTGTGGATAATTATAAGCAACAAACTGCTTAATAGCTTCATCAGCAATTTTTTGGTCAATAAGTCCTGCTTTTGCCGCCATAGCGAGCTGAATAGCAGGTGGTGCGTCTTTAAAAGCAATAGAATTACTCATACGAATTTGTTTTGCTTGTTCAGCAGCAGCTTGAGCTTCTTGTGCCTTTTGTTGTGCTTGCTGTCTTTGTTGTAATCTCTGTTTTATATCTTCTTTATTAGGGATATCTGATAAATCTAAGATTAAGTCAAATACAGCATCACCTGGAACACCCAATGTTTTAACAGCGTCAATAAGTGAATACATCTGTGCTTGTCTTTGTGAAGCACTAGCCTGTGTATCCGCCACAATAATATCAAAATCACCTTGAGTTATATCATTTAAAGTAGTTGTTACAGCTTGCCCAAAAGGCCCTATTTGTGTAACTTGTTGATTTATTGTGATAAAATCTGGTTTTCCGCCAACACCTTCAATACGAAAAACCTTTTTTTCTGTATAAAATTGTTGTACTAAACCTTTACGACCATGTTTTCCCCATAACAACGATGCTAAACGTTTTTTACATTTACGAAGATTATCAAACATTGGTGCAATATGAGTTATAGCTTGCTTTTGCTTTAATTCTATTGCTCTACCACTTGCATTAGCAGGCATATCTACACCCATTAAAGCTTCGTTTATACCAGAAATAGAAGGCAAATCAGCAGCAGCTTCTTGTCCTGCTTGAAACAGTGATAATGGTGGCTGTGGTGCTTCTAATCTTTGCATAGCTCCACGAGATAATGTTCCTGGCTGAACTTCTATTACACCACCTGGAAGACTAGCCAATTTCTTCATATGGGCTTTTTGTTCATCAGATTGTGCATCTGCTTCACGAATCCAGTTATTATATGAAGAAGTATTTAATATGTGAAGTGATTGACTTCTACGTTTATTAACTTCTCGCTGTGGATCTTTTAAGTCTCTGACAATACCAGCAGGCTCATCTTCATCAAAAAATTTAAATACTACAAAGGGAATAAATGGTATTTGTCCATGTTCATAAGGACTTTCGATATCTTCTAGTAAAACACCGCCAAAAAAAGAACAAACCCTTACCTTGTCTACAGTAATTGTTTGTTCTATCGGTATTTGCCCTGACAAATACATTTGCATTAATTGTTCTTCAGATATATTTTGCATATCTTGTTCATTAATTATTTTTCCACCAGGCATTATATAAATTTTTTCTTTAACTTTTACCTTATACCAGCATTCAACTAAACGTAATTTTTGTAAATCTCTTTTGTAATATAGATGGTCATATTGTTCATCTACTGGTTCCATAGAGTCATATTCTTGCTGTTGATTTTTTATTTCTTCTGCTTTTTCTGGATATACATTTATTAAGTCAGCTTTATTTACCCATTTAGCACGAATAATATAATTAGCATCAGAATAATCTATTTCTTTTGCTTCTGGATCTACATACATATTGAAAGGGCTTTCACGAGCAATTTTTATTTCTCCATCACCCATCTCTTCATCAAATTTATAATAAACCCAAAACCAACCAATACCGCCAATAGCACCATCCATAAAAACTTGAGACTCTTGATATTCATAATCACAATCATCAAAGATATACTTTGTAACACCTTCACGGACTTTACAAAGCTCCATATCATCATTTGTCCTAGGCAAAAAGGAAATATCATAACGATTAAGCCTTTGATATCCTGATAATACATTCATAAGTGGTTTTATTTTATTAATAGTAATTGCAGGTCTACCAAATTTTTCAAGCTGTTCTTTATCTGCATTTTTCCATTGCTTACCAGATACAAATCTATAATCTTCTTTAGCTTCTTTCCGCCAATCTCTTGATTTATCTACAGCATCTTGAAACCATTCTCTTATCTTTCCTAGCCCAATTTTATTTTCTTCTGGTGCAGCTCTTACATCATTATTTACTTCATCAAACATTTATTATTCCTCTTTAAAACATTTTGGATATGTCTCTTTTATTGCTTTTAAACCCAATATAGCAGATTTTATTATTGCTTCTGTCTGTATTGTTTTATCACAAGTAAAAGATACATATCCTTTTTGTATTTTATTTACATTACATTTACTATATTCATTACAACCATATAATGCTGTTTGTGCGATAGCAGAAACAGCACTGCAAACAATATCCTCTTTGTCTTTTTTTGCATAATTTGCATGTCCACGAACTAAAAGACCAATGATATTTTCATTTGCAGGTGAACTTATTTTTGTAAAATAAACCATACATTCTCCTTTTAATAAGCCCATGCACTAGGTTCATGGCTTATATTTTCATAATCATTTTTCTTAAACTTCCAACCATCTTTTTCAGGTCTTGTTGGCTTATATGGTCTAGATAAACATGCATATCCTGTTTCATCAACACAATGGTCTTCACCATTCGTATCGATTTTTTCAGGCTGACGTTTATCATGAGTAACTAAAGGAAATGTTCTCAAATTATGAAAACATGTACTAAAAAAGCGTAAAGCTGGTATTTGTACTACGTCTTTACGCTTATATCCTTCTAATCTTAATTTTATTTCTTCCGCCATAGCCATTCTTCCTTTACCACATTCTCTAAATGTAGTATGACCATTTTTTATTAATACTTTATTTATTTCTTCAGCTACAGTAGGAACACCTGTATTTATATTGGCCCAACATGCACTATCTAATACTCCATAAGCTATTTTTTCATCACATTCCCTATCGACTATTTTTTGAGCTACTTGTGCAGCTGTTTCTTTTGTCCCTACATTTGCTTTACCACCATAGCCATATAATTCACGATATTTCCAAAGATTACCATCATAATCTACTGCATACCAACCTACAGCATAAGGCTTTGCACTTCCCCAGTCCATACTTCTAAATCTCACCCAATTATCTGGTATTTTAAAAGGTTTTACGACATGTCGTTTTTCAGAGAAATTAGAAAAAAACTGTCCGCCAAGTAAGCCCCATTCGCCAAGACCATATACACGATACCCTTCAGGATCTTGCTCTTTTCTCATCATCATACGTTCGCTATATGCTGGATCAATAAATAAGTTATCTTGATAAGTAGATTTATGTGTAAATATCGATGCTCGTGGTGTATCAAAATATTTTGCTTTTATCCAATGAGTTGCAGATACAGGATTAAAAGATAATGTTATTTGATAATATAGATTTTCATTAATCAGTTTTCCACGCAAGCGGTCATCTAGTATATCTATATCATTTTCTTCTAATTCTGTTGCTTCTTCAGCCCAAATCCAAGTTAATTTACCACGTGTAAAAGTAACAGACTTAACACCTTCACGTTGTTTATCATCTTTCATACCACGGAATAATACTTCATTTCCTGTTGTTTTACATCGCAGTGCTAATGGTGATTTACCTATATCCCAATAAAAATCCGCCATACTACCACATATACGATTAATCGCAGATACTAATTCACTATATGTACTTTGACGGTTCCAATCCCCTATTTTACGAATAACTAATAAGTTAGCACCTTTGTATTTAGGGTTCATTAATTTTAAGATATAGTCTTGTGCTATATTTACACTTTTACCACTACCAGCACTACCTCTCATACAACGATATCGACATCTTGTTTCATTTGCTTGTTTAAATATTGGATTGAAATAAACTCTAGTTTCCGCCATCTTCTTGCACCTCACTACCTTCTTCATCAGGTGGTTTGCCATAAAATGGTTGTAAAATCAGCGGTTCTGCTGGCGGTTGCGGTGGAGTAGATTTTATCTTAGTGATATTTAATTTTTCTTGTTCAATTACCAGGCGTTGTTTGTCCATTTCACGCTGGTATAGATTAGGTACCAAATCAAAATACCTCATCACGATTTCCCATGCCCATTTTTTATCCATCATTTTTATTGAAGGTCCATCTTTACCCATTTTCACTTCATTTATTACTGATGTATCTACTAAATCACTATCAATCAAATCAACGTAATTTATCAACTTTTTTAATGGTTTTCCATCTACTTTCACAGGCCCAAATTGTCCTATTACTTGTTCTTCACGCTGTCCCCATTTTACATAATCGCCAATATCTGCACCGATAATTTTCAGACAATATTTTAGCAAATCATTTATGTCTACTTTTATTCCCTCGCAAATTACATTTTTAAGATGTTTTATTTCAGCACGAATATCATCACGTTTTAACAGTATATTTGCCTTTTTAGCTGCACTCTTTTTATTAGTGGCTAAGCCTGATTTTAATATAGCTTGAGTACCATTCCACTTTTCCACATAATAAGCACAAAACACTTGTTCAGCTTCTGTTAAATTAGGAGAAATATCTATTGTTTTAGAGGTTGCAACCTTTTTATTTTTTTGCAACTTTTTTGTAGTTGCTTTTACCATGGTTGCATTATCAGACCAGTATCGTTTTTTCCATGACTTTACAGTAGATAAACTAACCTCGTATTTAGTGGCTATTTCAGCATATTTCATGCCTTTCTTATAATCTTTTTCCGCCAACTCATATTTTTTTACTTCATTTGGCATTTCACCACCTTCCTTGATTAAAAATGAGCATTAAAAAAGGCACATGACCTCTATCTTAGTCATATGCCTTAATAACTTTCAAATGGATATAAAAAACCTTGATATCATTATAACATAAAAATCGATAAATTTTTCCTAGAAAAAATAAAAATTTTTTATTTTTTTACAATTATTTTCATTATGTCTAAATTCATCTATTAAAAATATTTTTTTATTTTATAGACTTTATTAGACTTTATTAGGTTTTATTAAGTTTCATTAGACTTTATTAGGTCTTATTAAAAGTGTGTGTTAGTTGCGTTAAAATACTTAATTATATATAATAAAAAAGGAGCCAACATGGCAACTTTGGCTCCTTTGATAAGTTTAATATTGGCAGTATTAAACTATATCTTAGATAATAAGATTATACCATCACCTTCTTGAAAGTGAGGTGATTTATTTGAGAATATTAAAATATATACATCTAGTGTTAAAAATACTAAAAGATATTATTCTAATTTATAAAGAACTCTAAATAAAAATAATTAACGTAGCAAAGGTATTTAATCTTATTATCTACTTTATAAAGCAAGAGATTGGCAGTCTCTTGCTTTTTTATTAACTTTGTGTTATTTATTAACACATTCTTAGCATATATTTTATTTTTATTCCTGTCAAGAATATTTGTTGCAATGCGTACATTTATTTCATCTTTATAAATCTTATCTGACAGATATAAAATACAGATAATTTACAATACTTTATCTAATTTTTTATGATATTTATTCTAGATCTATTTATTAGAACAGTGCAAAATACTCAAATATGACTTCATTACATTAAATAAGCATAAAAAAGGCATATGACCTCTAATTCGTCATATGCCTTAATAATTTTCAAATAAAAAATTATTTACCATTATTGTTTTTTGAAAAAACACCTTTAAAAATTAAAGCTATTGTACCAAGACCAGTTATAATAGATGCAATATCTTTATCTAAATAAGCTAAAAAGAATGTACCTAATAAACCTACAATAATAATAGTAAAAGCCATAAGTTGACTTCTTTTATCAAAATTAATACTTCCCTCTAATGCTCTTTTTCCCATATCTCGTGTATGTTTAGAATCTTCTTCAAATACAGTTAAAATTCTATTAGGTAAATCAGGACTTATTTCTTTATATCTTTGAAGTTCTTCAGCTGCAGGTATAGGGCCTTCATACTGTTTAGCTTGCAATACATGTAATTCATTTTCAGAATTACAATTTACACCTACCTTATGTTCTCTTGTTACAAGTTTATTTCTTTGATTACTTTTATTTGCCATCTATTTAGTTACTTCTCCCATTGCTTTTCGCAATTTAAAGCCTAAATTAGTCCAGTTTTTTCGAGATAATTCATTTGCATTTTTAGGGACAAATTTTTTATAATCTTGTTTATTATCTAATTGTATACTAATTAAACCTTTATTAACCATAATAACGATTTTTCTCATTTTGTGCCACATAATAGACGCCCCCTCTTATTAATATTATATATCAATATTTCTCATTTGCATAATAAATTTTCAACGTACTTTTATAAGTCCTATCTGACAAGCATAAGACAAGGCAAACCACAGTATCTTATCTAATTCTTTATAATACTTATTTTTACTTATCTCTAGTTTAGTACATATAAAATTATAATTCTTATGTCTTATAAATTTATAATATAATATCATCTTGATACTTTTACTGGAACAGGAGCAGTGTTTTGCAAAATGTTCAAATACAGCTCTTGCCAATTCTAGCCATTTTTCAGGCTTTTTAATTTTAATTATCTTATTATCAATTTCAATTACTACTGAATTTAATGGTGTAATATTACTCACGGCTTCATTCGCTGTTGGATCAGAAATAAACGCCTTACCTTTACCACCAGATTTACCATTATAATTATGGTCTGCTCTACAATCCGCCACAGCTTTTTTTATAAGTTCATATTGACTCAATCTTTTTTCAATTAGTTTCAAAGCTTCATAACAAACAAGTTCACTCATTTTTATCACCTCAATAAATATTCCAGTTTATTGAGTTTTTTTGTTACTTAAGTTTATTTACTTCTACTTCACCAGTTAAAATACAATGCAATAAAATAAGATGCACATTTTTATCTTCACAAGACATCAAACCTTCTTCACTGAAATAACAAGGATTATGCTCATAGTCTTTATCATAAGCAACTATTCTTAAATTAAATTTATCTCCTAATTCAAGACCAAACATATTTGCTACTTCTTTTATACAATTTCTTATCATCTTCATCACACCTTAATAAAAAATTCTTCCCTTATTTCTCCATATCTTTAACTCAATCTTTCTACTTGCCATGATAAATTTTCTACATCTCACTATATCTGATACATTCTTTTTTAATTTATAAGCCCTTTGAAGATTTATATAATGTATTTTTCTTCTAGGCAATCTATTATTCGTTGCATTTACCTTGATAGATAAATCAATGTCATTATTAAATTCAAAAAACATCTATTCACCGCCATTCGATTTTATCAATATCTTTGCTTTCAATGCCCAAAGTACCGCCAATAAATCTCCTGAACGTATATCTTTATCGCCTTTGATGTAATGATACAAAGATTTATAACTCATATGCGATAATTGGGCCAACTTTGCTATAGATATATCTTTACTATGCATACGTTTTATAATTATCATTCTTACTTTTTTAGCATGTTCTTCATTATTCATGTTCATTTCCTAGATGCTGATACTGATGGAGCACATCATCACTTATTTTCATTTGCTTGTAATTTTGTTTGTGCTCTTTCACCTAATACATATAATTTACATTCTTCAACAAATTTATCTATATCTTGCTGTTCAGCTTCAGATAAATTAATCTTCTTTTTAGCTGGTCTACAATATCTTTTAGGGAAATTTTGTTTTAATACTTCTCTTGTAGGCAATACATATTGACCTAAAAATACTACAGAATCAACAATATCATTTTCATAAGTGAATTTTGCTCCTGTTATTATCAATCTATCCTTGATTGAAAAAGGATATGATAATATACTTACACCTATTTCAGATAATTTTTTTAGTGCTTTTATAAATTCTGGTCGAGGTGGTTCACAATCACTTATATCCACTTTTTTATAGCCATTTGTATAACTAATGCTTATTTTTCCTTTTAAGCCATCATATGTTATCTTCTTTATCAAAATCATTGACAATGCAATCACTCCTCAATACAAGATATGGGCCTAGAATAAAACTCCATATTTTCTATTTTTTGGCCACTTTTTAAATCTAAAAATTTTATGCAATTTAAATCTTGTTTTACTTCATAGGCTTTTATATCTTCTATTTTTAAATAAGCTCGATTATATTCTTCTTTCATCACTGACCACAATCGCCATGGCACAAAAAAAGCCCTATCTTTAATGCCTATAACAACACCTGTTATAGCACCCAAATCATAATGTTTTTTCAAACATTTTATTTGTTCATCGCTTAATACACTTGCATTCATTTTATCTTGTGAAGTGTATTTTGCTTCAAAGACTATTGCCTTACCAAATTTTAATGTACCTTTAAAATCTGGTTGAGCTTTCTTCGTGAAACTTCCTTGAAACTTACCTTGACCAATTGGCTTAGATATTTTAAATGGTTCAGGTGTCTTTTCGATGAAAGCCCTATTGAATAAATCATAGCCAATACAACCGCCAATAATTCTATTTTCAAAAAAACTACCTTGTTTATTATTCATCAATCCACGATAAGATTTATCTAACATATCTAAATATCATCTCCTCTTTCTTCCCACCAATTATCTTCACTAAATATTTCAGGCATACTAGGCAATGAATGTTTTTTCGTCCTTCGCCTATTACAAATTACCCCAATATGAATTAATGTATATCGTTGGACTCTACAGCAATCCCAATGCTCACCATTGTCTAACCAGCCATAACCATTGTAGATACTATTTTTATCTACCAAATATCCCTTTATTGAGCTTGGATTTAATTTCCATTCTTTTGCTTTAATCAATTGTTTTCTTATCTCTGGCATAACGAGATTTAACGATGCACAGAAACGCTTTTTATGAATTCTATCTTTACGATAAAAAGTCTCCTGACTATTTTTAATGAGATAATCTGCTATTTTTTTATAATTCACATAACCATATTCATTAAGAAATAAATGTTTAAAGCTCATACCACCACCTGATATTTTCCGCCAAAGATTAGCAATGATAGATGTATCAAATTTATTTACTAACATATGAAAGTGAACCATACCTCTTTTTGTTCTTCCTGCTGTATAAATATATTTCAGCTCAATATTTTCTTTTTTGTATGCTCGCCTTAGATATGCTAAAAAAAGACTGATATCCTTTCTTGCTTTTTCTGGTTCAATAGGTTGTCTTGCTGGATAAGTCAAAGTAAGCCACAAATCATCTTTAGTGAAATTCTCTGCTATTTTCCAACCACAAATACGGCTTGCCTTTTGGTCTTGATATTTTAATTGATTTATCGGAGTTTTTCTTTGAGCTGGAGCATTATATATTTTCTTGCCCAACTTACCCGAATAATATTTGTATACCTCTATGTTATTTTTCATATATACTTTCATCTGTACATAAGACATAAAATCACCATTACATTTTTATTTTGTTCATCTAAATAATACCTTTAACAAGCTAGTAAAAGGCTCAAACGAACCTTTTAAAATTTTCATAAATTGACTTTATGCCACATAGAAGATATACTTTTCTTAGCTTAATAGTGGCATTTTTATGTAGATGCAGTCTGCTCTTTTAGCAGGCTGTTTTTTTTATTTAGATAAGGCAAAAAGTACCCACTAAGAGTACTTTTCACCTTATGAAGTCTTGCTCGGATTTATTCGGAAATGCTCGGATTTTCTCGGAGTAATTCGGATTTGTTCGGATTTACTCGGAAATATTCGGAAATGCTCGGATTTACTCGGATTTACTCGTATTTACTCGGATTGTCAGAGCATATATTTATCCCAAATAGATTCTAGACTTTCTTCTTTATATTCTTTTTCTTCTTTTTTTGATGAAGTTTGTAAAAAACTCATATCTGCATTTAATTCAAGAGATGTTTCCTTGCTTTTCATCACAGCGTCTTTACTATTAGAAATCAATTCTTCAATATCTTTTAATCTTGTCTTTGGATAAGTAAGACCACTAATACATATAAAATTACGACTACGTTTATTAAATGTAGTGAAATTATCTATAGGAGTACCAATGGCTTTTTGCAAATCTTGATTTACTTCTTCAGGGTTTAATCGTTCATCTGCAAGTGATAAAGCTACATATTGAAGGATATTATCCTGCTCTCTTTTAGCAAAAATACTATTGCTCTGTAGACTATCTAATAATCTAGCCACAGCATTTTCCCCTTCAGGTACAGCCACCATCACCGCCATATTATGAGCAGATAACACCTTTTTTATTTCTGAAAAATCTATATTGCCTTTTATAGATTTATCTGTAGCAGGTATATGCAAAAATTCATCTAAATAAGCGATAAATTCTTCATTTATAGCATATTTATCTTTGAACTCATTATTATCTAGTACAAAGCAAGCCCCACCCTTTTTTATATTGCTGATTTCTTTAAAACAACAATAAGCATTTGAATTTGCTTGTATACTTTCTTTATTTGATGGCAAAATAACCACACTACAAATGATTTTGTCTTTATAATCTGGGTGCATAGTAAGTATATCCACCAATACTGGGCCTTGACTGCTACCAGTACCGCCACCACTTGTATATCCTACAAATATTATTTCTGCATCACCTGCATGGTTTTTTATCTGTGTACTTATATTAGGAAAGTCTTTTCTTATCAAATCACGACCAATGCTTCTATCTTTGCTACAGCCTTCACCACCAACGATATGATATTTATGCTTGATAGTCAGTGTATTCAAATCTTCTTTACTTGTATTAATAGCTAGTGTAGGATATCCTTTATTTTCCAATCCTTGAGCTAAATTACCACCGCCTTGACCTATGCCAATATAAAAAACCTTATCTTTTATACTCATAAAAATTCTCCTTTGTTTGTAAAAAGGCTGGTTAGATATATAACCAGCCCTAATTTTTTTCTTTTTTTAATGCAACTATACCAGCTTCAGTAATGTAATAACTGTCAGATTTTCCAACTTTAATACCTTTCTCTACAAAACCTTCATCAATCAAAATCTTTATATTTCTATACACAGTATCTACAGGGCTTTTTATCGGTATTCTATCAGCAAGTTCTTTGACTGTTATTCCACGTACTTTCTTAAATGCTTGTGCTACATTCAATTCAGCCAAAATAAATACTTGTAATCTACTCATTTTTTCCTCGGATTTTCTCGGATTTATTCGGAAATATACGGATTAGCTCGGAAATACTCGGATTTGTTCGGAATTTCTCGGACTAACCCGTATTTATTCGGATTTACTCGGATTTTCTCGGTTGATTATTTTTATATTTATGTTATATTATTTATACAGTCAATTATTATTTTATTTGTATTTTTTTATTAGTAACTTTTCGCCAATCTGCAAATCTGTTTTGATATGTGGATTGGCTTTTTTCATTTCATTCATATAAGCTAAAATATTTTCTTCATCAGTAGTATTCTTACTAGCTACCGACCACAGAGTATCTCCTGGTTGAACTATATAAATTTCTTCTACAGGCTTATTTTCATCTACCGCTCCTAAACCGATAAGACCAATACTTCCTACTGCCAAAATTCCTAAAATCCTACGATATCTATACCATCTTTTCAACATTTATATACTCACCATCTTTCTTATTATGGTTTTCAATTTTAACTTAAACTTCTTAGAACTAGACAATTCACTTTTCCACCAATATTCTATTAACTTGCCCTTACAACCATACAAATCGTCCATTTGTTTGATGATTTTCTTTGGTATAGGGGCTTTTTTTGTTTCATAGCGATTTAGTGTTGTAGCACCAATTTGTAAAAAATCTGCTGCTACCTGAAGTGTCCAACCTTTTCGTTCTCTCAATTTTTGGTATGGTGTTATAATGATGGTTTTTACAGTATCTTGATATAATTTATCATCACTCACATATACCACCTCATATTCACTTATAATTAAATTGCCTTACGTCTTTGATTATTGATATATTGCTCAATATCATCAATATGCACCTGTCTTCTACCTCTTGTTTTCACATCTGGTAATTCGTGTGCTTCTAACATAGCTCTTACTGTACTAGGAGATATTCCTAATAATGAAGCTGTTCCATTTACACTGACTAAACCAGCTTCAGATATTTTCACATTTTTACTCTTAGCCATATCTCGTATACTGCCGACTTCCTTCAATGCTTTTATTTCTGCATCTTGTTTCTTGATATACTCTGTAGCCATGTTTAAAGCATTTTGCAATTCATAAATAACTGCATTTGCACTTAACATAAATTCACCTTCTTTCGATCGATTATTACTTCATTAACTTTTATCTAATTAAATACATACCGCCATTTATTTAAATTTTTCATCAATAAACTGGAATTTACGATAATTTAATATGGATTATCTATTTAATTAGATATGGTGCTTTATAATATGCACCATACGTCCAGCAACAGGGTTTATCAAAATCGTTATTGAAATTCAGGTCTTTTCCACAGCCATTAACAACGTCAGCATCTATATTAAATTGTCTTTTTTCGTTGCTGGACTTATGCTACATACTATTCTTTATTACTAGATTTATTATTTATAATAAAATCAAGTATATTTGTGGTAATTTCTTTAGCTTGTGGTAAATCTGAATGCTTTAAATGGCACATTCTATCTATATCAAAAATTACTCTAATCATAATATTAATAGAATTTTTTATATCATAAGCCTTTTTACCTTTAAAACCAGCATTTGCCAATAATTCATTACTAAAATTACTGAGTTCTGTATAAGGTCTTAAACCCATTAATGATGATTTTTTCTCTAATAATTCCTTGGATAATTCCTCTTTTAATGCTTGAATAATTTCTTGTTTTTCCTGTTCAGTCATACTATTTCTCCTTTACTCGATAAATACTTCTATTGGTACATTAAAGTATTTTGCGATTTTTAAAATTTTATCAATCTTAGGTGTATAATTACCGTTTTTCCATTCATATAATGTAGCTTTATTAATACCTGTATCAGTAGCTACTCTATATATTGTTATGCCTCTGCTTTCTAGCAGTTTTTCAAAAGCTTTATAGTTATACATATAAACTCCTTCCTAAAACTAATATTTACTGATATATTAGTTTTCTGATATAATGTCATAAGACATATATTTTATCTAAGTAACCTTATACATAATATTAGTTTTCTTATCTACAAAACTTATTATATATAAGATTTCTTATAGTGTCAATATCTTTTATTTAAGTTATCTAATATATTTTGAGGTGTTTTAAATGTATTCTAGATTAGAAATATTGCTAAAAGAAAATAATATGACTGCCTATAGATTAGCTAAAGATACTCAAATAAATACAGCTACTTTTTCAGAATGGAAAAAGGGAACATATACTCCAAAAGCTGATAAGCTACAAAAAATAGCTGATTATTTTAACGTTTCTTTAGATTGGCTTTTGGGAAATACAGATATCAGAACTGTTATATCAAAACATAATGATGAGGCACCAATCCAATCTCCTGAAGTTATTCAACTAATAAAATCTGTTGAAAAATTGACACCTGAACAAATTAAATATTTAACAAATTTTATTGATAGTATGACTGAAAAATGAGGAGTTTTTATGATTTGTTTAAAAATATTAGGAGTTGAATTATTGTATCTAAAATATTCAGATACATTCGGATTTGAACTTTTTCAAATAGTTGGTTCTGGTTTTTTAGTATTTCTTTGTACTTTTATTATTGAATATAGACGACGAAAGAAAGAAGAAAACAATCTTCGTATTTTACTATGTTCAGAATTAAGAGAATACTGTATTTTACTTTCATGTAGTTTAAAATTTCCGCCAGATAAGACATATAGTGATTTTAATCTTGACAAAATGGAAATAACATACCAAAAATTAATACCCTTTATATCTAGTAAAAAATGCCAACAACTAGAAGATGTTATTGATGATTTAAAATATTTACAAAATGAAGAGTTGACATCATTTAAAAATATAGTTTTAGACACAATTGATAAGATCGAAATCTTATATAAACAATTAAAACTTAGAAATATGCCAGATATAAATTACAAAAGTAAAGAAAAGATGGAGCGTCTGGTTAAAAAGATATAGAGAAACTAACTTTAATCAAAAAATAAATCTTTCCAATCATCATCGACAATCCAAACAAACAAAAGAATAAATCCTAAGGATATAAAAAGAATGACATATAATCCTATGAAAAATGTTACACATCCATTAAATGATTGCATCACTTCATCACTTGCATTAACCCAATGAAGAATACAACCGATAATAAATAACATTATTGAGAAATACCCAACGAATGCTATAAAAAGTTTTATTGACATTTTTAACATAAATAAATTCTCCTTTGACTTTTAAAGAGTAAAGGTACACATAGACGAACAATCTTAAGAGTTCATCTAAATGATGAATAAATCAATCCTATTATTAAAACGACAAATCCTACAAATACTATACAATCTAAAATCTCATTTACTCGTTTTGTTTCTTCTACTTGTCGTTTTGTTTTTTTATAAGCTCTATCCCATGATTCCATAGCACCTATCATCAAAAGTTCTTCAAGCGTTATATTAGGATCTTTCTTTTTCTTCGCATAATATTCACTAATTTCTTTACTAATAAGTTCATTACTGTTATAAATTACTGGCTTTTTTTCTTTAGTTCTTAACTTTGATACTATTCGATTTAAAAACCATGCTTTATTAAACACAAATCCTCACTTCCTATTCCTTAATGCACACCAAGAACCACGACAAATACATATATATACCAATGGAAAATTATTAAGATGATTTAACGATTATAAAGAATTTGCATTTATTTTTTACTTTTAGAGTGCATATCTGTCGTGGCTCTTGCTATACATTAGTTTTATTGGTGTACATTAATACATAATTAACGAAAAAATCGATATATCTCCTTAATGAACAAAAATTTTATTTGATTTTATAGTTAAAAGAGTTTAATAGTTCATCAAAACTACATTGAAAAATTTTTGTTAATTTCAATAATGTTTTTAGTTTTGGAGTAGATAGACCTAAATCCCATTTTGAAACAGATGTTCTATCTACACCTAATAATTTAGCTAACTTACTTTGACTAAATCCCGCTTTTAATCTCATCTCTTTAAAAGAGAGCATTTTTCTCACCACCTTGCATAAAGAGAATTTTTTTCTCTTTATTAGAATTATAGAGAGTTTTTTTCTCTTTGTCAATGGTACAAGAGAAATTTTCTCTCGTTTACTAGAGAAAAAAATTCACCTATACTTATAAAAAGGAGGAATCTATATGAGAGGCGATAGATTAAAGGAACTCAGAAAAAGCAAAAAAATAAGTCAACTTAAATTAGCAGAAGTACTTGGTGTTGATCGTACTATGATTGGAAAATATGAATTAAAAAATCATCAGCCATCGAATGAAATATTAGAAAAAATGGCTGGTTTTTTAGAAGTTTCACCAGCATATTTAATGGGCTATGATGAATTTATTAATAATCCAAATAGTGAAAAATACTCAACTGTTGAAAAAAATATAATAGATAAATTCCGTAAACTAGATAATGATGCTAAAAAAAGAATATTAAGAGATTTAGATAATGAAATTTTGGACATGTTGGAAAAAACTAAAACTAAGTCAGACATGAAGGAAATCTCATAATTACTACTAAAGATTTTTGGCAAAACAAAAAGACATAATAGTAATCTATTATGTCTTAAAAATAAAATTCCAAAGAAGTGATACGATGAAAACTATTTATAAAGAAATTTTTAGCTGTTTATTTATTGTAGGAGTAATATATGCTTTTGTGTTAAATTTTCATATAGCTTTCTCTGTTTATGATATTTTTATGAAAGAATTTCATTCATACATTTTTGCTCTTTTTTCTGGTATATGTAGTTTTTTTGGATTAATCATTTTATGTATATACATATCATATTTAAGAGATAAACAAAACGATAATCAAATAGAACTCAATCGACTGCAACAAATAGAATTGCAATACAACAAATTAAAAAGTGATATTCCAAAATATAAAAATGAAATAACTAAAAGAAACATTATTATTTCACAGTTAAATGAATATAAATTAAATACTATAGATAAAAATAATAATGTAGAATTTTGGAAAAATAAATATGATGAAATTAATAAAAAATATAAACGAGCAAATGATGAAGCAATTTATTTTAGACGTGCTTATGATAAAGAAAATTCAAAATCAGCATTACTCGAAAAAAAACTATCTGTATCTTCTAAAAATGAGGTAACATTTTGGAAAAACAAATATTTACAATATGTTAATGAAATCAATAACTCCAAAAATATCCAACTTAATTCAAAGCTTGTAGAATATTGGCAAAATGAGTGTAAAAAAAAATCTCAAGAAATAGCTGAATTGAAAAAAATAATTTCTTCATCAAAAAGTTAAATGATTTTTAAAATACTTAAAAGCTTAGATGATAAAAAAAGACATAATAGTAATCTATTATGTCTTAAAAATAAATTTATTAATTAAGAGGAGTTTTATATGTTTTTTATAGATAATATAATTACAATTATAACAATAATATTAATGTTAGTTGCTTGGTGGCTTTTTTATGGGAAAAAGTTTTTTCAAAACCTTAAAGAAAATCCTTATTTTGAAAATGATGCTTCACAAGCATTTGCTAGTTTAGGGGTATTAGGGACTTTTATTGGTATTACATTTGGTCTGTTGTTTTTTGATACACATAATCTCGAAAAAAGTGTACCTGCTTTATTAGATGGTATGAAGTCTGCCTTTTTTACTTCTATCGTCGGTATGGCTGGTTCATTAGGAACAAAATGGTGGCAAAGAAAAAAACAAAAAGAATATGACTTATCTCAACCATTAGATGAAGTCGATGAAAACGCTACTATTGCTACATTAATAGAATATTTGCAAGAAAAAAATATTGAAACCACAAAATTTAATACTCAACTAATACAAACGCTTCAAGAGCAAAATATACATAACACTAATTATCATGAAGAAAAAATCAAATCAGATAAACATCTTCTTGATGCAATTAATACTATGAGTAAATCTATTTCTGGTGAAAGTGATACAACATTACTATCACAATTAAAAAACTTAAGAATTGCTATTATTGATGAAGAAAAAGCAACTCGTTCAGAAATACAACTTATGCGTGAAGGAATGATATCTGCTTTCAATGAATTTGCTCATCAAATGGCTGAAAATAATTCAAAAGCATTTATTAAAGCTTTAGAAGAAACTATTAAAGATTTTAATACTAAGATTCAAGAACAATTTGGAGAAAACTTTAAGCAACTTAATATTGCTGTAGGTAAATTACTTGTATGGCAAGAAGAATATAAAAATACTATTGTTGAAGTAACAGAAAATCAAAAAGTGATTTTTGAAGGTATTGAACAAGCAAAATCTTCATTAAAAGATATGGCAAATAATTCATATAGTATACAAGAATCTGCCCAATTATTATCAAATATAATTTTAACAGCTCAAAAATATCAAGAAGAATTACTTATTTCCTTAAATACACTAGTAGAAATTTCTAAAGAAGCAAAACAATTCATACCTGCATTAAATGAAACATTGACACAAGCTACTAATAATATAACTATGTCATCTTCTTTAGCTCATGAACAGATAGCTAAACTACATAATTTAGCTCAAGAAAATATGACAAAATCTATACAGGAAACAACAGAATTAGCTCAAAAAGCTATTCAAAATATCGATTACTATTTAGCAACAACTCAAAATAGTATTAATAAAACATCTGAACAAATATCTTCTTTATCAAATAACGCTACTGAAAATATGGATAAATATTTAAAAGAAGCTCAAGATAGTGTTGCTATTTCCGCTAAAGAAATATCTTCTTTATCAAATAAAGCAACTGAAAGTATAGATCAATACTTAGGAAATGTAGTTAATAATCTAGAGCATCATGATGCTATATTACAACAATCATTTAATGCAACTAATAAAGCAATTGAAAATACTACATCTACACTTGAAAAAAATGTAACTGATTTCCATAAAGATTTAAAAAATAAACTAGATGATGTCAATATTAAATTTAAAGATAATCTTAATGATTTAAATAATAAAACTAACCATATAATTGAAAAACAAATCAATGTTATGAATGAAAATATTGAAAAAATATCTATTTCTGCCATAGAAAAATTAGACAAAGATATTCAAAATATGCTAAAACGACTAAAAGATATTTCCGATAGCATGATTAAAATGATTAATACTCATGAAAGTGAATTAAATAATGCTTTTGATAAAACAAATAGAGCTATAAGTGCTTCTACAGATAAATTAGAACGTAGTGCTTTAGAAGTTACACAAAATATTTCTGATAGATTAGTAGAAATGAATAAACAAAACACAGAAGCACTTCGTAAAACTACAGAAAATGTAAATAAAAATCTTGAAGATGTTATGGGTGAATCAATGAAACAATTTGCTAATCAATTAGCTTTAATCTCAAATAAATTTGCCCAAGATTATACTCCATTAGCAGAAAAATTAAGAGAAGTAGTACAAATTAGTAGAAGAATATCTTAAGTATGGTGATGTTTTATTATGCAAAAACGTAAATTTAAAGTTACTGAAAATTATTGGATGTCTGTTTCTGATATGATGTCTGCATTAATGATAATTTTCTTATTTATAGCAATTGCTTTTATGATAAAAGTACAACAGCAACAAGATGCTATGAACCATCTCATTATTGATTATAGAGATGTAAAAGTTAACATCTATAACGATTTATATAATGAATTTAAAAATGATTTTTCAAAATGGGATGCAGAAATCGATCCACAAACATTATCTATAAGATTCCAAGAACCTGATGTATTATTTAAGGCTGGTTCTAAAGAAATAAATCCAAAATTCAAATCCATATTAGATGACTTTTTTCCTCGATATATTGCAATACTATCTCAAAAATATGGAGATGATATTCAAGAAATTCGTATAGAGGGACACACTTCATCTGAATGGAATGATCAACATGGTACAATGGATGCTTATTTCAAAAATATGGAACTTTCACAGGCTCGTACAAGAACTGTACTAAAATATACTATTACTCTTCCAGCCGTTACTAATCAACAAGAATGGTTAATTGAAAAAATTACCGCCAATGGACTTTCTTATAGTCAAAGAATAAAAGAAAATGGTGTTGAAAATCCTGATAAATCTCGTAGAGTTGAATTTAGGATTAGAACGAAAGCCGAAGATACAATGGATGAATTAATAAAGGATAGATTTGAATGACTTTACTTAGAAATATAAATTTTTCTGATATATTTAGCGATATAAGAGACAATATGAATATTGATAATAAATTAATAGTCGATAAGAATTTTGGCAAATTTTCATTTAATACAGATTGGGAAACTATTGAAATATCTGGTATAACAATTACTCCATCGGATAAAAATTTTAGAGTTGAAAATAATGAATTATATTTTAAAAACACTAAAGTTTTATTATATATACGTGATCAAGCTATGTATGGTCAACCTGAAGATATCTTAAAAAATTATAAATCTGGTTACAAATTTCATTTATCTTGGTGCAAGACATTACAAAGTATGTTTAATAGTGGAAAATATGAAAAATATGTCGTTTCAACTAGACAAGATGATGTACTTTTAGTTCGAGCAATTGGAAGTAATAATAAAGTATATGAATCTGAACAAAAACTTCATGTATGTAGATATTGCTTAAGTACATTAAATTATAAAGGATATAGATACGCCACTAAAGCACAAAAAGATAAAATTTATAATGAATTTTTATTAAAAGAATTTTTTAATGTACAAAACAGCGATTATTCTTTCCACGATATGCCTAAACATGATGAATATAGTGCAAAAACTAATATTTATCCTGACAATTGGGAGCATGTTTCTGAATTACACAGGAAATTATGTCATTATCGATGTGAACGCTGTGGTAAAAATTGTTCACATGATCATAAATTACTACATGTCCATCACATAAATGGTAATAAACAGGATATTCGACAAAGTAATTTAATTGCTTTATGTCTGGAATGTCATATATCAGAACACCCTCACATGAGAAATCTATATTAAATTTATAAGGATGTGTATTTATGTCTATTCCTCTTGATGAAAATTTATCTGAATTATTATCTGAAAAAGAGTCTATGATATGCCCTCACTGTAATACAGGTATCAAACCTATAGAAGTTATACCAAATAAAATTCAAGAAGGCATTTTTATCGCTAGTATTTTTCAATGCCCCTTATGTAAAAGATTTATTTTTACTGAATTTAAAACCCTATTTATTAAAAATTATGAGCTAGATAATAACTATTGCATGAAATATATTGGAAAATCTATTTATCCTCCAAATAAATTTCCTGATAAAAATATTCCTATAGAAATTAAGAATATTTATCCAAGTTTCTATGAGATTTATCATCAATCATTTATAGCTGAAAATGAAAATCTTACTAAAATCGCTGGTATGGGCTATAGAAAAGCTTTAGAATATTTGGTAGAAGATTATTTAAAAGATACTTTTCCTAATAATATAGAAGATATTAATAAAAATAATTTAAGTAAAAATATAGAGATGATACCTTATCCTAGAGCTGTAAGTTTAGCTAAAGCAGCTTGTTATATTGGTAACGATGAGACACATACCACAAAGAAAAATCCTGAATATAATATTCAGGATATGAAAAAATTTATAATATATTTATGCCATCTTATTTTAGCTGAAAAATTTGCTGATAATGAGGCTAGTTTATTAGCTAATAAACCTAAACTTAAGCTTAAAAAGTAATCTTACCAATATATTTACCAGATAATGTATAAAAAGCAATTATTTTTTTACAAGGTTCTTGCATCGTTCCAGAACCTTCAATAGCTTCTATCATTATCACATTTGTTAGTTTTACATTATCTAATCTTGAAATATTTAGTTCTTTAGGTATTTGTCCCATTATATTACCTCTAATTTTTTATTATAATTATATCATAATATAAAAAGGAAGTGTGTTTTATGTTTAAACAAATCAAAAAGAAAACTGCCATTATTTTATTAACTTTAGTTACTTTATTAATGACGCTAAATATAGCTACAGCTACAACTTATATCGGTTCATCACAGAGTAACAAATTTCATTATACAGATTGTCGTTGGGCTAAAAAAATTAATCCAGGTAATGCAATCTATTTTAATAGTAGAGAAGAAGCATATAGTTACGGTTATGTTCCTTGCAAGGTATGTAAACCATAAAAAGAGGTATGAATTTTTCATACCTCTTTAAATTTATCTTCCGTTATCTTTTTTATCATCATGTTCTTTTATATTCTGTCTAATCTTTGTATCGTATTCTTGAATTTTATTAATAACATTCATCATATTTTCTTCTTCTTTTTTATTAAATAGATACCGTGTTATTACTTTTGGCAAAATCATAAATGAAGATATAAAAGCTGTTGCCATAGCTCCCATTACAGATACTATAGATGCAATATCAAATGACTCTTCTGGATATTTAAAAATATTATATAAACAAATTATTAAACAAACAACAAATGCTAATGCTATACCTATTAAAATATATGAACATATATGGAAAAATCTTTTCTTTAGCTTATTTTTTTCTAATATATTAGCTTCTAATGTATAACTATATGTTTCTAATATCCTTGTATAACATTCATTATGTTCATTCATACTACGTTTATCATTAGTAATATATTCATCATCAAATTTCTTATTCTTATTACTCAATGATAAACTATTCATTGTATCTATGAACTCAATTTCATCAATAATCTTATCCGAATCATTAAATCTTTCATTTTCTTGAATTGATGATAAACTACTTATCATATTTATGAAATTATCTTCATTATCCATCTTATAAACCTAATTCCAATTCATCAATTCTATAATTTACAGCTGTATAAGATACTTTAAATACTACTGTTAAAGCATTTTTTACTAGATCTATATCTTTATATTCTTTTAAAAGCTCATAATATTTTCGTCTAAATATATCTTCAGGCATTAAAAGATTAGCAGCAAATTTGTTAGCTCTATATTCTTTTATTTTCTTTGTATTTTCTTCATCTGTTCTATAATACGCTTCATAATATTCTTTATCTTCAATAGCATCAAAAATATAATGTGCTAATTCATGTGCTATAGTAAATCTTTGATGACCTATACTATCTTGTCCATTTACTATAATTACTCTATTAGAATATTTTCCAGCTAATTTTTCTTTTAAATTTAAAGCTAATAATCCCGATAACTCTTTTTGAGGAAATTGGCTATTTTTAAATAAATCAAAACCTAATTTTTTCATTAAACTAGCAATTTTTAAAGGTGGCTCTTCGTCTTTAAAAAATACATTTAATACTTCATTAGAAACTTTATTTGCTTGATCAATTATCACATTTTTATCAATATCATCAATATTTTTATCACTATTATGATATTTATCTTGTTGATACTCTTTTTTTAAATCTAAGATTTTTTGTTCCAGTTTATTATTCATCTTCCATCTCCCCTTATATATTTTTATTTTAACATATAAGTGATTTTTTTTCACAATTTTATATATTATTTCATTAAATTTGACATTTTTTCATAAAATACTACTATTCAATTACTTTTTATGTATAATAAAAATAGTACCAAGAAATGTATTTGATAATATTTCTTGGTACTACTCTATGAGAATCAATAAACTGGACTAGATAATTATATATCACATGATATGGATTATCAAAAAACTTTCCCGCCATTGGAAAGAGAGAATTATACAATGGCAACACAAGGAAAAATACGAATTTTTAAACGAGAAGGAAAAAAGCGTACTACTTATGCTTATAGTATAGAAGCAGGCTTAGATCCTATAACAGGAAAAAGAATATCTAAAAGTGGATTTAAAACCGCCAAAGAAGCTCGTCAAGCTGCTCAACCTATACTGAATAAACTTCTACTTGGCCAAAATATTATCGAATCTAATATTACTTTTTCCGAATATATTGATAAATGGTTTTCTACGCATACTGCACACCTAAAACCAACATCAATTGAAACAATATCTAATAGATTACGATTTGCTAAAAAATTCTTTGGTAATATAAAATTAAAAGATATTACACCTTTCTATTGGCAAAAATTTTTATTATTCTTGGCCCAAACTCAACCTCAAAAAAGCATTATAAATAATAGCTTCTATCCTAAACATATTTTAAAAACAGCTTATAAATTAAAACTTATCTCCACAAATCCTACAAAAGATATTGCCTTGCCCAAATCTTCTATAAAAAAAATAGTTTCTACTGAAGATTTATACTTTAATCAAGAAGAACTATCTCATATTTTAAAAATTGTAAAATCATATAAAAGTTCACCATATATGTATTATATTTGTTTTTTAATGTCATATACAGGTATACGTTTAGGTGAATTATCTGCTCTGCGATGGAGTGATATTGATTACAAAAATAAAACAATTATTATAAATTCTACTATGTACTCAAAAAATAAAAATATATGGCTTCGTCAAGATACACCAAAAACTTTATCTAGTATTAGAACTATTTCTATCGGAGATGATACAATTTCTGTATTAAAAGAATGGCATGTCTATCAATTATCAAATCGACTATTAAATAAAACAATGAATAACTATCCTAAAGACGATTTTGTCTTTACAAAATATTACGCCAAAGAAAATAAAGAGCTTCCCATTTTACCAACTTCTATCAAATCTACTTTTACTAGAATGAGAATTAAATTTAATATACCTAAATTACATTCTCATATATTTAGACATACTCATGTATCTCTTCTATCAGAAGCTGGTATTTCTTTAGAAATAATACAAAATAGACTTGGACATAAAGATAATAATACAACACAAAAAATCTATCTTCACATTACAAAAAAATCAAAAATAAACGCAGCTATAACCTTTGAAAAATACATGTCAAAAAATGGCAACAAAATGGCAACAAATTAAAAATATATATTTAAAGAATAATATTCTATGATTATTCAAATACGTATAAAATTAAAATAAAATGTATAAAAAAAGGTTACTTCTCAAAGAAGTAACCTTTTATTTTATAACTTATTAATCATCATTGCCAAACATAGCCATAATCATCTGTAAGAGTCTTAAAATCTCGATATAGAGCCATACAAGAGTTAAGAGTAAACCAAAAGCACAGAAGTATTCATAGTACTTCGGAGCCCCATAAGCTACAGCTTGTTCAATATTATCAAAGTCTAAGAGCAAATTAAATGCTGCTACACCTGCGATAATAAAGCCAATCGCTATACCAAAAATACCACTTGTTGGCATCATATGGAAACCGAATAAACTTGCAATGATATTCACGAAATAGAAAATCGCTACAGCACCTGTCATGGAAATAATCACAGAACGTACTGTTTCTGTAACTTTTATAATACGTGTTTTCCATAAAACAAGCATTAAAATCATTGTAGCCAAAGTAATTCCTACTGCAATAGCAGAAATACCAAAATACATTCTTTCAAATTGAGCAGAAATAATACCAAGCACTGCACCTTCAAAAACGGCATAGCCAGGTGTTGTCATTGGTGCTAAATGTGGTTTAAAGCAAGTAACAAGCGTTAAAACTACACCCACAATCATACCTAATATCAATACACCATAAGCAGCTGGGCTATTGGCTAAAAATACACCGGAAGCAATTGCTGAAGCAATAGTAACAAGTGTCAAGCCAAATGCCTTTGTAATCGTGCCTTTCAATGTGGCAGGAGAATCTACATATTCCGTAGACGCCTTGCCTATTATTTTCATAGCTGGATTTGCCATTAAAATCCTCTCCTTAAACATACATAAATTCTTTCTTTTTATTATATCATACTATTTTATAGTATGATAGGTAAGATTTATTAAATCTATATTAAATTTAAATCAAAAATTCACGCATATCTATTCAGGAAAATTATATATTAGTTAAGTATCTTTAGATATACTTAATTTTTTAACTTATAGCTTTTGTACTACTTCTAACAATCAATTTAGGTTCTAAAATAATGATTTTACTATCTATATTTTCCTCACTATTTACTAATTGATTAATTACTTCTGTTGCCTTTTGCCCAATTGCATCTATCGGTTGACGAACTGTTGTCAAAGGAACTTCCAATAATGACGCAAACGCAATATCATCATAACCCACAATAGAAATATCTCTAGGTACTATTAAATTATGTTCTTTGATACTAGCTAACGCCCCCATAGCCGAGAAATCATTTGCTGCAAATATTGCTGTTATATTTTTCGCTAATAAATCATCACAGCCTATTTTCCCTTTTTCAAAAGAATAATCGCCTTCAAAAATTAAATTTTCATCTATTTTTATACCATTATCCTTCAATGCTTGTTTATAGCCTGCTAGTCTTTGTCGTGCATCATCTAAAATTAAAGGTCCCGTTATACAGCCTATCTTCTTATGCCCTAATTTTATCAAATGTTCTGTCGCTAAATATGCACCTTGCAAGTGGTCAACACTGATTTTATATTTGCCGATATCAAACATATCACGATCAATTAGACAATATGGTATCTTATTATTCTCTAAAAAATTTATGGTTTCTTCAACTTCTTTTTCTGTGCTATTAGCTGCCATACTCAAAAAGATACCATCGACCATATAATCACAGAGCATTTTTAAATGCTTTAGCTCTTGTTTATGATTATTATCTGAATTACAAATCAATAAATTCCAGTCGTATTTATGACATTCATCTTCTAAAACTTTAGCTGTATATGAAAAAAACTGATTTCTAATATCCGGTAATACAAAACCAATGATATTGCTTTGTTTTTTTACTAAGCCTACAGCCATCTTATTTGGTCTATATCCCATTTCTTTTACAGCTTTAGCCA
>ERZ791709.63-NODE-63-length-62940-cov-48.9165_pt1 | contig 62940 bp, 52 predicted proteins | sample MGYA00509955_ERZ791709 | MGnify/ENA primary metagenome ERZ791709 (study PRJEB30046, sample SAMN00715153) | human gut metagenome | study: EMG produced TPA metagenomics assembly of the A metagenome-wide association study of gut microbiota in type 2... | reverse complement strand
CTGTCAAGCACGGTTCCGAGAGAAGGGAGGGTGAAACTCCCTCCACTTACTCGACTAAAGGTTTAGAACATGGCAAATTGTAATGTAAACACCCACGAGCGCTTTGCCGACATCCAGATGCTGCGTTACGAGCTGAAGGGATTCGATGCATTGTCGCTCAATCAGAAATTGTATATTTACTGCCTGGCAAAGGCTACCCTGATGGGACGTGACATCACGTTCGACCAGCAGGGAAAGTACAACCTGCGCATTCGCAAAACCCTGGAGGCAATCTATTGCCATTACAAGGGTATAATCGGAGAGGCTATCGAAAACACAGAGACAGCAAGCGATTCTACTACTCAAATCGAAACTTCTTCTGTATGCGATTCCGAAGAATTCAAGGCTTTCGAAGTATATCTGAAGCGCGTATGGTTTGCCAGCGGCATCCATCATCATTATGGCTGCGAGAAATTCAAGCCGGGATTCTCTGAGGAATTCTTCTATCAGTTGATGGAGGAAATCTCTGAAGATGAGTTGCCCCTCAAGAGAGGAGAGAGCAAGGAAGATCTCCTCGCTCAGCTCGTACCTGTCATCTTCGATCCGGAGGTGATGCCGAAGAGAGTGAACCAGACCGATGGCGAAGACCTGGTAAAGACTTCTGCCTGCAACTTCTATGAGAATGTGACTCAGGCGGAAGTGGAGAGATTCTATGCCCGATTGAAGGATGCCTCTAACCCGACACCACCATCTTACGGACTCAATTCCAAGCTCACCAAGCGCAACAACGAGATGATTGAGCTGGTATGGAAGGAGGATGGACTCTATAGTGAGCCTATCAAGGAAATCGTGTCCTGGTTGCTAAAGGCGCAGAAATTCGCTGAAAATGAGGGACAGAAGCATGTCATCGACCTGCTCGTGAAGTTCTATCGCACCGGTAATCTTGAGGATTTCGACCGATACAGCATTGCCTGGGTAGAGCAGCACGAAGGCATGGTGGATTTCATCAACGGATTCATCGAGGTATATGGCGACCCATTGGGATTGAAAGGAACCTGGGAGGGTATCGTGGAATACAAGGACCTGGAGGCTACCCAGCGAACCCAGACCATCAGTAAGAATGCTCAGTGGTTTGAGGATCATTCGCCTGTGGATCCACGTTTCCGCAAACCGGAGGTGAAGGGTGTTACAGCCAATGTTATCTGTGCGGCGATGCTCGGCGGAGAGGAATATCCTGCTTCGGCTATCGGCATCAATCTGCCTAATGCCAACTGGATCCGTCAGGAGCACGGTTCGAAGAGCGTTACCATCGGCAATCTGACTGATGCCTACAACAAGGCGGCTCAGGGCAACGGATTCAGAGATGAGTTTGTCATCGATGAGGAGACTGTGGCGCTGATGAATCAGTATGCTGATATCACCGATGACCTGCATACCGACCTTCACGAGTGTCTGGGACATGGCAGCGGTCAGCTTCTTCCTGGTACCGATCCTGATGCACTGAAGGCGTATGGCAACACGATAGAGGAGGCGAGAGCCGATCTCTTCGGTCTGTACTATGTGGCTGACCATAAGCTGGTTGAGTTGGGACTGACTCCGAATGATGAAGCTTACAAGGCGCAGTATTACAGTTATTTGATGAACGGTTTGCTCACCCAGACCATCCGTATCAAGGAGGGTGATAAGATAGAGGAGGCGCACATGAGAAACCGTGCCCTCATTGCCTGGTGGACGCTGGAGCATGCCGAGGGTGCCGTGGAACTGGTGACGGAAGAGGTGAGCTATGCTTCTGCCGAGGATGCCCTGAAGGATGCTGAGGGAAATATCGTAACCACCCGAACCTATGTGAAGGTGAATGATTACGTGAAGCTCCGTCATCTCTTCGGAGAACTCCTAGCAGAGATTCAGCGCATCAAGAGCGAGGGAGATTTCGAGGCTGCACGTCAGTTGGTAGGGAAGTATGCTGTAAATATCGATCCAGACTTGCATCGCGAGATTCTGGCGAGATACAAGAAGCTGAACCTGGCTCCTTACAAGGGTTTCATCAATCCGAAGATGACGCTGGTCTATGATGAGGAGGGCAATCCTATCGATGTAAATCTCGATTACGAGGAGAGCTATACCGACCAGATGCTCCGCTATTCTGAGGAGTATGGAACCCTATAATGATTTACAAAGCTTTTGCCCCTTTCCCTTTCCCTTCGGCGGATGACCGTTGGTTCAGGGCGTGGGGCTATTCTGATTCTTTATAGATATGATATAAATAGATATGATAGATAACAAGAACGAGGAATTTCCGATAGTAGATGAAATGGGTAATATTCTGGGTGCCATCACCCGGGGGCATGCCCATGATGGATGCAAGATATTGCATCCTGTGGTTCATCTGCATGTATTCAACAGTAAGGGGGAACTGTATCTCCAGCACCGTCCGGCATGGAAGGATATCCAGCCTGATAAGTGGGATACTGCCTGTGGCGGCCATGTGGATTTAGGCGAGAGTGTGAACCAGGCGCTTCATCGTGAAGTGAGGGAGGAGCTGGGTATCACTGATTTCGAACCGGAGTCTTTAGGACATTATGTCTTTGAGAGTCAGAGAGAAAAGGAGTTGGTGTATGTTCACCGTTGTGTATATGATGGTGAGGTGAAGCCGAGCCAGGAAGAGTTGTCTGGTGGCAGATTCTGGAGTAAGGAAGAAATCAAGGAAAACATCGGAAAAGGTGTTTTCACTCCGAATTTCGAAAATGAATACCAGAAGTTTTTCATGTGATATTCTTCGTCATGTGATATTTTTCATCGGAATACGCGGAGTTATCGGAAACATTCTTGCTTTTCGGATTACGCACAGATTAAACGGAAAGCGACCTGTTCGGTCGAGGGAGCTGAAACCACATTTTATAAGGTCACGCAGATTTCGCAGATAACGCAGATTTTTTTGATTGACTCTTTTTATATCCCACAGGTTCCATTTATATCCCACAGATTCCACAGATATACACAGATTTTAGACCTAAAATCTGCGTCATCTGCGAAATCTGCGTGACTATACATCATGCAGTTTCGGTTACTCGACCGAACAGGTCGCTTTCCGTTTAATCCGTGCGTAATCCGAGAAGCAAGAATGTTTCCGATAACTCTGCGTAATCCGATGAATAAAAAATCTCCGTAATCTGATGAATGATTCTACGCAGATAAAATTATATCTCGAAGATACCCTTGAGTGCCCCCTGGGCAATCTTCTCGAAATCCTCTCCGAAATCGCAGAAACGCATTACGGCATTGGCGGCAGCATGCTTGATACCCATGTTATCTCCCTGCAATGCCACGGCAGCCTGATCCAGGAACTCGTTGATTCCACGATCGTTAGGCTCCTGACCATTCGCAAAGAGACGGGCAAGGAGCTGGAAACCGGCAATCTCATAGAAAGGCTTGTCGCTGGCTATCCATTGATACGCAATCACCGGCGCATATTCCACATGCTGCAGCAGATTGAAGGCAAGCATCTCAGCCATCTCCTGGCTCTGCACCTGCTCCATCCAGATATCCGTGATTTCTGGCAGCATCTTGTCGGCAGGCATGATGAGGGTAGCAAGAATCTTGCACTCTCGGATATCCTCCTTCCAGAGTTCGATGGCAAGGTTATAATCCTTGCCGTATTCCTGCGCCATCTTCTTCAATTCATAGAATGGCACACCCCAATTCAGTTTATATCCCAAGCCCTTGTCTCGCATGGATTGCGAACCCGGACCGTTCATCAACAAGCGAAAGCTTCGCTTGATAGTCATCAGTTTCTGATGTGTTTCTTCGTTCATTGTAATATTTTAAATCTAAAGTAATGTTTAAATCTAAAGTAATGTTTAAATCTAAAGTAATGTTTTAAATCTAAAGTTTTAATACTTTGCAGAACATTCCGTCGAATTGCTCCTCGATATTCGCTGGTTTATGCTTGAAGATGCCGAAGATGGCACTGCCGCTTCCACTCATAGCTGCATATACGGCACCCAGATTATAGAGCTTCTGCTTGATATCTGCTAACTCTGGATGCATCGCAAAGATAGGCGCCTCGAAATCGTTGACAAGCTCATCCTTCCAGGTCTCGATAGGTTGGCGAACGATGTCGCGGCAGCATTTCGCAGGCTTCTTAGGAGTGATGGCAGCGTAGGCATCCTTGGTGCTTACAGCGATGTCGTCACGCTTTACAATCACGATGTAATATCCCTTCATGTTATCTCCAGGACCGCTTGCCGGCATCAGTACATCGCCGATACCCTCAGCATAGCAGGCTGTATCTCCATTCTCAGGGTCCGCACTGATGAAGTAGGCACAGTCGGCACCCAACTTGGCAGCATATCGCTCCATTTCAGGAATACCGATGTTCAGGCGGAAACGCTCATCGAGCAGACGAATCATGTAGGCAGCATCCGCAGAGCCGCCACCCATTCCTGCCTGAGATGGGATACGCTTGACGAGATGCGTATGAATGCGGGGAATCTTGAAGTCGGCAGCCAGCATATTATATGCCTTCACCACCAGGTTCTTCTGTTCATCGCAATCCACGGCATTGCCTGTAATCTTCAGGTCGCAGGCTACCTCGCTAGGAAACTCATCTCCCATCAGCTTGATCTCCAAGGCATCAGTCAGGGGGATAGGGTAGAATACGGTTTCCAGGTTGTGGTAACCATCAGCGCGCTTGCTTACTATATTTAAGCCAAGGTTGATCTTGGCACATGGAAATGTAATCATAATCAATAATGTTTAAGAGTAATACGTTAACTATATGCAATCTATATAATCTATATGCACAATATGCAATCTATATGCAATCTACTTGCAAAGATATAAAAAATATCCCAAACCCGGTGCTTTTCATCAAGATTATTTTCTTACTTGCATTAAAAATATTAAAAACATCCATATTCTGCAATATCTTTTGTATCTTTGCAAAGTGTATCCTCATTTCAGAAAGAGTGATTCTGCCTGAGGGAAAATATATTTTGAGTTAAGGATAATTGTATTTATCCTTAAGGCTAAAGATATTTATCCTTAAGGATAGATAGATAATTAGATAAAAATAAAAAATAAATAGAAATATGAAGAAAGGTGATAAAGTAAGATTCCTGAGCGAAGTGGGCGGCGGAAAGGTGGCCGGCTTCCAGGGCAAAAACATAGTGTTGGTTGAGGATGAAGATGGATTCGAGATTCCGATGCCGATCAACGAGGTGGTAGTGGTAGAGCAGGACGACTATGCCATGGGCAAGATGATTTCTGCCAAGATGGATGCCAAGCAGAAGGCTGAAGAGCATGCCAACACCGAACTGCATCAGGACAGCAGAAGCATCAAGGCTATCCTGAACGAGCACGATACCGACGTGGATATGAACGTAGAGGAATATGATGCTGCCGACCGCGAGATTACCTTCGTGAAGCAGGTTCAGGAGCGTACGGGCGGCAACAAGCTCAGTGCTTACCTCGCCTTCGTGCCAATCGACATCAAGGATGTAACCAATACCCGCTTCGAGTCGTATATGGTGAACGACAGCAACTACTATCTGCGCTACACCTATCTCGTAGCTGAGGGCAATGCGTGGACCCTGAAGGCGGAGGGTGAAATCGAGCCAAACACCAAGCTCTTCATCGAGGAATTCGGTCGTGAGGCTCTGAATGAGATGGAGCACATCGCCATCCAGATGATTGCCTACAAGAAGGACAAGCCATTCCTGCTGAAGCCAGCTACAGACGTTCAGTTCCGCCTCGACCCGGTGAAGTTCTACAAGCTCCATCTTTTTGAGGAGAATGATTTCTTCGAGACTCCAGCCTATCTCTTCACTATCGTGGAGAACGACGAGGTAGCCCGTCCGCTGGTCATCGATTCCAAGCGCTTGAAGGAGCAAATGTACAAGGACGAGAAGGTGATTGCCAACACCAGCAAGAAGAAGAGCAAGAAGGATGACGGTACTCTCGTCATCGATCTTCATGCAGATGAAGTGCTCGAAACAACTGCTGGAATGAATTCTGCTGATATCCTTCATTATCAGATGGATATCTTCAAGAAGACAATGGCAGAGAACAAGAAGAACAAGGGTCAGAAGATCATCTTCATCCATGGCAAGGGCGAGGGCGTTCTGCGCCAGGCGCTCATCCATGAGTTGAATTATCGCTATAAGAACTGCACCTATCAGGATGCTTCCTTCCAGGAGTATGGATATGGTGCCACACAGGTAACAATAAAGTAATTTATTATGAAGTACGGATTTATGAAGGTGGCAAGTGCCATCCCTGCCGTCAAGGTAGGCGATGTAATCTTCAACACCCAACAGATAGAAGATCTGATAGCCCAGGCAGAAGGCAAGGGCGTAGAGATCATTACCTTCCCGGAATTGTCTATCACAGGCTATTCCTGTCAGGACCTTTTCCGCCAGCAGATGCTCCTGGAATCATCCGAGCAGGCGGTGATGATGCTGCTCGATTTCACCCGCAAGCTCGACATCATCTCCATTGTCGGCGCTCCGGTAGTGGTTGGCGATTTGCTGCTGAATTGCGGTATCGTGATCCAGCACGGACAGATCCTGGGCATCGTGCCTAAGACCTATCTCCCTAACTACAGCGAGTTCTACGAGAAGCGCTGGTTTGCCTCTGCGCAGGACTTGCGCGATTGCGAGGTTCGCTATGCCGGACATAAGGTGAAACTGACCCCCGATGTGCAGATTTTCCACACCTACGACGGCGTGCAGTTTGGCGTAGAGATATGCGAGGATGTATGGGCTCCGGCTCCTCCTAGCAACAAGCTGGCACTGGCTGGTGCCGACCTCATCTTCAACCTCTCTGCGAGCGATGAACTCATCGGAAAGCACAACTATCTGAAGAGTCTGCTGAGCCAGCAGAGTGCCCGCACCATGACCGGATACGTGTATAGTTCCTGCGGTTTCGGTGAGAGTACACAGGATGTGGTATATGGCGGAAATGCCCTGATTTACGAGAATGGAGCTTTACTTGCACAAGGTGAGCGTTTCTCTCTTGATCCTCAGATGGTTATCGCGCAGGTTGATGTAGAGAAACTCCGTTCGGAGCGTCGCACCAATTCCACCTATGTCAACGCCCAGCGTAACATCAAATATTCGGTTCTCGGCGGACAGTTCAACATCCGTAACATCGATGCCGATCCTACTGAGAACGAGCGTGAATTCGTGTTGGAGAGAGAGGTGAATCCGCATCCTTTTATTCCTACCAGCAGCGATATGGATGCCTCCTGCGAGGAGATTTTCAATATCCAGCTGATGGGTCTTGCCAAGCGCATCGTCCATACCCATGCCAAGACGGTGGTGGTGGGTATCAGTGGCGGATTGGATTCCACTCTTGCCCTGCTCGTCTGCGTCAAGGCTTTCGATAAGCTGAAGATGGATCGCCGTGGCATCGTGGGTGTTACCATGCCAGGTTTCGGCACCACCGATAGAACATATAATAATGCCATCTCTCTGATGCAGAGTCTGGGCATCACCATCCGTGAAATCAGCATCGCCAAGGCAGTGACACAGCATTTCGAGGACATCGGTCATGATGCCAGCGTGCATGATGTGACCTACGAGAATTCGCAGGCACGTGAGCGTACGCAGATTCTGATGGACCTTGCCAACAAGATGGGCGGTATGGTGATAGGTACCGGCGACCTTTCTGAGCTGGCTTTGGGCTGGGCCACCTATAATGGCGATCACATGAGCATGTATGGCGTGAATGCCAGCATCCCTAAGACCCTGATTCGTCATCTGGTAAACCATGTTGCCGAGAGTGGAGTAGATGAGCAGAGCCGCATCACCCTGCGCGACATCATTGATACACCTATCAGTCCGGAGCTGATTCCTGCCGATGAGAATGGAAACATCAAGCAGAAGACGGAAGACCTGGTTGGTCCATACGAGCTGCACGATTTCTTCCTCTATTACTTCCTGCGTTTCGGTTTCCGTCCTGCCAAGATTTATATGTTGGCTAAGAAGGCGTTCATCGATACCAAGCTGGAGCGTGTGAAGATCAGCGACAACGATCCTGATTCCTACGATGAGGAGACCATCAAGAAATGGCTCAAGACATTTGTTCGCCGTTTCTTCAACCAGCAGTTCAAGCGCAGCTGTCTGCCTGATGGTCCGAAGGTGGGAAGTGTGAGCCTGAGTCCTCGTGGCGACTGGCGCATGCCTAGCGATGCCGCATCCACCATCTGGCTGCAAGAGGCAGAAAATAGGATTTGTGATAATTAATAAAAAATAAAAGTTATGGATTTTGCATTAACTATAGTTTTGATGGGATTCGCTGAAGGAATGACTATTGTTTATGGCGTTTTGGCAGTGATAGCATCTATTATGTTACTTTGGCTGAAAAGTAAGTGGGGCCAGAAGTGGTTGGATAGTCTGGACTGATTTCCAACCCTCAGCAGTTTTGGATTTTTGCGTTTAGGCTGATGGCTTTTCCAGTCAGCCTTAACAGAATATTGATTCCCGATTTGAGCATTCGATACTATTTTGGTGCTCAAATCGGGATTTTTAATAGAAAAATTATTAATTTATTACCTCTATATTCGGGAAAAACATATTTTTTTTGTAACTTTGCGCCCAAAAGTAAAAACAATATAAAATTTAATAGATAATATGGCTAAGAAATTTGCCGAGCACAATGGTCTGAATCTTACTCAGACAAACAATGACGTACTAGCAGCGTGGGAGAAAAATGATATCTTCCACAAGTCTATCGATGAGCGTGAAGGCTGCCCTCAGTTTATCTTCTTCGAGGGTCCTCCATCTGCTAATGGCCACCCGGGTATTCACCACGTGTTGGCACGTAGTATCAAGGATACTTTCAACAGATACAAGACGATGAAGGGATTCCAGGTTCACCGCAAGGCGGGATGGGATACCCACGGACTCCCTGTTGAACTCGGTGTCGAGAAGGAACTCGGCATCACCAAGAAGGATATCGACAACAAGGCTTCTGAGAAGTATATCTCTACAGAAGACTACAACCACAAGTGCCGCGAGAACGTGATGAAGTTCACCGCTGAGTGGCGCGAGTTGACCGAGAAGATGGGTTACTTCGTAGATCTCGATCATCCTTATATCACCTACGATAACAAGTTTATCGAGACACTCTGGTGGCTCCTCAAGCAGCTCTACAACAAGGGCCTGCTCTACAAGGGTTACACCATCCAGCCATACTCTCCAGGTGCAGGTACAGGTTTGAGCTCTCACGAGTTGAACCAGCCTGGATGCTATCGCGATGTAAAGGACCTTACCACCACAGCCCAGTTCCTCATCAAGGATCCTAAGGCAGAGTGGACCAAGTGGGGCAAGCCTTACTTCATCGCATGGACCACTACACCTTGGACTTTGCCATCAAACGTGGCTCTCTGTGTGGGTCCTAAGATTGACTATGTAGCCATCGAGACCTACAACCTCTACAATGGCGAGCCTATGACTCTCGTGATGGCTGAGGCTCTGGTAGGTTCATATCTCAAGGCCGACCAGGAGTGCAAGGAGGGTGATCTCCTGCCATTCGACAAGGAGAAGAAGCAGTGCCCATGGCGCATTATCGACCACATGAAGGGTACAGAACTCGAAGGCTTGCACTACGAGCAGCTCCTGCCATGGGTGAAGCCATGCGAGAAGGTTGATGCTTTTGCTCCAGCTTTCGTTACAGAATATGCTGCTGCTCATCCTGAGAAGGTATTCGCTTCTGAGGATGGCCGAGATAAGTTCGTTGAGATGGATAGCGAGGCTTTCCGCGTAATCCTCGGCGACTATGTTACTACCGATGACGGTACAGGTATCGTGCACATCGCTCCTACATTCGGTGCCGATGATGCCAAGGTGGCTAAGGATGCCAACATCCCAGGCCTCTACCTTATTAATAAGAAGGGTGAGACCCGCCCAATGGTTGACCTGCAGGGTAAGTTCTATCTCATCGAAGACCTCGATGACAACTTCGTAAGCGCTTGCGTCAACAAGGAGGCATACAGTCATCACGCAGGCGACTACGTGAAGAATGCCTACGACCCACAGTTTAATGTGGATGGTGTTTGGGACAAGAAGGCTTCTGATAAGGCTGAAGACCTGAACATCGTGCTCTGCTACGAACTGAAGCAGGAGGGAAAGGCTTTCAAGAGCGAGAAGCACGTGCACAACTATCCTCACTGCTGGCGTACTGATAAGCCTATCCTCTACTACCCATTGGATAGCTGGTTTATCAAGGATACAGCCCGCAAGGAGCGCATGGTAGAATTGAACAAGACCATCAACTGGCAGCCAGAGAGCACCGGTACAGGCCGTTTCGGCAACTGGCTCGAGAACCTGAACGACTGGAACCTTTCACGTTCCCGCTTCTGGGGTACTCCATTGCCTATCTGGCGTGATGAGAACCGTGGCGAGAAGTGCATCGGCAGCCTCGAGGAACTCTATGCTGAAATCGAGAAGTCGGTGGCTGCTGGCATCATGCAGAGCAACCCACTGAAGGAGAATGGTTTCGTGCCTGGCGACTACAGTCAGGAGAACTATGATAAGATTGACCTCCACCGTCCATACGTTGACAAGATTGTATTGGTTAACGAGGAGGGCAAGCCAATGTATCGTGAGAGCGACCTGATTGACGTTTGGTTCGATTCTGGTTCAATGCCTTACGCCCAGCTCCACTACCCATTCGAGGGTGAGATGGCTCGCGGCACAGAGGCAGATCGCGATGCACTCATCCACAGCACCTACGAGGGATACGCTATTCCTCCTAAGTTCTATCCAGCCGACTTCATCAACGAGGGCGTGGATCAGACCCGTGGATGGTTCTTCACCCTGCACGCCATCGCTACCATGGTATTCGACAGCGTAGCTTTCAAGAACGTTATCTCTACAGGTCTCGTTCTCGATGCCAAGGGTAACAAGATGAGTAAGCACGTGGGTAACGTAACCAACCCATTCGAGATGATCGACAAGTATGGTGCCGACCCAGTTCGTTTCTATATGATGACCAACAGCGAGCCTTGGGACAACCTGAAGTTCGACCCTAACGGTGTAGATGAGACCCGTCGTAAGTTCTTCGGAACCTTGTATAACACCTACAGCTTCTTCGCCCTCTACGCTAATGTAGATGGTTTCGATGCAGCTGCAGCTCAGGTGCCATTCGAGAAGCGCCCAGAGATCGACCGCTGGATTCTCTCTTCACTCAATACCCTCATCAAGGGCGTTGACAGGGAGTTGGCTGGCTTCGACCCAACCCGTGCAGGCCGTCTTATCGACGCATTCGTCAACGACGACCTCTCTAACTGGTACGTTCGTCTGAACCGTAAACGTTTCTGGGGTAAGGAAATGAGTGAGGATAAGCTCAGCGCTTACCAGACTCTCTATACCTGTCTGATGACAGTGGCTAAGCTTTTGGCACCATTTGCTCCATTCTATGCAGACGAGTTGTATCACGACTTGGGTGGCGAGTTGGAGAGCGTACATCTGGCACAGTTCCCTGTAGCCGATGAGGCTGCTATCGACGCCGACCTGGAGGAGCGTATGGCCATCGCCCAGAAGATTACTTCTATGGTATTGGCATTGCGCCGCAAGGTGAACATCAAGGTTCGTCAGCCACTGCAGCAGATCATGATTCCAGCCGTAGATGATGTACAGAAGGCACACATCGAGGCAGTAGCAGGACTGTTGAAGAACGAGGTGAACGTGAAGGAGGTTAACTTCATTGAGGGTCAGGGTGTTCTCGTAAAGAAGGTGAAGTGTAACTTCAGAGTGATGGGTAAGAAGTTCGGCAAGCTGATGAAGGGTGTTGCCGCCCAGATGTCAGCGCTCGACCAGGACCAGATTGCAGCCTTCGAGAAGGCAGGCAACATCACATTGAATATTGACGGACAGGAAGCCGTAGTAGAGGTAGCCGACGTGGAGATTATCTCAGAGGATATCCCAGGATGGCTCGTATCTAACGAGGGCAATCTGACCGTAGCGCTTGAGGTAGAGTTGACTCCTGAATTGAAGAAGGAGGGTATGGCTCGTGAGCTGATCAACCGTATCCAGAACCTCCGCAAGGAGACTGGTCTGGAGATTACCGACCGCATCAAGGTGACTGTGGCTTCAAATGAGGAGACCAACGCAGCCATCGAGTCATTCGGCGACTACATCAAGGGGCAGGTACTGGCTGACAGCATCGAAATCGGCGCCAACGCAGGTGTTGAGACCGAGTTTGATGACTTTAAGTTGAACATTCTCGTAGAGAAGAATTAAATAGTTAGGAGTTAGAAGTTAGGAGTTAGGAGTTAGGAGTTTTTCCAAACTACTCGCTTCTAACTTCTATTCCTTAAAACTCTAGTCTAACTTTTATAACAAAACAACGTCTATGGCTAACGAAAAGGCACGTTATAGCGATGTAGAACTCGAGGAGTTCCGCGCTATCATTGAAGAGAAATTAAAGGTGGCAAAGCAGACCTACCGCGACTGTATGGCTCAGCTCAACCACTCAGATAGTAATGATGTGGTAGATACATCACCAACCTACAAGGCTCTTGAGGAGGGCAGCGAGGCACAGAGCAAGGAGGAAATTATCCAGATGGCTCAGCGCCAGCAGAAGTTCATCAAGGGTCTGGAGGCTGCGCTGGTTCGCATTCAGAACAAGACCTATGGCATCGACCGCGAGACGGGTGAGTTGATTCCTAAGGAGCGCTTGCGTGCCGTACCTCATGCCACATTGAGTGTAGCTTCGAAGGAGGCTAGAAAGAAATAATAAATGGAGAAAAAAAGGAATTTACATATCGGCTGGCTCGTCACGGCAATGGTGGTTGTGCTGCTTATCATCGACCAATGGATTAAGCTGTACATCAAGACCCACTTTTGCCTTGGCGAGTCTGTTCGTGTTACAGATTGGTTTTTTATCGATTTCATTGAGAACAACGGAATGGCGTGGGGCATGTCGTTTATCGGCAAGTTCTGGCTCAGCCTGCTGCGCTCTGTAGCCATCGTCGCTCTCATCGTCTATCTCTATCGCATCATCAGGAGGGGTACGCATCGTCTGCTCTACATCATCCTCGTAGCCCTGGTACTTACGGGTGCCATCGGCAATATGATCGATTCGATGTTCTATGGTCTGATGTTCACTGCATCCTCGCCTTATTACGTATCTTATATGGTACCGTTCGGCGATGGATATGCACCTTTCTTCATGGGTAAGGTAGTGGATATGTTCCGCTTCCCGTTCTTCAGCTATACCTGGCCGGAGTGGGTACCTTTCTGGGGTGGTCAGCAGGGAACATTCTTCGATCCTGTATTCAATTTTGCCGATGCCTGCGTCAGCGTGGGTATCATTTCCATGCTGCTCTTCTGCCGCAAGGAACTGGAGCAGCTCGGAGGAAATGACAAGAAGAAAGGGGAGAAGAAGGAGACTTCTACTCAGGCAGACAAGAAGGAGACTTCTGTTAACAAGAAAGGTAGTAAGGAAGATAACAAGGAAGAAAAGAAATAGAAAGGAGGCATGAGAATGAAGAAGTTAATGATTTGTCTTGTGGCAGTGATGGCTTTGCTTTTCAGCGTTTCATCTTGCAAGCCTTCCCTGCCAGGCGGCGTCTTGTCGAAGGGCAAGATGACGGATATTCTTTATGATTATCACCTGGCTCTGGCGATGGCACACATGGATGATAACGGCGACAAGGGACAGAGCCTGGCTTACCGCGAGGCGGTGCTCCGGAAACACGATGTCACCTCTGCCGAGTTCGATTCTTCCATGGTTTATTATATGCGTCATACCGAACTGCTGGAGGATGTGTATAAGGACCTGACCGACCGTTACAACAACGAGATTACAGCCATGGGCGGTAGTGCCAAGGGGGGAGGAGAGTTTGCTAATCTCTCTGCCACCGGCGATACGGCTAATGTATGGAATCTCGCTACATCGATGGTGTTTATGCCTGTAAAGCCGTTCAATAGTACCAGCTTCGATATCAAGGTGGATTCTACCTTCCATAAGGGCGACCGCCTGATGCTCGATTTCGATGCGCAGTTCATCTATCAGGATGGTATGCGCAATGGTGTTGCGATGCTCGCTGTGCAGTTTGGTAACGACAGTATTGCCCAGCGTACCATCATGATTCAGAGTACCCAGCATTATTCGGTGGAACTCTCTGATGCTGATTCACTTGGCATCAAGAGCGTGAAGGGATACTTCATGCTGATGAATGGTGATAACGGCACGGGTGTTTCTTCCCAGACCACCCTGAAGCTGATGTTCCTGGAGCATATCAAACTGATTCGCATGCATCCGCAGAAGCCTGTGGCAGCACCGGCAGGAAGCTCTCCATCGGCATCATCCGATAGCCTCCGCAAGGATAGTGCTTCCTCAGCTTCATCCTCTTCTGCTTCATCCTCTTCATCATCATCTGGTGAAAAACCGGGAGAGCAGACCTTCGAGATGTCATCCCAGAAGCCGGTTCATCCTATCAGAATGCCGGATGGCAAACCGCTGAAGCCGCTCAAGGAAATGAAGCCAATGAAGGCAGAACCTCTTAAGACGAGATAACGTTTCAAGTGCGATAATGATTTAAAACGACACTACGATGGAGGAGCTGAGAAGATGCGGTGCTCATACCGTGGTACTTCCCGATGGCACCATCCTGCAGCAGGCAGTGGTGGAGATAGCCGAGGGTAGGGTAGTCAACTACTATGAGTTTCGTGAGGAGCTGCCCATGACCGAATGGCTGGGCGGAGAAATCAGGGTAGAGCGTGATGAGGAAGGCATCCTCTGCGCCCTATGGAACGGGAAACGAATCAAGAGTTAACAGTTGATAGTCTTCCCCAAAAAGTAAACTATAAACAATAAACATTAAACATTAATAATATGTTAAGCGTAGATCAATTAGAAGACAAGTTGATAGACTTGGCATTTGCTGAGGATATCGGTGATGGCGACCACACAACCTTGTGTTGTATTCCTGAGGACGCCATGGGTAAGAGCCATTTGCTCATCAAGGAAGATGGCGTTTTGGCAGGTGTAGAATTGGCAAAGAAGGTATTCGCGTGCTTCGATCCTACCATGAAGGTAGAGGTTCTGTTGCAGGACGGTACCCACGTGAAGAAGGGCGACATCGCTATGATCGTAGAGGGCAAGACCCGTTCGCTGCTTCAGACTGAGCGCCTCATGCTCAACATCATGCAGCGTATGAGTGGTATCGCTACTATGACAGCTAAGTATGTAAAGCGCCTTGAAGGTACCAAGACTCACATCCTCGACACCCGTAAGACTACTCCAGGTCTCCGTATGTTGGAGAAGCAGGCTGTGAAGATCGGTGGTGGTATGAACCATCGTATCGGTCTCTTCGATATGATTCTCCTCAAGGACAATCACATCGATTTCGCTGGCGGTATCGATAATGCCATCGACCGTTGCCACGCTTATCTCAAGGAGAAGGGTCTCGATCTGAAGATTGAAATCGAGGTTCGCAGCTTCGATGAACTCGACCAGGTATTGAAGCACGGCGGTGTCAACCGTATCATGCTCGATAACTTCTCAGTGCCTGATACCAAGAAGGCTGTAGATATCATCGCTGGCAAGTATGAGACTGAGTCATCTGGCGGTATCACCTACGATACCATCCGCGACTATGCAGAGCAGGGTGTTGACTTTATCTCTGTAGGTGCCTTGACACATAGTGTGAAGGGTTTGGATATGAGCTTCAAGGCTTGTGAGTAGTGAGTATATATAAATAAGGTATATTTTATGAATAAGTTTTTTGCTTCAGCCCTGATGGCTGTAGCTATGTTGGGCAGTGTCTCAGAGGCTGAGGCTTGCAGCAACTTCATTGTGGGCAAGATGGCATCAGTAGATGGTTCTGTGATGTGTTCTTATAGTGCCGACGACTACGGAATGTTCCAGAACCTGTGCCATTATCCTGCGGCTAAACATGCCAAGGGCGAGATGCGTAAGATTTTCGACTGGGACAGTAACAAGTATTATGGGGAGATTCCTGAGGCTGCCGAGACCTACAGCGTTATCGGCAATATCAACGAGTGGCAGGTTACCATCGCCGAGACTACCTACGGCGGTCGTGAGGAGATGGTGGATTCTACCGGTATCATGGACTACGGTTCACTCATCTATGTAGCTCTCCAGCGCAGTAAGACGGCACGTGAGGCTATCAAGGTGATGACCACCCTCGCCAATACTTATGGTTACAACTCTGGCGGTGAGACCTTCACCATCTGCGATCCTAACGAGGCTTGGATTATGGAAATGATGGGTAAGGGTGCTGGTTCCAAGGGAGCCGTATGGGTAGCTCTCCGCATTCCGGATGATGCTGTCTGTGCGCATGCCAACCAGAGCCGCATCGGCAAGTTCAACATGAAGGACAAGAAGAATGTGATGTATGCCAAGGATGTGATATCTTTTGCCCGCAGCAAGGGTTGGTTCCAGGGCAAGGATGCTGATTTCTCCTGGAAGATGGCGTATGCAAAGCCTGATTTCTCGGGTCGTCGTTTCTGCGATGCCCGTGCCTGGGCGATGCTGAATCACTTCTATGATATGAGTCCTTATCTGGATTGGGCACTCGGCAAGAATCCTGATGCGCAGGATATGCCTCTCTGGGTGGTTCCTAACAAGAAGGTGAGTGTTCAGGATGTAGAGAATGTGATGCGCGACCATTACGAGGGTACTCCTCTTTCTGTAGCCGACGGTTCTGATATCGGCGGTGGTATCTGGGAGATGCCTTATCGTCCTACACCTTTGATGTACAAGGTGGATGGCAAGCAGTATTTCAACGAGCGTCCTGTCAGCACCCAGCAGAGTGGTTTCGTATTCGTGAGCCAGATGCGTTCATGGTTGCCAAGAGAGATTGGCGGCGTGTTCTGGTTTGCCAACGACGATGCCAACATGGCTGCGTTCACTCCTGTATATTGCTCTATGACCGAGCGTCCTGAGTGCTACAATACTCCTGGTGCTGATGCCTTGCATTTCAGCAAGAAGAACGCTTACTGGGTTTGCAACATGACCAGCAACATGGTTTATCCACGTTACAGCCTGATGTTCCCAACCTTGAAGGAGGTTCGTGATAGCTTGGACAACAGTTATTTCGCGGCTCAGGCAGGTGTTGAGAAGAAGGCTCAGGAGCTTTATGCCCAGAACCCACAGGCAGCTGTGAAGTATCTCAACGACTACAGTGTTGAGAAGGCTCAGCAGATGTTGGGTCGCTGGAACCAGCTTTTCGAGTTCCTGGTGGTGAAGTACAATGATATGATCATCAAGCCAACCGATAAGAATGGTACCTTCAAGAAGACTCCATACGGTTTGGGTGCTACTCCAGTTCGTCCTGGTTATCCAGAGAAGTTTGCCAAGCAGCTTGTCAAGCAGAGTGGCGATAAGTTCCTGGTTCCAGAGGAGAAGAAATAAAACAAGAATCTCCCTATAAGTTCAGGTGTCTATCACCTGGCTTATAGGGAGATTTTGTATATCGCTCCTTCAAACTTTACTTGGTGTCTAATGAGCTTTTCAATTTCTCAATATGCTCTATTGGCAACTGGGTGGCGGCTGATACCTGATCTGTAGATAAGCCCATAGCAAGAAGGCGTTGGGCTGTGGCAATATTAGCCTTGTTCTCACCCTCAGCTAATCCCTCAGCTAATCCTTCAGCTCGTCCTTCTTCTCGTCCTTCTTCTCGTCCTTCTTCTCGTCCTTCAGCTCGTCCTTCTTCTCGTCCTTCAGCTCGTCCTTCAGCTCGTCCTTCAGCTCGTCCTTCAGCTCGTCCTTCTTCTCGTCCATCGGCAAGACCTTTCTGCCAACCATCATCATAACCCGTCTTGATAACGCTGCGCTGATAGCGCAGATTCTCCATGTGACGGACATAATCATTCTTTTCCGCTACGGTCAACTTATCTATGTCCAGGCATTTGCGGGCATCTGCCAAACCTGGGGCCTGGGCTGCCTCGCTGATCTCGCCGGTCTTGAGAAACTCGATCCATTCATCCAGATTGTTCACCGCCAGCTTATCAAAGTTGTTCACGCAGAGCAGATAATACTCCGGGAATATGTCTCCGGCTTCGCGATTAGTCTTGCGACCTTGAGGGATTTCATCACCGAAGAAGAGTTCACTCTGTCGGTTAGAGAGTTTCAGGATATCATTCGGCTGATGCAGTCCTTGGAACATCGTCTTGCCATGATATACATAATCCTTAGCCTGTCCCAATGTGAAATACACGATATTGATGGAATATACCTTGCGCACCTTGTCGTAATCATCGCCCAGACTGATATTATCTGTGATGACCTTGGAAACTCCATAGAGCATACGGTGGAAATAGGTATGTTCCCGGGTATTCTGTATCTCGAAGATGATGAATTCTCCCTTCTCATCCTCTGCCAGGATATCCACTCTGTTGAATTTATCATTCTCGGTCTGCTGATTGCTCTCACTATCCAGGAATCGGTTGATCTTGAATTTCTCGTTCAGCAGCGAACACATAAAGCCTTCCAGCACGGCATAGTTTGCCTTGTTGCGAAGCAGGCGCTTCATCGCCCAGTCAAATCTGATATAATTTGCCATATTCTTCCTCCATGATTAATAAATCTTGTGCAAAGATACGCCGATTTTTTGTAACTTCCAAACTTTTAAAGAAGTTTTTATTCCAGCTTCTTACAGAAAACATATATTTAATTCGATTCATTTGCCAATCCTATCATAGCGATGAATATCATCCATCGTGACCGCTCATACCGCTTCTTAAAATACTGGTTGTGGTAAATAACTTTACAAGTTGAACGTTGCGGAAAAATCTCTTAAGAGAAGCTGGCGTTTTCCTTAAGGAAAAATTATTTTCCCTTAAGGAAAAAAATAAAAATCCTTAAGGGAAAATTCTCAATCTCTTTTTCTCCCATTTTCCAGGCGTTTTCGTCTGATTCTCTCTTCCTTGAATATTGTTTACACGGATATCTATTTCGTATGTCTCTTCAGGAAGATGCTGTGGTCGATGCAGGCTGGGAGCTCTTCCTTATAGTGGGTAACCATGATCATCGTCTTGTTCTTTCGCTTGCAGAATGCCTCGATGATATCCTTTACCAGGCGGCGGTTTCTGTTGTCAAGACCATGAAGAGGCTCGTCGAGGATGAGAAGCTCAGGATCCTTCACGAAGGCACGTGCCAGAAGTACCAGGCGCTGCTCGCCACTTGACAGCTTCAGAAAACCACGATCTTCCAAACCCTCCAGACCGAAGACTTTCATCCAGAAACGGCACTGGTCCATATCCTCTTCCTTTGGCTTTACATAGAGACCCACAGAATCGGTAAGGCCGCTCGCCACAATGCGGATGGCTGGCATATCACGCTGATAGGAACGGTGAAGCTCTGGAGATACATAGCCGATATGCTTCTTGATATCCCAGATGCTCTCGCCACTGCCACGAGGATTGCCGAAGAGGGCAATGTCGCAGGCATAGCTCTGCGGATTGTCGGCACATACCAGACTGAGCAGGGTACTCTTGCCGGCACCATTCTGTCCGCTCAGCGCCCAGCGCTCACCATTGTTAACCGTCCAGTCGAGATCGTTGAGGATGATGCGCTCGCCATACTGGATGCGGACCTTGTTCATCTTCACCACTTCCTGACTGTGATATTCCCGGTCGCTATATGGCAGGTCGATGATGGCTTGTTCTAATTCTTCGCATAGTACGTGGGCAGGGATGGGGTTGCGCTGTGCCAGATATTCTTCCTTGGTAAGCTTAGGATATACCTTCATATCCTTCACTTCTACCACGTGGGTGATGAACTCTGGGATATCATCGCTCTTGCTCAATACGAGAATAATCTGCAGATGATGCTCTGTGGTAAGTGACTTGAGAAGCTCCTTGAGCTGGTCGCGGGTGTCGGCATCCAGACCGATGAAAGGATTGTCCATGATCAGCACGCGAGGCTCAGAGAATAGGGTAGAGGCAAGCTTGAACTTGCGGAGCTCTCCACTGCTCAGCAGGATGGTGTATTTGTCGAGCAGGTGGTGCATGTGGAACAGCTCGTAGATGTGTTCCTGCAGCTGTCTGCGCTCAGGAGTATCTTCGCCAGCCATCTGATAAGCCTCTTCCAGCTTATCCTTGACGATAGGCGTGTTCTCATCTATTTCCAGCTGGTTCCAGCGCTGCTGCAGGAAGTAGGTGCGGTCGTTGTCGCCTCCGTAGGTATCACGGAAGGTGATATACTTGATATTGTCGCTCACCAGGGATTTGGTACTAGGAGAAAAGTCGTAATCAGGATCGTGCATCAACAGCGGGTGTCTGCCCACAAGGATGTCCACGAACATCGACTTACCTCCACCATTGGGACCTACGATAGCGATATGCTCGCCGTCGCATGCCTCGAAGTTAACTGGCTCAGCCATACGCCATTCCGGCATACGGGTTACGCCATTCTGAATACTGATAATCTTTTGCATCTCTCTTATTTTTTTTGATATGATTGCGTGATAACAGGGTGATATTCCCGGGCTGGGCTACTTGTGCGTGGTACGGTTGATAGCCGCCAGAAGCTTTGCCTGCGGGCCCGTCATACCTGTACCTTTCTCTATGCGGCTGGCGTTCTTGGTAGCAAAATCCTTCCAGCTGCTATAGTGCCTGTCGCCCGTTTCGGGTCTGCCCATCTGCAGGAAATGGCAGTAGGCAGCGCCCAGGGCATCGGTGGCATCCATGTATTTCGGCATCTCGTCTTCCCGGATGTTGAGCATGCGCTGCAGCATCGCCGCCACCTGCTCCTTGGAAGCCTGACCTTGTCCGGTAATTGCCATCTTGATTTTCAGCGGAGCGTACTCGTGGATGGGTACGTCGTGGTGGATGGCAGCAGCGATAGCCACTCCCTGCGCCCTGCCGAGCTTGAGCATCGACTGCACATTCTTGCCGAAGAAGGGAGCCTCTATCGCCATCTCGTCGGGCAGATAGGAATCGATGATGCCAGTCACTCGCTCGAAAATCCTTCCGAGTCGCAAGTAGGGATCTTTCTCCTTGCGCATGTCAATGACGCCCATTACCACCAGTTCTGCCTTGTTGCCGATGACGCGTATCACGCCATAGCCCATCACGTTGGTGCCGGGGTCAATGCCCAGGATAATCTTTTCTGTGTTCGATTTCTTCTGAATCATCTGAATGCTGTATCTTCTGAATCCTTGGAATTCTGAATGCTGTATCCTCCTGAATCTATCGGTCCATATATGGATTATGAGCCAATTCCTCGCCGATGCTGGTAGCCTCACCGTGGCCTGGCAGCACCTGTGTTTCATCCGGCAACATGCCGAGATGGCGCAGGCTGTTGATGATGCGGAACATGCTGCCGCCAGGGAAATCGGTTCTGCCGATGGAACTCTTGAAGAGGGTATCGCCCGAGAAGAGTACGTGCTCTGCCTCGCAATAGAAGCATACGGAGCCGTTGCTGTGGCCCGGAGTCTCGATGATGGTGAATTCGTGATTGCCGAACTTGATTACCTCATCTTCCTCAAAGAAATGACCGATAGGAGGGAAGTGGGTGTCGAGCTGCATCTGGTAGAATGTCTCTGCCTGACGAGCCAGACCCTTCATCAGCTTCTCATCGCCCTGTGCCACTTCCGGCTTCAGTCCGAACTCCTGGTAGATGGTGTCGTTGCCGAAATTATGGTCGAGATGACCATGGGTAACGAGGAGATGAACAGGCTTCAGATTGTTCTTTCTGATATACTCGGTGATTGCCTTGCGCTCTTCTGGATAGAAGGCACCGCAATCTATGATGACGCACTCGAGGGTGTCATCGCTGACCACGTAGCAGTTTTCCTGCAACATGTTGACTTGGAATCTTTCGATATGTAGCATTTTACTATTCTTTAATTTAAGCAGGAACATAAACCAGCTGCTTGTCCTGGCTGAACCACTCCTCATCGAAGAAGGTGCTGAGAGGGGTGATTTCCGAAATCTTATAATACTGCTTGAGCTCCTCCTTCAGATTGCCGCCCTTGAGGCAGAGCAAACCATTAGGCAGGGCATTCTGACCAGCCTTCTTGAAGTTCTTCTTGATGATCTTCATCAGGTCGGGCAACTGCATCACGGCACGGCTCACCACGAAGTCGTACTTGCCTTTCTCGTCCTCGCCGCGCAGGTGTTCAGCCACCAGGTTCTTGAGTCCGATAGCGCCAGCCACCTCATTGCACACCTTGATCTTCTTGCCGGTGCCGTCGATGAGCTTGAACTTGCACTCAGGGAAGAGGATGGCGAGCGGGATGCCCGGGAAGCCACCGCCGCATCCGAAGTCGAGAATCTCTGAACCCGGGCGGAAGTTGATCGCCTTGGCAATAGCCAGAGAGTGGAGCACATGGTGCTCGTAGAGGTTGTCGATATCCTTGCGGCTGATGACATTGATCTTGGCATTCCAATCGCGATACAGACCGTCGAGGGCAGCGAACTGCTTCTTTTGCTCGTCGGTGAGGTGAGGGAAATATTTCTCTATGATATTCATTCTATCTTGTTTTTGTTTCTTTCTATCTATATTTATTAATGTATATAAACCGATGCAAAGGTAGTGCAAATTGCAGATAAAACAAAATAAAATTAGCTTTTTTTGTATATTTAGTAGTTATTTCGGGGCTTGTTAGCAAAAAAATGTGTACCTTTGCACCCGAAAAAGATGTTAGATAGTATTTATTTAATATAAAAAGTAATGATAAAAGCAGCATTATTCGACTTAGACGGCGTGGTTTTCGATACCGAAAGCCAGTATTCCGTGTTCTGGGGAATGATAGGCAGGGAGTATCATCCGGAGATGCCTGACTTTGCGCTTCGCATCAAGGGACAGACCCTGGTTCAGATCTACGACAAGTACTTCTCTGATGATGCCACATTCGCTCATATTGATGGATACACCGATTGCAAGTCGGAACAGGCTAAGATAACAGCCCGGCTCGATGAGTTCGAGCTGAATATGTCGTTTCCTTACATTCCCGGATTCGAAACTTTCCTGAAAGACCTAAAGGCGCATGGTGTGAAGTGCGCTGTGGTGACGAGCAGCAATCTGCAGAAGATGGAGCAGGTGTATAAGCATCATCCTGAGTTCAAGACCAATTTTGACCGCGTGCTCACCAGCGAAGATTTTGCCAAGAGCAAGCCGGATCCAGACTGTTATCTCAAGGGTGCTGCCTGTTTCGGAGCAAAGCCGGAGGAATGCGTAGGTCTGGAGGACAGCTTCAACGGACTGAAGGCTGTGAGAGCTTCGGGTGCATTTACCCTCGGACTCGCTACTACCAATTCAGCAGAGAGCATCCAGCCATACAGCGACTATGTGATAGCCGATTACAATGGATTCGGATACGATGACCTGGAGAAGATTGTAGAAACTTTTAAGTAAAACAATTATATGGGATATTTATCTACAGACAAAAAGAAAATCACAACCAAGACCTACGCCGAAATGAAGGCGGCAGGTGAGAAGGTTACGATGCTTACTGCCTACGATTTCACTACCGCAGGCATCATCGATGCAGCTGGCATCGATACCATCCTGATAGGTGATTCGGCTAGCAATGTGATGGCTGGAAATGCTGATACATTGCCTATCACCGTAGATCAGATGATTTACCACGCACGCAGTGTGGCCCGCGCCTGCAATCATGCACTCGTGCTCTGTGATATGCCTTTCGGCAGCTATCAGGTTTGCAAGGAAGATGCCTTGCGCAATGCCTGCCGAATGATGAAGGAGACGGGCGTGGATGCGCTGAAGCTGGAAGGTGGCGTGGAAATCCTGGATACTGTTCAGGCACTCATCAATGCCGGTATTCCTGTTTGCGGCCATCTCGGACTTACTCCTCAGAGCGTGAATAAGTTTGGCGGTTACGGCATCCGTGCCAAGGAAGATGCAGAGGCCGAGAAGCTGGTCAGCGATGCTAAAGCACTGGATAAGGCTGGCTGTTTTGCCATTGTCCTGGAGAAGGTTCCTGCCAAATTGGCGGCTGAAGTTTCACGTCAGGTAAACGCTGTAACTATCGGTATTGGAGCTGGTAACGGTTGTGATGGACAAGTGTTGGTTTATGCCGATGCGCTCGGTATGACCCAGGGTTTCAAGCCAAAATTCCTGCGTCATTTTGCCCAGGTAGGCGAGGAGATGCAGAAGGGAGTTAAGGCTTATATCGACGCCGTGAAGAGCGTGGAGTATCCAAGCGCAGAAGAGAGCTACTAAGATGGATACGCAAAATACACCGGTGCATTTTAATCTGTGGCACCGTGACTTCTGGTGTCTCTGCTTCGCCAATCTCTTCCTGATGACGAGCATCTACATGCTCCTCCTGAGCATACCTTATTTTATGACTAAGGAGGGTTATTCCCTTGCTCAGGTGGGTGTGGTGTATGCAGCCTATGGCTTGGGCGTCTTTCTGCTGGGTGGTTTCTGTTCTTATCTGGTGCAGCGCTATCGTCGCAATCGGGTATGCCAGATATCCATCCTGGGCGTGGCAGTCAGTCTCGTCGTTCTTTATTATCTGGAAACCTTCTGGAATATCAAGGTGGGCTTCGAGATGCTGGTGGCGATGCGTCTGATTCAGGGCGCTTTCCTGGGCTTGGCAGAGATGTCGCTGGCGAGTACGCTGATTATCGATACCTGTGAATCTTTCCAGCGTACGGAGGCGAATTATATCACCTCCTGGTTTGCCCGCTTTTCCATTGCGGTAGGTCCATTGCTGTCGCTTCTGGTCTATGATGTCTTCAGTATGAAAGTCGTTTTTCCAGTAGCCTCGGTATTGGCATTGGTTGCCTTGGTGCTGGTTTCCAGGGTGAAATTCCCGTTCAAGGCTCCGTCAGAAAACGTGTCACTCATCAGCAGTGACCGCTTCTTCCTGCCTCAGGGATTTCCGCTGTTCATCAATATTGTATGTATCATGGTGATACCGGGCTTCTATCTGGCGCTGCCACATTCTCTCACCGTCTATGCGATGTTTTTTTGCGGACTGTTTCTGGCATTGGTGGCAGAGAAATACGTTTTTGCTGATGCAGAGCTGAAGAGTCAGGTGATCGTGGGACTGATATTGATGTCGGCTGCGGAATTTGTTTCCTTAAGCGATCAGAGCTTTGCCGTAGAGATGCTTGTTCCTGCCTTGCTGGCCTTGGGAGTGGGTATCATCGGAAGCCGATTCCTTCTTTTCTACATCAAGCTTGCCAAGCATTGCCAGCGTGGCACCAGTATGAGTTCCTTCTTCCTGGCGTGGGAACTGGGGTTGAGCTTAGGAATCGGATTGGGTTTCTGGCTGGTGAAGGACGTGTATCAGAAATCTCCTGATATGGATCGGGTGATATTGAATCCAGTGTATAGTGAACTTCTGTATCCGGCTGTCGGATTGACAGTGGTTTCTCTCCTGATGTATCATTTCCTAGTACATCCATGGTATATGAAGCATCGCAATCGCTGATGCTTCGTGTGCCAGCTTTATTAAAAGTTTCTAAAAATAGCGTTTGTGAAACTTTTTTAATATAATTTAGTTAGCTTTATTCGCTTTTGTGCTCATAATTGAGTACTTTTGCGTTTGATTTGAGGGCGGAGGGCATTTTTGGAGTGCCCTTTGTTCTGTTTTTAGAATGAATTAAACGTAAAATTGATATAAGATTATGGCAGAAGCTATTGATATCCGTGAGTTGAATATCCGGATTGAACAACAGAGTCAGTTCGTTACCAATCTGGTAATGGGCATAAACAAGGTCATCGTAGGTCAGAAGCACCTCGTTGACTGTCTCCTTATCGGTCTTCTCTCTGATGGTCACATTCTCCTGGAAGGTGTACCGGGTCTGGCGAAGACTCTTGCAATCAAAACATTGTCACAGTTGATTAGTGCAGACTATAGCCGCATACAGTTTACACCCGATTTGTTGCCTGCCGACGTGATCGGCACGCAGATCTATTCGCAGAAGGATGAAGCCTTCCATGTGAAGCGTGGACCTGTGTTTGCCAACTTCGTGCTGGCGGATGAGATCAACCGTGCCCCAGCCAAGGTGCAGAGTGCCTTGCTTGAGGCGATGCAGGAACATCAGGTTACCATCGGCGACCAGACTTTCCATTTGCCTAATCCATTCCTGGTGATGGCTACCCAGAACCCGGTAGAGCAGGAGGGTACCTATCAGTTGCCTGAGGCACAGGTGGACCGTTTTCTCCTCAAGGTTGTCATCGATTATCCTACCATCGAAGAAGAGAAGCTCATCATCCGTGAGAACATCCAGGGCGGTCTGCCTACCGTGACTCCGGTTACTACAGCCGAGGAAATCCTGAAGGCTCGCAGCATCGTCAACGAGGTGTATATCGATGAGAAAATAGAGCAGTATATTGCCGACATCGTCTTCGCTACCCGTTATCCAGACCGTTATGGCCTGGGCGAATTGAAGGATATGATTACCTTTGGCGGCAGTCCTCGTGCCAGCATCTCACTTGCCAAGGCAGCCAGAGCCTACGCCTTCATCAAGCACCGTGGTTACGTGATTCCTGAGGATGTGCGTGCCGTGGCTCACGATGTGCTCCGCCACCGCATCGGTCTTTCTTACGAGGCAGAGGCAAGTGAAATCACCAGCGAGGAAATCGTCAGCCGTATCATCAACAAGGTGGAAGTGCCTTGATGAACTAAGTGAAAAGTGAAGAATTCACTTGCTTCACTAATCATGAAGTTCAATGTTCAAAATTCAAAGTTCAAAGTAAATAAAGTTGGATACACAAGATATCTTAAAGAAAGTTCGGAAGATCGAGATCAAGACTCGCGGATTGAGCCAGAACATCTTCGCCGGCCAGTATCATTCTGCCTTCAAGGGTAGGGGAATGGCCTTTGCCGAGGTGCGCGAATATCAGTATGGCGACGACGTGAGAGACATCGACTGGAATGTGACGGCTCGCTTCCATCGCCCTTTCGTCAAGGTCTTTGAAGAAGAGCGAGAGCTTACCGTGATGCTGATGGTGGATGTGAGCGGTTCGCTCGATTTCGGTACCATGCGCCAGATGAAGCGCGACCTGGCTACCGAGATAGCTGCAACCCTTGCCTTCAGTGCCATCCAGAACAACGACAAGATAGGGGTCATCTTCTTTTCCGACAGAATAGAGAAATATATCCCTCCCAAGAAGGGACGCAAACATATCCTCTACATCATTCGTGAGATGCTCGACTTTCATCCCGAGAGTCAGCGTACCGATATCGGATGTGCCCTGGAATACTTCACGAGGGTGATGAAGCGCCATTGCACGGCTTTCGTCATCAGCGACTTCTACGATAACAAAGACTATCAGCACCAGCTGCAGATAGCCAACCAGAAGCACGATGTGGTGGGAATCCAGGTGTATGATCCACGTGCCAAGCAGCTGCCCGATGTGGGACTGCTCAAGGTGATGGATGCCGAGACGGGACACGAGATGTATATCGATACCAGTTCGAAGAAATTGAGAGTGGCTCACACCCAAAACTGGTTGCGACAGCAGGAGAATCTGCGACAGCTCTTTGCCAAGAGCAAGGTAGATTGGACTTCGGTAGCCACCAACGAGGACTTCTCGAAGGCGCTCCTGATGCTGTTCAAACAGAGAGGCTAAAGTAAGATAACATGAAAATAAAGAATATCATATTGACGATGGCGCTGATGGGTTGCTCTACGCTGGCTTTCGGTCAGACCGTGGAGCAGCGCTTGGATTCCCTGCAGCTGCTTATCGGACAGCAGACCATCCTGCACCTCAAGGCTACAGCCCGGAAGGGTGCCAGAATCGTGCTGCCATCCTTCAAGCCTCAGGACCAGATTGTACCTGGTGTAGAGGTGGTGGAGCAGAGCAAGGGCGACACGATGCAGATGGGTGATGATCGCATCCAGGTGAGCCGCGACTATACGCTTACCTCTTTCGACGAGAAGGTGTATGTGGTTCCTGCACTCGATGTAAAGATCGACGGCAAGAGCTATCACGGAAATCCGTTGGCGCTGAAGGTGCTCACCGTACAGGTAGATACGGTGCATCCTAACCAGTTCTATCCGGCAAAGGGTGTACAGGATAATCCTTTCGAGTGGAGTGAGTGGAGCTTCGCCTTCTGGTTGAGCCTGCTGATGATTATCATCTGTGGTGCAATGATTTATCTCCGTAATCGTCTGAAGAAGAACAAGCCTATCATCGCCCGCATCCGCATAGTGAAGAGGGTGCCTGCCCATGAGAAGGCGCTGCGTGAAATCAATGACATCAAGCATCATCATACCAACGCCAGCCAGGAGACTCAGAAAGAGTACTACACCCAGTTGACCAATACGCTGCGTGCCTATATCGTGAGCCGCTTCGGATTCAATGCGATGGAGATGACCAGTGGAGAAATCATCGAGCACCTGCGTGCTTCGGGCGACCAGAAGATGATAGACGAGCTAAGAATGCTCTTCTCTACCGCCGACCTGGTGAAGTTTGCCAAGTACGAGATTCCGATGAACGAGAACGATGCCAACCTTGTGAATGCCATCAACTTCATCGACCAGACGAAGACCGATGAGCAGCCTAAGGAGGAGAAGATCGTTCCAACGCTCAGCACCGAAGACCAGAAGTCGCAGCAGCAGCGCCGACTCATCAAGACTCTGCTCTGGGTGGGCGGCATCAGTGTAGTTGCCATCTTTGGCTACATCGTTTATCAGGTAGCGATGCTCGTGATGTAAATGTCATCAGGCTCGGAAAGAGAGATGGTGATGTAAATGTCATCAGGCTCGGAAATCCAGAGCCGGTGATGTAAACAATAAAAAGAAATTAAGAAATGGAATTTGCAAGTAAAGCATATTTTCTGCTGCTCCTGCTGCTGATACCTTATATATTATGGTATTTCCTGGGCAGGAAGAAGAGCGAGCCTACGATGCGCATGAGTGATACACGCATCTATCAGTATGCTCCCAAGAGTATGCGCGTCAGACTCATCCATCTGCCGATGGTGCTGAGATGCATCTGCTTCGTGCTCATCGTCATCGCTATGGCCCGTCCGCAGACCCACTATTCCTGGGACAACAAGACCGTAGAAGGTATCGATATCATGCTTGCCATGGACGTATCAACCTCTATGCTTGCCGAGGACCTGAAGCCAAACCGTATGGAGGCGGCGAAGGATGTTGCCACTGAGTTTATCTCTGGCCGTCCTACCGACAATATCGGACTCACCATCTTTGCCGGAGAGGCTTTCACGCAATGTCCGATGACTACCGATCATGCCAGTCTGCTCAGACTCCTGCATGATACCCGCACCGATATCGCGGCTCGCGGACTCATCGATGACGGTACCGCTGTGGGTATGGGACTTGCCAACGCCGTGACCCGACTCAAGGATTCCAAGGCAAAAAGCAAGGTGGTAATCCTGCTCACCGACGGTAGCAACAACATGGGTGACATCTCGCCTATGACCGCTGCCGAAATAGCCAAGAGCTACGGCATCAGAGTATATACCATCGGTGTGGGAACCAACAAGGTGGCGCCTTATCCGATGCCTGTGGCAGGAGGCGTGCAGTATGTCAATATCCCGGTGGAAATCGATACCCAGACGCTGCGCGACATCGCTCAGACCACCGATGGAAACTTCTATCGTGCTACGAGTACAGCCGAGTTGAAGAAGATTTACAAGGACATCGACAAGCTGGAGAAGTCTAAATTTAATGTGAAGCATTTTGCCAAGCGCTATGAGGCCTATCAGCCTTTTGCCCTGGGTGCACTCCTGATACTGCTCCTGGAGATATTGCTCCGCCTCACTTGGTTCAGAAGAATTCCTTGATGAAAGAGGAGTTTAGACAAAATAGATTATAACATCATATAAATATGTTAAGATTTGAAGATCCTACGTTTCTCTGGCTGCTCTGGCTGATACCGGTGCTCATACTGGTTCGTCTGGTAGGCTGGAGAAGGCGAAAGGCTAAGCTGAAAAGATTGGGCGATCCGGAACTGCTCAAGCAGTTGATGCCCAACATATCCAAATACCGTCCTACGGTGAAGTTTGTGCTGATGCTTGCTGCCTTGGCACTCGTCATCGTGATGGTGGCTCGCCCTCAGATGGGAAGCAAGATTTCTCACGACAAGCGTAACGGCATCGAGACGATGATCTGTCTCGATATCTCCAATTCCATGCTTGCCGAGGATGTGGCTCCTTCCCGTCTCGACAAGAGCAAGATGCTGATAGAGAATCTGGTAGATAACTTCAGCAACGACAAGATCGGCCTGATCGTCTTTGCAGGCGATGCCTTCGTGCAGTTGCCAATCACCAGCGATTATGTATCGGCAAAGATGTTCCTGCAGAATATCACACCGGGTCTGATCCAGACTCAGGGTACTAATATCGGCGATGCCATCTCGCTTGCCACCAAGAGTTTTACCCAGCAGGACAATGTGGGTAGAGCCATCATCGTGATTACCGATGGTGAGAACCATGAGGATGGTGCCAAGGAGGCTGCCGAGATTGCCCAGAAGAAGGGCATCAATGTGTTTATCCTCGGTATCGGTAATACCAAGGGTGCTCCTATCCCGATGGGCGATGGCTCTTATCTGAAGGATCATGCAGGCAATACCGTGATGACAGCCCTCAACGAGCAGATGTGCCGCGAACTGGCGCAGGCTGGCAAGGGGCAGTATATCCATGTGGATAATACAAGTGATGCAGAAAAGGCATTGAATGATGACCTTACTAAGTTGCAGAAGGGAGATATGACCAGCGTGATATACAGTGCCTACGATGAACAGTTTCAGGCTGTGGGCATTCTCATCATCCTCCTGCTCATCATCGAGGTCTGCATGCTGGAAGTAAAGAATCCGTTGCTCAGGAACATTAAGTTCTTCAAAAGGGATTCCTTGAAGCTGCCGAAATAATGCAGGCAGAAGCTTTAAAATATAGATGTTAAAATGAAGTATATACATTATATAATAGTAACTGTGGCAATGTTGCTGGTGGGTACGGCACAAGCCGGAGCCCAGACTGATCGTAACCTGATCCGTCAGGGCAATCGTGCCTTCAAATCCCAGAAATGGGCAGTGGCAGAAACCCAATATCGCAAGGCTATCTCCAAGAATCAGAAGAATCCACAGGCGATATACAATCTTGGTTGTGCGCTCATGGCGCAGCAGAAAGACTCCATGGCGATACAGCAGTTTACCAATGCTGCCCAGTTGGAGACCAACCGCCTCCGCCGTGCTGCCAGCTGTCACAACATGGGCGTAATCATGCAGAACCATCGTGAATATGCCCAGGCCATCGAATACTACAAGATGGCGCTGAGATGCAATCCACAGGACAATGAGACCCGTTATAATCTTGCCCTCTGCAAGAAGTTGCTCAAGAACAATCCGCAAAACAAGGATCAGAACAAGAACAACAAGGATAAGAACAAGGACAAGAACAAGAACGATCAGAATAAGGACAAGAACAAAGACAACAAGGATAAAAACGACGATAAGAATAATAAGAATAACAAGAATAATAAGAATAATAAGAATAACAATAACAAGAATAATCAGAACCAAAACCAGCCGAACCAGGACAAGATGAGCCGCGAGAATGCCGAGCAGCTCTTGAATGCCGCCGTTCAGCAGGAGCAAGCCACCAAGCGCAAGTTGCAGAAGGCGATGAGCCAGCCACGCAGAAAGGCTTACGACAAGAATTGGTAAAAGATTAGATGAGATAAAAATACGATTTAAATATAATATTTAGCTATTATTTAAGATACGATATGAAAAGAATAGGTTGGTATTTGATATTGCTGATATGCTTGCTAGGCTACCAGGTGCATGCGGTGGCCCAGAATATCTCCGTGTCGGCTCCATCGCACGTAGCGGCTGGAGAAAACTTCCGTGTCGCCTATACCATCAACACCCGTGATGTAGAGGAATTCAGAATGGGTGCGGTGCAGGATGGACTCGAAGTCATCGCAGGCCCTTACACATCCTCGCAATCCAGTTATCAGATGATCAACGGACATACCTCGTCCTCTTCATCTGTAACCATCACCTACACCCTTTATGCGGCAAAGAATGGTACCTTCAACATTGGTGCTTCCCACGCCATCGTGGATGGTAGGAACCTGGCTTCTCGCGCCGTAAAGATTACGGTGTCGGGTCACGCTCAGCGTACCAACGGCGCGCCTAGCATGCACGGACAGAATAGCTACGACCAACCTCGTATGCGTACCGCTGGCTCTGCCATCTCAGGCAGCGATCTCTTCATCAAGGTGTCTGCCAACAAGAAGAGAGTACACGAGCAGGAACCTATCCTGCTTACCTACAAGGTATATACACAGGTGGAACTCACCCAGCTGGAAGGTAAGATGCCAGACCTGAAGGGATTCCACAACCAGGAAGTGCCTTTGCCACAGCAGAAGACCTTCCATACCGAAATGGTGAACGGTCGCCCTTACAAGTGCGTTACCTGGAGCCAGTATGTGATGTATCCTCAGATGACCGGTAAGCTGGAGATTCCTTCCATCACCTTCAAGGGCATCGTGGTACAGCAGAACCGCAATATCGACCCGATGGAGGCCTTCTTCAATGGTGGTTCCGGATATGTAGAGGTAAAGAAGAACATCAAGGCTCCGGGTATCACCCTGCAGGTAGATCCGTTGCCTCAGCGCCCAGCCAATTTCTCGGGTGGAGTAGGTAAGTTCAATATCTCTGCTTGTCTTGACAAGAAGGAAATCAAGGCAGGCGAACCTATTACGCTCCGTGTGATTGTGGGAGGTATCGGAAACCTTAAGTTACTGAAGCAGCCAGTAGTGAATTTCCCGAAGGATTTCGACAAGTATGATGCCAAGGTAACAGATAAGACCCGACTCACCGCCAATGGAGTGGAGGGTAATATGATATACGACTTCCTGGCTGTGCCTCGCAATCAGGGCAGCTATACCATTCCAGCCGTGGAGTTCACCTATTATGATACCAGCAAGAATGCGTATAAGACCATCAAGACCCAACCTTTCACTCTGAACGTGGAGAAGGGAGATGGATCAACATCCGAGTCGGCTGACTATACCAGCAAGGACAAGGATATCCATACCATCAAGTTGGGCAAGACCTCACAGCATCAGGCAGATGATATGTTCTTCGGAAGCTTCGGCTACTGGACCAGTCTGCTCATTCCGCTCATCGCCTTCTTCGTGCTGCTGGTAGTATTCCACCGCAGAGCCATCGAGAATGCCGACATCGTGAAGAAGCGCTCCAACAAGGCGGGCAAGATAGCCACCAAACGTCTGCGCATAGCCAACAAGCTGATGCTGCAGGGCAAGCAGGGCGAGTTCTATGATGAGGTGATGCGTGCCCTCTGGGGATATATGAGCTACAAGCTGAACATGCCGGTAGAGCAGCTCTCTCGTGAGAATATCCGTGAGAAACTCTTCGCCCACGATGTGGATGATGTTACAATACAGAAGTTTACTTCCGCTCTCGATGAGTGCGAGTTCGAGCGTTATGCTCCAGGCGACCCTGCCGGCAATATGAACCGTACCTTCGAATCAGCAATGACAGCGATTATGGAAATAGAAAATGCAATTAATGCGGCTCGCAAGAACGCCAAGAAGCATCCTGCCGGATATTCCTTCGTATGGCTGCTCCTAGCGATGCTGGGCTTCGGCGCTTCTCCGGTATCGGCAATCACCAAGAACAATGCCGATACGGAATACCAGAAGGGCAACTACCAGCAGGCTATCCGCGACTATGAAGAGCTGCTCAAGAATGGTGCCTCTGCCGAGATTTACTACAACCTCGGCAATGCCTACTATCGTACAGATAATATTACCAAGGCGGTGCTCAACTATGAGCGTGCCCGCCTGCTCTCGCCTGGAGATGAGGACATCAACTTCAATCTCCAGTTTGCGAGAAGCAAGACCATCGACAAGATTACCCCGGTAAGCGAAATGTTCTTCGTTACCTGGTATAAGGCGCTGGTCAACTTCACGAGTGTAGATAACTGGGCGAAGGCTGGCATCATCTCCATCATCATGGCGCTGCTGCTCGTGCTGCTCTATCTTTTCGGTCCGCACATCCTGATGCGCAAGATCGGCTTCTTTGGCGGTATCGGTTTCTTCCTCGTCTTCCTGCTGAGCAATCTCTTTGCCTATCAGCAGAAGCAGGCGCTTGACAACCGCAAGGGTGCCATCATCATCTCGCCTTCCGTGAACATCAAGAAGACGCCTGCCAAGACCAGTACCGATCAGTTTGTACTCCACGAGGGTACCCGTGTAGATATCATCGATAAGGGTATGACCGACTGGCGTGGCATCCGCGTAGGCGATGGAAGAGAAGGATGGATCGAGACCAAGCATCTCGAGGAAATTTAAAAAGTGAAGAGTGAAGAACTCTGAGTGAAGAATGAAGAGTGAAGAACAAAGAGTGAAGAACTCAATAGTCTAAGCTAATCATAAAGTTCAAAGTTCAAAGCTCAAAGCTCAAAGTTCAATGCTGAAAGTTCAAAGTTCAAAGCTGAAAGTTCAAAGTTCAAAGTAAGTAAATGGATTTTAGTTCGATACAAAACATAGATTTTCAAGTGCTGCAGTGGTTCAACGGCAGTAACAATGTGATTCTCGACCAGTTGGTGATGGCACTTACTTCGGGTTTCACCTGGATACCGCTCTATCTTGTACTCTTTATCATCGTGATGCGCAATAATGAGACAATCGGGCAGATTGGTCTTATTGTAGGCTGCGCATTCCTGTGCATCTTTTTTGCCGATGGCATTGCCGAGGGAATCATCAAACCGCTTGCGGCTAGATGGCGACCTTCCAACGATCCGCTGGTAAAATATACCGTGCAGGTAGTAGATAATCTTCGCCTGAAGGACTACAGTTTCTGTTCGGCGCATGCAGCCAACACCATGGCGTTAGCCGTGTTCTTCTCGCTGCTTGTAAGGAGCAGGATGCTCACCTTCACCCTGATAGCATGGTCGCTGGTGAACTGCTGGACCCGCCTCTATCTGGGCGTTCATTATCCGCTGGACATCGTTTGCGGAATGCTGCTGGGCATGGTGATTGGTTCGCTGGTATATCTTTTCTTCCTTCGTATGTACCGACGTATCTCACCGGAAATCAAGTATGTTTCGAATCAATATACCTGTACGGGATATGATTGCGATGACATCGATATGGTTATGACCGTGCTGATGCTCACTCTCGTATATGTCATCCTGCGTGCCGTCGTTCTGATGACGGCAATATAGCAGTAAATAGCCTTTTCTGAAAAAAGGCAAATCATAAAGTTCAAAGTTCAAAGTTTAAAGCTCAAAGTTTAAAGCTCAAAGTTCAAAGAAATAATGGATACAAAACATATTAAGATAAGCGATTATAATTACGATTTACCAGATGAGCGCATCGCCAAGTTTCCTATCGCACAGCGCGACCACAGCAAACTGCTGGTCTATAAGCATGGCGAGGTAAGCGACGATGTGTTCTTCCATCTTCCCGACTATCTGCCAAAGGGAGCCATGATGGTATTCAATAATACCAAGGTTATCCAGGCGCGCATGCATTTCCGCAAGGAGACGGGAGCACTCATTGAGGTGTTCCTGATGGAGCCTGCTGCACCTACCGACTATGAGCTGATGTTCCAGACTTCGGGCCACTGCTCATGGCTCTGTATGATTGGTAACCTGAAGAAATGGAAAGAAGGAAGTCTGAAGCGTGACTTCGAGATCAAGGGTCATCAGCTTACTCTCTCTGCTACAATGCGACGTGGAGATGCTCTCAGCGCAGAGGCTTCTGAGATGGTAGCCAAGGGTGGCGGCACCAACTACTGGGTGGATTTCGACTGGGACAACGAGCACGTTTCCTTTGCCGAGATTCTTGAGGCAGTAGGAGAGTTGCCTATCCCTCCATATCTGAACCGCAAGACTGAAGAAAGTGACAAGACCACTTATCAGACCGTATATTCCAAGATCAAGGGTAGTGTGGCTGCCCCAACAGCCGGTCTGCATTTCACCGATGCGGTGCTCCAGGACCTGGATGCGCATGGCATTGACCGTGAAGAGGTAACCCTTCATGTAGGAGCGGGAACCTTCAAGCCGGTGAAGAGTCTTGAGATAGAAGGTCATCAGATGCATACTGAATATATCGTGGTTCATCGTCGCAGTCTGGAGAAGCTCATCAAGCACGAGTGCCAGGTCATCGCCGTGGGAACCACCAGTGTGCGCACCATCGAGAGTCTCTATTATATGGGTGTGCATCTCATCAAGCATCCTGAGGCAAGTGAAGAAGATCTGCATGTAAACCAGTGGGATCCTTACGAGCTGTCGGCAGATGGCAATCTGGTGGATGACATCACTCCGGTGCAGGCTATCCAGGCAATTGTCGATTACCTCGACCGCAACGGATTGGAAGCCCTGCACTCCAGCACGCAGATCATCATCGCACCGGGCTACACCTATAAGATAGTAAAGATGCTGGTAACCAATTTCCATCAGCCTCAGAGCACGCTCCTGCTTCTGGTGAGTGCTTTCCTGCATGGTGATTGGAAGAAGGTATATGATTATGCCCTCTCGCATGATTTCCGCTTCTTGAGCTACGGAGATTCCTCCCTGCTCATTCCTTAGGAAGAAGAATAAAGTGAAGAGTGAAGAACGAAGAGTGAAGAATTCATTTGCTTTGCTAATCATAAAGTTCAAAGTTCAAAGTAAAATAGTATGATTTCAGTAGAAGGACTGAAAGTAGAGTTTGGCGTAAAGCCACTTTTCAATGATGTAAGCTTCGTAATCAACGACCGCGACCGCATTGCCCTGGTAGGTAAGAATGGTGCCGGCAAATCTACGATGCTGAAGATTCTATGTGGATTGCAGAAGCCAACTTCCGGCGTAGTGGCTATCCCTAATGAAACCACCATCGGCTATCTGCCGCAGGTGATGAAACTGCAGGATGATACCACCGTAAAGCAGGAAACCCGAAAGGCTTTCGCCCACAATACCGAGATGAAGGCGCGCCTCGACAAGATGCAGCAGGAAATGGCCGACCGCACCGACTACGAGAGCGAGAGCTATGCCCAGCTCGTGGAGAAGTTCACCCAGGAACATGATCGCTATATGATGATGGGCGGTGAAAACTACGAGGCAGAAATAGAGCGCACATTGAGCGGTCTGGGTTTCACCCGTGAAGATTTCGACCGTCCTACCCGAGAGTTCTCCGGCGGATGGCGTATGCGTATCGAGCTGGCAAAAATCCTGCTCCAGAAGCCGGATGTGCTCCTCCTCGATGAGCCTACCAACCATCTTGATATCGAGAGTATCCAGTGGCTGGAGCAGTTCCTGGCGCAGAGTGCCAAGGCGGTGGTGCTGGTAAGTCACGACCGTGCCTTTATCAATAATGTAACCAACCGCACCCTTGAGATTACCTGCGGAAGGGTAGAGGATTATAAGGTGAAATACGACGAGTATGTGGTACTTCGTGCCGAGCGCCGCGAGCAGCAGCTCCGTGCCTACGAGAACCAGCAGAAAGAAATAGCAGATATCAAGGACTTCATCGAGCGTTTCCGCTATAAGCCAACCAAGGCTGTACAGGTGCAGAGCCGCATCAAGCAGTTGGAGAAAATCGTTCCTATCGAGGTGGATGAGGTGGATACCAAGCAGATGCACCTCAAGTTCCCTCCTTGTCTCCGAAGCGGTGATTATCCGGTCATCTGCGATGAGGTGAGAAAGGATTATGGCGAGCATACCGTCTTCGACCATGTGAATCTTACCATCAAGCGTGGCGAGAAAGTGGCGTTCGTAGGTAAGAACGGTGAGGGTAAATCTACCCTGGTGAAGTGTATCATGGGCGAGATTCCTTTTACGGGCAATCTCAAGATAGGTCATAACGTGCAGATTGGTTATTTTGCACAGAACCAGGCACAGCTGCTTGATGAGAAGCTTACCATTTTCCAGACCATCGACAATGTGGCTACCGGCGAGATGCGTCTCAAGGTGAACGATCTCTTGGGTGCCTTTATGTTTGGTGGCGAAACTTCCGAAAAATATGTCAAGGTGCTGAGTGGAGGAGAGCGCAGTCGTTTGGCGATGATCAAGCTTCTGCTCGAACCGGTGAATCTCCTGATTCTCGATGAGCCTACCAACCATCTCGATATGCAGTCGAAGGATGTGTTGAAGGAAGCCATCAAGGCATTCGACGGCACCGCCATCATCGTGAGCCACGACCGTGAGTTCCTCGACGGACTGGTAGATAAGGTATATGAGTTTGCCGGTGGTAAAGTACGTGAGCATCTGGGCGGTATCTACGATTATCTCCGTGCCCACAATGCCGAGAGCATCAGTCAGGCACTTGCCAATCAGTCAGGAATGGCATCTGTCGGTTCTCCATCGGGTTCCGCTTCATCCTCTTCCTCTTCTTCAACCTCATCATCTGCTTCTTCTTCCGAAGTATCCTCCGGCAAGCTCAGCTATGCCGAGCATAAGGAGCAGCAGAAGAAGATACGCAAGGCAGAGAAGGCAGTGAAGGAATGCGAGACGAAGATAGAAAAGCTCGAAACCCGCAAGGCAGAGATTGATGCCCTCCTGATGAAGCCAGAGAATGCTACGAATATGGAACTCGTTACCGAATATACCGAGCTGATGAAGAGCCTGGATGAGGAAAACGAGAACTGGATGATGCTCTCAGAAGAGCTGGAGGAAGTGAAGAATTCGTAATTAATAAACAATAATAAATAACGAGAAAATGAAAATGAAGTACATCCTTCCGATGATGATGCTCGCAGCCATGCCTTTGGCTGCTGATGCTCAGAACAAGTCGGGACTTGTCTTGAGCAATCTTGACAAGACAGCAAAGCCTGCTGATGATTTCTATCAGTTTGCTACCGGTGGCTGGCAGAAGAACAACCCGCTTCCTGCTGCCTACAGCCGTTATGGTAGTTTCGATCAGTTGGCTGAGAACAACAACAAGCGTATCAACTCTATCCTTGATGAACTCAAGAAGAAGACCTACAAGGCTGGAACCATCGAACAGAAGCTTTCCGATTTCTATAAGTTGGCACTCGATATCGACCGTCGCAACAAGGAGGGCATTGCTCCTGTAAAGCCTCTCCTCGACGAGATTGCTGCTGCCAAGACCAAGACTGATCTCCAGAACTTGCAGGTGAAATATGCCATGCAGGGCTTGGGCGTAGGTTTCGGTACTGGTTTCGGTGCTGATGAGAAGAACGTTACCATGAACATCTACAATGTGATGCAGGGTGGCTTGACTCTCGGTTCCAAGGATTACTACCTCAACAACGATGCTGCTACCGTAGCCATCCGTGAGGCATTCAAGACCTACGTGGCAAAGATGTTCCAGCTCTATGGCTTCTCTGCTGCCGATGCTGCCAAGAAGGCACAGAAGGTATTCCTCCACGAGACCAGTCTTGCTACTATCTCCAAGAGCCGTACCGAACTCCGTGACCCACAGGCTAACTACAACAAGATGAGCCTGAAGCAGTTTAAGGAGAATTATCCAAACATTCCTCTTGAGGCATTGGCTAACGGCGAGGGCATCAAGAGCGAATATATCCAGGAGATGATTGTGGGTCAGCCTGCATTCATGGCTGGTTACGACAAGATTACTGCTGCTGAGGATGCTGAAACCTTGAAGGCTTTGATGGAGTGGAGTGTCATCGGCAGTTCTTCTGCTTATCTCACCGATGAGATCCGTGAGGCAAACTTCGATTTCTTCGGCAAGACCATGAGTGGCAGAAAGGAAGACCATCCATTGTGGAAGCGTGCCACTTCTCAGGTAGATGCTCAGATGGGTGAGGCGCTCGGCAGAATCTACTGCAAGAAATTCTTCCCTGAGTCTTCTAAGAAGATGATGGAGACTTTGGTCAAGAATCTCCAGGTGAGTCTCGGTCAGCGTATCGATGCTCAGAAGTGGATGAGTGCAGAGACCAAGGCTGCAGCTCACAATAAGCTCGATAAGTTCTATGTCAAGATTGGTTACCCTAACCAGTGGACTGACTATAGCAAACTTACCATCGATCCATCCAAGAGTTTCTATGAGAACGTGATGGCTTGCCGTCAGTTCCGCAACAATAAGGAGATTGCTGAGAAGGCTGGTAAGCCAGTCAACAGAGATGAGTGGTATATGACTCCTCAGACTGTGAATGCATACTATAATCCTACCACCAATGAGATTTGCTTCCCAGCAGGTATCCTCCAGTATCCATTCTTTGATGCCAAGGCTGACGAGGCATTCAACTATGGTGCTATCGGTGTAGTGATTGGTCATGAGATGACTCACGGTTTCGACGATCAGGGTCGCCAGTATGATGCCAGCGGTAACCTGAAGGATTGGTGGACAGCTGCCGATGCTGAGGGCTTCAACAAGCGTGCAGATATGTATGCAGATTTCTTCAGCAACATCAAGGTATTGCCTGATTTGAATGCCAACGGTCGCTTCACATTGGGTGAGAACCTTGCCGACCACGGTGGTTTGATGGTATCCTTCAATGCATTCAAGAATGCTACAGCCAAGAAGCCATTGAAGAACAAGGACGGTTTCACTGCAGATCAGCGTTTCTTCCTGGCTTACGCAGGTGTATGGGGTCAGAACATCACCGAGAAGGAAATCCGCAACCGTGTGAAGAACGATCCTCATGCACTTGGCAAGTGGCGTGTAGATGGTGCTCTTCCTCACATTGATGCCTGGTACGAGGCATTTGGTGTAAAGCAGGGCGACAAGATGTTCATTCCTAAGAATGAGCGTTTGGAGCTTTGGTAAAGATCAAATATGAAAAAGGCTGCGTTACCACCGGGTGACGCAGCCTTTTTTCATACATTTTTATTCTTCATGAATGTTGCGGTAAACTCCTTACACTTACGCATATCCTGTTTTGATGATGCAATAGAGTAGGGACTATATTTTTCAAACATGTCAAGACCACGTCCAAGCGTAATTGTCCATCCTGTATCTGTTTTGATACATCTGTCATGAAAGTCTCTGAACTTGTAGGTAAACTCAATGCCATAAGAAGCAAGGTCGTCCTTGATGTCATCAAGCTTGTCAATCAAGTCTGGTATCTTGTCTTCCTCTTCATTAGTGAAAAGGTTCAGTTTCAAGTCATCCACAGGACGTGTATTGATAAGCATCAGAGCAAACTCCATGAAGTTTTTGATCTGCCATGAAGCACGTATATATGGATCTTCAACCGTTATTTCCTTTGCTTCTCTCATATAAGGTGCAAATAACTTCTCATAACTTACGCCAGTCTGGCCCATTCTGAACGACATACTCTTTTCTTGTAGAATAGGTATGCGTGGACGTTTGGATTTCGGTTCTTCTGTATGATCTTCAGTCGTAGGTGGTTCTACTTTCTGATTGCTTCCTTGTTCCAATGTCTCATTGCTTACTTGTTCCAAAGTCTCAATGCTTACTTCAGAACCGGTTTTCAGGTTGATGTACTTGAACTTTGCAGGCTCTGCCATGAATGTTTCATCAATCAGATAGAGCTGATCCTTCACACGTTTACGACCTTCTGCAGCAAAGTCAACCAGTTCATAGGCCTCCTGGTCGGTCATCTTACCATCAGGATAGATGAGTTTCATCATACCAGAGAATGTCTTACGGATAGCAAGATGGTCACGTTCTGAGAGAGAACCGTCAAACTTCGCATAGTCATTCAGTACTGCTGTTCTGTCATCATTGCGCATTTCGTGAAGTACGGCAGCAATGTAGTCGGTAATAAGACCATATCCCTTGGAGAAACTGTTCTTCTTCAACATCTTGATTTCCCAACCTGGATTGTAGAGATGAATTCGGTCGAGGAACGCACCCTTGATGAATGATGTAGGAATGCTCTCAAACAGATGGCTGTTCTTCAACATATATGAAACAGTATGCTTGGTATTACCTACGAAAGACATGGATGCACTAGCCTCGTGGGTTCCCTTACCACGGTTGAACGACTTGTTGGCAAGATAGTTCTGCATCGTGTCGATGAGCACTGCATCCACATTACGGCCTTTCTGCTGTTCAAACTCGTCCCATGCCACAACATCCCAATAGCCTACCAGTCCGAGAATTTCCTTGTTGCCCTGGATTTTCACGAAAAGTCGGGCAGAGGTTACGTCACCACCACTGACAAGTACGCCATAAGGAGACAGTTCCTGGAATACATGAGATTTACCTGTTCCCTTTGGACCCAATTCCATGAAATTGAAGTTGTTTTCCACATGAGGGAGAAGACGAGCCAAAGTGATGAACTTCTCACGGCGGTTCATTGCCTCAGGGTTCAGACCCACGGTATGCATCAGGAAGTCAATCCATTCCTCTGTAGTGAAGTTCTTGCGTTGGTCGATATATTCCTGCAGGTCGATATTTGAAATCTGGATAGGCTTCAATGTCTGGATTTCCCATCTCACCTTGACACTTTCACCACTGATATAGCCAATGGTAACAATGCACCAAACGCCATTGCCACTCAGCAATTTTGGGTTCTTACGCACGTAGTCTGTACCGATAGGCACACCTGTCAATCCCAGATTAGCAAATGTTGCCTGGTACTCATCGTTTTTCTCGTTGAGTACAACAGTCACTTTGTCGATGATGCGATGTCTGCCATTCTCACGTATGATACCTTTTACCGATTCAGCTTCAGCACGGTGAACATAGTTGTTTTGGATCACTTGCTTCACCTTTTCCAATCCTTCGTTGATGATTTCTTCATCATCACTGGCGCAATACTGCCCCAGCAGGTATTCCAACACGTATGTAGGAACAGGCAGGCCTCCCTTCACGAGGAAAGCCAAATCCTTTCTTACCACTTTGCCTATGAAGGCATTCATTACTTTCTGTTGTAAATCCATATGCAGTATTCCTTAAAAATCTTGTTCTATCATTGTATTGTTCTTCACTGTCTCACGCACAAGTGGGTTCAGTTTGTCATCCACATCGTAGATTCTAAGCTGTAACATACTTGCATTGACAGATTTATTCAGATTGAGTGTCACTTCAAACACGCGATTGTTCAAGTTCGTTGCATCAGTGCTATTCAGTGTCACTTCCTTTTCCTGGGTTACAGGGTCGTCACCATTATAAATACAGCAAATCACCTTGCGCTCCATCACGGTCATGCTTACAGCTTCCGACTGTATCATCTGGAACTTCAATCGACTGCTCACCATATTCAGGTTGTGGCTCATCAGCGCAACACCCACCTTTTCTGTCTTGTTTGTTCTCTTCTGCTGACTTCTTATTACAGGAATAATCATTTCCTGAAGCGATGCGCCACCATGAGCAAAGTTGTAGCCACCCGGTGCAGCCAGACGGTTAGTTCCGATAGGTACTGCAACCAGCAAAGGAGTGGCACTCTTAATAGAAGATACTTTATCAAGAGGAAATTTTACTATATCCTCAAAAGTATCGTTGCTATCTGTGAGATAGTATCTTGTCTTCTTCTCGACGGCAGACTCCTTGATGCTATGCTTATCCTTCTCTTCAAACTTCATATCATTATAGAGAAATCCATGATCTGCGGTGAGAAGCACATTTGCCACATTCCACGATGCATGCAGACGCTTTACCAGTACAGTCAGTTGCTCAATGGCTTTTCTGCAAGCACTGATCACCTCGAATGGATTTTGTGAATGTCCGGCTTCATCTATCGTATCATAGAATATATACACCAACGGGCGTTTAAAGAGTTCACGCATGGATTGTGCGTCGCCATTCATCACGTCTTCATAGCGTGTACAGATGGCTCCTTCCCGATATTTGCCCAGATGAGCTGTTCGCTGTTCTGTTGTTGTCAGCAGGGTTCCATCCACCATCATGTCTGTGCCATTTAGCTCCAGCGAGTGATGGGGGAGGAGGGCAGGCTTGCAATACTTGGTTTCCGTAGGAAGCATTGCCTGGTATGCGTCAATTGTAGCAATATGCTTCTCCTTTGCCAGTTCCTGCATCAGTTCCTTTGCCACCTCATATCTCAGCGCATCGCATACGATGACCACCTGCTTCACGCTGGAATCAGACTCGTTCTTGTAGAAATCCTCCTGGCGCTTTAATCCGGTTTCAGTAAACCATGCGCCTTTTTCTGCTACGCATGTCAGCCATTCTAGGTTGAGAACGTTAGTCATCTTAGCATATTCCAAGTCCAACTGGCGTTTGGCTGAACTCAACGTTTGCTCTATAGGATTCTCCTTCGTGATGAGTTCGTGGAATGCTTCCAGGGTGCGGCGATAGTAGAGATCTACAAGATAGAAATCTTCAGTATATTTCTCAATATACTCCTTGGTGCTATTGAGTTTCAGCGTTCCAAGACCCCTTACCTGAGCATAGTATAAAGCCGACTGCTCTATGAATCGGATGGCAATCTGAATATCACTATCTACAGGAAGCTTCAAAGACAACTCACGCATACGGTCGTTCACCAGCTCTGGGTCTGCCATCAGCTTTTCTTCTACAATCTCTTTCAGGATTGGCCAGCTGAGTGACTCTGTAAGACAATAGTAGTTGGCATCAATACCATAGATATTGATGATAGCCTCTTCCTTGATGTCTGTTGCCAAAATACTCATTGCCTGGGCAAACTTCTCTGACAGTTGGCGGTCGTGTGTACCCAACTCATAGATTTTGTTCACCTGGTCAAGTACCACCGAATTGCTGATCTTGTACTGCTTATAGGTGTCTCCCGGTACTGCGTCTAAAAGCTGAGTGATGCTATTGTACTTCAAACTCTCAGCCACGTTTTTCATCTTGATGGCAGCGTTAAAGTTAGGAGTTAAGCCAAAGAGCTTATCCAGCTTTTCCGAAAAAGCCTTTGAAGCGTCAAAATTCTTGCTGAGCTTATACCAGAAATCAGTACGCTTTTTCTCTTCTGCTATTCCATCCAGAATAATCATCTTGATGATGATCTGTTCCCATTCCTGCAGCTTCTTCTCGCCAAGATAATTGGAAATGAAGGCACGGCAAACCATATCCTCGCTGAACGATGTACTGTCGATAAGCCCATTAAGGATGTTGCTCACCTTAGCCGACATGATTTCGCCAATATTCTTCTTCACGAAACTGCGGAATTTTTCAGGAAGATTATACTGCTGCATGAAGCTGGCGTAGTCTTCTTCCTTATATTCCATGTTGGCTTTCAGCATGTCGAGTAGAGGGAAGCTGAGCTGCTGTTCCTCTGTATGAGGATAAACCTGTTCCGGGAAGAGCAGAACCACATGCTTGTCCTTCCAATCGTTCTCGATGGCATACTTGGCATTGAACCACGCTCCATCAAACACCTTATATATATAATCGTCATTCCACTGCTTCATCTCATCCAGTTCATTCTGGATGATGTTCATCCTGTCGAAGATGAAGAGCACATGAAGTTGTGGATTGCGCTCGAAGTAATTGTATATTCTATCTTGTACCATAGCATAATGTACAATGTATTATTTGATTTTCTGTAAAATATCACCAAACTTGGCATAGTTAACCACCACACCGTCATCGAGGTCGAAGCTGATGGCTTGCTCGGCTACTACTTGCAGGCGCTCGTGGTATTCACGGCACTCGTCGAGTTGCTTCTGCAGAGCCTGTAGCTGCTTGGTCTCTTTGGTAGAGAGTTCTGCACGGCGGGCATCGAGCTTGTCGATTTCTGCCTCCAGGTGTTCGATGTAAGGGAGGAGATACTTCGAGCGCACACGTTCTGCGGTGTAGGCATTCATGCGATGCATGTAGGCGATGACCTGGAAGGCACCCTTCTTGGATGAGAACAGCCAGTAGATAGGGCGGTTCTGATACATCTTCTTATGGTCTTTCCAGAAGTCCTTTACGAAGTATTGCTCCAGGGTCTTGCCGAGGCATTTCTCCACGTAGTTCAGGTTTGCCACATGCTCCTCGTTGCCCAATGCCACACGGATGAAGTCCGCAAAGCGGGCAGAGGCGTTGTCAGAGAAGCCACAGTCGTTTGGCATGAGCGGTATGATGCCGTCGTCATCTATTGCCCATTGTTCACCCTTGTATTCGTAAGGAGCAATCTCCTCGTCGGTTGGGTTAGGGTGGGCGATGTGAAGCCCCGGCTTGTCGAGGCGATAGCGTCCGAGCATGCAGCCCACAGCATAGCTGATGAGTTGCTTGATAATGGCATCATCGTGCCATACGATATGTTGTTTTGTATTATTTGCTTCCATTTTTATCATCATTATATAATATCACTTTCTTATCAACCTTCATTACTCTTCTTGTTCATAATAGTAAGAGTAGTCGATACCTTTCATAAAGGTTTCCCTATCGTTTATCTTGTCGGTCAATGCTGCTTTGAGTAACTGCTTTATGGGTGTGCTGTCAGCCACGCTTGCAGTCATAGCAGCCAGATAGTCTTTCTTGTTTACCATACTCCAGTCGATACATTGCTTCAGATTCTTTTTGAGCATGAGGTCGAGCCATATACGGGTAGTTCTGCCGTTGCCTTCACGGAAAGGGTGCGCCACATTCATTTCAACATATTTGTCGGCTATCTGCTCAAATGTTTCTTCGGGCATCTGTTCTATCTGTCGGAGCGTAGCGGGCAAGTAGGCTGCCATAGCAAACTGAAATCCTCCCTTGGCTATATTCACCGTGCGGATATGTCCGGCGAAGTCGTACAAACCGCCAAACAGGTAAGCGTGAATCTGTTGCAGTCCCTTCGCTGTTCCCACCTCAATGCTTTCAATCATACTACTCTCAAACAAGGCATAAGCCTTCGATTTGCTCTTGCCGTCGATGCTTTCTTCGCTATTCGTGAGCCATGCTACAAAGCGTGAAGCCTTAGTGTTGGGGAAGCAGGCTGCCAGTTGCAGGATGCCGTCGGTATCGAGAACGTCGGTTTTATAGCGTTTACCATCTTGTGCCAGAAGTTTCAGTTGGTTAGTGGCACTAACCAACTCGTTTCCTTCCTTCTTCAGCTTTGTCTTCAGATACTTCCAATAGTTGCGGTTCTTTGTATAGTCGTCTTGGTCGTTGAGCACGCCAACGACATCCAAAACGGAAAACCACCATTTTGAAAGTTCTTCGTCCCATACGGCACGCACTTCGCGGTCGTTAAAGAAACGGATGGATACCTTCTGTATATTGTTATTACTCATTGCTTTCTTGATTTTCTTTTAGAGTTGATACTTGCTGGCAAGGATGCGTTATTGATACCAATTCAATTGCGCACACAGAGTATTCGCATTTGGATAGATAGTATAAAACTGGCGACAACGTTCCAGTTGACGTACACCAAATCCGCTTCCATATTCTGGCTCTATCTCTGTCGAATCTCTCTTCGCTCGGCATAGCCCAAGCAAGCTTGGCTCTGCGCTCACTCAATCGAGATCTCTCCCTGCTGAAGGATGGTGATTTCATTCAGTGGAACATCAGGAGTCAGCTCGTCTTGTAGGCCATAGATGTCGATGAACTGGCGGTTGAGTTCTTCCTCGTTCTTATGCAGCTGCATGAACTTGCGCTCCCACTTCGTCTTGTATTGTTCCATGCGCCATTCCAGACTGCCTAACTTTGGGGCAGCAGGGGAGATGCTGATATGTTCGCCCGTCTCCTCAAAATGCTTCTCTATCTTGTAATCGATGTTCTCCATGTAGGTGGAGGTGTCGATGGATAGAAGCTCGTTGCGCTGGAAATCCCAGGAGGTTTCGTGGGCGTCCCAGTCGGAGCGGGTACATGAAATACATTCTTTTACAATTTGCTTTATAGCCAAGTTATCTTTTTGAATATATGGTAAGGAATTTATATTCCCTCCTTGAAAAGACAATGTGGGGTTCAGTATTGACAGAAATACATAAGCAACCTTAGAGTTGAGATACCCAGTCACTGTTTCCAAATCATCTGCAGGTGGAAAGGATGAACTTCCTTGTATATCAAACAAATAACCATGCGGTTTATATCGAACTCCAAAATTTGAAGAACTTATAAAACTCCATGTTATTCCTTCATGAAAATAAAAATCTTTTCCACGAAAGCTTGTCATTCCATTATCTATAATTTCTTTACCTCCGTATTGCCAGTTAACAATGAGATTGTTTAAGCCATACCACCTTTTAAAACCACCTCCCTTGTTATAAGGAAACCACTTATAATCACTCTTGGTAGCACTTTCTCTATTAGAAAAATCAAAACCTATTTTATCGAATGAAACCTCATGCCAATTTCTTAAGAATCTATTATTGTCAGTAGTCATCATTCCTATTCTAGCAGGAGAAATATCGCTAATTTTTTTGCTATCATTGTAAATTGAAAATATCTTCTCACTCACCCAATAGCCGATAGGCGCACCAGGAATCTTGCCAAAATTAAGCTGCTCCACATTAGGATAATAAATATGCTTACCATCCTCGTTTCCATCCTTATTGGCAAGGAACATCTGCTCTTTATCAGCACAGTTCTTGCCATCTACCAATCGATAGTAGATGCCTTTAGGGTTTCCGAGGAACAATTCATCCATATCCTTTTCGGTGTCTTCGTAAAATCTTTGTTTCCAAATCTCTTGCTCAGATTTCGGCAAAGCCCTAATTTCCGCCATGGTGATTCCACCGTATGGATCTTGAGGCTTGGTTAAAACGAAGGCAGTGTTCTGTACCACTTCACCACTCAACTCATCGAACGTGCGAGGACCTAGGTGCAACATGCTGTCAATGGCATAATTGTGCAGGAAGATATGGCGCAAGCTCTTGAATGAAGAGAGGAACATCCAGCTCTGCATATTGATCTGCGCCATTTTGCCGCCATCAGCAAGACGCTCCATGCCCATGAACATGAACACGGAGAAGAGGTCTGCCTTACCCTCTTCATAGTTGTCCTTCACATACTTGCTCAATACGCTGTTCATCTTCCCTCCACCCATATAAGGCGGATTCATCACGAGCGCATGGTAATGCTCGGTGAGGGTAAGAATCACCTTGACACCCGGCAACAGCTGCTTGATGTTGGCAGGACAATCGTCGGTACCATTCTTTGTCCAATCCTCATAATGACTGCGGAGCATATTGTGGTAGTTCTCGTTGATATTGAATATCATGATGCTGCCGAGGTTGTCGGCTTCTTTCAAAAGTTCGAAGTCTTCCTCAAGCATCTCGCCAGCCACGTCATCGTAGCCACCTACAAACTGAAGGCAAGTCTCAGTCATTGCCTTTTTATCCAAGGCTGGTACCACTCCCGTCATGTCGAGTACATTCGGCAATACGTGCGCATCTGCAAAGCCTGCATCCTTCTGGCAAGCCTTCAGCAGGAGGGCAAACTGGCTCAACTGCTTGGCACGAGTGTCGAGGTCAATACCCGTAAGGTTGTGGCTGAAGATATTCTCCACAGCCTCTCCACGACCATAGCCTTCGGCAATATAAAGGTCATAGAGCAGGTCGAAGCATTCGTTGAGAATATGACCGGAACCGCAGGCGAGGTCTGCTACCTTCAAATCTGTTAACTCGTTGTATTTCAGTGAATACCTATCGCTTGGCTTTTCTGAAGGCTCAACGAGATAACGCCATTTCTTTTGCAGCTGTGTCTCGTATGGATTATTGTCCAGATAGATTCTGCCCACGGTGTTCTGCACCATGTACTTCACAATCCAGTTAGGGGTAAAAATCTGGGTGGCTGCCGGAATCTCATCAGCCTCGAACTTGCCCTTCTTGGCAAACACCTCATCCTTGCGCTCAGAGATATAGAACTGATAAAGCCATCCAATCAACTCAGGTGACTGGAAGTCTTCGTCGGTGATAAATTCAGTATGGTTGAGCATATCCACGAACCCACCTGCTGCCAGGATATTGTTTGGCAGAAGCAGCTCGGTGTAATCAGCAATGCTGCCGAAACACTGGTTGATGATAGGGTTGTCGTGGCACCAAGCTGTAATGAGAATGGCAAACTGCTCCGTTACCTTGGTGTCGTCATCGAGAAGTTCAACGAGTCGCTGGCGCAACTCTTCACCCCCTTCGTTTCCCCCGTTATCGGGGGACAGAAACATCTGCGGAATGCGTCCCTGACGGGCTTCATCCACGATGACGGGAGTGCGTGCAGCATCAGCATACGCCAGAACCGGACTGCAGAGATTGTTCTTCTGCAGGATGCGGATGGCGCAGAGACGGTTGAACCAGGTGTAGGCTGCTTCCTCATACACCTCGCTGATACCTTTCTGCTGAATACGGTTATAGAGGGACATCCACTGATAGTAGAAGCCCTCTGTCTGCAACTGCTCATTCCAGAGAGAACCGCCCTGCATCAGTTGAGGCTTGTTCTCTTCTGCCACATTGCCGTTCTTGTCGAAGCCAAGTGTCGTAATCTTGGCAGCAATACCGGCTTTCAATATATTTCGTGCTTCGGTAGCGAAGCGTTTGATTCTATTTGTGTCCATACTTTTTTGTATTTATTGAATAAGAATCTTATGCAAGTCTTTTTGCAAAGCCTCTATCTCATCATAACCATTGGTGTGCAGGCTGTTGTCAAGAATGTCGGTCTTGAAAGCAACGCCTGTTCCTCTACAAAGTAAAGTGCCGATATGGAGTATCATCTTATAAAGTAAATGCCCTTGAATATGCAGATAAGCGTTCTCCTCAGTTAGGGATTCAATCTTGCCTGTAGGTTGTTCTGAAAGATTCTTCAGTTCTTCTTCAAAACGGGATTTAATGACCGACAGATATTCCTTGCCGTTATTATCCAATTCAGAGCGTTTGGGTTGCAAAGGTATGCAAGCATTGAACTTGGAGATATTCCACAGTTTGTTCAGATTACAGTCTGCTGAGTAGAAGATTAAATAGCGTAGAGGAGTATAGACAATCTTTGAGAATGCTGTGATAAACTCATTCATGTCAAAATCCACTTGCTCTATGTTATGTTTCATACGCTCTTGAATATGAACCGACTCGCAAAGATGATTTTCCCACGAGTAAGCATAGGTTTGAGCAACATGATTGTTCGCAGTCAGCCCTTCTTCACCCCGAAGCAGGCGCAAATCACTATCTATGCAGATAAAGAATTGGTCAGTAAGGTATGGTCTGAATCTGAGACATTGTTCACATCCTCTGGTATCAGTGCCATTATTGTTCTTGCTATAGTACAAGTAGCGATAACGCCCAGGTTTGACATGTTGCAACTGATAATCCCAAAATCTCTCATCTTCCTGATCCTCCAGATGCACTATTGCCTGATAGCGATGGGTAAGGGCAAGGTTTCTGTATAGTTTGGCTTGTTTACTAATCCAGTCCATACGCTTTACTTTTGAGTAATTTCTTCCATGTACCAAACCTTGTCGCCCCATCCTTCACCGAAGAGGGCTGGAGAGTGGGTTGTAATGAAAAACTGGGCATTGGGGTTGAAACGAACAAGCAGGTTGACCAGTTCAAACTGCCAGTCGATGTCCAATGAGTTTTCTGGTTCATCAATCAATACCACAGCTTCACGACCATTGAGTAGAAACACTCTCAGGAGAATTAGTAGCATCTGCATCTCTCCAGAAGACAATGCGCCTACAGGCAATTTTTCTTTTTCCGTGATGACAGAAAACTTGCTACCCTCTATCTCTATCCGCTTGTGGGTCAATGCAAAAAGACGATTAACCGCATTCTGAAAATCAGCAATTTGAGATTTTAGCTCGGTTTGCACATCCTCGGAACTATCAATCATAGACATACGAAGACTCATCAATGAAGGACCAGTCTTCATATCGTAGATGTAATAATCCAAGTCTTGTGAAAGGGCTGTTGCAGTTTTTCGTTTGTCTCTCATTGCAATGTTGTCAATGGATGGCAAATAAACAACATTCTCTATACCTTTCATGTTTTCAGTCAAAGACTTATACAGACTGCTCAGAAAAGTAGTCTTACCACTGCCGTTGATGCCCATGATAATATTGACATCTGGGTGTGCAGAAAACTGAACTTTCTGATGATTCCAAATGCTTATATTTATGTCTTTAATACGTATCTCTGCCATAATTGTACATTATAAATTATTTAATAATCATTACTCCATCCTGGTCAACAAGCAGCTTTTCTAGTTGCTGGCGCAGACCTTCCAAATAGCGTTCTATATCCTCTGCATTCGTAATAGGCAACTTTGTCTTTGTCTGCAAGGATGCCTTGCGGATGCGTTTATCAGGAGTTACTGGTAGTTCTTTTTTACCGTCTCCTTCACCTCCTGGAGGCTGAGGAGGATTATAAGACATAATCTTATCCACCTGCTCCTGATAGAACGTATCTGTATTGGCGTTATTCTGCAATACCAGAATGTTGTTTGGAGTGGTCTTGACACGGATAACGGTTTCACGGTCAGAGAGTACACTCTCAGGAACATGCTGTTTCTCGGCAACCTGCTTCAGATAGTCGAACATATCATTATAGGCTGCTTTGATCTTCTCTCGGAGTTCATCACGTACACCATCCAATATGCCTGATAACTGGCGTTGTAGCTTGATGTAACCACGAAGACCGGAAATTGGCCATGGGTCGTTTTTCAACTTATTGAAGTCGGTGACTGCCCCCTGCATCTCCATCGGAACGAATGGGAAATTATACTGGTTGTCATCCAGGAACTGGATGAGCTGCTTGTATGTATCAAGCTGATCATGAGTAAACTGCACCACCTCCTTGCACTTATCTATGAGCACCTTGGTTTCATCCTTGGCTGCGATGACGAGGTTGAAGAACTTCAGCGGGTCACGCTCGTTAAGCCATGACTCGAAGAGGTCGATAGCCTCACGGATAGGCAGGCAGAACTGGTAGCCTGCTATCTGCTGCTCAATATCCTTATAGCCCTTGATGAACTTGGCAAGACTGCGGTCGCTCTCTATGTCTCGGCAGGCACGGAAGAGCTGGGTGCTGTCTGTAGAAGTAGGTACGGCAGAAATACCGAAAATCTCTTTCCAGGCATTGGTGAAGTTCTGGATTACCTGCGGAGAGATGACTTTGGCCTGGCGCAATGTGAACTTGTTGGATTCGCTGACGATGCGGGCGGCAACCGTTGCTGTCTCCACATTCGGATTGTTGGCGTAAGAGTAGTCACGATTGTGGCGACGTACCAGCTCATTGATAATATAGAGTGTGCAGATGTTGTCCCATCCGTATGGAGCCTTGGCAAACTTGGCAAGCACGTCAGAAACGTTCACCTCAGCAAACTGCTTGTTGAGATAAATCTCCACTTCATGCTCTGCATCGGTAAGCACGGCATTCAATCCATCGTAGTCGCCAGGGTTGACATTACGCAAAATTGCCTTCTTCAACTGCTCCGTGGTGCGAGGCATGCCTGGGTAATCCACCAGGTTCGCCTTGGTATAGATGCCGGAAAGATGCTTATCCATCGCCACACGGTAGCGGTCGTTGCCACGCTTCTGTCCCAGTTCGGCTTCATCAATCACGCTGAGGCCGGAGATGATAGGGCAGGAGTCGAGAATCTTCTCAAACTCCTTTCTGATGATTCCATCGTAAAGTTCGTTGGCACGTTTCTCAAACTCATCACGTGTCTTTTTGTTGTCCTCGCTTGTTACCGGAGTAGCCATGTAGCGGTTTGCCTGGCAATACCAGTAGAAGGCATTGTACAGGCGCTTGTTGTCACGATATTGAGGACCCACATAATAAACCATGCGGTTGACATTGCTGTTCTGCAAAGCCAACTGTTCAGCACTTTCATAGTCTGCATCCATCACAAACTCTACCTGCACATCAGGATTGTTGCTGAGGAAGGTGCGCTGCTTGATGGTGAGACCCACGGAGAAACTGCGTGTCTTATACTGCTCCTTGTTGCGGAGTGCCGTAATATATCTGTTGAAGATTTCCTTCAGCTGCTCTGCCTGGGTGTTGTTGTCAACCACCTGGCTCTGAATGAGCTGAGCCACCTTCATTTCTTCTTCACTATAGAAGGCGTAGGTTTCAGGTGCGCCCTGCTTGCCCTGCTCACGACGGATGATGTTGTTGTCGCAAAGGAACTCAATCACCTTTTCCACCTCGTTCTTGATGTTGAGGCGAGGAGTCTCCATATCGTTGATAAGGAGTGAGGTTACATTATCCAATGTGGCTGGGAAGACCAGCTGGTCGGTCTGCGAGATGTTACAGATCATGAAGAGCACGTTGGCTACTCTCACGGCAAGACGGGTGCGCTCTGGGCGGTCGGTCTGGTAAGTGCGAGCCATACGCAAAGCATTATCCACAGCCTTCTGTCCACGAGCCTGCAATCCTTCTTCGAACATGTTATTATAGAGTTCGTCGAAAGAGATGAACTTGCCCAACTCTGCATCTGCATTCGTCTTGGCAGTAGAGTGAATTACCTTGATGATGCTTCGCTCGTTACCCTTCACCTCCTTGGCTACATAGCCGAGGTTGAGGAACGAGTTGAATACCTGCATAATCAGCTTGAACTGATAAGGCACGAAAGGGTAGTAGTCCACGAAATCATCCTGCGAATCGTAGCTACTATATGATGTTGGCAGTTTGAACTGAAGGTCGAAACCTGCCTTATATTGATTGTAGAGTGCCGCAAGTTCTGGTTTTACTTCCTCTTTTTTGTCGAGAATTCGCTTCTGGGTAATCACCTCTGGCTGTGTGCCTTTCAGGGAAACCTTCACTTCGAAGCGTCCCTTGATCTTGCCTTCCTTATCCTTCTCTTCTGCAATGTGGCAATCGTCCATAATCTCAGAGAGGTCTTGCTGGGCAGTACAAGCCACCCATACTTTGTTGTCGCAAGCCTCAGAGAGTTTGGTGATAATCTCCTGAAGGTTGAGATAGCGGTCACGCTCCTTGTTGATAAACTGGCTCACCTCATCGGCAAGGAGAATCAGACGGTAGTCATCGCCCTTGTCCTTCAGGTAGGAAGCCAATTCCATACCGAAGCGGTCGATACTCATATTGGTGTCTCGCTTGATGATGCGCTCACGGATGCTATCTACGGAGAGGGTAGGGGCAAGCTCCTTGGCAATATCCAACACCCAATCCAGCTCGTTGTCAATCAGGTCGGCAGCCATACCTGGGTCATTCCAGTCGCCACCTTCCTCAGCAATGCGCTCCTTGAAGGCTTCGAACACGCCTTTCTCGGCAAGAGGCTTTTCCAGGTTCTGTGCCAGGGTGATATTGAACTTGTTGAAGCCACGCTTGCCGTTGAACTCATTCCAGAATACGTGAAGGAAAGCCTTCTTCTTGTCTGTAGAGTTGTCGTAGCTGGTTTCAAGGTTGAAGATACAGGTGTCGATGGTGGCACGCTTCAACCAGTTGGCGATGGAGAGCAACTCGTCGTAATCGAAACTGAGGTTGTGCTTCTCGTCGAGTGGGTCGATGGCTTTTACAGCATCGAGCAGACGTGAGACTGCATCCTCACGGGTTGATGGAGTGATACAGTAGTCGAGGTATTTCAGGAAGTGAGACTTTCCTGAACCATAGTAACCGTCTATCCATATACCTACATGGGCGAACGTTTTGTTGTTCTTGATGGCATCAAGTATGCGGAAGAGACCATTGATGATCTCATCCGTAAACACGTATTCCTGTATTTCGATGCGTTCTGTCTCTGGATCAAACTTGGTAGCACTGACGGCAGGATTGACAGCACGGTTGATTGGCTTGCTATATAAATCTTTCAGTTTCATAAGTTACTCATTGATAAGTAGTGTTGCACGATAAGTGTGATTGTCTGGGAGCGTATCAAACAGACGGAAAGAGTTCTGGTCACGATGACCAGGATAGAAGACGATAATCTTATACTTCCCGGTATCGTTGTAGTCCTCATAGAGGGCAAGAAACTCGTTGACTCTCAGATATGGGAACATGCTGCCGATACCATACAAGAAAACGTATGGACGACGGTATTGATCCTTGATGGTGATATGGTCGATGATACGTTGATGAATGTACTGCACGAACTCTGGAGAATGGGCATTACGGGTCAGTGTGTCCTGGGTGTTCTGTGCCTTGGACGGATCGTTCTGCTCTTTCTCTAACTGGTATTTCAGCATGGATGGATGACGCAGGAACTTCTTCTGGTCGAGAAAGTTGCAAAACTCCTCAAATAGATTCAGCGTAAGTACATCCACATAGTTGATAGGGCGAATGAGATTCGCCTTGAACTCCTGTATCTGGCGACGGATGTCGTACTCCTTCTCTGCCGGATATTGGTAGATGAAGAAGTTATAGAACAGGTCGCCATTCTCCGTGTCCTGGAAACCAGGGCTGTTCAGTTTATCATCAAGTTCTTTTATCGTCATATCACATTGATTTCTTTATGTTATCTATTTCGTATGGCTGCAGGAGGCAGGCTTCCAAGAACCATGGTTCTCCCTTTGCCAAGTAGTAGTCGTAATTGTTGCAGACCAGGGAATGAAGACGGTTGTCAGTGCTCAGCATTCCCACCTTTCTCAGGATAGTGAGGTAGGCTCCTGCCACCTTTCCTTTCGTGGTGTCACTCCATGAATCAACAAACTCGTCTTTGGCAGAGATTTCATTGAACTCCATCATGAGGTCTTCCTTGTCTATGCTCTTCGAAATACTGTTCCACTTGCGCATGGTGACATTCACGTGGAAGTCGAAGCATATTTTGTATGTTTTGAGCATCACATAGAACAGAGCGATGACCTTGTCACTATCGCTCATTTCCTTGAAGTCATCCCAGAATGAAGGAGGCATGGTTTGAAACCTGCGTCTGATTTCCAGAATGGCCTTTTCTCTGGAAGTTTCTGCATTGATATGCAGCAGATGGTTGTTCACCTTTTCTTCCTGGAGCAGTTCTTCACTGTTCTCTGCTTGAAGTAAAGGTAACAGGGTGAGTGTCTCTTCGAAAAGAAAGCCCCCACCTGTCAATGCTGCTGTATATGGACTATTATTTTTATTCATTATTATTCAATACTTTTGCAAATGTAATACTAATCGGTGCAGTCTATCTGCATATCGGTTTTTACATCTTTATATATGCAAAAGTACAGTTTTTATTCGAAATAACATCATAAAAGTAGGAAAAATAGTATTTGATTTCCGTTAATAAGGGTTAAATGAACAGCTTGTCTATAAAAAAAAAAGGGTGTGTCATGAATTGATGACACACCCTCTTTGAGAGGTTCTAGCTTTACATCCCGACTTACATACAGCTTGTCAAACCTAAAGAGGCTGCGATGGCTGTAAGGAGTGAGAGAGCAATCTTAATTACGATTTTCCAGTTTTCACGTTTCATGGGCTATATTTTTTAGAGACTTACATTATCACCATTTTCTCCGTTGTCACCGGTATCGCTTCCGCCAGTCTGCGAACCGCCACCCTGGGTTCCGGTATCGCCCGTGTTGCCGCCGGTAGTTCCGGTATTACCCTTGTTCTCGTCAGGGTTCTCCTGGTTGCCGCCCTCGGTGTCCTCCACATCCTTCGAATCGTCGGAAGCGATGTTCTTTACCACTTCGCCATCGCGGTTTACGCAGGTGATGCTGATACCCGTCTTGGCAAGCTCCTGCTTGATCTCCATACTAGGGCTAAAGATTACGCGGCGCTGGGTGATGAGCTTGGTGCTCACATCCTCTACCGACTTCACAGCATTGGCACGCAGACCGAAACGCATGGTGCCCAGACCCGGAACTGCTACGGAGTGACCCTCTGTAGCCCACGCCTTGATTACCTCGCTCAGGGCAGCGTAAGCCACGTTCATCACGGCAGGAGTCAGCCCGCAATGCAAGGCAGCCTGCTGGATCGCCTTCTCCGGTGTGAGCTTGTTGTAGATCAGCGGCTGCATCACGTACATGTACTGGTCCTTGCCACCTTCCTTGCCCAAGTAAGCAATCTTGCGCTCAATAGCTTTAACATTCATTCCCATAACTCAAAAAACAATTTAATTAAACATTGATTGCAGAGCTTTTGTTTCTGCAAGCCATTGTGTTTCAATGACAATGCAAAGATACAAAATTTTGGGGCGGAAATCAAGAGTTGTTCGCCACTTGCAAGAAAAACTATTTCTTCTTCAGAATCTTATCCAGGCAGGATACGATATACCCTGCGGGATTCTTGATCTCGTGCTTTGCCTTCGCTGCATAGGCTGCCAGAAAGCACTGCTTCACGGCATCCAGGTCTGACAGGGTGAGGCGATCGCTCAACGCCTCAGCCACCTTATGGCTCACGTTCCAGTAGGAAGAGGTGAGGACCTTTCTTAAGTTTAGTTTCATCATTGTCAGCTTGGTTCTGTCTTCATCGCTCAGCATATTCTGGTCTTCGTTGCGGAACTTGAGGTCGAAGATTACCAAACTGCCGTATTTGCCTACTACCTGGTTGCGGGTCGTCTCTAGCGTGTGTATCACGATATAGTCGAGGCGGTTCTGCTTGTAGGCATTCTTTATCTCCTCTTCGGCAGTAGAAAGCTGGGTGTATTCCAGATTCCCCGTGCCACGATATTGGGTGTGGCTGGTGAGGAGTGCGAGGATTTCGGGAGGCGTAAACTTGGTGTAGCCCTTCTTCAGTCGGCTCTCTGTCAGGAGATAAAGGCAGCGGGAAGACTGGTGATGGAATGACTCGTATAGCTGCGGCGAAACCTTGAAGTAGCCCAGGTCCAGGGCGAAGTAGTACTGAGCTACGGGAATCGGCATCTCCAGGATGGCTCTCTTCTCCTGACCCTTCTTGGTGTAGTCAACGAAGTGGTAGAGGTAGTCGAACCGCTTGTAGCACAAGTGGTATGTTCCTGGATTATCAGATTCTGCGACGGTGTAAGGGATACAGACCGGCTTTTTGCCTATGTCGATAAGGGCAGTCTCCAGGTTGTTGTAATGCGATTTTGTAGCTTCCAAAGCTCTGTAGGGTACCTCGAAACGTAACATATTTTCAAGGTACTCGAAACCGTTGAGGTCCAGTTGTCCGTGGTGTGCGTTCTGGCTGATAGCCATTTTAATCTCTTTCTGATTGTACACGTCAAGTCTGAAGATGTACTTCTGTTCTTGCGGGCTGTAGCTGTGATGCAGGGCGCAATGAGTGCCAAGCTCTGTGGCTTCGGCTACATTGAATTTTAGGTTCTTGTTCATTGCTCGTTTGTTTATAAAGTTATAAAATGGGGGTGGCAATGAAAAGAATTCTGGGGGATGCGAAATCTCAAATGGATCAAAATTTATGCGGATTATTTTGGTCCTTTACTCAATTTTTCACATCAGGCCAAAATTATCCCATGTCGCACCCCCGTATGAATTGTTCATAGAGAATGCGCACGAAAAATTTAGCCTGAATTTACAATTGAGTACCCCCATGCAAGGATTTAACTCCGCACCTTACAAGGGATTTTGAGATGTAAACTCAGCATTTATCATGCTTGGGCATCCTGTTGCCAGGGTGCTGATGTCCGCTCCTCCTGTATTTCTACAGAAAGAGCGCTGCAAAGATATATAAAATTTCTGAAACTAACAAGTATTTTACAAGTTTTTTTTGAAAATAGAGAAAAAAAGTTTGAGAACCCATCATGACCATTTTTCTTTTTTATTTCTTATATATCATATTATCATATTTCTTGTGGGGCTATTTTGTTGTGTAACCATCAGATAATCAGAAAGATGAAAAATGGTATTGCAATGGGAGGTAACTGTCAAAAGGCGATATCCCACGAGATGTAGCGGTTTCCTTTGATGAGATGTAATCCTTTGGTAAGTTTGCCTACGAGAGGTAACTATCTAGACATTTCTCCCACGAGAGGTAAGTAGTTAACTAAATATAAAACATTCCGGGGTAAGTGGGAATTCGCCGGAAATCGACGGCTATCGCCAGTTGGAGTTAGGAGAAAGTCTTATCTTTGCAGTGTTGAAACATTAAAAACATCAGCTTATGACTAGAGAAATTACAATGATTGTGGTACACTGCAGCGCAACCCGCTGCAACCACCCTTACACTGTGCATCAGCTTTATCACGACCACGTGGAGGTGAACCACTGGCGTTACATCGGTTACCATTTCTTTATCAGCCGTGACGGCAAGGTACATGCCACCCGTCCGCTGGAGCGTATGGGTGCCCATGCCCGTGGCTGGAATGCACATTCCATCGGAATCTGCTATGAGGGCGGATTGGATGAGAACGGCTATGTGGCGGATACCCGTACCGGGGAGCAGAAGAAGGCGATGGAGAAACTGATTGTTCAGCTGAAGATACAGTTCCCCGGCATCCGCACCATCCTGGGGCATCGTGACCTGCCAGGAGTGCAGAAGGCGTGTCCCAGCTTTGATGCCACCACGCTCCAGCCCTTGTTACATCTAAATTGTAAATATTAAAGTTTGTAATCAGATGAAACACCCTATCCGATTTTTTTGTAATTTTGCAGAAGAAAATGCAAACGATTACTAACTAAAAAATAAAACTAGATGAATGTTACCAAGCAACATTTCGTAGAACGTAGAGTGATGAGCAAGCAGGAGCTTGCTCACCTCTACTGTCCTCACAGCCGTTCCAAGGGTCATGCTGCGAGAGATGAGTTTATGGATTGGGTGAAGCGCTGCACTCCGCTCTATGTCAAACTGCAGGAATTGGGTTATAAGCCTTCGCTGCATAGTTTCACGCCCAAGATGGTTGATTATATCTTTTACTATCTTGGAGAGCCGGATGGAGTGGGGGTATAGTATGGGTAGTGATAAATAACTTTACAAGTTAAACGTGGCAGAAAATTCTCTTAAGAGAAGTTCTCATTTTCCTTAAGGAAAAATATATTTTCCCTTAAGGAAAAAAATAAAAACCCTTAAGGGAAAATTCTCCATCTCTTTTTCCCTCATTTTTCGGGCATTTTTGCCTGATTCTCTCTACCTTGAATAATGTTTACACGGATATGGAGAGAAGATGGGGATGGGTTCAAGGTTAAGAAAATAACAGTTTGGAAAATTCAAAAGTATATGGAAATAGCTATAGAACGTTTTGGCAGTTATCATCATGCCGTAAGTGGTAGATTGCTGATTGATGGTCAGCATGTTTGTGATACGTTGGAGGAGGATGTGCATTGTCTGCCGGAAGGAGAGTATGCCCTGCAGCGCAACAGCAAGCTGGCATTACCTTATTATATAAGAGTGGCAGATGTTGATTCTGGGGTTGACTCCCATGTTGATTCCCGTGTTGACTCCCGTGTTGATTCCCGTGTTGATTCCCGTGTGTCCTTCTCCAGGGGTAATGGCATTCACGGTTGGCGCAACCACTGCATCATCGTAGGCGAGTGTCTCCATCTGGGTTTCCTCATTCATAGCGAGGAGTGCTATGAACTTCTCATTGCCCGCATCCGCATGCAGTTTGTGCGTCATCACGCAGTGGTGGTCAAGATATCCCGCTCTCCCGATTTTCTGGAAGTAGCCTGACATCATAAAGACACAGCTATGATAAAATGTTTTACATGGATAGAGTAGAAAGAGACCTGCATCTCTTTCTGCTCTTATTCCTATGAACCTTTATTGGCATTTTACCAAGTGATAACCTTATCTACAATTTCTTGTTGCTCCAAGCTACTTCTTCGCAGATAGATACGTGTTGTCTCTATGCTTTCGTGTCCCATGAGGTCGGCAAGCAAGGCTATATCGTTGAACTTCTCCAGGAAATTCTTGGCATAACGATGGCGGAACGAGTGAGGGTAAACCACTTTTTCGTTTAAGCCATACTTTACCGCATAGTTCTTCAACTGCTGTGATATGCCTCTTGTAGTAATACGCTCGCCAAAGCGATTGAGAAAGAGATAGCCACTTGTACGGTTGAGTGTCTGCAACCATTTTTCTGTTTCCTTGCGTAATGTCTTGGGGATATAGATACGCCGTATCTTGCCACCCTTGGTGTAGATGTCGTAATAGCCTACTTGCACGTGCTCAACCTTGATTTGCACAAGTTCGCTCACTCTGGCACCAGTCGCAGCCAAGAAACGCACCACAAAGTACCACTCCAAGTTGTCTTCCCTTTTCAACTTGTTCTTCAAGAAGGTGTAGTCGGCATTACTGATGACATTCTCCAGATAAGAACGTTGCTGCACCTTGACCGACTTCAAGCGGAGTTTCGTCTTGCCCACAAATACAAGATACTTGTTCATCGCCTGAATACGGAGGTTTACCGTCTTTGGCTTGTAAGTCTCAATCAAGTAGGTCTTGTAAACCAACAAGTTTCTCTTGTTCAGCTCTTTGTATCGAGAGCCAAACTCCTTTACGGCATACAGATATGCCGAAATCGTGTTCTTTGCCATATTGCCTTGGCTTAGGAACTCTTCAAATTTGTCTAATTCCATTTCTATTCGTTTATTAGTGAAACATTATGTTGTCCTATTATATAAGCATGGTTTTGTTCTATGAGTTCCTATTATGAGAAGATACTTGCTACGGGAGAGGTGAAGTGCATTGATGAGGAGATACCGTTTGAGATTCCACAGGGGTGGAAATGGACGAGAATTGGTAACATTTTTAATCACACAAGTGGAAAACAACAAAGTAGTAGCAACAAAAGTGGTGGAACACCACAGAAATTTATCACTACATCAAATCTTTATTGGGGGTATTTTGTACTTGACAATGTGAAGGTTATGAATTTCACAGATGAAGAGACAAGAAACTGCTCTGCCACAAAAGGTGATTTACTTGTTTGTGAAGGAGGTGCAGGTTACGGTCGTTCTGCAATTTGGAATGGAGATTATGATATTTGTCTTCAAAATCATGTCCATAGATTACGCCCATGTATAAATGGTATATGCGAATACGTATATTATTTCATTTATCTGTTGAAGGAAAGCAACAACTTGGCTTCTGTAGGAACTGCAATGCCAGGCTTGTCTGCAAATCGTTTAAAAGGATTGTTGTTACCATTACCTCCCATAAATGAGCAAAAGCGAATTGTCTCAAAAATGGAAGAGTTAATACCATTAATAAATAGATATGCAAAAGCTCAACAAAGTTTGGATGAGCTAAACCAAAACATTAATGAAAAAATCAAAAAGTCATGTTTGCATGAAGCTATTCAAGGATGGCCAAACTGTCCTAAGCTATCAACTCTGCTTTCTAATCCAAAAGATGTGTCTGTTGAAAATCTACTTGAACGGATTAAAGAAGAGAAACTGCGACTTGTAAAAGAGGGCAAACTAAAGAAGTCTGCCCTCAACAATAGTGTAATCTTCCGTGGTGACGATAACAAGTATTGCGAGAAGATTGGAAGGTCGGTGCAG
>ERZ791709.60-NODE-60-length-63570-cov-56.2727_pt1 | contig 63570 bp, 61 predicted proteins | sample MGYA00509955_ERZ791709 | MGnify/ENA primary metagenome ERZ791709 (study PRJEB30046, sample SAMN00715153) | human gut metagenome | study: EMG produced TPA metagenomics assembly of the A metagenome-wide association study of gut microbiota in type 2... | reverse complement strand
TTATAGTGATACACCATAGATATTGACGAGTAAAAGATTTAATGCGTCTGCCCTGCAGGAGAAGCAGGAAAGTTCTTGGTAAGCCATAAGAAAAATGTTTCTGTCCCTAATAGAAATCTATGTTCAGCAGTGTTGAACCTATGTTTAGCAGTGTTGAACTTATGTTCAGCAGTGTTGAACTTACGTTCAGCAGTATTGAACATAGAAATCCATTAAGAATGGAAACAATTATCATTAAGGGCAGAAACAATTACCATTAAGGATAAAAAGAAATATCGTGGTGAATAACATCACTATGAATCATATTCACCAGCAGTCAAGATATTCTCTTTTCCACCTTTGCGGCAACAAAAGCAATCATCAAGCCCAGACAGGCGGCAATGCTGATGGCAATGCGGAGACCGGTGGCCTCAGCAAGCCATCCGATAACCGGTGGTCCTACCAGGAAACCGAAGAAGCTGATGCTCGAAACGATGGTGATGGCGATGCTCGCCTTGATGGTTCCCAGCTTTCCGGCGATGCTGTAACAGATAGGCACCGATGAAGAGATGCCGAAACCTACCAGCAGGAAGCCCAAAGTGGCAGGAATCAGATAAGGCAAGGCGGCAGCCAGCCACAAACCGCTCAATATCAAACCACCACAAATCTTCAACACCCTGGCAGGTCCATATTTCGTAACAAAACCATCAGCCATGAATCTGCCCAGAGTCATCGCTCCCATACCAGCCACATAACCTGCACGGATAAAAGCATCATCGGGTTTCACCACTGATGAGAAATATACACTACTCCAATCATAAACAGTTCCTTCACAGAACATGCCGGCAAATCCCATCAATCCCAGGAGAAAAAGAATCGGGTCAATGGTCTTGAAAGAGAACTTCGGAACATCCTCCTCTTCAGCCTTTGCCGTAGCATCATCTACCAGATATCTGAATCCGATGGCGATGATAAGAAGGCTCATCACCAAGACAGCTCCAAAGTGAACCTCTATCGGAAGCAGAGTGTTGGCAAAGACGGCTCCGATGATACCGCCCGAGAATCCGCCCAAACTCCACAAGCCATGAAATGAAGACATGATGTTGCGCCCATACATCTTCTCCACCAGACAAGCCTGGGTATTGGTGGCGATGTTCATCAGATTCGCCATCATTCCGAAAGCCACCAGAGAAAGAATCAACTGGAACACCGTACTGCTGCTTCCCATACAGAACAACACGAAAGCATAGAGCACCTCAGCAAGCAGAATCATCTTCCTGCTGCCAAACTTACTCACCAAGACACCCGAAAAAGCCATCATCAGAAGCTGGCCGATGGGAATGGCAAAAAGCACCGTTCCCAACTGGCCGTTGCTCAGATGCAACATCTGTTTTACATCCGGAATACGGCTTGCCCAACTGGCAAACACCACTCCCGGCACAAAATAATAAGCCGCAACAGCCACTCGCTTGCGGGTTAAATCTCCCAAATTGTTTAAACTTACAGTCATCCTCTATAATACCTATTAATATTTGCGGCTGCAAAATTACGAAAAAAAGCAGAATTATATCTATTTTTGAACAAAAAATATAGCTTTATTCAAGAAAATAGCCGTAACTTTGCACTCAGAAAAAGAATTAAAAACAAACTAGCAATGAAGAAACAGACAATGATTACCCTGGCACTCGCCTTGACTTTGGCGATGCCAACCATGCCCGCCTTCGCCCAAAAGGCGATGAGCAAGAAAGAAATCGCCGAAAAAGAAAAGGCTTTCAAGAACCTTCAGCATCCTTGGAAGGGAAAGAAGGTGGCTTATTTCGGTGACTCCATCACCGATCCAAGAATCAAGGCATCGAAGGTGAAATACTGGGGATTCCTGCAGGATTGGCTCGGCATCACCCCATACGTTTATGGCGTGAGCGGCAGACAGTGGAACGATATTCCCCGACAGGCTGATCTACTCCAGAAAGAGCATGGCGATGATTTTGATGCCATTCTCATCTTTATGGGTACCAACGATTATAACAATGGTGTGCCTATCGGTGAATGGTATGCGGAGACTTTCGACAGCGTAAAAGTAGCCCTTCACAAGCCAAGCGAAATGGTTCAGCGTCGCCTTCGTCATTTTGCGATGGATAAGAACACCCTGAAAGGTCGTATCAACATCGCCATGTCGAAACTGAAGCAGATGTATCCTACCAAGCAAATCGTGGTGATGACACCAGTACATCGTGCTTACTTTGCATCTGGCGACAAGAACATCCAACCAGATGAGATGTATGAGAATGCCCGTGGCATCTTCTTCGATGAATATGTGAAGACAATTAAGGAAGTGGGCAATGTTTGGGCAGTACCAGTCATCGACCTCAACTCCCTTTCGGGTCTCTTCCCTCTTTACGATGCAGGTGCCCAGATGTTCAACAAGCCGAACACCGACCGTCTTCATCCTAATGATGCCGGCCACTCCCGCATGGCAAAGACCATCATGCAGCAGCTCTCCGCCCTGCCTTGCGACTTCTAGAGAAGGGGCAGCGGATATTGAAAAGTGTATTATTTCGCCCCTATTTTATATTAAAAAGTGTAAAATCCCGCAGGAATTTGCTTATATTTTAGGTAAATTTCTGCGTTCTTACCTATGTTTTAGGAAGATTTTCATATAAGTTGCCTATATTTTAGGAAGATTTTCATATAAGTTGCCTATGTTTTAGGAAGGTTTTCATATAAGTTACCTATGTTTTAGGAAAGTTTCACTATATTTTTGCCTATGTTTTAGGAAAAAAGAGTAACTTTGCAGCATAACTTAAAGAGAAGGAAACGTTATGATATATAGACAATTAACAGAAGAACTCCAGAAATGGAGTGAAAGAGACAACAGGAAGCCATTGGTTTTACGAGGCGCAAGACAAGTTGGAAAGACAACATTGGTCAATGAATTGGGTAAGAAATACGATGTATATATCAAACTGAATCTAGAACAAAGCTCCGATGCAGAAATCTTTGCCAAATCAGACAATGTAAAAGAGATATATCAATACATCTGCCTCAAGAAGAAAATCAAGGTAGATGAAGGTAAGCGTACTCTACTTTTTATTGATGAGATACAAAACGAACCAAAAGCAGTTGGTCTGCTGAGATACTTCTATGAAGAGATGCCATGGTTGCACATCATAGCAGCAGGTTCCAGACTTCAAACCCTCATCAAGCAGCGCATCTCTTTCCCTGTGGGAAGAGTGGATTATCTATCCCTTCGTCCATGCTCCTTCTTGGAATATCTCGATGCTATAGGTGAAGACCAATTGGTACAAATGGTGAAAGAAATCAGTGTATCACCTCTATATCACGAGATGTTACTGAACCATTTCAATCATTACACCTTGATAGGTGGTATGCCTGAAGCCTTGGTGGAATATGCCAAGACTCATAACCTAACCAAGTTAGCCCCTATCTATCGTTCACTGCTTGATGGCTACAATGAAGATGTAGAAAAATATGCTCGTAATGAAAACCAAGTAAAGGTTATCCGCCATCTGCTTACACATGGCTGGGCAGAGGCAGGACAATCCATTACTTTCGCTCGATTTGGAGGTAGCAACTACACAAGCAAGGAGGTACATGAGGCTTTGGAAGTGATGCAGAAAGCATTCTTGCTCAATTTGGACTATCCCGTCACATCTGTGAAAGCCCCAGCTGTACCAGCCATAGCAAGACAACCCAAGCTAGTATGGGTAGATACGGGCATCATGAATTTCTCCGTTGACATTCAGGCAGAATATCTGCAAGGCAATTCTCTCTTGGATGTATGGAAGGGACATGCTGCGGAACAAATCGTAGCCCAAGAGCTGCGCATTGTTTTGGATCGCAACTTCCGCAACGAGCAATATTACTGGGTAAGAGACAAAAAGGGTTCATCAGCAGAGGTAGATTTTGTTTGGCAACATCACTCACAGATTCTCCCAATAGAAGTGAAGTCTGGCACAAATGCCCATCTTCGATCCCTCCACTCCTTCATGTCTCAGCCTGATGCCCCAAGCATTGCCATCCGCATTTGGCCAGGAGAATATAGCATAGACGAAGTGGTATCCCCTACAGGTCATCCCTTCCGTCTTGTCAATCTTCCCTTCTATTATGTGGGGATACTGGATAAGATATTGGAAATGGTATAATCCAAGGCTATAAAACCAGAAGAAGCCACATGATTAGCCATAAGATAGCCGTCCATCAGCTGATTGACGTGTGCACAACACGTGTTGTGCATGTGCACATCAGCTGTTGGACGAGCGCACAACAGCTGTTGTGCGGCTGAAGATATAGGGTTCTCCGGCTTATAACATTAATTCTTCCGACAACAAGTAAAGGTTACTCCGAAGACTATTTACGTAAAACCGATGCAACGATGATAGTACTTACAAGCAACTATGATAGCACTTACAAGGCGCAAAGACGTTACTGAGAGGTTGCCATGATAGTACTGACGAGGCGTAAAGCGGCTTGTAGCGCTTATTGCCTCACTATGGCACAACATTGCCGCTTACCATGCCCATAGGGGTACAGAATTCTCCATTCACACTTAAATGGTTGATTATGTGCATACTATGGTGGTCGTGAAAGGAGAATAAATTGCTGTTTTTGAGAAGCTATTTCTGAAGGTGACTTTATGTTGAATCGGCTCAAAATACCATTGTATATTCAAGTTTTGCAAGTTCAGAAGTTAAAGGAGTTATCGCTCCCTGCGGTCGCTGAGGAGTTAAGTCATAACCTTAATGATAGTTTTACAGGCAAAGTTAATGAAAATATGGCAAAACTCAAAGAAAAGTTCAATAAAAGTATAATATATTATAAATAAGAATGCGATATTGTACTTTATCATGCGAAATCTGAAAATATTTATTATTTTTGCACAATAAGTACAATATAACGCACTTAATGGCATGAATATTCAAGAAGTAATGAAATCCCAGCGTAAGGTCTTGGGCATTACCCACATTTAAACATTCATAAGATATGAAACTTAACAAAATCCATCATGTAGCCGTGATTTGCTCCGACTATGTGAAATCCAAGCATTTCTACACAGATGTGCTCGGAATGAAGATCATGAGTGAAAACTATCGTAAGGAACGTGACTCATGGAAAGCTGACTGCTGGCTTGATGACAACTATGTCATCGAGTTATTCTCCTTCCCTAACCCACCAGCACGTCCTTCCTATCCGGAAGCAGCCGGTCTGCGCCATCTTGCTTTTGAGGTAGATGATCTTTCGGATGCAATTGATGAACTTGACAGTAAAGGCATCGCGCATGAGCCTATACGCACGGATGAATATACTGACAAGCGATTTGTATTCTTCAGTGACCCAGATGGTTTGCCGATAGAATTGTATGAAAAATAAAGATTCCGTTTCATCGTATTTGATAGAATGCAGCAAATAAACATCCAATATTACAACTCGCCCTGCGGAGAGTTAATTCTGGCATCTGTGGGTGATGATTTGTGTCTTTGTGATTGGAATGAAATGCCATGTGCAGAGCGCAATAAGCTTCGGGTTTCGCGGTATATGAAAGCTGAGTTCAAGATTGAAACATCCCCTATCCTGGAACTTGCCAAGAAGCAGCTGAATGAATATTTCACCGGCATCCGCAAGATATTCGATATTCCGTTGCGTCCTATAGGAACCGATTTTCAGAAAAAAGTATGGCATGCATTGCTCAACATACCCTACGGAGAAACAAGAAGCTATAAGGAAATAGCCATAAGTATGGGTAACCCCAATGGCACAAGAGCCGTGGCAGGTGCCATCGGAGCTAATGGCATCAGCATTTTCATTCCCTGCCATCGTGTTATCGGTAGCAATCATTGCCTTACAGGTTTTGCCGGAGGATTAGACGCAAAGAGAAGGCTATTGGAGCTTGAAGCAGAAAAAAAACATAAAAAGTTGATTTTCAAATAAGAGAGTAAAAAACAAATGAACATCAAGTCTATAGGCAGTAAAATCAAGGGAAATCCTACGATGGTAGAGGGTACAGTGTATTCCATGCTCATCATCTGTAGCATTTCCCATTTCCTGAACGATATGATTCAGTCGATTATCCCTTCCATCTATCCGATTGTGAAGGATAAGTTCGATTTCTCGTTTGCACAGATAGGCATCATCATGCTGGTTTTCCAGATGACATCTTCTATTCTGCAACCTTTCACAGGACTTTATGCCGATAAGCATCCCCGTCCCTATGCCCTCTCCATCGGCATGTGTTTCACATTGATGGGCCTGCTCCTGCTGGCTTTCGCCGAGAATTACTTCCTGATTCTCCTGGCAGTGAGCGTTGTAGGTCTGGGTTCGTCCGTGTTTCATCCCACAGCATCGAGAGTGGCACAGATGGCATCGGGAGGCAAGAAGAGTCTGGCACAATCCATCTTCCAGGTGGGTGGCAATGGAGGTTCTGCAATAGGACCATTGCTTGCAGCCATCATCATCCTGCCTTGCGGTCAGCATGCCATCTCCTGGTTTGCCCTTGCAGCCCTACTGGCCGCCATCATCATGGTAAGATTGGGAGTCTGGTATAAGGCACGATTGGCTTACGTGGTGAACCATCCGCAGAAACAACCTCTTCTCAACACCCATATCTCTAAAAGGGTGAAGTATTGGGCTCTGTTCATCCTCATCATGCTCGTGTTCTCCAAGTATTTCTATACGGCGTGCATTACGAGTTACTTCACCTTCTTCCTGATGGATAAGTTCGGCGTATCGGTACAGACCTCGCAGCTGTGCCTCTTCGTTTTCCTTGCTGCCTTTGCCATAGGTACTGTAGCAGGAGGCATGCTGGGTGACAAGTTTGGCAGAAAGTATGTCATCTGGTTCTCCATTCTGGGAGCAGCACCTTTTACCATCGCCATGCCTTTCGTCAACTTCACGTGGACCATCATCTGTACCTTCCTTTCCGGCTTGATCATTGCCTCGGCATTCTCTTCCATCGTGGTATATGCCACCGACCTGATGCCCGATAAAGTGGGATTGATAGCAGGCATTTTCTTCGGACTGATGTTTGGACTGGGAGGTCTGGGCTCCGCTTTCTTCGGCTGGCTGGCCGACAAGACCAGTATTGAGTTTATCTTCCAGGTGAGTGCCTTCCTGCCATTGCTCGGCATCATAGCAGGATTTTTGCCGAATACCCAGAAGAAAAGCGTTGAAGGAACTGATGAAAATGCCAAGTAAATGAAAAACGTTGATTTTAAATATATCCATAAAATATATAGGGGATTAATTGATATAGGAGATAAATAGAAATGAAAAAAGATTCAAGGGCAAACCATACTAGATATGTAGAGCTCAATTTGTTTTCTGAAGAGAAAGAGGATCATCAGAAAGATTCTGTCTCTTCTGAAAACAAGGAAAAACATACCTCTCCTGACAAAGAGTATGACTTGACGGATCTGTTTGAAAGACTTTCCAAATCCGCATTCCGCAGCCGTTTTCACCTTTCGAAGAGGGATAAGGAATATATTGCAGAAAAGGGCTTGGCAACCATCCGTAAGCATGCAGAGGATTTTGTTGCCAAACGCCTTGCTCCAGCCGTTATACCCAATGACGGCAAGCAGACACCAATGAGAGGGCATCCTGTATTTATAGCCCAACATGCTACAGGCTGCTGCTGTCGTGGATGTTTCTTCAAATGGCATCACATACCTGCCGGAAGACAGCTGACAGGAGAAGAACAGCAATATGCCGTAGCGGTATTGATGGCATGGATTGAAAAACAGGCTTAAAAAAGCATGAAGTTTTGGCAGCAAAGCATAAATTAATTATCCTTTGTTGCCAATTTTGCAGAGTATTCTGCCAAGATTAGCAAAAACTGTTCGACCTGTACGGTCGAATAAATTCTGCGTCATTTGCGAATTGAAAATCGGCGGCCGAAGGGAAAGCCAAATCTGCGTGACCTTCATCCGACCGCATTGGTCAAAAAAACTGTGGAAATCCGAGAAATCCGTGGGAAACATTCCCCTACTTCCAGCAGTAATCAATGCCTCGCTTCTCGCACTCACCTCGCAAGGCGGCGAGGAAGTAACTGCGCTCGCTGCCCCAACCACGAACCTTGCGCTCGTGATCCACGGTCTGCTTCAAACGCTCATCGCTGTATGCGGCAAAACGGGCAGCATACTCTGAAATTCTTGACTCGGCATAGCCTGCATCAACAGTTGATGTCTCAGCATTAGATGCCTTAATTGTTGAAGACTCGGCATTAGCTGCCATTACACTCTCATTGTTCTTTTTGTTCTTTAAATCTGAATTTGGATTCATAAAGATAATTATTTTAAGTTGTTAAACACTTACACATTCTTTTACCACCGTGGTTATCTCTATGCGAAACTCGGTTGGTGTGCCGCAACTGGGCAACTCTTAATGCTTGATTTCGGGTGCAAAAGTACATCATTATTCTGAAACCACCAAATTTTTTCGGGATTATTTTTCCTGTCTTTTTTCCTTCTTCTAAAGAAGAAGATTTTTCGGGGTAGCAGATAGCAAGGAAATGCCCGACTTGATTAGAAGAGATATACTCAACTTGATTGAAAGAGATATCCTTTAATGGTTAAACTTTCCTATATTTGCATTATAATAGTATTATAATAATAAAATTATAATTACCTTTGTAAATTGACAATCAGAAAGATACAAACAATTGAAATATAAAAACAAAGAAGAATATGATACAGCAAGTAGAATTTTCATTGCGCCCACTTCCTCGCGGCTTTCACCTCGTAACCAACGAGGTGATGAGGAACTTGCCGGCGCTGCCTAAGACAGGGATTCTGAATCTCTTCGTAAGACATACCAGTTGCGGATTGTCGCTGAACGAGAACTTCGATCCGGATGTGAGACATGATTTGAAGGGTATCTTCGAAAGACTGGTTCCGGATGGTGACCCTAGATACCTGCACCAGGATGAAGGACCTACGGATATGTCGGCGCATGCCAAATCGAGCATGGTAGGTGTATCGCTCACCATTCCTATTACCAATGGCAGATTGAACCTTGGTACATGGCAGGGAATCTACCTCTGTGAATTCAGAGAGGGAGGCGGAAGCCGACACCTCATCGCAACGATTATCGGGGAATAAATAACCGTTGCGACGAATCGGAGACGCCTCTATTTTCTGGATGAATCGGAGGCGTCTTTATCAATTTCACGGAAAAGGCCGAAGTATCTCTTGCATACCCAGACAATACCTACTACCATTGCTATGACGAGGATTCCTCTTAAAAATCCACTTAATATCTTTGGCATACAATCCCAAATCGGCAGGAGATGCATCGCAAAACCTAAAACCGCCGTCAATACCAACACACCGATGGTCAAGAGTTTCTCGTTTTTGATAGCTGGCTCAGGATCCTCTACTTCTACCAGGTTTCTCAACTGGTATATCTTATAAAAAAAGAATATACCGTTCAGACATAAAAGAACACAGCAAACGATCACTCCACCCACAAATACAGGCTCACTTCCGATAAAATCCATACAACTAATCCATAACCAGAAGAGGGCTGACCATAATGCTGCATAGCGATCCAACAGTGACAGGTAATATACCTGTCGGGCATTGACAATCTTGACAAAAGGAAAGTCATTGGCCTTTGGATGATAGCTGTGAAGCAAACAAGCAATAGGGAAAAAAGTACCCATTCCAGCCAACAGAAGAAGATAAGGCAAATCATCAGATGTGGCATGAATGATGTTTCTGATGGTGAGCAGCCACATGGCAAGAACCAGGATTCCTACAATAAATTCAAAGACCCTGGCACTTGTAGAACGATAGATCTTGACTTGCGCAAAGATGCCAGCCTGCTCTTCCTTATCGCCATTTTTGAATAAACCGAGCACAAAATTAAATATTTTATTCTTCATCTTTCTTTTCCCCTCCTATTTGATTTGAATCGACTTCTTCCTTCGTTTTCTTTGATGCAGCCTTCTTTTTCTTAGGCAGTCTGCCAGCCTTGCGCAGCGCTTCGGCGATGATCCATTGCAGCTGGCCGTTGGTTGAGCGGAACTCATCCTCCGCCCACGCTTCAATGGCACCCATCGTTTCCGAATCGATGCGCAATATAAAACTCTTCGTATTTGTTTCCTTTTTAGCCATACTTTTTTAATGATTCAATGTTCCCGTATTTACTACAGGCTGGGCGGTATCATCGCCACAGAGCACTACGAGCAGATTGCTGACCATAGCAGCCTTCTTGTCGTCATCAAGCTCTACCACATCCTCATCGCTCAACTTCTGCAATGCCATCTTCACCATCGACACGGCACCCTCTACTATCTTCTCTCTAGCAGAGATGATGGCTGAAGCCTGCTGACGACGAAGCATCACGGCTGCTATCTCCGGAGCATAAGCCAGATAGTTGATGCGAGCCTCTACTACCTCGATACCTGCCATCGCCAAACGCTCATCGATGCGAGCCTCCAACTCCTTATTGATTTCATCACTTCCATCACGAAGCGTAATCTGATTCGACTTTCCACCCTCGTCATCATCGTAGGCATACTGTCCGGCTACCTGTCGGAGAGCAGCATCTGCCTGAATCTGAACAAAGCGGCCCAGCATATTCATGATCTGTGCAGCAGAAGCACCAATGCCAGCCTGACCTGTAGAACCCTCAGCCATGGTCTGGGTATCAATCTCGAAGATAGCCTTGTAGGTATCCTTCAGTTTCCACACCAGCACCATACCAATCATAATCGGATTACCCGTCTTGTCATTCACCTTGATAGGTTCGGCATCGAGGTTGCGCACACGAAGCGAAAGCTTCTTCTGACTGATAAACGGATTCAGCCAATAGTAACCCGGCTCTGTAAAAGTGCCACGATACTTACCGAAGAAAAGCAATACGCGAGCCTGACCCGGCTCTACCAGGATGAAACCGCAAACGCAGATGATACTCAGGATGAGAAGCAGTACGCCACAAACACCACAGACATTTGCCAGCCAGCCCTCTTGCGAAACGCAGGCAAATATAAACAAGCCAACTCCAGCCAGGAAGCCGATGATGTTTAATACTAACATCAGGATGCCATTCAAGGTCTTTCCCTGATAAGTAAATTCCTTATTCTCCATAATCTTACTCTATTTATTACGTTAATATTGTTGATATCATTTTGATATCGCAAATATACGATATTAAAATGATATAACAAGGGCAGAAGAAAAAGATTTCAAATACTTTAACGTAAAAAGGTCGTCGGGACGATACCCAACGACCTTTTCTCAGATTTTCACCTATTTATATATAGAAATATTATTCTATCACTTCCATTTCTTCCTCTTCTATTTCCTCCTTGATTTCCTTCTCTTTCTTTCCGAACTCAGGATCTATCTTCAGGAAAGCGGTAACCAGGAAAGTGATGGCGCAGCATGCCATCACAATGATGAAGAACAAGCGATAGCCTACCATATCTTTCAGATATCCCGAAACCATACCTGGCAACATCAAACCTAAATAAGAGATTCCTGTACAGATGGAATAATGGGATGTCTTGAACTTGCCCTGGCTATAGAACAGCATATAAAGGGTAAGAACCGTGAAGCCCAAACCATAACCGAACTGCTCGATAAAGAGACAGCTTGAAACCACGATGATGTCGCTGTTCAGCGAATAGCTCAGATAGATGTAAACCACATCCGGCAGGGTGATGGCGCAAACCATCGGCCAAAGCCATTTCTTCATACCATCGCGGCTCACCAGAATACCGCCGATGATGCCACCCAGCAGCAAACCGATCAGTCCCACCGTACCATTGGCAAAGCCATATTCCTGCGGAGACAATCCCAGTCCGCCCTGTGAATTAGGACGAAGGATGAAGGTCTTGGTCATCGTATTCAGGAGTGCTTCCGGGAAACGATAGAGCAGGAGGAAGAGCATCACACAGATGGTTTCTCCCAATCCGAATTTCACAAAGAAGGTGCGGAACATATTCTTCAGTTCGTGCGCCACTTCGCCCACCGTTCTATCGGTCTGCACATCCTCCTTCGGACGCGGCATGAATCTGCTATGATAGAGCCACAATCCGATGAAGATACCTGCCAGTCCGTAGAAGATAAGCGCCCATGAGAAGCGGATCTGGTTACGGAACAGTACCTGGAGAACACCAGCCAACATCACCAGGAATCCATTCACGAAGATGATGGCAAGGCGATAGAAGGTATTTCTCAAACCCACGAACTTGGTCTGCGTATGCTCATCCAACTCTATCATATAGAAACCATCCGCCGAAATATCGTGGGTGGCACTACAGAAGGCGATGAGGAAGAAGAAACACATCGTTGCCTGGAACCAGAAGGCAGTAGGCAGCGAGAAAGCGATGCCGGCAAGAGCTGCTCCGATGAGCGCCTGCATCGTCAATACCCACCAACGCTTAGTCTTCAGCAGATCGATGAATGGGCTCCACAAGGGTTTGATAACCCAAGGCAGGGCGAGCCATCCGGTATAGAGACCCACCTCAGCATCGGTCAAGCCCAACTGCATATACATAACCACAGAGAGGGCTGTCACGATGACGTTAGGCAGTCCTTCCGCAAAGTAGAGTGTCGGAATCCAAGCCCATGGATTCCGACTATTTTTCAATGTTCCCATTCTACAGCTTTATTTATAGAGTTTCTTGATTTCTGCACCCTGATAGTAGTGCAGGAGGATAGCATCATAGAGATACCCTTCCTCTCCCATCACAGCAGCACCAATCTGACAGAGACCTACTCCATGGCCCCATCCTGCACCGATGAGTTCGAAACGCTGAGGTACTCCCTGCTCATCTTCATCCTGTTTATCTACCACAAAAGCAGAACTTAAAAGATGAGAATCGCTGAGTGCACGTCGGATTTCAAGTTCCTTACCGATGGTGAAGGTTTTCTCTGTACCGATGATCTGGAGTTTACTGATTCTTCCACTCTTGCCTCGCTCTACGGCTTTCAGATCGAGGATGGCACCAAAGTCCATCTTCAGTTTGTCAGCGATAAGCTGCTGGAGTTTCTCCTGAGTGAGCGTTACCTTCCAGCGATAGAAATCGGCAGTCTCCTGGTCATAATCATTCAATACCTGCGAAAGAATCTTCTTGTCTGTCGTATTGCAGAAAGCAGGTGGGTTCGAGCGAATCCACTTCTCAGCCTCTTCCTCGATGGTAAGATCAGGCATAACCTTTGCATCCTCGATACCCAAGGCTATATCCCTTACGGCTGTGAGATAATTCTTCGGCGTATTCTCCCAGCAATACTGGAACTCTTCTGTAACACCGCCACAACACTTCGAGAATCTAGCATCACATATCTCATCACCATCCAGCAGAACCTGTCCTCTGGTGAGTCTTACCGCCTCTGCCACATGTGGTGAGGTCTCCTTCGTAATTCCCTGATAACGCTGACAGTGGTCATCGGCACAAACATCGAAAAGAGTATGATCTTCGCGATCGTACCAACGGATGAGCATATCCTCCTTCTTCACGAAAGAGAAGAAATTGTTGCCACTCTCCGCCACCTCTCTACGATACTGCATCTGAGCCAAAAGCCAAGAGCGGGAAATCACGGCGTGCGCCTTCAGGAGTTCAAGACTGGATGTGGCACTCATCTCACTACTGATGACACTCTCCAGATATTTTTCTACAGGCAGCTCATTAATGGCTAAAATCTTATCAGATTCTACCAGGAATCTCAGCGTACCCAGGAAAGTCTGGGTTTCCTTGCGCTCCCAATGGAAGTTCACACCGATGGTTACATCACTCAAAGAGAAAGAGGCATCCGGACTCTGCGGATGGAAAGTAAGTGAACTATACTGATTTCCATTCCAAAGCACACCACCTTCGGAGAATTCCACCTCCTGCTCACCAATCACGATTTCTCCCTTGGCAAGATAAGGTTTGTTGAGTATGAAATGAACCTTCTGCGCACTCACGATTCCCACAGTCACCTCAGGCTCCTTACCATTATCATATAAGGCAGAAGCTCCGACAGCAGCCTTTGCTTCCTTTGCCGCCTTCAGCTTGTTAACGATAGTCTCTACCTTCTCTGGACTGATACCGCATTCCTGCAAGATAGCAGTAGCCTTTTCATCGGTGAGTTTACGGAAATCTTCCTCACGAGGAGTAATGATGAGTCCGCTCATATCGAGTGCTCCCGGCGAAACCATCACCTGTGCATCCCCTTCAGCAAAGTAAGCATCTGGTCGATGTTTCTCTCTTGGGATAACCACAGTGATGAATTCTTCACACTTACGCCAGGCAACGATGTTCATCATTGGCTCTTTCTCGTCGCCACGATGAGGCAAAGCCTTGTAAAGTCGGCGGAAGAGGGTTTCATCACTCTCTTCGCTCTTCGAGATGATAACAAAGGCTGGCACGATGAAATCGCGAACCAATGCAATCTTCTCATCATCATTCAGCGAGATGATGTCGGTAAGATTGCGGGAAAGGCGCTGCCAGTTTGCCTGCAAAGGAAGAAGTCCACTAGAACCAGCCTGGAAATGCAGGTGGTCTGGAGCAGAAGCTCCACACTTCGGACCATTATAGAATACCATCAAGTCGCTGTGCAGACTCAGGAATCTGTGCATCTCACCATAGTTCTTATAGATGAGCTGATACTGGTGTTTGCGTGCCGGGATCGTGAAATGGATTGGCAAGATAGGGAACGGATTCACCAGAAGTTGGAACTTATCGTCTATCTGCTGCACCATCTGTTCTTCCGGACGATTGCAAGCACAGAGGAAGCAAGGGCGCTCGCTCAAAGCCTTCTTGTCGATTTTGGCTCCCGTGCTAACCATACGAGCCGGATTCCACTGCAACTTCACAAACTCAGAGAGCGTCTTGGTCTCTACGTGCTTGAGGTCGCGATAACGATGTCGAGCCTCCTCCCATTGCTCCAACTGTCGATTGAAGAATCGGGAAATACTGCTATCTTCCATGATATCAGCCTTTCCCAACAGCATCTGCTGACGTGCCTTCAACTCCATGGTGCGCAAACGGTCTTTATAAAGATTATTGGCGTTCACCTTTTCTATACTGAGGGCTGCATCAGAGTTTCCTCCCCAGCGACGACAGAGGTAGAGTTCCTCATAGATTCTGCCGATGCGGTAGCGGCGAGAGAAAGCCAAGCCCATCGCATAGTCCTCGCCATAGCTGGTATTAGGAAACTGTATCTGTCTTGCCAACGGGGTAAAGAAAGCACGAGGAGCACCTAATCCATTGATGCGCAGGGCATTGTTGCAGCCATTCTCCTCGGTCCACTCCTTATGGTCGATAAGTCCAGGAGGAAGGGTCTGCAGATCGAAGTCGCACATACGATAAGAACCCACAATCATCGCAGCCTTCTGCTGATGGAAAGCATCTACTATCTTCTGCAGTGTATCGGGAGAAGAATAGAGATCATCGCTATCGAGCTGAACAGCAAACTTTCCACAGAACTCGCTAGAGATGGCCAGATTCCAGCAGCCACCTATTCCAAGGTCTTTGCTTGCAGGTTGGAGCAGGAAGAGACGTGGAACCAGCTTTCCCTGCATCGAATATTTTACCTTTCCCTCCTTATATACCAAATCAAGTTTCTCTACATCCCAGTTCGTGCTATCAGCTATTTCCTGCACGATTTCTCCAGTACGATCGGTAGAATGATTATCTACGACTATGACGTTGAACTTGAAATTGGTCTTCTGGCTCATTGCACTAAACACAGCGTCTGCGATGGTCTTCTCTCTATTGAAAACCGGGATGATGACGGATGCCTCATATTCAAAATCCTGCTCATCAAAATTCGGCTGACGATAGTAACAGGTATCAATCAGAGCGCCCAATTTGCCAAGATGCTGGGTACAAGCCTTTTCCATTTCTATCTGCACCTCCCTGTTACGAGGATTCACATAGTCGAACTGCTTCTCACCGCTCTTGCGATTATCCCTCTCGGTCTCGGTATAGAGATACTCATTGATATGGAAGATTTCTCCCACTCTACTCAGATAAAGTCTCAGGTCGTAGAGACCTGCATAGAGGTATTCCTGACGATCACGCTGAGCTACATAATCACGGAGAGCCTGTGCCTTGATGAGCCAGAGGCTTCCAAAATCGAAATCATCACGGAGTGAACCCTGCTGATAGTCGATTACCGGATGCTTTTCCAACTTAGGAACTCTCAGTGATTTTTCCAGGTCAGAAGCATCTTCACCCAATGAAGCCTGGAATTTGGCTGTTTTCTCCTCATCCACTACCATTGTGTAATGATCAGAGTAAACCATCACCGCTCCCGTGTCATCAGCCACACGGAGAAAACGCTCCAATGCGAGATTGCCCCATCGGATATCTGTATTTTTGGTACAGATCAACACATAGTCGGCATCGGTGTTCTCAGCGATGCTCTCTACAGTGTTAGAACTCTCAAGGCGGTCAACGGCAATGAAGGTGCAACCTTCCGGCACCGGATGCTGGGCAGCGAAGTCAGCGCTCACCAGGAGGTTGATATGCTGTACTGTTTTGTCTTCGTGAAGATCTATGGTCGTAAATCTAGCTTCCTGTAGGTCGTCACAAGGCAAGAAAAGATCTATTTTTTCTCTCATTTTCACCTTATTTTAGCTTATTATATTAAAATATGTGGCAAAGATACGAATTTTTCAGCAAAAAAGCGTATCTTTGCAGTATGAATAATGAAAAAAAATATCTTTTAGGTCTTACACTTGCTGAATTGAAGCAGGTGGCTAAGGATCTCGGCATGCCTGCCTTCACCGGCGGACAGATGGCGAAGTGGCTCTATGAGCAGCACGTAAAGAGCATTGATGAGATGACCAACATCTCGAAAGCCAACCGTGCCAAGCTCGCTGCCGAATACGAAATAGGATGCGCAGAATTCTCTGACGCACAATACTCTGTGGATGGTACCATCAAGTACCTCTTCCCTACCCGAAGCGGCAAATTCGTAGAAACGGTCTATATCCCGGATAAAGACCGTGCCACCCTCTGCGTTTCATCACAGGTGGGCTGCAAAATGAACTGCCTCTTCTGCCAGACCGGAAAGCAGGGATTCGAGGGTAGCTTACCTGCCGGCGACATCCTGAACCAGATTTACTCGCTGCCTGAGGTGGACAAGCTCACCAACATCGTATTCATGGGACAGGGCGAGCCGATGGACAATCTCGACAATGTGCTTCGTGCCACTGAAATTCTCACCGCCGATTACGGTTGGGCGTGGAGTCCGAAACGAATCACTGTAAGTTCTGTGGGCGTGAAGAATAAGCTGAAGCGATTCCTGGAAGAGAGCGAATGCCATGTGGCAATTTCGATGCACGACCCGATACCATCAGAACGTGCAGAACTGATGCCTGCTGAACGCGGAATGAGTATAGAACAGGTGGTAGAGCTTCTGAAGAACTACGATTTCTCTCATCAGCGCCGCCTGAGTTTCGAGTACATCGTATTCAAGGGAGTGAACGACAGTATGCAGCATGCCAAGGCCATCATCAAACTGGTGAAGGGGCTCGATTGCCGTTTCAATCTCATCCGCTTCCATCAGATTCCCGACATCCCGCTGCAGGGTGTGAACGATGAGAAGATGGAGCAGTTCCGTGATTACCTCACTTCCCATGGTGTTTTCACCACTATCCGTGCCAGCCGCGGCCAGGACATCTATGCAGCCTGCGGTCTGCTCAGCACCTCGAAAAAGATCGGAGAAATCCGACATCATGAGGATGAGAAGCAGAAAGAGGAGATGTAGAGAGAATAACATAATGGTGAGAAAAACGATAACGTTTCTTTTCCCGTTCTATCTTATATTCGTTCTCCTGACAAGTTGCGATATAACAGGTAAGAACAGGAAAAAGCCAGCCAGCACGGGACAACCTTACGAGGTGGTACTCGAGGGTGATACCGACAGCATCGTAACCAAGATGCTGACGGAGGATGTGACAGGACTGCCCCAACCCGAACCACTCTGCCGACTGATTCAGGTGAAAAAGGGCAAGACACAAGGCAGCTATCTGCTCGTCAGAACCCGAATCATCGTGAATATCGGAGAGCGGGATTTCTCCGTCAGGCTGAGCCACGACGAAAATGCTGCACCGCAGAATATCATCCGCATTACCGCCCGCTCGACACAGCAGTTGCTGGAAAAGCTCAATAGCGAAAAACTCCGCCAAATCGTGAATGAGGTAGAGTTGAAACATCTGGCAGATATCATCTCCAGCAACCCCAGCAAACAAAACAAGGAGATGCAGGACGAAATCAAGAAGATGTTTGGAATTGACATGAAGATTCCGGTCTCGATGAACGCCAGCAAAAAAGCAAAAGACTTCATCTGGATCTCGAATAATGCAAGTACGGGAATGCAAAACCTGCTCGTGTTTAAAGTGAAGAGTGAAGAACGAAGAATGAAGAATTCAAATGCTTTTCATGTAAATGACAAGGCTCAGATTGACAGCATTCTTCGAACCAATATGCTCGGCGAAACCGACAGCATGTACATGGTGATTCCAGTTCTTTCTGAAAGAGGGATCTGGGAGATGAAGGGGGATGCCATGGGAGGCCCTTATGTCATGCATTGCATTCATAAGTCAACAAGCCAAGCTGAAATTCAGCAAGGCTACAACCTCTACATCATCGGCTTCGTCTATGCTCCAGAAATGAAAAAGAAAATATTAATCAAGCAGCTCGAAGCTGCGATTTCTACTATAAAATAAGTATTAATGGACAACAAGAAAATCAGGGTGGCTATCACCCACGGAGATACCAATGGTATCGGATATGAACTCATTTTTAAGGCATTCAGTGAGCCAGAGATGTTGGAGTTTTGCACCCCAATCATCTATGGTTCACCTAAAGTGGCAGCTTATTATCGCAAGGCGATGAATCTGCCAGCCCAGTTCTCTATCATCCAGAAAGCTGAAGATGCTGAAGATGGACGTATCAACCTCCTCGCAGCCGTAGATGAAGAGGTTAAGGTAGATATGGGACTTCCTACTGATGAATCAGGAGCTGCAGCCATCAAAGCACTCGACCGTGCTATGACCGACTATCGCAACAATCTCTACGATGTCTTGATTACAGCACCAGTAAGCAGTCAGAACGTCAAAATAGAAGGATATACCTTCAAGGGACACAAGGAGTACATCGAAACATGCATCGGCGACCGCAACAGTTCCCTGAGCATCCTCATCGGAGACGACCTCCGTATCGCAGCTATCACAGAAAAGACACCTTTGGCTCAAGTAGCTGGTGCAATCAGTCAGGAAAGTATCGTGAGCAAGACAACATTGCTCTGGCAGACATTGAAGCGCGACTTCCTCATCACCAATCCACGTATCGCCGTACTAGCTCTGAATCCTAGCATCAACGAGGAACAGAGTTGCGGCAAAGAGGAACGCGAAATCATCATCCCGGCTATCGACCACCTTGCTGACAAGGGAATCCAGGCGTTTGGTCCTTACCCTGCAGACGAATTCTTCGGCAGCGGTTACTTCAGCGAATTCGATGGAATCATGGCAATGTACTACGATCAGGCTACCGTGCCATTCCATGCTCTCTACAACGAGGATGGCGTGCTCTACACTGCAGGCTTGCCACTCATCCATACCGCAGCCAACACTACTCCTTGCTACTTCATGGCAGGCTGCAACGAGGCAGACCCAACATCATTCCGCCATGCTATCTTCACGGCACTCGATGCTTTCCGCCATCGCGAAACAAGCGACGAGGTGGGTACAAACCCATTGCCAAAACTCTATCACGAGAAGAGAGACGAAAGTGAAAAGGTTCGCTTCTCTATTCCAAAGAAGCATGCTCCATCTCCATTCCCATCCAAGAACGGAAAACAGGGAGCGCCTAAGGGTAATGAGCAGAAGGAGGCACAGAACAATGCTCCAAGAAACAACGAGCAGAAGGAGGCACAGAACATTGCTCCAAGAAACAATGAGCAGAAGGAGGCGCAGAACAATGCTCCAAGAAACAATGAGCAGAAGAACAATAATCAGAAAGCTCAACAGCCTAACAAGCAGAAGGCAGCACAGGCAGCTGCAGCTCTCTCAGCTGTTCTCTCTGCAGTTCAGGCTGGTCAGAAGCCAGCTTCTAAAGAGTAAAAAACGAGGCGAAATTAGCTGCTGGAACTTGTATGTTTCCAGCAGCAATATCAGCCTGATACAAGACTAGAAATTAAGGAAAAAGAGCAGAAAGATAGGCGAAAAAGTTAAAAATCACCTATTTTCTGCTCTCCATAACCTATTTTTGGACGAAAAAAGCAGATAATTCAAAAAAAATGTGTAATTTTGGCAGCTAAATGGATAATTCCGAACTTCAAAAGATAAAACAACGATACAATATCGTCGGAAACAGCGACGGATTGAATCGTGCTCTCGATGTTGCCTTACAGGTGGCACCGACAGACCTTTCCGTGCTCATCATCGGAGAAAGCGGAGTGGGTAAGGAAATCATTCCAAGAGTCATCCACGACAATTCTCCACGAAGAAGAGAGAAATACTTCGCCATCAACTGCGGCAGCATCCCAGAGGGAACCATTGACAGCGAACTCTTCGGACACGAAAAGGGTTCCTTCACTGGAGCCATCGGAGAAAGCGAAGGTTACTTCGGAATAGCCAACAAGGGAACCATCTTCCTAGATGAGGTAGGAGAACTTCCCATCCAGACGCAAGCCCGCCTGCTTCGTGTACTGGAAACTGGTGAATATATCCGAGTAGGAGGCACAGAAATCCGAAAGACCAATGTGCGTATCGTAGCCGCCACCAATGTGAATATGCGTAAGGCGGTGAGCGAAGGAAGATTCCGTGAGGATCTCTACTATCGCCTCAATACGATTCCTATCCAGATGCCTCCTTTGCGCGAACGTGGCGGTGACATACTCTTGCTCTTCCGTCTCTTTGCCATGCAAATGGCTGAGAAATACCACTTGCCGAAAATCTCGCTTTCGGAAGATGCCAAGCAACTGATGTTGAAATACAAGTGGCCAGGAAACGTACGACAGCTCAAGAATATCACAGAGCAGATGTCGGTACTCTCAAAAGAAAGAGAAATCGGACTGGATGCACTTCTCCAATTCATCCCAAAAGATGAGGAGAGTACACAGCTGGCCCCGATTCCTCAACAGAACGTAGGGCAGCACAGTTATGAAAGCGAACGAGAAATTCTCTATAAGATTCTGTACGAATTAAGAGGAAACGTAAGCGACTTGAGACGCGAAATGAACTCGTTGAGAAAACAACTTGATGAAGCGCGCGGACTGAACGGTGCCCAAGGGTTCTCTCAATCACAACCGATAGACAACAGTATCATACCCGCAAACTATCCAATAGATGTGACATCATCTCGTACGTCGGATATCATACAGTCTCACTCGGACATGCTGAACTCTCATCCAGATCTGATACATTCCCGACCAGAAGCCCAGGAAGTAGAAGCAGAGGAAATCAAGGATTTCGACAACGAAGAGATGAGCGAGAACGAATCGCTTAACCTTAGCAAGCTGGGCAGGCAGATGATAGAAAAAGCATTGGAGAGAAACAACGGCAACAGAAAAAAAGCAGCCGATGAATTGGGAATCTCCGACCGCACCCTCTATCGAAGAATCAAGAAATACGGGCTCGGAAATGATTAACGACTCATTGCTGGGAAAGATAAAAATAAAGAATAAAAAAATGAAGCACTTACGCGCGTACCTATATATAATAGGCATCATATTGGTAATGGGAACTACGGCTGCATGCTCCGTAAGCTACACGTTTAACGGAGCCAGCATTGACTATACCAAGACCAAGACCATTCAGTTGGCCGACTTCCCTATCAGAAGCTCGTATGTCTGGGGACCTATGGGTCCGTTGTTCAACAATGAGCTGAAAGACAAGTTTGCCAGCAACACTCAGCTGCGCCAGGTTTCCAGAAACGGAGATTTAAAGATAGAGGGAGAAATCACCCAATATTCACAGCGTAACAAGTCGGTGAGTGCAGAGGGATATTCTGCACAGACAGAATTGAGCATTACAGTGAACGTCCGCTTCACCAATACCAAAAACCACAACGAGGACTTCGAGCGACAGTTTACCTCCGCCAAGACCTACGATACCACTCAGAGCCTGGCATCTGTGCAGGAAGAGCTGGTTACCCAGATGGTAAAGGATTTGGTTGATCAGATATTCAATGCAACTGTAGCTAACTGGTAAAAAATTCAATATTCAAAGAAAATAGCAAAACATCGTGGAATTAAATAGATTAATACAACATCCTGAGGAAATGGACCGAGAGACGCTCTACGACCTACGTGCGCTCTTGGCTCTTTATCCGTACTATCAGACGGCTCGCCTACTGATGTTGAAAAACCTATACCTACTCCACGACCCTAGCTTCGATGAAGAACTTCGCCGAGCAGCCATCTATATCTCAGATCGCAAGGTCATCTTCCAAATGATAGAGGCTGCTCACTATCAGCTCAAGCGTACCCAGACTAAGCCACAAGGTATGGGCATTCTTGATGCCAAGAAGAAAGAAGATCGCACCAGCAGCCTCATTGATCACTTCCTCGACTCCATTCCTACCGATAACGAGGAAAATGAGAAGAAGAAAGAGAAGCGCAAGCCTACTCCAGCCGATGCTGCGGTAGATTACGTATCGTACTTGATGGAGACCGAGACAGAACAGAAGATGGAACAACCATCCCGTACTATCAGTCTCATCGATGACTTTATAGAGGAAGGCGGCTTTAATCTGGAGAAAATCAACGGCACAGAGGAATCTGAAACAAAATCTGAGACAGGAGCAGATATAGGATCAGATACAGAAACTGATACAGGAACTGAACCTGCCGAAGCAACTCCCCATAACGAGTCAAGCGATAACGGCGGAATCTTTACAGAAACCCTTGCAAGAATCTACATCAAGCAGGGCAAGTATGAGAGAGCCTATCAGATTATCGATCGTCTGCATAAGCAGCACCCACAAAAGAGTGCATATTATGTAGATCAGCTCAGATTCCTGGGGAAGCTGATACTGAATGCAAAGAAATAAAATATCCTGCAAAGGGGGAAAAGAAATAAATAAAATAATAATAATAAAACTAGTTTTAAAATTAAAAAATGGCTTACACATTATTTGTAGTATTAATCGTCCTGGTTTCAATCCTGATGGTTCTCATCGTGCTGATCCAGGAGTCAAAGGGAGGTGGATTGGCATCTAACTTCTCTTCAACCAATTCCATCATGGGTGTACGCAAGACTACCGACATCGTAGAAAAGATTACATGGGGTCTTGCAGCTCTTATGGTAGTAATCAGCGTAGCTTGCGCATACGTTGCTCCACAGGCAGCAGGCGAAAGTAGCGTAATGGAGGGTGCAACTCAGGAGCAGACAGCTCTTCCAGCTATGCCAGGTGCTAGCAAGGATGCAGCAGGTGCTCAGAAAGAGGCTCCAGCAGCAGGTGCAGATGCTCAAAAGGCAGCTCCTGTAGTGCCAAGCAGCCCTGCAAAATAAAAAATCGAAAAAAAGGTACGAAAAAATTTGGTGGAATCATTTTTTTTTCGTACCTTTGCACCCGCTTACAAGAAAATGGTGGACGTAGTTCAGTTGGTTAGAGCGTCAGATTGTGGTTCTGAATGTCGTGGGTTCGAGTCCCACCTTCCACCCATTTTTTCGAATAAGCAAAACATACCAATATGGTGGACGTAGTTCAGTTGGTTAGAGCGTCAGATTGTGGTTCTGAATGTCGTGGGTTCGAGTCCCACCTTCCACCCAGAATAAACCCTGCAAGAGTAATTTCTTGCAGGGTTTATTGTTATATGATCATATTAGTTTTTGTTATATGATATATCTACTATTAGAATATAGACTATGAAAAAGCCTGCTAAGAGAAAAATCTCTAAGCAGGCTTTTTCATAGTCAACAATCAATATAAATGATTATCTGATAACCTTTACCTCGCCGTTCTTGGCAATCTTAACGATACTTGAAGGCTGGTGAGGCTTATGCTCCTGACGACGAGTCCAGCACACGTAATCTACCGCATTCAGAATCTCTTCAGAGATATCACGATAGTTCTGAGCTGCCGGCTCGCCACTAACATTGGCACTTGTACTTACGATAGGCTTCTGGAAACGATAGCAAAGCTGCTTGCTGAACTCCTCGTAAGTAACTCGCATAGCTAAACTACCATCTTCTGCTACAAGATTGTTAGCCACACCATTCGCATCATCCAGGATGATGGTAGTAGGCTTAACAGGCATTGCTGCATCGATGAAATCCCAAGCCACCTGAGGCACGTTACGAAAATAACGAGCCATACGATCAGCCGAGTCTATGAGGCAGATAAGCGCCTTAGAATCGTCGCGCTGCTTAATCTCATATACTTTCTTCACAGCTTCAGGATTAGTAGCATCACAACCGATTCCCCAAACTGTATCTGTAGGATAGAGAATCACTCCACCCTTTCGCATGCATTCTACTGCATTCTTAATATCTTCTTCTCTAGTCATTTTCTTAACTGTTTGAAAATTGAACTTTGAAATTTAAATCCAAATTACTGTAATCCTGCATCTGTATTGGGTGCTTTCTGACATTCGTAGTAAGAAATATCCTTCATTCCATTGAGGAAGGCTGAAGCTTCCATGCGCTTTTTACCAGCAAGCTGCAACTCATAGATATTGAGCCAATGGTCGATACAAGCTACCTGCAGATGTCCGCCTTCTATTCTAAAACATCCTACAGGTGCCATACCACGAGAATCATCACTAACTCTGGTCTTGAATATCTTAAGCACCTGCTCTTTCACGGCATCTTTCTTCTTGATGTTGGTCCAAGCGCCAGGATATGGTGAGAGACCGCGTATGAAATCGTGTACCAGTTTAGCAGGCTTGTGGAAATCAATGCAGCAAGTTTCCTTGAATATTTTAGGAGCAGACTTGAGTTCTACCCCCTCACCGATGAATTCTTCCTGAGCGATACTCGAAATATTACCATCTGCTGCAATCAACTGATCGATAGTTTCCAAAGCAATTTCTGCCCCCAAATGCATCAATCCGTCATATACATACTCAACATTCGCCTCGTCAGGAATAGGGAAACGCTTCTGCATAATGATACGACCTGTATCTATATCGTGATCGAGGAAGAAGGTAGTAACACCCGTCTCTGTCTCGCCATTGATAACAGCCCAATTGATAGGAGCAGCACCACGATACTGAGGCAACAAGGCTGCATGAACATTGAAGGTACCAAACTTAGGCATTGCCCACACAGCCTCTGGCAACATACGGAATGCCACCACTACCTGCAAGTCAGCCTGATAGCTCTTAAGTTGTTCCAGGAACTCAGGATCCTTCATCTTCACGGGCTGAAGCACTGGCAGTCCATGCTCTACAGCATACTGCTTTACCTGAGAAGGTTGCAAAGTGTCCTGATGTCTGCCCACAGGCTTATCAGGCTGAGTAACCACAGCCACCACATTGTAGCCGCCCTCTACAAGGCACTTGAGGGATTCCACAGCAAACTCTGGAGTTCCCATAAATATGATTCTTAAATCTTTCTTTGTCATACTGTTCATTGATTAATATTATTACTCTGCAGACATATCTGCCACAATGTGACGATATACCTCATATACCTTGGTACGACTGATATAGCCCTTCAACACACCATTAATATCTACTACTGGCAACTGTGCGGCATCAGTCTTATCAAACTTCTGCATCACCTCATCCATCCTCTCGTTCTCACTAATTACGGCAGAAGGCTGCAACATTAGCTGTTTCACCTTGAAATGCTTATAGAGTTCTGTTCGGAAGATGATGTGGCGAATCTTGGTGATATCTATAACTCCCAGTAAAACACCCGCCTCATCGAGCACAGGCAAGAAATTATTATTACTTCGACTAATCTCACTCACCAGTTTTTCCATCGGCAAATCTTCTTTGATTGGATGATAATCCTTCTCAACCAAACTTTGCATACTCATCAGAGTGAGCGCTGCACGATCAATGTGGTGCGTGAGAAGCTTTCCCTCTCTAGCCAAACGCAAGGCATAGATACTATGGCTCTCAAAGATACTGATGGTAAGGAGAGAAGATATGCACACAATCATAAGTGGCATAAAAAGCTGATAACCACCTGTAAGTTCGGCAATAAGGAAAATACCGGTAAGTGGAGCATGCATCACCCCCGTTATCAATCCAGCCATACCCATCAAGGTGAAATTCTGCTCCGGCACATAAACACCTACCTCGTAAACATTCCAGAGTCGGGCAAAGAAGAAACCAGCAAATCCACCGATGATAAGCGAAGGAGCAAAGGTTCCACCACATCCTCCACTACCATTGGTTGCCGAAGTGGCAAAAACCTTGGTAAAGGTAACCAAGCCAATATAGAGAATCAGCAAATTTTCATGACCGGAGAAAAGAGAACGGTTCATTACCTGCCCCCACTCTGCCTCATTCTGCCCCTTGAGAAGCACATTGACTGCCGAATATCCCTCACCATAAAGAGAAGGAAGAAGGAATATGAGCGAACTGAGAATGAGTCCACCAAAAACCAACTTACAATAAGGATGATTCTTCATCTTGGCAAAAAGACCTTCGCACCATGACATCGTGCGCATGAAGTAAAGACTCATCAAACCGCAGAAGATACCCAACAGGATACATGCTGGAGTACGATTCAACTCCCATGGATTGGTAAGAGTAAAATCGAAAAGCGAACTTTCACCCATAAAGATATAGGTAAAACAGGTAGCAGTGACACAACTGATAAGGATTGGCAGAAGTGAAGCCATACTGAGATCTACCATCAGTACCTCGAGGGTGAAGACGAGTCCTGCGATTGGAGCCTTGAAGACTCCCGCAATAGCAGCACTTGCTCCACAGCCCACCAGCAGAATCATGGTCTTCTTATCCATACGGAAAATCTGTCCCAGATTAGAACCGATGGCTGAACCGGTAAGCACAATAGGTGCCTCGGCTCCAACAGACCCACCGAAACCAATGGTAATACCGGAAGCTACCACCGAAGACCAGCAGTTATGTCCCTTAAGTCGGGAATTTTTGGTCGAGATGGCGTAAAGCACACGGGTAATACCATGCGAAATATTGTCCCTCACCACATACTTGATAAATAGTGAGGTAAGATAAATACCAACGATAGGGAAAAGCAGGAAGAGCAGATTATAAGTGCTCTGCTGGAACCCGGAAGTAAGCAGCAACTGTATTTCATGCACGATACCATGCAGGAAGAAACCTGCTACAGAAGCGAGCAAACCTATCACAAAAGCTAGGATAAGGGTCATCTGGCGGTCGGAAATATGTTCCTTCTGCCAGACAACAAATCTTTCTATCCTGCCTTGTTTGTATTCAGATAACTCTTCATCCATTATCATGCTGAAATTTTAGAATTCTGATGTAAAATGGAACTTGATATGCTCGAAGTCTTGCTGAGCCATACTCAACACATAGCCAGAATCGGCGAGGAACACATCGCGGTCCTCAATATCCTTTGCCATATACTGGTACTTACGCTTCTTGAAGTTCTCCAATTCCTTCTCATCGTCAGCCTCAATCCAACATGCCTTATGCAAGTGAACAGGCTCCCAACGGCACTTGGCATTGTACTCGTTCTCCAAGCGATACTGGATAACCTCGAACTGCAACTGACCGACGGTACCCACGATGCGACGACCATTGAACTGGTTGACGAACAACTGTGCAACACCCTCGTTCATCAACTGCTCCAATCCCTTCTGGAACTGCTTGCTCTTCATTGGGTCATCGTTTTCGATATACTTGAAGAGAAGTGGAGAGAACGATGGCAATCCGCGGAAGTGAATCTTCTCGCCCTCAGTCAGAGTATCACCAATCTTGAAGATGCCGTTGTCTGGCAAACCAACGATATCGCCAGGATAAGCCTCATCGATGGTACTCTTACGCTGCGCCATAAACTGAGTAGGTGAAGAGAAGCGCACAGTCTTGTCGAGACGCACATGGTAGTAAGGCTGATTACGCACAAACTTTCCTGAACAAATCTTGCAGAACGCAATACATGAACGGTGGTTAGGATCGATATTTGCAGTAATCTTGAAGATGAAACCAGTAAACTTAGGCTCTTCTGGTTCTACCATACGCTCTTCAGACTTGGTTGGCTTTGGGGATGGAGCAATCTGCACAAAGCAATCCAAAAGTTCCTGCACACCGAAGTTGTTCAAGGCTGAACCAAAGAATACCGGTGCCACTTCTGCAGAACGATAGGTTTCTACATCAAACTCAGGATAAACGCCATCAACCAGTTCCAGTTCCTCGCGCAACTGGCTTGCCTCACGCTCGCCTACTCGCTCATCGAGTTCCTCTGACTGCACATCCACCTCTACCTTCTCGGTAACACGCTGCTTGTTAGGTGTGAAAAGGTTGAGCTGGTGCTCGTAGATATTGTAAACACCCTTGAATCGGGCGCCCTGACCGATAGGCCAAGACAATGGGCGAACGGAAATCTTCAATTCTTCTTCCAACTCATCGAGAACATCGAATGGGTCGCGTCCCTCACGGTCCATCTTGTTGATGAAGATGATAACCGGAGTATTGCGCATGCGGCACACCTCCATCAACTTACGGGTCTGTGCCTCTACACCTTTAGCCGAATCGACCACGATGATAGCAGAGTCCACTGCGGTGAGAGTACGATAAGTATCCTCGCAGAAATCCTGGTGACCCGGGGTATCGAGAATATTCACCTTATAAGGCTCGCCGCTCTGACCATCAGGCAGATAGTCGAACTCCATCACAGATGTTGATACGGAAATACCACGCTGCTTCTCGATATCCATCCAGTCGGAAGTTGCTGTCTTACGAATCTTATTATTTTTAACGGCACCAGCCACCTGAATCTGTCCACCGAAGAGCAGGAACTTCTCGGTCAATGTTGTCTTACCAGCATCAGGGTGCGAAATAATGGCAAACGTTCTTCTTCTTTCAATCTCTTTCATCAATAATATATATTATATGTATATCCTAAAAAAAATCACTAATCACTAAAAAATAATCACTACATATCGTCATCTTCAAACTTCAAGCCTTCAGTACGATCCTTGATATAGTAATCACTGAGCAAACCCACGAAGATTGAGATTTCCTTGATAGCTTTCTCTGTTTCAGGGGTAATCTCCTTCTTTTGCAATCTGAGCATCATTACTCCGTAAAGTGCATCGAGACAAGTCTCAACCTCATTAATATCCTTATCACCACGGTTGCGCAACTCAACGATAAAAGGCAACACCTTGTAATACTCAGCATTGTAAATAGGGAACTTTGAACTCTGAAGGAGTCTGCCGTGCAGATCAATGACATCCTGCAATAACACTCTATTAATATCAAGATGCCCGCTCTCACGCTTGCCTTCTTCATTCATCATACGAATGAGATTTCCAAACCAATCGAGTTCCTCGTCTTTCTGCTCAGGAGTGAAATCGAATCGTTCGATATAGTTTTTCTTAATCACCGGCAGCGAGCATCCATAGGCACGGATGATATCCTCAATCTGCCACATATATAAGAGGTATTCTGCAATACTTTCTTTTCTTAATTTCTGTGCTACAAACATAACTTAAAATTCTGGTAAATGATAAAGATTAAACATCGTTCCAAAAAGAGCGATGATTGAGAAAATAATCACGATACTTCCTATCACCTTATTGATGATAAGGATTCCATTTGTATCAAACTTACCTCTGATCTTATCGACGAGCCAGGTGAGTCCAAACCACCACAACAAGGCTCCAAACATAATGCTCAGATATCCCACACCCATCTCTAGCGGCATATCCGGAACCACAAAGGCAAACTGTGCAAAGGTAGCCATAAAGAGAAACACGATGAGCGGATTACTCAAGGTAACCAGGAAAGCCGTTATACCATTATGCCATAAAGTACCCTGCTTATTGCTCGACTTATGCATATTCTTCATCGGATTACTCTTGAAACAATAGATTCCGAACACCAGCAGCAATACACTACCGAAAATCTGCAGGTAGAACTTGTTCTGCGCATTATTCACAAAGTCCATCACGAAACTCATACCTAAACCCGTGAAAAGTGCATATACGATATCACTGCACGCAGCACCAATGCCCGTGACGAACCCAAACCAGCGTCCCTTGTTGAGCGTACGCTGAATACAAAGAATGCCTACAGGCCCCATAGGGGCGGAGGCAATCACTCCGATGATAATTCCTTTGAATATAAAGTCAAGGATGTTTATCTCTATTGGAAATGCTAAACTCATTTTTCGTACATTATTCTATAACAGCGGGCAAAGTTACAAAAAAAAGGGCACATTTGCAATATTTTTGCCCAAAACTTCTAAAATTATACTTTTTTATACAAGAAAAAGTTGATATTTTCAAAAGGATTCATTATCTTTGCAGCATAAATAAACAATTCTAACTAATTAAAAAAGTAACATGACTGAAAATACATTAAAACCGTACGTTATTGGTTTAGACCTCGGCGGTACTAATTCTGTGTTCGGAATCGTTGATGCTCGTGGCGAAATCAAGGCAACAACAGCTATCAAAACTGGTGGTTATGATAAGGTAGAAGACTATGTAAAGGCATCTGTAGAGGCACTCCAGCCAATTATCGAGACCGTAGGTGGTATCGAGAAGATCAAGGCAATGGGTATCGGTGCTCCTAACGGAAACTTCTATACGGGTGCTATCGAGTTTGCTCCAAACTTGGCTTGGGCTCACGATGGTGTTGTACCTTTGGCTGATATGTTCAGCAAAGCTCTCGGTATTCCAGTAGCTCTTACTAACGATGCCAACGCTGCTGCACTTGGCGAAATGACCTATGGTGCTGCTCGTGGCATGAAGAACTTCATTGATATTACCCTCGGTACAGGTGTAGGTTCTGGTATTGTCATCAATGGTCAGATGCTCTATGGAAGCGATGGTTTCGCAGGTGAGTTGGGTCATGTTATCATGGTTCCAGGCGAGGCTGGTCGTGTTTGTGGCTGCGGTAGAAGAGGCTGTTTGGAGACATATTGCTCTGCTACAGGTGTAGCTCGCACTGCACGCGAGTTCCTGGAGACAAGCGATGAGCCTTCTTTGCTCCGCGAGATGGATCCAGAGAAGATTACCTCTTACGATGTCAGCGTTGCTGCCAGCAAGGGTGATGCTCTGGCTAAGCGCATCTACGACTTCACAGGCAAGATGCTGGGTGAGGCTTGCGCTAACTTCGCTGCATTCTCAGCTCCTGAGGCATTCGTATTCTTCGGCGGTCTCACCAAGGCTGGTGACCTCTTGATGAAGCCTTTGAAGGAAGCTTACGACAAGAACGTGCTCAAGATTTACAAGGGCAAGGCTAAGTTCCTCGTTTCTACTCTTGATGGCAGTTCTGCAGCTGTACTTGGTGCAAGTGCAGTAGCTTGGGATTTATAATATGTGATGATGTGTTCTCTTCATTAGAGATTATCATATAAAAAGTAAAAAAGAGTTTGATGTTCTTCTGAACGTCAAACTCTTTTTTTTGCAATCATCGCAATATCCTGCTTTCAAGATGCAAATAGAGTGTAAACCACATCCATGAGTATGATATCAAAAAGGTAAAGAAGAAGGAATTGCTGAAGGTATGGAAAAAGGTAGAGCGGAAGGTATGGAAAAAGGTATGTCCCAACGAAGCCTTGAAATTGCCAGAAAGATGCAGGCAATGAATATCGATGAAGCTACCATCCTAAAATTAACAGGATTAAGCCTGGAGGAAATCAGAAAGCTGAAATCATAGATATTTCACCATCATATAGAATCTCCCTATAAGCACAGCTCTGCTGACTTATAGGGAGATTTTTGGCTAAAATAGCCTGTAAATAGCTGTAATGACAAATAATTTTCACTATTCAGCCTTTAGCCAGGCTCTCCCAGGAAATGGTAAATCAATTGCACCATTTTGGGAGAAAAGTATTGACACCGCTGATGATAGCCCAGTTGGCGGATGCCCTCCCACAGGGGTGGACAGCGCTTGATCCATGACATCAGGTGTCGGCGAGCCGTAATCTTGTCGCCCGCCATAGGAAAATACAGCAAGGCGAGATCTGCCTTGCCCATCATCATATTGTTATTGTGATTGGCATCTTGCATAAGCTAATTGTTTTTAAGATCAGAATAGTTTATCACCAGCGAACAGCCTCTATCCTTGAAGAAACCACGCAGGGCGGTCACGATATATGCCGCCTTCTTCATCGGTAACTTCTTGCGGATACATTCTGCCACATACTGCTCCTTGCGCTCAAACCAGCACACGAAGTCGCCCAGCATACCCATACTGAGCTGGTTGCTCAGTTCTATCGCCTTCGTCTCGCCCACATCATAAAAATGCATCAGTCTGATCTTCAGCTGCAGACGCTGGGACAGCAGTTCCTCCGAAACCACCCCCTCCTCTTCCTTGCGATAATGTACGGTAAAGACGAGATATGCCGGCCAGCCCACATGGCAATCTTCACCCTGCTCATTCTCCTGAGGATAACATGCCGACAGGGTAACATACTGATTTACAACACCCAAGTCGTAGAGTCGCTTCTGGTCGGCGAGTGCCGGCTGAAGGGTTTTCAGGTTCAGTTCGCTATAATACTTATAGTAATCTTCGCTGCCATGCATGAGCGCCACGAACTTTCTGGGATCCACACGGGTGTATCCCTTGATAGCCCAACAGTGGGTAATGATGTAGAGCTTGATGGACGAGGCACTGCGGCACTGGTTCACCACATCCATCCTGATATGAGTAACCCCTTTGTCGAAGCTGTAGAAATAATCCAGCAAGTCGTTCGAGAAGCGGAACTCTACAGCCAGTTTTCCTCCCATCTTGGTGAATTCGCAAGAGAAAAGTCTTGGAAATTCAGCGTAATAGGTCACCTGGTTCACTTCACACTTAAAGGGAATGGCTATCGGCTTGTGCTTCGTCATATCCTCTAAAGCATTCTTCACCTGACCATAATGGTTGGTGCTTGCACAAAGCTCAGACAGGCGCATTACGACAGCAGAATACCCATAAGTCAGTTGACTGGGTGTGAGATACTTACGCATAGACCTATTAGGCATTTCTCCATCTACCACATAGTCGTTAATCACTTTCTGAGCATGGCTGATAAGAGCCAAAACTACCTTGAGCTGCACAACGGAATAATTGTTTCGCGACAGTCCTTGAACTCCCAGCAGGGAGATTACGTTGTTTCTAGGTGTTGTCATTTCTTTTCCTTGTTTAGCTGTCTGCCCTTTTCAAGGTAGGCAAATTAATATTTTAAAAAGAAATCGACACAGAAGGATAGGTGAAGATAACAATTTGAACACCAATATTTTCCCCGAAAGGATTTTTGCTCTTTTGTCGGCATCCGTTTGGTATAGACAATCTTACCATCCATTCCATGCCGATTATTCTTATCTTCGAATCAATCGGACACAGAATGCCCTGATAAGGATCCTATACCAAACTCACGAGAGACAGGAAAGAGCACACCTTTTCTCTCAGAGCAATTGAAAATCCTCATTTGCATCAGCCTCGTGACAACTACGGTTTTTTGCCATAGCTTTTGATGTCATTTCAGCTAACCGATTGCAAAAGTAACACTATTTTTCGAAATAACCAAGAAAAACGAAGAAAAAATACATTTTCCATCAATTTTTCTAAAAAAAAGTTTTCTCACGCGCGTTTACGTATAGTATAAAAAGTATAATAAAGTATGTATATTACTATATATGGTATAGTATAAGGACCATTTTTATGCATCTATCCACTTAATTATCAAGCACTTAACTTTCCGTCACTTTCCGAAATGGGTGGTCTGACACCCCCTATTTTCCGAGATGGGTGCTTAAACTCGCCGAGATGGGCGTGTTTTGAATACCCACTTTCCGAGATGGGTGGTCTCTATAAACCAGATGGTATCTTACTACACCATACAGCCCCTCCTACTACACGCTATATGGCATCAGACTACACCCAATATGGCATCCGCCGGCATCATATATGACGCAGACAGGTATCATATATGACATAAGCAACCATCATATATGACATAAGCAATCATCATATATGACGCAGGCAATCATCATATATGGCACTCGAAAGCAGGATATAGGTCGCTTACATCCCCCTCACCAGGATATAACCCTCATTCCATATCAGGTGGGAGAAAGAGTACCATCTTGAGCGAAAGTGAACCAAAAAGGACGAAAGTGAACCATCTTGAACCAAAGTGTGCAATTCGCCCCTGCCGGATGTCGTATCTTTGCATATGTAATCGGGAAGAGTCCGATACACAACAAGAGTTATTCATCTTTTAAATTTTTAGTAGTATGTCAGTAAGTTTTAGTTTAGCAAAGCATTTGGCAAAGCCGGGTGACAAGACCTCAGACAGCAAGTATTATGCTTGCACACAGATCAACGATTCCATCTCGCTCAAGATGTTTGCGGGATTGATCGAGAAGCAGACCACCGTATCCCGTGCAGACTGCACCGCAGTATTGGTGAGCGCAGTAGATAACCTCGTAACAGAGCTTCAGCGTGGCAACCAGGTGGAGTTTGGCGAGCTGAGCAAGTTCCGCCTCCAGCTTACCAGTACAGGAGTAGATGATCCAGCCAACTTCCGCAGCGACGTCAACATCACCGGGGCAAACATCCAGTATATCCCTGGAAAGGGAGTGAAGAACAAGTTCACTGACCTGGATTACAAGCAGGTGGCATCCAGAGCTCTGCAGATTGCAGCCATGAAGGCAGAGAAGGCGGGCGCCAAGACGCTCAACATCGAGGAGGCAAAGAAGTACAAGAAGGACGAGGCGGCTGGCGACGGCACTGACGAGACCGGCAAGCCAGGAAGCACCACCGGAGGCGGCACAGGTGAGAACACTGGCGGCACATCGCAGGGCACTGGCGGCAATGGTGAGAATACCGGTGATACCGGCAATGGAGACAACAGCAGCACGGATGTAGATTTGTAAACCATTTAATTATTAACGAATAAAGAATATGAGTATCAAGAACAAGCAGACATGGAATGAGATCATCAAGTTTGCGGTGACGGTATTAACGGCCCTTCTGGGCGCTATGGGAGTATCTTCCTGCTCTTTTTAGGGAACCGCCACCAGGGTTTAACAATGGATTATCTGGTTTAATAGATAGACTATGAGAAAGATTGATATGATTGTGGTGCATTGCAGCGGTAGCCGCTGCAATCACCCTTACACAGTAGAGCAGCTGCGCCACGACCATGTGGAAGTGAACGGCTGGTTTGACATCGGCTATCATTATTATATTACGCGCGACGGCAAGGTACATGAGTGCCGTCCGGTAGAGCGAATGGGTGCGCATGCCCGTGGAGCCAACGCCAACTCCATCGGCATCTGCTATGAGGGCGGACTGGATGCCAATGGCTGCATAGCCGACACCCGAACGGCGGCACAGAAGGATGCGATGTTCTGGCTGATCATCAACCTCCATCACCGTTTTCCTGACATCAAGGTGATACTGGGTCATCGTGACCTGCCTGGCGTGCAGAAGGCATGTCCCTGCTTCGATGCCACCAAGCTCCAGCCGCTGCTGGAGGTATAGGAATGGGAGCAGAAAAAAACATCCCCCATCCTACTTTCTCAAGCCGGATGGGGTTTTGCTTATGTAATAATTAAACCTAAAAAACAAAAGCAAGTATCAACTCATTAGGAGTTGATATTTATATTTATAGATATATGATATCTTTTGGATTTTCGGATTAAAAGCCCTGCCGGCTTTCACAAGCAGGCAGGGGATAATTATAAGTAAAAGATGTAAATAGATGTACCACTGTACCACCTACTTATTAAAACTATAAAATTAATCTTGCAGATTTTCACACATCAATCTGCTTCCTTAAAAAATATGAAGGAGGCATATTCACATACACCTTCAATCAATAGACTCTAATTCTATCAACAACTACCTCACCTATGCCTCCCCCGCTGCTGTAGCTCTCTGTGAAGAGACCACCAGCTAGCGAGGGGGCGAGGCTTTACATATAATTGCTTCGAAGATATACTTTATCAATAAATCCCCCTATCCCATCGATATGCCGGCTATTGCCTGGAGGCGGGGATAACATATCCCCAAAGCATAAAGTGGTTAGGTCATTGTTTGACGGAGGATGGGAATATCCGATGCTACGGGGGACACCTAACGGAGGACAGGACATATCCGGCGCTACGGATTTGCAATCCCCTATCCCATCAATATGCCGGCTACAGCCTGGTTGCTGGGGATTGCAAATCCCCAGAGCATAAAGTGGTTAGGTCATTTTTTGACGGCGGATAACATATCCGCCGGAACGCCTAACGGAGGACGGGCATATCCGGTGCTACGGAAGCCATGTTATCAGAGCTGCACCATTACCTGCATGTCCCGTTTCTGATACGCCCGAAGGTGACAGGAAGGTTTGATTACCGGCTATCGTGTTACCATTGACAAGATTTGGATTCACATAACCACTGCCACCGCCGCCTCCACATGTGGCATTAAAACTCGATGAGTCATAGGGTGCATAGCCACCATACAGACCGCCGCCACCACCATCGCTACCTCGCGCTCTGCCTTCATAGCTTGTATAAGTATTGTCACCATCGTGACCATTCTGACCTGTACCAAAGGCATAACCACTTTTTTGAGTTGCTGCTTGATAGTAACCGCCACCCCAAAATTCAGGTTTACCTCCTTCACGGCCTCCACCATACGGTCCGTCTGCAGAACCTTTGTTTCCACCCTGACCTCCTGCTACCATTAACAATTTATTATTATCGTATGCAGTTTTTAAATCTTTTAAAAGTCCGTCCATCAGGCAAATGTGAGTAGCACCACTGCCACCACCACCTTTTTGTTTTCCTAATACAGAATCTCCTCCATTTCCGCCACCATTATAGCCGCCAACTCCTTTATCGGACGTACTACCATCTGTTCCCTTACCACCTACACAGATATAGAGAATCTGATTTTTTTGTGCCAGATAATCTCCCTCGGATTTACCTCCTTTAGATGCTCCTGCTCCCCAGCATTCCAGGGTATATGTTCCATCAACAGGAACCGTAAAAGACTCTATCGAACGCTTGTATTCGAAAAGACGAGCAAGACGATAGAATTCACGATTACAGTATGGTAGAAAATCCTTTTCTACTACTGACTGATTAACAGAAGGAGACATACTATAATCCTCCCCTGACAATTTTCCCCAACCATTTTGATTTCCACTTGTCGCTTGAGCAGACGCTTGATACGTCAATGAACGACCAAAAGGAATAATCTGGAGATATTTCTTACCAGCATCATCAGCTCGATATGGCTTATTCCCTACAAAAGCATTTGAAGCCATTATATCTACAGTACCCAAATCTTTGTAATCATCAGTAGCCGGTTGTTCACCTTCACCATAGTAATACTTATAGGTATCTTTAGTAAATTGGCGAGTCTCAACTAAAGTCTTGCTTTTCAAATTTATCACTGCAAGCCCTACCTGATGCTCCATATTGAAAACAATAGAGCCGGCATCAGGACCAACTGTTCCCGTTGCCACCTGGAAATCCTGGGCCAAGAGGGTTTCTTTAGCTGATTGATCCGCTACTACATTATTATCATTTGACAGCGAAGAAATCTTGGTTTTGAAGAAATCTGTGGCAGTTGTGGCGGTTCCTTCACCCTTTGTCATCGATGCACTATATGGATAGTAGGCGAAATACTTGTTATCTGTCGAGAACGAGAAGTTCTTGTTGTCTTTCGTCTTCCACGTAAATGTATTATTTTCTCCTTTCGTTTTTGTAAGCTGCACATTTTCAGCAACTATCTGATTGAATTTATTTACTACGTAAAGACCTACAACATCGTTCTCTCCGAATGATGTCTTTGGAAAGGAATGAACTGTCCATGTATCAGGATATACAACCTTTGCATCATCCAACATATTGATAGAGTTGGACGAAAGCTTATAGATGATGGATTTACCTGCCTCCCAAACCTGCCCCTTGAGTGGCACTTTCCATTCCTGAGTTGTTCCATTCATATCCAAACTGAAGCACAACTCAGCACCCTCAGGCAAAGTCTGAGGAATCATCATCAAGGTTTGATTGTCCGATGTGAGCGCATGATCTTGGTCACCGACAACTATATTCGCACCGGATAAATCAAAGGTGTATTCACCTGTTCCATTACCTGTTGTCCAAGCAGCTGTTGGCACATTAGCCGTTGCCGATACTGAAAGATTACAGTTGCCCTTGTTAGGAATACCTTTCAGAGTTACGCTTGTCATCTTTCCCCCCTTACCTACAACATCTGCCAAATCCTTATCGATAGCGAAGGATACGGCAGTAAGAGCATGAATGAAATCCAATTGTACTGCATCAGCTGCATCCGAAATCTGACGAGAACCGGTATTGGTTGCAACGATCAAGTCTGGCTGATTGATGATATCATCTGCTGTAGTTGATGCAGTATAGGTAATTTGTGTCTGAACATTATCCTTATCAACACCATAGGTCAACATACTCTTATCTGCAGAGCTATGAGGAGCGTATGCATGAAAAGACACGGTGGAACCTATCGGCCACCTTGCATTACTATTGTTTGTGAATCCCCAGAATTCACCATCAGTTTTCTCGGCTTCAGCATTATCCAATAACAGAACATTATTTTCTCCTTCCTTATAAATCGCAGTTACGCCAAAGCTACCATAGGCGCCAATATTATCCTTCATGCTTCCACGCGTCAGCGCTATCCTTTCGTGCTCTACATCTTCCAGGGGTGCGCCGGAACGGGTGATGGGTTTTCCTTCCTTGCTCCAAATATGGATGCCATCCTGCACTACGGGATGGAGATAGAGGGGTTTTCCGAAAGGAGTTGACACGACGATGGGACCCTTCTCGGTGGCAGCAGCTATGGCAGCACGGGAAGAGGAAGCGGGAGACATGGGTTTCCAGCTGTTGTCGAGCGTTGCATGAAACGTGATTTTATCTTTTGATAGATTGGCTTGCTGCAGTGATTCGCTTTCTGAACATGACGTAAAGGATGCGAGTACACTGAGTGCCAACAAACTGCTTTTATAAGTTTTCTTCATCATAATGGTTTCTTTTTATTCTTTTTCTTACGCCATTTTTTGGAGTTAAAGGAATTGGAGAATTCCGAAGCTCAACATCACGTGAGGGGGAATCTCCAATTCCTTGAATTTGATATTTTATTGTGAATGTAATGGGGGATTACATCGGAATGTTTGTACCGTTATCATCAGGTGCAGGCTTCCATTCTACGACCTTAACAGTGAACTTGATTTCCTTACCGAAGATCTTATCACCCTTGTTTGGATCCTTAGGCTTGTTTGGATCCTTACCACCAGGATTAACATCTGTACCAGGATCAACAGGATCTACCTGACCACAACCATTTGTCAGATTAAGAGTGTAAATGTACTTGTTACCTGCTACCCATGAAGCTGTTGTCTGACCAGCATCAACTGGGATAGCTACTGCTGCCCAACCAAACTTAGAACCATCTGTATCGCCAGATGGATAGATGCTTGTAGCACCTCTCTTTACTTGAATCAAGAGAGAGATGTATGCCTTACCTGAGAAATTTGTAAATTCAGTTGTATTTTTTGCAACATCTGATCCATTCCATACACTTAAAGTCTGAGGAATGAGCATCGCTCCACCCTTTTTGTCTCCAGCATTACACTTATTTGTCAAATCAACAGGAGTGTCTTTACTAAGATCAATAGGCTGATCAAATTCTTTTTTATATACTACATTTGTTGCAGCAGGAGCTGTCCAATTATGCTTATTAGTTTCACCAAATTTGTATTCATATTTTGCAGAACCACCAACAGATGCAATACGGATACCCTTAATCTTATAAGTATAAGTATCAGAAGAATGCTTAGCCACAATCTTAATCTGAGAAAGAATGTGATCAAAATTCAGCAATAATCCACCTGCTTCATTATCAGTCTTGTTACCTGTTCCTTGAGCGAAGACAACATCCAGCTGTTCTCCAATTGCTGATTTAGGCTCAAATGCATCAATCGTAGCTCCATCCTTTTTCAAGACAGGATCAGCACCTGTCCACTCACCACCTGAATGAGAATAAGCAACAAAGTTAAGGCTACCATGATTTGGCCATGATGGATGTTCTGAAGAAGTAAACTCACCATTGCTTTCATTAAACACGTAGTTCTTGAAAAATTCAGCTCCGCTTTCATCGAAGGCACTGACGGTCATCTTAGTCATCTTATAACCAACTTCGTTGGTCATCTCAATACCACGGGTGTTGAAACCTACGGCACTACGGAAAGTAATATTTGAGCTCTTCGCAACATCTGTGGTCTCCTCTGAAGAGCAAGAAGAGAGGGCGATGGCAGCAGCTGCCATCATGTAAAACGCTTTTTTCATAATTGATACTTTTTAAAAATTAATACTATGTTTTTTATATCTTATTAATGATAGATAATATCCTTATTGATAATAGACAATATCTATTCTACATTTTGATATCTATGTATATCTCATTCCATTTGCTTACGCTCGGCTGAAGACCACCATCGGTACCTGGGGCTGGCTTCGGCAATGGAAGCTGCTCCAACTCTATCTTGATGTGAGTATCGTCTTTCTGATTCTTATCATGCACCTGGTCGGTGACATCCTTCTCGTAATACCAGTTGGTGCCGTCGGTGAGCTGCGCATAGACCATCAGGATGTGCTTGTTGGGCTGTACCGGACAGTGACCGAAGAGGGTGAGACTGCCTTTTACCATCTTATTGGCTGCATCGGCTTCGGCTACGAACGGCATGGTTACCTTCTCATCCGAGAGCTGGTCGAGACCGGCGAGCCATCCACCAGTCATTCCCGATACACTGGCACTCATCGCCTTCACTCCGCTGATGTTCTCCACATTCTTGATTTCCACCGTACACTGCTTGACTCTCGGTTCCGGCTTCATCTTGATGACGGTCTTCTCTCCGGCTGGCTTCACTACGATGCGGTCGGCATGACTGCTCCAGAGCATTTCCGGCTGCTGCATCATTCTTTCCTTCTCGGTGCCTCGTCCCATCGGTGCGGCTCCTGCCATGGTGGCGAGGAGTCCCTGCAGGGCTCGGGTTTCGGCTGATGTTACCTGGAAGGTTTCGAAGTGATCCTTGCCGAGGATGCGGTGGGTTTCCTTGTCGCTGTTTACGCAGATTGCCCTGTAGGTGCCTGCTGCCACAGAGATGTTTCCGCCGTTCTTGTCGGTGAACTCGTATCTGATGGGATCGCCTCCCTCCTCGGGATAGAGATAGAGGCTCATGGTGGCTGGATTGGCATCGGGATCGGTGCTCCAGTCGAACATCACTTCCACGTTCTGCCGGTGGGGATGGTCGTAGCAGAGGTCCTTGTGCTCGCAGGATGAGAGCAGTTCTGCCATCATCAGCAAGAAGGCTGCGCAGACGATTACGCGGAAGAATAGGATCATTGATTGTCTTAACTCTGTCATACTAGTTATTCTAGTCATTTCTTACCTCCTTTCTTGCTATTGGTGTTTCCGTTGCCGAGGAGCCATACCAGCGATACTTCGCCGCGGGTAGGTCCTATCCAGGTGCGGTTGCGGGTTGCCTCATATACGTAGCATCCGTCTTTCGGCTCATAGGTCTTGTAGTGGGACTTGATGTATCCCACGCCCAGTCCGAAGTCGAGGTTCAGGCGTCTTCCTATCGGCAGTGAGTATCCGTACTCCATTCCTGCTCCGTAGGTTTTCTTGCTCTGGTGACCGATGCCGCCGTTTTCGATATCATAGGTGAGGAACTGTCCGTAGAGGGAGATGTGATGTCCCTGCATCGGTTTTTCCTTGGCTTTCCTGCCGAAATATTTTCTGATTTCCATTTCTCCACCGTAGATTCTCCAGTATTTGTGGCTGGCATCCTTGCTCCACCAGGCGAGCATTCCGCTGGCTCCGAGGGTCCATCCCCTGCCTATGCTGGTCTCGATGCCGAGGTTCGGCACGAGGAGGGCATCATAGAGCAGGTTGGTCTTCAGGGCATAGTAGGAGTCTCTGCCGGATGCATGGGCTGCATTTTCGGTTTCGGCAGCATTCCCGCCAGGATATACCTGTAGCTGGGAAGCTGCATCCCGGGCATCCTTCTGCAGGAGCGAATCCTGTTCGCAGCCTTGCTGATTCTGAATCAATGTGAGGGTATCTGTCGGACTGACAGATGGCACAATGTGTCGGATTTCGCAAACCACGAGTGCTCCGGAGCGGAGGCTGTCGAAGTGGTTGGCGAGCATGTATTTCCATGCCTTTCCGCCATCGAGGTTCTGGAGCTGTCGTTTTCTTCCATCTACAACCTTTCCGTTTCTTACGATCCATTCAGGGGTGTTCCGAATGATGTAGAGGGCTTTGCGGCTCCACGGCGCATTTTCTTTCTGTATCTTCAGGGCGAGTCCTTCCCAGTCTTCTCCTGCGGAGGAAACCGTGAAGACGCTGTCTGGCAGATTCAGCATTTCCTTGAGATAGTCGCGCAGGCGCTCTCCTCTCCTTTTCGCCAGTCGCTTGTTGAGCTTGGTGTTACCTTCCGGCGAAGCTGCCGAAAGGATCTTGACATGCTGCAGCACCGTGTTGGGGTTGTCCCCGATGCTTCTGATCCCCTGCTTGAGGGTTTCAAGCTTGGCGGCATTATCCATATAGGAGAGTTCTAATAATGAATAGCCTGAGCGATAATAGAGCGTAGTCCGCAAGCTATCGCTAACCGTTCCGGCGTATGCGTTTGCCACCAGGGTAGTGGGCAGAAGCATTACCATTACTATTTTTTTCATCATATATCATCATCGTTATGAGTTTATAATTCTAATCGTTCTTGTTTGAGTCTTACCTGTCTTCTTATCAAAAGATAGACTTGGGGTCTGATACAGTTGTACGTTAACTGTATCAGATGACTGAAATAAATCCTAAAAATGTCTTTTTAGTGTTGTTTGCTTTAGCTAAAATGGCACAAATATACCCTTTTTGACCACAAAATAAGAAATATTGACTATAATTTATTAATAAACATTAAAAGAGAGTTTGAAATTATTGCGAATTGAACAAATTATACTACCTTTGCAGCGCTAAAGTTAACGTACAACTGTTGCACAAAATCACGCTTTTTCTATCCCTTTTCTTCCTTTTGTTTGGTTATTCTAGAAAAAAGCGATACCTTTGTAACTTAAATAACTAAAAAAGCATTTTTTAAACAACAAACGATATGATGAAGTTTTCATTCTTTAGCCGAATCAAGAAATTCGCAGTAAACGCACGTAAGAAATCAAAAGGTATTACATTAGGAGAGTTTACCCGAAGCTATGCGGATGAAAGACACAAGGAAGGAGAGAAAATGTATGAAGGAAGATGCGGCAGCATTCTGAGCATGCTGAAGCACCTGGAGACCTTCGGCGGAAGCGACATCCCGCTGAAAAAGGTGGATGTGGAAACCGTCAAGCAGTTTATCGACTACCTACGTTCTGCCCACGACCTGCATAAAAACATGAAAGTACCCAGAAAACTATCCGACAGCACCATCCATCTGAAGGTGAATATCCTGAAATCGGTATTGAGGGAAGCCGTGAGACAGGGATTGCTGGAGCAGAACCCATTCGACCTGCTGCCCCATTCCTATCGCGTCAAAGCACAGTATAAGGAAAGAACAGCCCTGACCCAGGAGGAACTCATCAAACTGAGCGAAACACCCTGTAATACTCCCGAGCTGAAGGAGGCATTCCTGCTAAGCTGCATCACGGGACTGAGGAAAAGCGATATCCTGAGTCTATCCATCCATGACATCGAAAAACGCGATGACACCTATTATATATATAAGAAGATGAAGAAGACGCAGCGCTGGCTCCGGCTTCCGCTACCGGAAGAGGCGCACCATATTCTCTCGAAGCTTCATGCCAAGAATGATGATACCCCCTATTTCTTCGCCCATCTCTCGCCCCATCATCTGGGCGAGCATCTGGAAGTATGGCTGGAAGACTGCTGCATCTCCGACAAGCATATCACCTTCCATTCGGGCCGCCACACCTGCGCCACCCTATTATTGACGCAGGGCACGGATCTCTATACCATCATGAGGTATCTGGGACACCAGAACATCAACACCACGCAGCAATATGCGCATATCACCGACCAGATGCTATCCAGCGCCACCCATCTGCTGAACTATCAGCTCAGGGGTTTAGCAGCCTGCTAGGCTTCTGAAAGGTTTTTTCTAACCAATTCTGAATCATCTTTTTTCCATCAGGTGTCAGCACACTTTCTGGGTGAAACTGAATGCCTCGAATATCGTAATTCTTATGCTTGAGACCCATAATCTGACCATCATCACTTACAGCCGTAATATCCAGGCAATCAGGAAAACCACTTTTATCTACTACCCAGGAATGATATCTGCCAATCTCGATACGCTTAGGCAATCCTTCAAAAATAGGATCGTTACCAAACTGAGTACAAGGTGTAGCTACTCCATGATAAACCTCAGAGAGATTGGTTAGTTTAGCACCAAAAGCCTCACCGATAGCCTGATGACCCAGACAAACTCCCAGCATCGGTTTTCTGCCAGCATATTTCCTGATCACATCCATCAGAAGTCCAGCCTCCGAAGGAATACCTGGTCCTGGGCTCAATATGATCTTGTCGAAACGGTCAAGCTCCGGCAGCTGAAACTGATCGTTACGGAACACCGTCACTTCAGCATCCAACTCCTTTACCAAATGGGCAAGATTATAAGTAAAGGAGTCATAGTTATCTATGATTACTATTTTCATCTTCATTATTTATTATTGATTATTTATTATTGATTATTCCTCACCAATCACTAATCACTACCTAGAGCTTCTCAGCAATATGAATTGCCTTAGTCAAAGCTCCTAATTTATTATTACACTCTTCCAACTCATACTGATCGTTGCTCTTCGCCACAACTCCACTTCCAGCCTGGAACCAGAGTTCGCCATTACGGCTGATAAAAGTACGAATTACAATAGCCTGATTCAAATCGCCGTTCAGTCCTATGAATCCGATACATCCACCATAAGCACCACGATTGTGAGGCTCCAATTCAGAGATAATCTGCATCGCTCTCACCTTAGGCGCACCACTCAAGGTGCCAGCAGGGAAAGTATCAATGAATTCCTTAATATGGTCAGCATTCTGATCCAATGTTCCGCTCACACGGCTCACCAGATGAATCACGTGACTGTAAAACTGCATATCCTTATAGAAATCCACCTTCACATTGTGGCAGTTACGGCTCAAATCATTTCGTGCCAAATCCACAAGCATGACATGTTCTGCATTCTCCTTTGGGTCATTACGGAGAAATTCTGCAGCCTTTCTATCCTGTTCCATATCACCCGTTCGGCGGGTCGTTCCTGCAATAGGATCAATGAAAGCCTTCTCTCCTACAATACGATTATGAGTTTCAGGTGAAGAACCGAAGATACGGAAGCCACCAAAATCGAAATAGAAAAGATAAGGTGACGGATTGATGCTGCGCAAGGCACGGTAGAGCTTGAAGTCATCCCCCTCATAACGCTGCACAAATCTTCGGCTCACCACAATCTGGAACACATCGCCACGCATACAATGCAGGATACACTTGCGAATATTCGCCTTGTGCTCCTCATCAGTAAGAGTAGAGGTTGTTTCGCCTACCGGATGGAAATCATAAGGCTTCACATTTGCCTTGTTCACCGCCTTCATCAATGCATCCAACTCAGCATTGCCGACAGCCCTATTTGCCTCAGAAGCCTGATCATCATCAGCGGTTCCCTCTTCACCATACAGTTCGTTCAAAGCGATAAGTTGCATCGTATTATTGAAATGATCGAACACGATGATGTCCTTATACATAATATAATAGATATCCGGTGCATCATTCTTTGCCATCGTGGTATCCTTTACAGGGATATTCTCGAAGTAGCGTACAGCATTGAAGGTCGTGAATCCATAAAGTCCACAGAAATTCTTCCCCTCTCCCTCAACATGGAAACTCTGGATGAACTCATTGAAAGCCTTCGAAATGGCGAGCTTACAATCTTCTCCCTTTCCTTCGCCAAAAGCTGGAAGTTGCTGTTTTTCAACACTGCCATCAGGATAAGTCTTGATAACCTCTCCATGACTCACGGCAATGCTAGCCAATGGATGTACACCAATAAAGGAACGGGAATTTTCAGAACCATGGTAGTCGCTACTCTCCATCAGAGCCGACTGGGGGTAAATATCTCTCAATCGCATATAAACTCCCACAGGCGTATAGAGGTCGGCGAGAATCGTGCGAGTTACTGTCGTATAATTAAACTTAGCCATTTTTTCTTATTGATTGAACTTTAACTAATTACACCCACATGCCCTGAAAGGGCAGAAGCTCCTAGCCCAGGGTAACACCCTGGGTAGTAATGAGTGTAAGCCTGTCGCCCTGAAAGGGCAAAAGCTTTAAAATACTTTAGAAATTTCCATATTCTCCAGCCATTTCCTTATGGCTCAAATAGGTTTCTACATCCTTGTCACCACGGCCAGAAACGGTCAAAACAACCACGTCGTCCTTCTTGAACTTCATTTTCTTCAAGGCAGCCACAGCATGAGCACTTTCAATGGCTGGTATGATGCCCTCCATACGAGTCAGTTCGTAACCGGCATAGATAGCCTCATCATCCTTGATGGCAAGTACATGACTTCTGCCTCTTGTTGCCAAGTCTGCATGCATAGGTCCAATACCCGGATAATCCAAACCGGCACTGATAGTGAAGGCTTCCTCAATCTGTCCATCCTCTGTCTGCATCACAAGCGTACGGGCACCGTGAATGATTCCCTCTGTACCACAATGCATGGTTGCAGCCGTGTAATTAGTATCAATACCATGACCGGCAGCCTCAGCCAGATAGATCTGAACCCGTTCATCATCGATATAATGATAGATGGTGCCTGCAGCATTGCTACCGCCACCAACACAAGCGATGAGGTAATCAGGATAATCGCGGCCAATCTTCTCTTCCAACTGCCATTTCAGCTCCTCACTGATTACACTCTGCATCTTTGCTACGATATCAGGATAAGGATGAGGTCCCATCGTAGAACCTACAATATAGAATGTATCCTGTGGATGACAGCACCAGTCGCGGATAGCCTCTGAGCATGCATCACTCAAAGTCATATTGCCCGTACGGACAGGATTCACCTTGGCACCCAGCATCTTCATACGCTCCACATTGGTATGCTGGCGCTCCACATCGGTAGCACCCATGAAGATTTCACACTTCATATCCATCAAGGCACAGACGGTGGCAGTTGCAACTCCATGCTGTCCGGCACCGGTTTCGGCAATGATACGCGTTTTACCCATCTTCTTTGCCATCAGAATCTGACCGATGGTATTGTTAATCTTGTGCGCACCGGTATGATTCAGATCCTCACGCTTCAGATAGAGTTGGCATCCATACTTTTCGCTCATTCTCTTCGCATAGTAAAGAGGTGAAGGGCGGCCAACATAATCCTTCAGGAGCGCATAATACTCTTTTTTGAACTCCTCGCTCTCTATGATAGGCTTATAAGCCTCCTGAAGCTCAGTTACACACTTATATAAAATCTCTGGAACATAAGCTCCTCCGAATTTTCCAAAAAATCCTTTATCGTCAACTTGATACATAATACTTGAAACTTTGAACTTTGAACTTTGAACTTGATGATTACTTTCTTTGAACCTTAATGTTTCAATGCCTCGAAGAGTTCATCGAGTGCCTGGTCTGGATTGCCTACTTCATTGAGCAATGTCACAAACTTACTACCTATGATGGCACCTGCTGCGTTATCCTGTGCACTCGTAAGAGTCTGCTTGTTACTGATTCCGAAACCAATCATACGAGGATTACGAAGATTCATACCATTGATATGATTAAAATAAGCCAACTTAGCATCGCCGAAGCTACTCTGGGCGCCCGTAATACTGGCAGAGCTGACCATATAGATAAAGCCGTCAGTATGTTCGTCTATGAATCGGATACGCTCCTCACTTGTCTCTGGGGTAATCATCATGATAACGCGAATATCATATTTGTCAGCAATAGGCTTTACCACTTTCAGATAATCATCAAATGGAAGATCAGGAATGATAGTTCCACTTACACCACTTTCTACACAACTCTGGAAGAATTTCTCAATTCCGTAGTGCATGATAGGATTCAGATAGCCCATCAGCACAAGTGGCAACTGCACTTCATTCTTGATGGCCTTCAACTGAGCGAAGAGCTTCTTTACAGTCATACCATTCTTCAAAGCCTTGATACCAGCACTCTGAATGACAGGTCCATCTGCCAGAGGATCACTGAACGGGATTCCTACCTCTATCATATCTATTCCCTTGCGCTCCATCGCCTTTATCACATCACCCGTTCCTTCAAGGGTTGGGCAACCTGCGCAGAAATACAAGCTCAAAAGCTTGCGGTCTTTATTGTTTGCAAACAATGCATTTATCTTATTCATAATACTCTTTTTAAACTTCTTTGTTTTCTATATTTTCAAGAAATGTATTCAACTTCTCCACATCCTTTAAGCCCGGCTTCACCTCGAACTTCGAATTCAGATCGATTCCGATACACTTTGGATGATGGAAGTTCCTGACTCTCTCTACATCCTCCGGCCCTATTCCACCACTCAAGATGAATGGAACATCGCCATCGTAATTCTCCAAAACCTGCCAATCAAACTGCTGACCACTTCCACCCACCGTTTTACACTTGGTATCGAATAGGAAGTAATCAACAGCACCTACATATTCCTTATATTTCAGGATATCCCCGGCTGTGGAAACGCTGATAGCCTTGATAACTTTCAACAAGCCATTCTGCTTATGAAGCAGTTCACAGAGTTCGCGGCTCTCATTTCCATGCAACTGCACGGCATTCAAATCAAACAGATGAATCTTATCAGAAATCAATCCAGCAGATTCATTGACAAAGACACCCACTCTGCAAACATTCTTATCTGCAGCCGTTCGATCCACAGATTGAGAAGCGAATCTCGGCGACTTTGGGTAGAAGATGAATCCCATCATATCCACCCCTAGCTGAGCCACCTTTTCTATATTCTCAGGCTCACGCATTCCACAAACCTTTACTAACATCTGCCTATGATTTTAATTGATTGATAAATTGAGCGAGCGCCTCTCCAGGCTCAGCCTGTTTCATAAACTGCTCACCCATCAGGAACCCCCTGAATCCACCTTCTTCTCTTAATCTGAGAACAGTCTGGGGCTGGGAGATTCCACTCTCACTCACTCTGCATACATCCTTCGGAAGCATTTCGGACAGTCGGAAACTGTTTTCCACATCCGTCACAAAGGTTCCGAGGTTGCGGCTATTGATTCCGTACATATCCGGTTCCAACTCTGCATATTCGAAATCACGTTCGCCATGCATTTCCAAAAGAACCTCCAATCCCAGTTGATGAGCCATTCGCATCAGATTTCTGCATTCTTCCTTGGAAAGACAGGCTGCAATCAGCAACACCGCCGAAGCTCCACAATATCGAGCCTGCAAGAGCTGATATTCATCTACCACGAAGTTCTTATATAATATAGGTAGAGTTACACCTACATGGCGAGCCTCCTGGATAAACTCATCATAGCCACCAAAGTAATCTATGTCTGTGAGGATACTCAGCGCCGTTGCCCCATTCTGCTGATAGCTTAGAGGAATGATACTGGCCTTTCCCTCTTCCTTGATCCATCCTTTGCTAGGAGATTTACGCTTGAACTCTGCGATGATTCCAGTCTCCGACTTCATCAACGCTTCCTTCATGCTTCCACCCGGAACACATCCTTCATCCTCCTGCATCTTCTGCTCAGTGAGGGTAATCATCTGGCGGGGTTGGATAAAGCGTTTACGCTGTTCTATCTCGATTCTCTTGTGAGCGATGATTTCTTCTAAAATATCCATTTTCCTTAACTATTGAGTTCCACGAATTTCTTGAATGTAGCAAGAGCCTTTCCAGAATCAATGCTTTCGCGTGCAATCTCCACGCATTCATCGATGCTCTTCTTTCCCTTCTCCATCACCTGGATGCCGAAGGCTGCATTGGCAAGCACGATATTCTTCTGCGCTGGCAGGGCACGATTTTCGACTACTGCATCAAAAATATCCTTTGCTTCCTGCTCGGTAGCTCCGCCTCTCACCTCTTCAGGTTTGGCTATCTCGAAGCCCAGATCCTGTGGCTTGAAGATTCTCTCGTAATTGTTGGTAGTAACCTTGAAATCACTGGTAAGTGAAATTTCATCATAACCATCAATGCTGTTTACGATTCCGTAATCTATGCCGATTTTCTGGTAAACCTGATTATAGAGACGCATCTGGTCGAGGTTGGCAACACCGAGCAACTGGCATTTTGGCTGACTAGGATTAACCAAAGGTCCCAGGAGATTGAAGACGGTAGGAAACTGAAGTGCCTTGCGGATAGGACCCACAAACTTCATTGCCTTGGCGAAAAGCTGAGCGTGAAGATAAACGATTCCAGCCTCATCGAGAGAACGGTTGAGTTTATCAAGATCATCAGTAAACTGTACTCCGTGATTCTTGATAACATTGGAAGCACCACTCACCGAAGTTGCAGCGAAGTTACCATGTTTAGCCACTTTATATCCTGCACCAGCAATGACGAAACAAGAGGTAGTAGAGATATTGAAAGTATTCTTGCGATCACCACCAGTTCCTACAACATCGATATATCGGTCACAATTGAGAATGGCAGGAACACCAGTCTCCAAAATACCATCACGGAAACCGAGAAGTTCATCTACAGTCACACCGCGCATCTGCAAACCAGTAAGCAGGGCTGTAATCTGTTCCTCGGGAAACTCACTCTGAGTAATTCCCAGGATAATATTCTTGGTCTCTTCACGGGTCAACTCCTCGTGGTTCAACATTCTGTTCAAGATATTCTTCATTTCCATAATCCTGTTCTCCTATATATTTTTATTTTGTTAATACTCTTTCAAGTAAGAATCATTTTCCGAAACTCCCCAGATATGTAAAAAGGGCCTGTCGTAAGTTACGGCAGGCCCTTAGTATATTTGGATTTGCATCCACACGGGTACTCGACTCACGACTTTCTAGATCTTGAGTTACGCCACCACCATGCTGTAGATACAAACGAGTTCATCATATTTTTAATTTTTTATTTTGTTTCTTTTAATTATAATTTGTTACTGGCATAGTCACTACAACTAACCGATTGCAAAATTACACTTTTTCTACGAAATAGCAAACTTTTTATCTCAAAAATAATCATTTTAACAGAAAAAAGTTGTTTTCTTCTTATTTTTCTCTTTCTTTTTACCCTTACACCTTATTATATAAAAGTAATCGGAGTACTATTCACAAAAAAATATAAGCACCAGATATAATAAAACCACAAGGTCATCGTTTATGAATATATAAGCATCATGATGAGGAATCATTCCCATAACCGATGCCAATCAGAAACAGCATAGTATTAATCAATTCATAAAAAATATGCCTATGAAGCATTTATTTACTTCCGAAGAGATGAGACCATCTGCCAAGACCATCTATTTCATCAAACAGATGGCTTACACTTATCGCGCATTCAAGAAGAATGAATCTTGCAAGGCGTATTTCATCAACTGATTGCAACATATAATCAAAGTAAAGAAATAAAAATGAAGACAATGGTTTCCCCTTCTCTCCTCTCAGCCAATTTCATTGACTTGAAGAGCGATGTAGAAATGATCAATAAGAGTGAAGCAGACTGGCTCCACATGGACATTATGGATGGTGTATTCGTGCCCAACATCTCCTTCGGTTTCCCTGTATTGGAAGCCGTGGCGAAAGTTTGCACCAAACCTCTCGACGTACACTTCATGATTGTACACCCAGAGCAATACATAGAGCAAACCGCCAAGATTGGTGCCATGATGATGAATGTGCACTACGAGGCATGCACTCACTTACACCGTACTATCCAGCAGATTCATGCAGCTGGTATGAAGGCTGGCGTAACCCTCAATCCTTCTACTCCTGTAAATGTCCTGGAAGATATCATCTGCGATGTGGATATGGTGCTGCTGATGAGCGTGAACCCTGGATTCGGCGGACAGAAGTTTATAGAAAACACCATCAAGAAGGTACATCGCCTACGCAAGCTCATCAAGGAGAGCGGCAGCCATGCACTTATCGAGATAGATGGTGGTGTACAGGGTGAAACTGCCCCACGACTCGTACAGGCTGGAGCCGATGTACTGGTGAGTGGCAGCTACGTCTTCAAGAGTTCAGATCCTTGTGCAACTATTCACAATCTGAAAGAATTGAAAAAGGAAGAGGACTAAAGAATTTCGACCTGTATGGTTGAAATTACCCAATACGCCCTGAACCAACGATATAGAAGTAGCAAGAAGATTAAACTTCCCGCTGATAAAACAGCGGAAAGTTTAGTCAAGCTGCAAGCTGATGTGATAGTCCTTCGCCATACGACGTAGGTTATGAAGCGCATAACGCATACGTCCCAGACTCGTATTGATACTCACATTCGTCAATTCAGCAATCTCCTTGAAAGTCAACTGCTGATAGAATCTCATATATATGAGTTCCCGCTGGTTAGGAGGCAGAAAATCCACCAACCGTCTCACATCGCTCAACACCTGGTTGCGCACGATTTCCTTCTCCACAAAACTATCCGTCACAGCATCTCCCTTCAGACGAGAAAGATCATTATCGTTATGCTGGTCGGTAAAAAGCAGATTTTTGGCATCACGATAGCCATCGACAATTACATTGTGAGCTATACGCATAAGCCATGAGACAAACTTACCATTAGGCAAATATTGCCCATTCTGAAGTTTGACTATCGCCTTCACGAAAGTTTCCTGAAATATATCGTTCGCCAACTCTTCATCATGTACGACAAAGAGGATGTAAGAAAACAGCTTTACCTCACAGCGGGACAACAATAGGTCAAAAGCCTTATTGTCGCCCTCGACGTAAGCCAAGGCCAATTCTTCATCTGTCATTTGATTGAGTTTTCTCATTTCTTAATCCTTATTTTATCATTAAGTAAATGTCTAAATCGATAGGCGAATCTTTATTTGAAGTATTAATAATGTTAAATTTCACCGCAAAGATACACTTTTTTGTTAGAACAGCCAAATTTTTAACTAAAAAACTATCGGAAATATATTTTTTATGTATCTTTGTAACCAAATTGCGACAAACAAAATTTTTATTCATTAATCTCTGAAACAAGCAATGAACCGATTATTCAAGACATTACTATTGTCTTTGCTCATTCCTGTATGTACACTACTCACCATGCATCTACGCATACAAGGCTACAGACTCGGACAGGGTCTCCGTCCACAGCTCATCAACTTCGTACGCAGCGAGCGCATCCTTATAAAAGATGTAACGAGTATTTCTAAATAAGAAGTCCCCCTCACTGCTCAACACGAGCCGCAAGGGAGACTAAAAGTTATGAGTAATCTAAATTCTAAGCTTACTTCTCTTCTGCAGCCTCAGCAGGCTTTTCTGCTGTCTTCTTGGCTGTAGTTCTCTTGGCTGGTGCCTTCTTGGCAGCAGTCTTCTTGGCAGCTGGCTTCTTGGCAGCTGGCTTATCTGCACGAAGCTTTGCTACCTCCTTCTCAATCTTCTCTATCTTAGCCTGGAGACGGGTAATCTCCTTGTCCTTCATCTCGATTTCCTCATCCTGGTTGGTGATGGTGGTAAGAAGACCCTCCAACTGATCATTATCTACATCAGTAGGATAGAGATCGTTTACTCGGTTGATGAAGTCACCAAGAATATTCATATAGTTGGTGAATGCATCGAATGGACTGGCATAAATACCTCTGTCAAGACCTACGTTGCTAGGCTTGGTGGTCATGAAGCGGAAGTTATTGCTTGCCTGGAGATAATCCCAGTCCTGATTGATACGTGGATCATTGGCGATACGTACACGATCAGCTACGCTATAAAGCTTGTTGAAAGCCTCGCGCTGCATTGGGTTACCGAGCCAAGAACTTACGTCACGCTCCTCATCTACCCAACTCAATGTATCAGGTACATTAATCTCACCTACAGACTTGATCTTCTTGCAGATTTCAGTAGGAGTAGAGAACGTAATGCCACGCTGCTTAGCGCATTCAGGCAAAGCCTTCATAAACTCAAGGATGTTGCTAGACAATGGCTGAGCAATACCAAGAGCCGACAACTCCATGAAGATATTGATAACCTGCTCCTCCTCTGGGAATGAAGCAATGTCGTTCATATAGTTATCCGCGAAGAGTGGATAGCCCTCCCAGTCGCTGTTGGCGAAGCGCAAAGAGATATCATCGCTCAGACGTACATCACGAAGCAAGAGCTTGAGCTTTGGATTCATCGCACAGTGATATACATAGTGTGGTGACTTCCAACCCAATACGTGCTTAGCACCTTCGGTAAGCATACCCACGAAGTCCATATCAGCTACAGTAGCACCAATCTCATCGCTATAGATGAGAGAAGAGTTGCGGAGTACGGTAGGCTTCTTGCCGAAGTACTCTTCAATCTTTGTGCACTGGCGCTTCACCTCAGACTTGAAGGTCTCCTCGTTGACGAGAGAAGAAAGGCCGTGAGAATAAGGCTCTGCGAGGAACTCTACACAACCGGTCTGGTTCAATTCCTGCAACTTCTCCAAAACCTGAGGAGCGTGAAGCTCCAACTGCTCCATACCGACACCAGAGAGCGAGAAGGCAACCTTGAAATACTGACCGCTCTTCTCAATCATCTCCTGGATAGCATTGAGTGCAGGCATGTAAGAGCGCTCTGCGATGTCGTTGATGCTACGCTCATTCTCATAATCATCATAGTAATAATGATCAGTACCGATGTCGAAGAAGCGGTAGCGTTTCAGATGGGTAATCTGATGTATCTCGAAATATAAACAAATTGTTTTCATACTTTGAACTTTAAATTTTGAACTTTGAACTTTATGATTAGCCCTTTAACATTTAACATTAAATATTAAACATTACTTCCATCCCAAAGTCTTGAGATAGAGATCCTTGATGCGGGCTCCCACTTTCTCCCAGGTAATCTGATCTACTTCCTTTCTGCCTTCCTCTGAGAGATAATCGAAGAGACTCTCGTTGTGGCAGATGCTGTAGATAGCATCGGCAAGGGCATGGATATCCCAGTAATCTACCTTGATACAGTTGGTGAGGATTTCACCGCAACCACTCTGTTTAGAGATAATGGTAGGTGTACCACACTGCATAGCCTCCAAAGGAGAGATACCGAATGGCTCACTCACGGATGGCATTACATATACATCACTATCCTTCAGGCACTCATATACCTGCTTGCCTCGCATGAAACCAGGGAAGTGGAAACGGTCGGCAATACCTCTTTCGGCTGCCAGATAAATCATCTGATCCATCATATCGCCCGAACCTGCCATGCAGAAACGCACGTTGCGGGTACGGTGCAACACCATATTGGCTGCCTCTACGAAATACTCAGGACCCTTCTGCATGGTGAGACGTCCCAGGAAGGTTACCACCTTCTCCTTGCCCTTATGGTCTGGGCGTGGAATGTCCTGCCACTCCTGCTTCAATGGATACACCGCATTGTGCATGGCAAAGCACTTGCGTGGATCCTGATGATACTGGTTTATCACGGTCTGACGGGTCAACTCAGATACACACATGATGCAGTCGGCATTATCCATACCGTCCTTCTCGATAGCATATACGGTAGGGTTCACCTTACCACGGCTACGGTCGAAGTCGGTAGCATGTACATGGATGCACAATGGCTTGCCACTCACTCGCTTGGCATGGATACCAGCAGGGAATGTCAACCAGTCGTGGGCGTGGATAATATCAAATTCTTCGCTACGGGCAACAACGCCAGCGATGATGCTGTAGTTGTTGATCTCGTCGTGGAGATTAGATGGATAACCGCCGGCAAAATCCATACAGCCGAGGTCATTCACGTTCATATAGTTAAAGTCGGCATAGATGTGGTCACGGTAGCGGAAATAGTCATCAGGATTCATGATGTTGCCCACACGCTGCTGCACATAGTCATGATTGACGTCGCGCCAGGCGATAGGCACACTGTTCATAGCCACAAATTTACATGCACTGCGATCCTCATCACCGAAAGGATGAGGCAGACACAATGTAATATCGACATCTCCCTGGGCATGCAAGCCCTGGGTGATACCAAAGTTGGCAGTAGCCAAGCCACCAAATACGTGAGGAGGATACTCCCATCCAAACATTAATACTTTCATATAGCGTCCTCCTTATATTAATATTGATACTTTTCTAGTAATTCGAGCGCACGGAGAATCTCTGCCACGTTCATGGCGAAAGATATGGCGCCTCGACCTGAGAATGGTGGGTTGCCATCGAAGAGCTCGCTGATTGTACCAAGGCAGTGATAAGACATTTCGTCGTCGTAACCTACCATCTGGCGCTCAACGAAACTCAAGCGGGTACGCTTGTAGAGTTTCAAGCTTGCCTCCATATAGAAACCACCCAGCCATGGCCATGCTGTTCCCTGATGGTAAGCATAGTCGCGCTGTGTCTGAGGACCTACATAGATAGGATTATAACCGCCACTCTTAGGTGAGAGTGAGCGCAATCCCTTAGGTGTAAGGAGTTCGCGGGTACAGATATCAAGTACCTTCTTCTTCTGGTCTTGTGACAATGGAGAATAATCGAATGCCACTGGGAAGATCATATTTGGTCGAACACTCCAATCCATCATATTGCCATCTACATAGTCATAGAGATAGCCATACTCATTGAGGAATGTATCAACGAACGACTTCTTGGTAACCTCAGCCTGAGCCAGCAATTCCTGCTGTGCATCCTCTTCGCCTGCTGTTCCTGCCAAAGCAGCACAGAAGCACAAAGCGTTATACCACAGAGCATTGAACTCTACGATATATCCAGTACGAGGCACTACAGGGCGGCCATTAGCCGTTGAGTTCATCCAGGTCACAGCCTTGTCCTTACCATTGGTATAGAGCAAGCCGTTCTCCATCAACTCCAGGTTAGGGTGCTTGTTGTCTCTGATGAAATTGATGACATCCTTGATAAACTGTCCATACTTCTTGTAGCACTCCTCCTTAGAGGTCTCCTTGGCATACTGCTGAAGAGCCCAGACAGCCCAAAGAGGAACGTCAGGCATCTCGATTTCAGTAATATGAGTGTTAAGAGGCTTACCCTCCATAAACTCATAGTATCCGCGCATAGCTGTCTGCATCACCAGCTCAAAGTAGTCGTTCTCCTCGATTGAGAGAGTAAGACCTGGGAGCGAAATGAATGTATCACGGGCACGGCACTTGAACCATGGATAACCAGCCTGTATGTAGCGGTCGTCGTTCTTTTCACGGCGATGGAACTGATGTGCAGCATTCACGAGGCAATGGAAGAAATTATCGCGAGGTGCACGTTCATCCACCTCTTTATCAAAGAGTTTCTTCAAGCCGGTAGTCTTGATTTCAGATGTAGCTGCAGCAAAGACGATAGACTCGCCTTTCTTGATATCCATCTCGAAATATCCTGGCACATAGAGGTCTTCATTAGAAGCATAACCTCTCTCCTGCTCCTTAGGGTATTCCACACCACGATACCAATCTGGGCAGAATTTAAACTCGTTCTTCTTTGAGAACTGCATGTAGAGGTCAGGATAACCAGCATACATACATGTCTTAATTCCGTTGTCAACACCAGAGTAGTCACGAGATGCGGTTGCATTCTCATGGGTAAACTGACGCACGCTGCGGAACGCCAAGAAAGGACGGAAACGAAGTGTTGTGGCAGAATGACCGTCAACCAGCGTATAGCGGATCAGGATTCGATCTTCATAATGCTGGAAGACTACCTCTTTCTTGAGGATCACACCACCCACGCGGTAAAGTGTAGTAGGCACCTTATCGCAATCAAACTCACGAATGTACTTGTGGCCCAACGGACTGAAGTTGTTGCCCTGGTACTTATGCAGACCAAGATTGAATTCAGCACCATGCTGAATCACCGTAACATCCAGAGAACTCAAGAGAACATGGTTGTCGTCGTCCAGCTCAGGAACCGGTACAACCAGAAGTCCGTGGTACTTACGGATATTACAGTCCACTATCGTTGAGCACGAATATGCGCCCGAGCGATTAGTCCTTAACAACTCTTTCGGCAATGACTCTTGTAAGTTGGTCATCAGGGCCTTTTCGAATTTTAGATAACTCATAGATCTATATTAAGGTTTTAATATTTGTTGACTATATTTATTGCATTCAAAGGTACGGCTTTTTTGCGGGAAGACAAAGGAAAAAGTGACACATTTTTAGAAAATCTTACTTTTGTATGTTTTAAAACATATTTTTAGCGTTTTTTATTGAGTTATATCAAAAAAAATGTGTAATTTTGCAGCCGATTTAACGAACTAGTGCATAAATAGACGAACGATAATGGTTGAAAAGAAGAAAGATGCGAATAAAGCTAAGGTAGCCCGAGAGATTTCGAAAATATGGGGCGGACTCGAGAGCGACCAGATTGCAACATTGAAAGAACATGTTGAAATCACCAAATACAAGAAAGGAGAAATGATTTATCAGTGCGATGAAACTCCCACTGATGCAATGTGTCTTCTCACTGGCAAAGTAAAGATATTCAAGGATGGCATCAACGGAAAAAGCCAGATTATCCGCGTCATCAAGCCGAACGAATTCTTCGGATTCCGTGCTTATTTCGCAAACGAAATCTACAAGACTGCAGCTCAGGCTTTGGATACTTGCACCGTAGTCCATTTTCCACTACCCGTACTGATGAAGCTGCTGCAGAAAAGCTACAAGATCGGACACTACTTCATCAAGTACCTGAGTGTAGAGATCGGAAAATCAGACGACCGCACTGTCAATCTCACCCAGAAGCACATCCGTGCCCGCCTCGCAGAAGCACTTCTGTTTCTGCATGATTCATACGGACTGGCTAAAGACGGAGTCACACTAGACTGCAGCCTGAGCCGTGAAGACCTCGCCAACATATCCAACATGACAACGAGCAACTGCATCCGCACACTCTCAGCCTTTGTTTCAGAAGGTCTGATAGAAACGAATGTCAGAAAGATCAAGATTCTCAATGAAGAGGAAATCAAGAAAATAGCAAAAGGATAAAAGCCACAACATAACCAATGAGGGTGAGTTCTAATCATAGAACTCACCCTCATTGGCGTTTATGCAGGAATCAGGAAGTTGATGACTTCCTGAATTACAGTTATCTTATAAGACCCCACAGGCGTATTCATCAATCTTCCATCAATGCCAATCAAGGCATGAGAAGCCTCCTCTACCTCCACCTCGCGGGTACGGTAAGGATGCACACTCTTATGATTCAGGAACTTTCCCTTTACAAAGAGATAAATACCCTCAAAAAGCTGGGTCATCTGCGGATGATAAACCACAGAGACATCCAGCAGACCATTATACGGCACGGCATTTGGAGTCTGACCATAGCCGGAAGCATTGCCCACACACATCGTCATCACTCTGCGCTTGATGACATCAGAGTTGATCCTGATATGCATCTTGTAGTCGAGACGCTGGAAAATCATCAGAATGAACGAGAAAATGAAAGACAGCGTACGGGAACCGAAGACATGACGGGTCTGGCGACGCAGATTCATAATCGCTGCAATGAGTCCGATGTTCACACAGTTGAGGAAATAGCGCAAGCACTTCTCCCCCTTCTTGTTAGTGTATCGGATACATCCCAGGTCAATCTTTCTCACCCTGCGCTTCTTGAGCCAAGCCACCGTCTGCTCCACGTTACTGTCATCGAATCCCCAGAAACGGGCGAAATCATTCATCAGTCCATTAGGAATCATTCCCAACGCCACTTCATTGCGCTCGGAAGCATCCATCTGCATCAGACTATTAACGGCATCATTGAGCGCAGAATCTCCGCCAACAATCACTATCGTCTTATAGCCATTGTTGACAAACATCTTCACCAGTCGCTCTACGCTTTTCTGGTTTTCGCTCTGCACAAAGTCGTAATCCACGCCCTGCTGCCTGAGCACCTTTTCTATCTTTTCCCAGCGTTTGGCACTGCGCCAACCGCCACGGGGACAATACAGAAGCCCCCACTTATTTTCATTCACTGCCATGATTTTTACTTTGAACTTTTAATTATCTCCAGCACCTGCTCCACTTTCTGTTCCATCGGCTGCAGGGCATCTATCCAATGAATGGTAAAACCTCTTCTCTCCATACCGCGGAACCAGGTCATCTGGCGCTTGGCAAACTGATGGATGGCTATCTCCAGACCTCTGAACATTTCCTCATAGGTGGTTTTGCCAATCACATATTCGGTGATAAACTTATATTCCAAACCATAATAGATGAGGTTTTCTGCCGGAATTCCCCTATCGAGCAAACCTTTGATTTCATCCACCATCCCTTCCTGGAGTCTCTGATTCAGCCTTCGGGTAATCTTCTCTCTACGGGCATCACGATCAATACTGACACCTATGATGAGCGAATCAACAGCAGGCAATTCCCGTTCCGGCATAGGATGCTCCAGATTATAGGTTTCAATCTCAATAGCCCGGATAGCCCGCTGTGCAGTATCCACATCTGTGCGATTGTGCATATTGGAACCCGTCTTAGCCTTCAGCTCTTTCAGCATCACCGTAAGCTCATCCAGGCTCTTATCAGCCAGCCGGTCTCTCAACTCCTGGTTCTGTGGTACAGGCGAAAGATGATATCCCTTGAGCACTGACTCGATATAGAGTCCTGTTCCGCCGCACAAGATAGGCAGCACGCCCCGTTTCCGGATATCGAGATAGGCATCATAGAAATCTTGCTGATATTCAAAGAGATTATACTTGGTTCCCGGTTCGCAGATATCTATTAAGTGATAAGGTATCAACTTACCGTCCACCGTATAATCTTCCAGGTCTTTTCCCGTACCGATGTCCATGCCACGATACACCTGGCGACTATCGGCGCTGATAATCTCCGCCCCCTGGGTAGTTCCACCCCACGCAGCAGCATCCAAGCCGTTAACCTTGGAAGCAAGCGCTGCGGCAAGGCTCGTCTTTCCGCTCGCAGTAGGACCTAATATGGTAATCATCGTCTGTTTCATGCCGCAAAGATAAAGGAAATAATTGATAATACAAAATAAAACGAAAAGAAATTCTCACATCAAGACAATCTGAGATAAAAAAAAGCCGCCCAGCATCAGAAATGCTGGGCGGCAATATTTTCTTAATCGTTAAGAGGCAACGAATTAACCGTTGTGCTTCTTCATGATCTTGATCAACTCAACAACCTTGTGTGAGTAACCAATCTCGTTGTCATACCAAGAAACAACCTTAACGAAGTTGTCTGTCAAGTAAACACCTGCGTTAGCGTCGAAGATAGATGTCAAAGCGCAACCCAAGAAGTCAGAAGAAACAACAGCATCCTCTGTGTAACCGAGTACACCCTTCAACTCACCCTCAGAAGCAGCCTTCATTGCAGCGCAGATAGCCTCCTTAGAAGCAGCCTTCTTCAAGTTAACTGTCAAGTCAACAACAGATACGTCCAAAGTAGGAACACGCATAGAGATACCTGTCAACTTACCGTTCAACTCAGGGATAACCTTACCTACAGCCTTAGCAGCACCTGTAGAAGAAGGGATGATGTTGCCAGCAGCTGCACGGCCACCACGCCAGTCCTTCATAGATGGACCGTCAACAGTCTTCTGTGTAGCAGTTGTAGAGTGAACAGTTGTCATCAAACCTGTCTCGATACCGAAGTTATCGTTCAATACCTTAGCGATAGGAGCCAAGCAGTTTGTTGTACAAGAAGCGTTAGAAACGATCTTCTGACCGTTGTACTTGTCAGTGTTAACACCGCAAACGAACATATCAGCCTGGTTACCGTTAGCGTCAGCCTTAGAAGGAGCAGAAAGTACTACATACTTAGCACCAGCCTTCAAGTGCTTCTCAGCCTTGTCGTAAGCGAGGAAGAGACCTGTAGACTCAACTACGTACTCAGCACCAACCTCATCCCACTTCAAGTTCTCAGGATCACGCTCAGCAGTAACACGGATGTGGTTACCGTTTACGATCAACTCGTTCTTCTCAACGTCAGCCTCGATAGTACCGTCGAACTGACCGTGCATTGTATCATACTTCAACATGTAAGCCATGTAATCAACTGGGCACAAGTCATTGATAGCTACTACCTGTACTTCCTTTGCGTTCTCAGCCTCAACTGTAGAACGGAATACGAAACGACCGATACGGCCAAATCCGTTAATACCAATCTTAATCATTGTTCTAATATTTAAATTAAAAGTTTAAAAATTATATCTTTTAAGCTATCAAGCGAATCCGAAGGAGCTGATAACACCTTTTTTCATCCCTATCAAGCATTTTTTCTTCTTTTCGAGCGCAAAGTTACAAAAAATTTTCTAACTTTGCACACGAATAGAGTATTAAATAAGTTAAAAAAGGGCGATAGAACTCGAATATTACCTATTTTTAGCACTTTAAGATGCCATACTGACAACTCCATATTGCAAAATGCAATTATTAGAAGGAAATAGAGTATGACACCAGAAGATAAAGTGAAGGTTGCGACTGAAACTTACACCTTATTATATTAAGGGGGAAAAGCTTCATGGCTCACTGAAAAGCAAAAAAGAGACCATTTCAAGGAAAGTATTAATCATTATAAACATTAAAGACTATGGGTAAATTTTTGAATGAATTCAAGCAATTCGCCATGCGTGGCAACGTGCTCGACATGGCAGTCGGTGTGATCATCGGTGGTGCTTTCGGCAAAATCGTAAGTTCTGTAGTAGATGACATCATCATGCCTCCTATCGGATGGCTCATTGGCGGTGTCAACTTCTCCGACCTCAAAGTCACTCTTCCTGCCGTAGAGATGATCGGTGGCGAGAAACTTCAGGCAGCAACCATCAATTATGGCATTTTTCTCCAGACAACTCTCGACTTCCTCATCGTTGCCTTCTGTGTATTCATGCTCATCAAGGTAGTGAACAAGGTTACCGCCAAGAAACAGGAAGAGAAGCCTGCTGAAGCTCCTAAGGCCCCAGAGCCTACTCCGGAAGAGAAGCTTCTGACAGAGATTCGCGATTTGCTGAAAGACCAGAAGGGATAACCACTGTTTTTCATTGCAGGATAAAAAAAGAAGACAGGAATGAGAGGATATGAATACTACTATCAAGACTTGAGAAGAATTCTATCCAAGCCATTCCTGCCCACCCTTAAAGAAAAATATATTTTCCCTTAAGGGTTTTTATTTTTTCCTTAAGGGAAAATATATTTTTCTTTAAGGGGGATATTCTATATATAATATAAGGTATAAAAGAAAAAGAGCCACATTTACTCCCCTACTTTTTAAAAAAAACACACTTTTTTCACGTTTATTAGAAAAAAAATCCATTTTTACTTGCTTATTACATATTTTTTTTGTAGTTTTGCCACCGAATTAAGATCTAAGTATATACACCAATACTGCGTTAAATTAACATTTAATCGTCTGTAAATCAATAACTTATATTAAG